>Ga0213875_10001628_pt1 | contig 14172 bp, 10 predicted proteins | sample BarmaccomBMRX_R8_FD_160105 | JGI IMG/M metagenome (GOLD analysis project Ga0213875, IMG submission 160105) | Root-associated microbial communities from Barbacenia macrantha in rupestrian grasslands, the National Park of Serra do Cipo, Brazil - RX_R8 | ecosystem: Host-associated > Plants > Roots... | reverse complement strand
CGGACGCCCACTTCACGTACTCGAAGTGCGGCTCGAACTCCGGGTCGCCCGCCGTGAGCACTCGCGGCTGAGCCAGGTCGTTGATCAGGGTCGGCAGCACCTCGATCCGGGCCAGCCCGCCTTGGTCGAAGGTCAGCCGGGGGATCATCGCGGGCCGGGCGTGCTCGGGGAAGCCGTACTGCACCGCCGGGTCACGCGGGTGCTCCATCCAGACCACGTTCCACTCCTGGGTGCCCGGCTCGTCGTGCTTGGTCCGGCCGGTCGTCAGGAAGTTGCCGATGCTGTAGAAGATGGCTTTGTCCTTGTAGACCTCGACCCCCTTGATCACGTGCGGGCCGTGGCCGATGACGATGTCCGCGCCGGCGTCGATGGCCGCGTGGCCGATGATCGGCTGATAGGTCGAGATCACCTTGGGCACGTAGCGCAGCCCCCAGTGGATGTAGACCACGACCGAGCTGGCCAGCTTGCGGGCGTTCTCGATGTCGGCGACCATGTCGGCCAGGTCGTCCTCGCGCGGGGCCGACATCACCAGCGGCGGGGTGCCGGGCTGGTGGTCGACGACCTCATACCAGGTCCGGCAGCGCACGGCCGAGAGCCCGGGGTGATCACCGAACGCCTTCTGCCCGTCCCGGAGCACGCAGTTGTAGGCCAGCACGGCCACCGTGGTATCGCCTTTTTTCAGCAGGGCCGGGCGCCGGGCCTCGTCCTGGCTCCGGCCGCCGCCCATGACGGTCATGCCCCAGGACCGGAACAGGTCGATCGTGTCGAGGAAGGGGTCGATCCCGTAGTCGAGCGCGTGGTTGGACGCGACTGAGGCGACGTTGATGCCGGCGGCCTTCCAGACGCTGGCGTAGTCCTCGGTGAGCCGGGACCAGGTCCCGCGGGGGACGGTGACCCAGTCCTGGAAAGCGCCGCGCTCGGAGTAGACGCGCTCGCACTGCGCGATCAGGAAATCCCGGTCGGCGATGTCTGGCTTGATCAGATCGGCGAGCCGGTCGACCGGCTGCCTGATTGGTGCCACATCCCCTGCCAGGAGCATCCGGATCTGACTTTCGTTTGCCATCCCGCCTCCTCCAGATTCGACCTTATTTGCGATATAATATCATATCTATAGTTACCGCAGGGTGCTGAGCTATGCCCCGAACTAGGGGCTGAGCAGGCACAAAAGGCGCGAATGGCGGGTCCAAGTGATCCTTGACACCGACATTTCGGCATGGTTAACTGCCGACACCTGATAAAATATCGCGATCGGCGCAGCAGCGCGAGGTAATGCCCATGAGCGAAGAAGCAGCGGCCGGCAACGCGCAGCCCGTCCTCACCTATGAAGGCGTCTCCAAGAGCTTTCGGTCGAGCGGGGTCACGGCGCTGGACCGGGTCGACCTTGAGGTTGCCGAGGGCGAGTTCCTGGCGATCGTAGGGCCGAGCGGCTGTGGCAAGTCGACCCTGCTCAACATGGCGGCGGGCACGCTGGTGCCGTCGACCGGCCGGGTCAGGTACAGAGGCGAGATCGTCGACGGGCCCAACACCAACGTCGGCTACCTCACCCAGCACGACACCCTGCTGAACTGGCGCACCGTGCACAAGAACGTGCGGCTGCCGCTGGAGTTCCGCAAGATGGACAAGGCGAAGGCCAAGGAGAAGGTCCAGGAGGTACTCCGGACCGTCGGCCTGCCGAAGATGTCCCACGTGTACCCCACCCAGCTGTCCGGTGGTATGCGGCAGCGCGTCGCCATCGCCCGCACCCTGGTCTACGAGCCCAGCGTGTACCTGCTCGACGAGCCGTTCGGCGCCCTGGACGCCCAGCTCCGCGTGATCATGCAGCAGGAGCTGCTGCGCATCCGGAAGGTCACCGGTGGCACCTTCGTCCTGGTCACGCACGACCTCAACGAGGCCGTGGCGCTGGCCAACCGGGTGGTCGTGGTCAGCGCGCAGCCAGGAAGGATCAAGAAAATCTTCGATATCGACCTGCCCCGGCAAGATGACGACGACGTCGTGGTCATGTCCTCGAGCTCGGCCTTCCGCAACTATGTCGAGGAGCTGTGGGCGCTGATGGACAAGCCCCCGTCGTTCGAGGCGGTGCCGCGTGGTTGACATCAACTCCCCGTCGGACACCGCCCCGCTCAGCAGCGCGCTGTCGTCCGGCGACGATCGCAAGCCGTCCCGCCGGATCCAGCCCATGCGGCGCCGCGGGGCCTTCAAGCTCAACGCCAGCCGCCTGATCCTGATCGTCGTTCTCGTCGTCCTGTGGCAGATCATCTCCGACGCCGGGCACCTGAGCCTGTACATGTCGTCTCCCACCTCCGTGCTGAGCAAGCTCACCACCTGGTTCAACAACGGGACGCTGGGCACCGCGGTCGGGGTGACGCTGGAAGAGTCGGTGATCGGTTACGTCATCGGCAGCGCGGTCGGCGCGGTCGTCGGCTTCGTCCTGGGGCGGATCGAGTTCGTCGGCAAGCTGCTCGACCCGATCGTGCTGGCCCTGTACGCGGTGCCGAAGATCGCGCTGGCGCCGCTGTTCGTGCTGTGGCTGGGCATCGGCATCACCACCAAGATCAGCGTCGCCGCCCTGCTGGTGTACTTCCTGGTCTTCTACAACACCTACGCCGGCACCAAGCAGATCGATGAGCGGCTGTGTGACCAGGCCCGGCTGATGGGTGCCAACAACTGGGAAGTGATGTCCAAGCTGGTGATCCCGCAGGCCGCTTCCTGGTGCTTCGTCGGGTTGCGGATCGCCCTGCCGTACAGCCTCACCGGCGCGGTCGTCGGCGAGTTCATCTCGTCCACCGAGGGCATCGGCTACGAGATCAACAACGCCACCGCCACGTTCGACACCGCCGGCGTCTTCGCCGGGGTCGTCCTGCTCACGGTCATCGCCCTGGTGCTCAACATGATCCTCGACGTGGTCGAGAAGCGGATGTCCCGCTGGAGTCCCGAGTCGCTGCGGGCGGACGAAGAACGCGCCATGACCTGATCGTCCCGGCCGTAGGCCCCATCGGCCGTGAGGCCCCATCGCTCAGCAACGTCGCTCAGCACAACCGCCCAATCAATCAGCCACCGCACAACGGTCACGATTACCCGCAATGGGCATGCCGACGACAGTTTTATCAAATTACTCAAGATAAAATATTCGGATAGAGGTCCCAGATGGGTATGCGAGTTTCCAGGCGAAGAGCACTTGTCAGCGGGGTCGGCGCGGCGGCGCTGGCGCTGGCCGTCGGTGCCTGCAGCAGTTCCGGCTCTTCCGGCAGTAGCAGCAGCGGCGGTAGCGGAACCACGTCCAAGTCCGGCTCGCTGACCAACGTGACGCTGGTGATCCCGTCGCTGTCCGCCAACCAGGCGCTCGGCTTCATCGCCCAGAACGGCGGCTACTTCAAGCAGAACGGCCTGAACGTCAAGATCGTCAACTCCGGCGCCGGCGCGACCGCGGTCGCCGCCGTGACCGGCGGCAGCGGCCAGTTCGTCATCAGCGGCGGCTCTGACATCCAGTCCGCGGCGGCCAAGGGCCAGAAGCTGGTGTTCCTGGCCCGCGGCCTCGGCGGCGGACAGGCCACCCAGCTGGTGCTGACCTCGGCCGCGGCCAAGAAGACCGGGCTCGGCGCCAACGCCACCGCGGCCCAGAAGGCCAGGGCGTTGAACGGCCTGACGATCGCGTCGGCCAGCGCCGCCAGCTCCTGGACCGTCCAGGCCAACGCGGCCGCGGCGACCGCGGGCGCGAAGATCAACTGGACCTACGTCCAGCCGGCCGACATGGACGCGGCCATGAAGGCCGGCCACATTGACGGGATCGTGGCCGCACCGCCGTTCACGACCCAGCCGGTCTACGCCAAGACCGGTGTGATGTGGCTCAACGGGCCGGCCAAGACGTTCCCCGGCGGCTACGCGGTGGGCGCCTACGGTGACCCGATGGTCGCCACCACCCAGTCCGAGATCGACTCGCACCCGGCGGTCGTCAAGGCATTCCTGAAGTCCATCCTCCAGGCGGGCCAGCTGGCTCAGACCAACCCGTCGAAGGCGGCCTCGATCACCAAGGCGGCCACGTTCCCGACCATGGCCACCGGTGAGTGGAACGAGGTCTGGGCCTCGACCCAGCCGCTGCTGCAACCCGCGCTCACCCAGCAGGACGTGAACGCGATCGTCAAGCTGGACGGGTTCGACGGCAAGGTGAACCCGACCGACATGTTCCCGGCCAGCATCGTCAACTCGGTCAAGCCGTAGTTTCCCGGGCCGGGTGCTGCTTCGGCGGCACCCGGCCACTGGCTGTCTGCTCGCGGAGGGTGAACCATGGCAGGGACAAGGACGGCCGGAGTTCGACGGTCAGTGGCGGCCGGAGGTGTCGCGGCAGTGCTCGCCGCGTGCAGTTCGGGTAGCTCGAGTGGCACCGCCGCCCAGGCCGGAAGCACGGCCGGCACCACGAAGTCGCTGGGCACGGTGACGCTGGCGATGGGGTCCAAATCGGCCAACATGTCGCTGGGGTTCATCGCCGAGGAAGACGGCCTGTTCACAATGAACGGCCTGAACGTCAAGCTCGTCTACGCCGGCACCGGCGCGCTGGCCACGGCCGCGCTGGTCAGCGGCAGCGCCCAGTTCGCGATGGGCGGCGGCCAGGGCTTCTTCACCGCCGAGATCAGCGGCGCCCAGCTGTACATGCTGGCCAAGGGCGGATCGGGCCTCGGCACCCAGCTGGTGCTCACCCCGGCCGCGGCCAAAAAGACCGGCCTCACCTCCGGCTCGACCACGGCCGAGAAGGTCAAGGCCCTGAAGGGGCTGACGATCGCCTCGGAGAGCGCCTCCAGTTCCTGGACGGCCCAGGCCAACAAGGCGGCCGCGAGCCAGGGCGCCACGATCAAGTGGACCTACATCGCCGAGACCGCGCTGGCCGCGGCGATGAAGCAGGGCAACATCGACGGCCTGGTCGCGGCGCCGCCGTGGACCACCCAGGTGCTCTACAACAAGACCGCCGAGATGTGGCTGAACGGCCCGGCCGGTTCGTTCCCCGGCGGCTTCGCGGTGCCCGGCTACGGTGACCCGCTGGTCGCCACGACCAAGGCCTACACCACCACCCGCCCCGCGGCGGTCAAGGCCTTCACCAAGTCCATCCTGCAAGCGGCGGACCTGGTCAACTCCAACCCGGCCAAGGCGTCCGCCTACGTCAAGCAGGTCGCCTACCCGGCCATGAGTCAGGCCGAGTTTCAGCAGGTGTGGGCGGCGACGTTGCCGCTGCTGCACAGCCCGGCCCTGACCCTCCAGTCTCTGCAGACCACCCTCGCGCTCGACGGCGACACCAAGCTCGACGCCAGCGCGCTCTACCCGGCCAGCATTCTCAGCTCGGTCAGCAGTGGGTGAGATCGTCCACTACCGGTAAGGGGCTTGCGTGAACGTCACCAGGCGGAGAGCCCTGATCAGCGGGATCGGCGCGGCGGCGCTGGCCCTGCTGGTCGGCGCCTGCAGCAGTTCCGGTTCGTCCGGCAGCAACACCAGCAGCAACAGCGGCAGCAGCACGGTGAAGTCGGGCGCAGCGACCAACGTGACGCTGATCATCCCGTCGCTGTCCGCCAACCAGGCGCTCGGCTTCATCGCCCTGAAGTCCGGGATCTTCAAGAAGAACGGACTGAACGTCAAGACGGTGAACGCCGGGACCGGTGCGCTGGCGGTGGAGGCGCTGACCGGTGGCAGCGGCCAGTTCGTGGTCACCGGCAGCGCCGACCTGTTCTCGGCGGCCAAGAGCGGCCAGCACTTGTACATCCTGGCCAAGGCCAGCTCCGGCCTGTCCACCCAGATCGTGCTGACCGCGGCCGGGGTGAAGAAGACCGGCCTGGCCGCCACCGCCCCGCTGGCGCAGCGGATCAAGGCGCTGAACGGGCTGACGATCGCCTCGCCCAGCGCCGCCAGTTCGTGGACGGCCCAGGCGGCCAAGGCGGCCGCGACCCAGGGCGCGACGATCAAGTTCACCTACGTCCAGGAGAACTCGATGGCGGCGGCGATGCAGGCGGGCAAGATCGACGGCCTGGTCGCCGCCCCGCCCTGGTCGACCGAGGCCCTGTACGCCAAGAGCGGGACGCTGTGGCTGTCCGGGCCGGCCGGCACGTTCCCCGGGGGCTACGCGGTCTCCAGCTACGGCGACCCGCTGGTGGCGACGACGAAGTCGTACGGCGACGCCCACCCGAAGGTGGCCGAGGAGTTCACCCGGTCGATAGTGCAGGCCGCAGCCCTGCTGAGCTCCCAGCCGGCCCAGGCCGCGGGCTACGTCAAGCAGGTGGCCTACCCGACCATGAGCCAGGCCGAGTTCAACCAGGTCTGGGCGGCGACCGTGCCGCTGCTGCATACCCCGTCGCTCAGCCTGGCGTCGCTGAAGTCCACGCTGGCCCTCGACGGCGACAGCCAGTTGGACGCCACCGCGATGTACCCGAGCACGATTCTCAGCGCCGTCGGAAACGGCTGATCACCCGGAGGTTCGCTTGGACGACGTCATCGTCGAATCAATGATCGACCGCTTCGCCACCGGCATCGACGCGATGCCGCTCGAGGTTCTGGAGACGGTCAAGCTGCACGTGGCCGACTCCATCGCCTGCGCGCTGGCCAGCCGGGACGGCGACGCCGTCAAGATCGCCCAGGCCGTGTCCCAGCCCGGGGCGGGCAGCCGGGCCCGGGTCATCGGCGAGCGGGAGGCGGCCTCGCTGGAGTCGGCGGCGTTCACCAACACCACAATGATCCGCTATCTGGATCTCAACGACTCCTACAACGCCATCGGCAGCGGCCATCCCAGCGACCTGATCGGCACCTCCCTGGCTGCCGCCACTGAGGCCGGCCGGACCGGCGCCGACGTGATCACCTCGGTCGACGCCGCCTACGACTGCCTGACCGACCTGTGGGACCAGACCCGCATCGGCCGTGACGGCTGGGACCAGGGCACGATGATCGGCCCGGTCGCCGCGGCCATCGCCGGCACCCTGCTCGGCCTGGACGGGTCGCAGACCGCCGAGGCCATCTCGATGTCGGCGGTCAGCGGGGTGGCGGTGCGCCAGACCCGGCGTGGCCATCTGTCGATGTGGAAGGGCATGGCCACCGCGCACGCCTCCAAGGCGGCGGTGTCGGCCGTGCACCTGGCCAAGCACGGCGCCACCGGCCCGCCGCAGCCGTTCGTCGGCGTCAACGCACTCGGCGAGCTGCTGTTCACGGCCGAGCCGGCGCCGATCAGCGCCCGCGGAGCGATCCTGCGGGCCAACCTCAAACGGTTCCCGTGCTGCTACCACGCCCAGGGGCCGATCGAGATGGCGGCGGCCGCCCGGCGCACGGTCGACCCCGAGACCGTGACCGCCATCGAGGTCGACGCCTATGAGAAGGCCGTCATCGACCTGGCCCTGGACGAGGAGAAGTGGCACCCGAAGATCCGCGAGTCGGCCGACCACAGCCTGCCGTTCCTGGTCGCGGTCGGCCTGCTCGACGCCGGCCTGACCGAGACCAGCTTCAGCGACGACCGGTGGCTGCACGCCGACGTGGACGAGCTCATGCAGAAGGTCCGCGTCAACGTCGACGCCCAGCTTACCGAGGCGTTCCCGAAGGAGGTCAGCTCGCGGCTGCGCATCAGCTACGGCGACGGCCAGAAGATCACCGACACGATCTCGCACCCGCTGGGCCACTACCTGCGGCCGATGCCGTCCGAGCAGGTCCGGGAGAAGTTCCTGGCGGTGACCGGCCCCTGGATCGGGGCCGACCGGGCCGGCGCGCTCTACGAGCTGCTGATGCGGCTGGAAGAGGTGCAGGACCTGGGTGAGGTCATGGATCTGACGATCGTGCACCGGTAAAGCGCCAGCACGCGGAAGCGCCGCCGGGTACATCCCGGCGGCGCTTTTCCGTGGTCAGGGCCGCTGTCAGTCGAGGACCCGCCGGGTCACCGGGGCCAGCAGCGCGGCCAGCTCGCCGATGTCCTCGACCTTCTCCAGATTCAGCACGGTGTCCTTGATGGCGGCGGCGCGCTCGTCGCTGATCGCGTGCGTCATCAGCTCGTCGTACTTGGCGGCGATCTGGTCGTTGGTCAGGATCAGGTCGCCCTTGCCGGCCGCGGACAGCTGCATGAACTCATGCGTGGTGCCATCCTTCAGCGTGACCGTGAAGCCGGTGGCCCGCGGCGTCCTGGTCTCAGCGGCGATCCGGTCCATCTCCGGGTCGTGCTCGGTGGAGAGCCGGGCCACCAGGTCCCAGGCGTCGTCGGCGGCGATCCGCGTGTTGGAGAACTGGCCGATCGAGGCCTTGCCGTCGAGCAGGGTGATGGCGCAGACGAAGCACAGGTTCATCTGCGCGCCGATGTTGGTCGTCGGCCGGCTGATCTTCCAGCCGTAGTGCCGGAACGAGTGGATCGGCAGCCTGATCCGGACGCTCTCGATGTCGCTGGCGGTGACCCCGAGGTCGTTGCGCAGGTGCAGCATCGCGTCGACGCCGGGGTGGGTGGTGCCGCCGGACGCGTACGGCTTGACCAGGATCCGCATCAGCTCCCAGTCCTCGCCCAGGTCGCGGGTCAGCGCGCTGTAGTCCAGCTCGCTGTTCGGCTTGTGGGTGAACGTGGGCACCAGCCCGCCGTAGTCCCGCTCCAGCGAGTCCTTGATCCCGGTGAACCCGCGCTCGGCCAGCGCTCCGGCGATCACCCCGGCCCGGCCGGCGAAGGCGTGGTTCATGCGCTTCACCATGGCCTCGAACTGCGCCGCCATCAGCCCGGAGGCCTGGGTGGCGGCCAGCCCCATGGCCGAGGAGGTCTGCTCGGCGTCCAGGCCGCGCAGCCGGGCCGTGGTCAGCGCGGCCGCGATCGAGCCATAGATCACCCCGCAGTGCCAGCCTTGGGAGATGAGGTCGTGCCCGTCCATGACGATCCCCAGCCGGGGACCGAACTCGAAGCCCATCGCGGCCGCGACCAGCAGATCGGTACCGGACACGCCGCCGATCTTCTGCGCGGTGGCCAGCGCGGCCGGCAAGATGATCGACTCCGAGTGCAGCGGGCCGAACTCGTGGTAGTCGTCGAGCTCGAAGCCCTGCACGAACGTGCCGTTGATGAGGGCGGCCGTCGACGGGGTGGTGCCCTGGTCCCAGCCCCACACCGTGGCCGGGCCGTGGCCCTCCAGGTCGATCAGCGCTTCGGCCGCGACCCGGGACCACGGCAGCTGCGCGCCGACCAGCCCGCAGGCCAGCCCGTCCAGGACCAGGTACTTGGTCCGGTCCACGACCGACTGCGGCAGGGTGCCGAACCGCGAGGCGGCGACGAAATCGGCCACCGCGCGGGTCGGCCCCGGGCCGGTGTCGGCCGCCGTGGGCTTGTCTTCCTCGGAGACTTGGTTAGTCATTGGCCTGCCTTGTTGTCGATGGTCCGGAAGGTTGGGCCCGGCCCGTTACCGCGGCGGTCAGCACGCGCGCGTCGTCGAGGTCGCGCACGTCCGACAGCAGCTGGTAGAGGGCCTCGTTCTGGCCGCCGAGCACGGGGGCGGCATTGCGGAGGAACTTGTCCCGGATGTCGGTGTCGCTGACCGGCTCGCCGCCGAAGCCGTAGGCCGCGTCCAGCTCACGGGTCAGCGTGCGCCCGTCGCGGAGCACGAACTCGGCCCTGACCTTGTGGCGCAGGGTCCGGCCGCCGGCGTCGATCTCCGGGTCCGTGACCACCTCGAACCGGCCGGCCAGCTCGACGATGGCCGGGTCACCGATCCGGCCGTCGGTGAACCGCGAGTTGTCGACGACGCCGTCGGTGAGCGCGGCCGCCCCGCAGTACAGCAGGTTCATCTGGGCGGTGGTGACGCTGTCGGGCTTGTAGGGCCAGCCGCAGTGCTCGGCGGTGGCCGTCGAGCAGTGGATGCGGACGGCCTCGACCTGGCCGGGCCGGACGCCGGCCTCCTGGTGGGCCCACAGGCAGGCCTGGATCGTGGTGTAGCAGCTGGCGGAGGACGGAAACATCTTGAACCCGACCGAGCCTGCCCGGTACTCGCGGCCGAGCCCGGTGGTCAGCTCGTCCAGGTCGTAGTCGCTGGTCATCGTGGCCGGGTAGCCGCCGTAAGACTGGTCGAAGACGTCGTTGATGCCGGTGAACCCGGCGTCGACCAGCAGGCCGGCGTAGAAGCCGGACTGGGCCGCCCGGCCCGGGTGGAACCGCTTGAACATCGCGCCGAACTGGGCCGAGATCAGGCCGCCAGCCTGGGTCGCGGCCGCACCCAGGCACTGGTTGGCCTTGTCCGGCGGGAGCCGCAGCACCCGGGCCATGGCCGCCGCCGCGCCGATCGGCCCCACCACCGCCGAGTTGTGGAAGCCCTGCCGCAGCAGCCCGAGCCCGGCGCACAGGCCGGCCCGGATCTCCACCTCGTAGCCCGTCACCAGCGCGGCCAGCACGTCCTCGCCGCGGATCGGGGTGGCGGAGTGGTCCACGTAGGCCAGCACCGGCGGCACGACCGACGAGCCCGGGTGGATGAACGAGTCCCGCTGTAGGTCGTCGAACTCGAACGAGTGGATGAAGGCCCCGTTGACCAGCGCCGCGGTGTCGGGTGGCAGCGTCGCCGCCGACCCGAGCACGACGGCCCGGCCCGATCCGGCGAACGACTGCACCCCGCTCAGCAGCGTCTGGCTCCAGGGCAGCGTCGACCCGAAGATCCCGCACCCGACGCTGTCGATCAGCGCGGTCTGGACCCGCCGGACCACGTGGTCGGGGACGTCGGCCAGGTCGAGCCCGGAACAGAACTCGGATACCTGTTGCGTATGGCCCGTCACGTCATGAACCGCCCACCGATGCAGTTGATGCGGTCGCCGGTGATGTAGCCGGACTCGTCGGAGGCCAGGAACAGGGCCGCGTTCGCCACCTCGACGTTGGTGCCCTTGCGCCGCAGCGGGGTGTTCTCCAGGTCCTTCTGGCCGGTCGGCTCGCCGCCGGTCAGCGCGTACCACTCGGGGTTCTTGCGGACGTTCTCGATCGACCCCGGGTTGAGCAGGTTGACCCGGATGTCGTACGGGCCGAACTCGCGGGCCAGCGACTTGATCAGGCCGTGCAGCGCGTGCTTGGAGGAGACGACCAGCGCGCTGTCGGGCAGGGCGTAGCCGGCCGACATGCCGCCCAGCCCGATGATGCTGCCCTTCTGGTTCTGCATCATGCTGGGCAGGACCGCCTGGGCCAGGTGGAACAGCGAGTGGTTGTTGACCGCGAACCCGTGCAGCCACTCCTCGTAGGTGTAGTCCAGGAACTTCCGGTGCGGCCGCAGGCCGATCACGCTGACCGCCGCGTCGATCTTGCCGAACTCGGCCAGCCCCTTGGCCACCACGTCGTCGACCTGGCCGCGGTCAGTCGCATCGGCCAGCAGCGGCAGGGCCCGCACGCCGAACGCCCGGCACTCGTCGGCCACCTTCTGCAGCTGCTCACCGTCTTCCCGGGCCACCAGGATCAGGTCCGAGCCTTCTTCGGCGAACCGCAGCGCGATCGCTCTGCCGTTGTTGCGACCAGCGCCGGAGATCAGCGAGGTCTTGCCTTCCAAACGCATGACGAGCCGTCCCTTTCTCAGGATGAAGCGGCGTGCGCGCCGGCCCGGCGGCCCAGCAGCGAGCCCCAGGTCAGGCCGGTGCCGCCCGGATAGTTGTGGAAGAACAGCCCGGCCGCCATCTCGCCGGCCGCGTACAGGCCGGGAATGGGCTTGTCTTCCTGGTCGAGCACCTGGGCGTGCTCGTTGACCTTGACCCCGCCGAAGGTGAAGGTGACGCCGCAGGTGACCGCGAACGCCTCGAACGGTGCGGTGTCGATGGGCAGCGCCCAGTTCGACTTGGGGATGTCCAGCGATGAGGCAGCCAGCCCGTCCTTGACCGCCGGGTTGAACTCGGCGTCGGTCCGCGGGGCCTGGTTGTACTCCTCGATCGTCTTCAGGCACTGGGCCGCGTCCACGCCGTCGAGCTTGGCCGCCAGCTCCTCCAGCGTGTTCGCGGTCACCCGGGTGACCCGGCGGTGCCGGTAGAAGTCGGGCAGCAGCAGGGGAGAGGTCTTGGCGTCGAATACCTGCCAGGCGAACTGGCCGGGCTGGTCCAGCACGATCCGCCCGTACTTGGCGTAGGTCTTGTTGCGCAGGTCGGCGCCCTCGTCGACGAACCGGCGGCCGTCCGCGTTGATCATGATGCTCAGCGGGTAGTTGTGCTTGTTGAACCCGTCGCCCATCGAGGTGTCGCCGTAATCGGGGGCGTTGCGGTCCCAGCCCACCGCGTGGCAGCCGCTCCAGTTGCCGTACGGCATCGCGCCCGCGTCGAGGGCCATCCGGATGCCGTCGCCGGTGTTGTACCGGGTCCCGCGGACCTTGGCCAGGTCCCAGTTCTTGCCCAGGTACCGCGCCCGCCACTCGGCGTTGGCCTGGAAGCCGCCGCTGGCCAGGATGACGCTGTCGCAGGAGTAGACGCCCTCGTCGTCGCCGCGCTGCCAGCTCACCCCGATCACCCGGCGGCCGCGCCGGACGAGTGAGACCGCCCGGGTCTCGTACTCCACCCGGATGCCGGCCTTCTCGGCCAGGTTGTGCCAGTCCTCGACCAGGCCGGCCCCGCCGCCGGCCACGCCGACCGGCTCGCCCCAGAACTTGTGCTTGCCGCCAACCCGGAACGCCTGGCGGCCGAACTGGGGCAGGAAGCGGATGCCCTGCTCCTTCATCCACATCAAGGTGGCGAAGCTCTCGGTGGCCAGCAGGTGCGCCAGCTCGGGATCGGCGCGGTACTGGCTGACCGTGGCCAGGTCGTCGAAGAACTGATCGGCGGGGTAGCGGCCGAAGTCGCTGCCGGTGATCTCTGCCTCTGACATGTCCGGCATGAGCTTGACCAGGTCGTCGACGCCCTTGTGCGACACCCGCATGGCACCGCCCGTGTAGTGCGAGTTTCCGCCGCGCTCATGCCGCGGGGCCCGCTCCAGCACCAGCACCTGCAGGCCGTTCTCATGGGCGCTGAGCGCGGCCGCCATGGCCGCGTTGCCCGCTCCGACGACCACCACGTCAGCGGCATTATTGTCCACTCTGGCTGCCTCCAATATCAGATATCTATTATATTAATGGGGTGCGCTCAAACTTCTCAACTACCTGCGGGCCGCGACCGGCCGAGAGGTCTGCCAAGGCCCTTGTGTCGGCTACGTCCGTTCGATGAGTGAGCCGCAACCATCGCTGCGCAGCTACATTGCTTCTTCTTTCCTACCCGCGATGATCTACGAGATCGGCAACGGGGCGGTCGCTCCGGTCCTGGTCACGACCGCGACCGCGCTGCACGCGTCGACCGGGGTGGCCGCGTTCTCGGTTTCGCTGCTCGGGATCGGCCGGGTCATCGGTGACGTCCCGGCCGCCTGGATCGCCGACCGGTTCGGTGACCGGCGCTCGATGCTGGGGGCCGCGGTCCTGGCCTTCTTCTGCTTCTTCGTCTGCATCATCGCGCCGTCGCTGCTGGTGCTAAACCTCGACCTGACCATCCTCGGCATGACCAGTTCCACCTTCTACCTGGCCCGGCAGGCCTATCTGATCGACGTGGTGCCGACCTCGATGCGGGCCCGGGCCCAGTCGACCCTGGCCGGATCGCACCGCATCGGCCTGTTCATCGGCCCATTCCTGGGCGCGGCCGCCATCAGCCTGTCCGACGTGCGCGGGGCCTACGTCGTCGCGATGGCGTCCGCGCTGGTCGCCGCCGTCGTGCTGTTCCTGGTGCGCGACGTCGAAGCACACGGGGTGCAGGCAACCAGGAACAGCGGCACGATAAGCCCGGTCCAGGCCCTGCGGGCGCACCTGCGGCTCTTTCTCACCCTCGGCTTCGCCGTCGCCGCGGTCGGCGCCATCCGGCAGGCCCGGCAGATCGTCCTGCCGCTGTGGGCTCAGCACATCGGGCTGAGCCCGGCCCAGACCAGCATCGTGTTCGGCATCGCCAGCGCCGTCGACATGGTCTTGTTCTACCCGTCCGGCAAGGTGATGGACCGGTGGGGGCGGCTGGCCATCGCCCTGCCGTCCATGGTGGTCATGGCGATCGGCATGTTCATCCTGGTCCTGACCCACGGCATCATCACGCTCACGGTCGTGGCGATGCTGATGAGCTTCGGCAACGGGATCGGCTCGGGCATCATGCAGACGATCGGCGCCGACGCGGCCCCGGTCGAGGGCCGGCGCCCGTTCCTGGGCATCTGGCGGCTGTACGGCGACAGCGGCCAGGCGGTGGGGC
>Ga0213875_10001627_pt1 | contig 14174 bp, 7 predicted proteins | sample BarmaccomBMRX_R8_FD_160105 | JGI IMG/M metagenome (GOLD analysis project Ga0213875, IMG submission 160105) | Root-associated microbial communities from Barbacenia macrantha in rupestrian grasslands, the National Park of Serra do Cipo, Brazil - RX_R8 | ecosystem: Host-associated > Plants > Roots... | reverse complement strand
TGGCACGGAACGCATCGCGCTCGCCGACACGCTGATCGAGCACTTCCCCGACGACGAGACGCTGTTCGTCGTCGCGCACGAGCTCGGACACTACGTTCGCCGCGATCCGTGGCTCGGCATCGCGATCGGCACCGCGGCGCTCGCGACGATGCTGCTCGTCGCGGACGGCACGCTGCGCGCGACGACGGGCCGCCGCGTCGATTCGCCCGCGCAAGGCGCGCGACTCGCGTTCTACGCGACGGTCGCGCAGCTCGTCCTGACGCCGGCGGTGAACGCCGTCTCGCGCGCGCTGGAGCGCCGCGCCGATCGCTTCGCCGTCGACGCGACCCACGATCCGTCCGCGGGCGTGCGCGCGTTCCGCCGCCTCGCGGAACAGAACCTCGCCGAACTCAACCCGCCGCGGTGGGCCGAGCTGCTGCTGTCGTCACACCCGTCGCTGGCGTCACGGATCGCGGATCTCGAAGCGTCGGCCTGAGAGCGCTTCACGCTCGTGCGCGGGTGCGGCGTTTTCGGCCGTGAGCGCGACCGCGTCCAGCCAGCGCACGAACGGCGACGTCGCACGGATCGCGTCGCGGAACGTGCGCACGGCGCCGCGCTCGCGCAGCTCGGCGTCGGCGACGTCACGTCGCAGCATGTAGTTCCGCGCGCGAATCAGCCGCAGGCGCGGATGCTGCTTCGGAAAGCCGCGGGGCGTGACGCGCAGCGGGTTCGTGTCGAGCGGCAGATACGGCCGGATCGCGCGCGACGCGAGGATACGGTTCAGCTCGCGGGCTCGCGCGCCGTCAGCCGCGCACGCCGAGCGCAGCGCGTGGAGCGCCTCTTTCTCGGGCTCCCAGATCCCGCACGAGAACTCGCTGTCGCCGGGCGCGAGGCGCAGGTAGTATCCGGCGAACGCGCCGCTCTTGCCGCCCGGCGAGATCCACGCCGACAGCCACGTCTTGTACGGATCGCGCTGCTTGTGGAAGCGCGTGTCGTTCGCGATGCGGAACAGGCACGCGCGCGGGTCGGCATGCCGAAGGCGCGGGTCGTCGTTCGCGGCGTCGAGCGTGACCGCCGTGACGAGGTCCTCCCAGCCGTGCCGCACGTGCTCGTCCCACGCGACGCGGTTCGCGTGAAACCAGGTTCGGTCGTTGTTCGCCTTCAGGCCGCGCAGAAACCGGAACGCGACGGCGAGATCGAGCGGCTCCGTGCGCCGCGCCGCGCTCACCGCTTCGGCGCGTCCGCCAGCAGCGAATGCAGGTACGCGCGCCACACCACGGCGACGGTGTGCGTGCCGTGCCCGCGCGTGTCGGGACCGATCGGGATCAGCACGTACCGTCCGTGCGGCACGCGCGTGATCTCGCGCTCCATGATGCCGAGCGACGGCGGGTTGATCTCGTCGTCGGCGCTGTTCACCGCGAGCAGCGTCGCGGAGATGCGTCCGAGGTCCGGCTCGGGATCGTAGTCGCGCGAGGACTCGAACTGGTAGATCGTGTCGTTCGCATCGTAGTGCGACGCCAGCGGAACGACCGTCGTCCGGTAGTACGCGTCGGCCTGATCGCGCGACGGGAAGAGCGACTGATCGTAGAGCGGCGCCGAACCGAAGATCCACGCGACGTCGGCCGCCGTGCGCAAGCCTTGCGCGGGCTCGGTCTTGTACTCGCCGCCGGCGTACGCGGGGTCGGTCCGCACGGCATCGACGATCATGTCGCGCCATACGCGGTTGCGGCCGCCGACCTGGACCGGCAGGCTCGCGAGCGGCATCAGCGCGTCCATCATCGTCGAGTACATCTCGCCCCACAGCCACGTCTGCATCCCGCCCATCGACGTGCCCATCACGAGGCGCAGGTGCTCGACGTGCAGCGCGTCCGCGACGATCGCATGCTGCGCGCGCACCATGTCGCGGTAGCCGTAGTGCGGGAACTTCGCGTGCAGCCCGTCGCTGGGCTTCGCCGAGCGTCCGTGCCCGATGGCGTCCGGGATGATGATGAAGTATTTTGCGGGATCGAGGTCGCCGCCCGGCGCGAAGAGCACGCCGGCGAAGCGATCGACCAGGAACTGCTGCGCGTCGCCGCCGGTGCCGTGCAGGATCAGCACCGCGTTGTCGACGTGTCCGCCGGCGTCGCGATGCTCCTTGCCGAGCGTGACGTAGTGCAGCTTGAGGTACTGCATCTTCTCGCCGTCCGCGAACGTGAATTGGGGCACGACGTACGTGAAGTCGTCGGGCTGCGGCCACGCGGACGCGGAGGCGGTGCGCACGAACGCGGCGCACAGCGCGACCGCGAACGAGCAGGCGAAGACGATGCGACGGCTCATGCGCGCGTCTACGCGACGGCGCGCGGCGCGACCCGCCGAGCGCGCTTACACCGTGACGACCGGCGAGGGCCGCGTCCCGAGCCAGGACGCCAGATCGGTCTTCGCGTCGACGTGGACGCCGTCGCGCAGCTCGCGGCGGAACTCGCCGAAGAGGCCGAAGCCCTCCGCGAACGCGTCGTGCTTGTGGATCGACTCGTAGTTCAGCTGCGTGGCGCCGACGTACGCCGAGTCGGGAAAGTCACCGTACACGTCGAGCACGCGCGCGAGGATCCCGCGCACGACGTCCTCGACGAACTTCGGGTTGTGGTGCGCCTTGTTGACGATGAAGAACTCGTCGGGGCGCTTCAGCAGGTCGTACGTCTCGCTCGACATCGACGACTCGACGATCTCCACCAGCTCCTCGGCGCGCACGTCGTCGGACCATGGCGCGGCGACGCCGATGTACACGCCGCCGCGGCCGCGCTGGTTGTGCGTCGCGACCGGAAGCGCGTCGAGCGCGCGGATGGCGTCGCGCTCGCTGAATCCGGCGTCCTGGAGCTCGCGGATCGAGTGCTCGCGCACCATCGACTGCGCGCACGGGCACGCCGTCATGCCTTCCGCCTCCACGCCGACGATGCGCCGCGTGCCGTTGACGTCGGCGTGCGCGATGCCCACGAGCGTGTACGTCTCCTCCGTGCGCTTGCCGCTCACGGGCGTCCAGCGCTCGAGACCGAACTCCGCGCGCAGGCGCACGTCGGCGCGCAGCGCGCCCTGCGCGCCGACGATCTCGCGCGCGATCTGCTCGGTGAGGTCCTCCACGCGCGACGGCTTGTCGCTGCGTGCGAGCACGTCGAGCGTGGCGGCCTCGAGCAGCTCGGAGAACCGCGACATGTGGACGCCGGCCTTGTGCGGCGCGAGGTCCGCGACCATGGTGAAGTCGCCGTGAAAGAGACGCTCCTCGCCGCCGACGCGCAGCCGGATCACGTGCTTCACCGACGACACGCCGACCCGGTTGAGCGACAGCCGCACTTCCGGCTCGTCTTCTTGCACGTTGGCCGTGAAGTGCATCGACCGCCGCTTGCGCGCGACATGCTCGTGCGGAATCGCGGCGGCAAGCTCCGCCGCCGTCTTGCCGCTGCGCGGGTCGCGCGCCTCGGGTGCGATCTCGGCGAGCGGCACGAGGTTGAACGCGCGCTCCGCGAGGTACGGATGCGGCACTTCGAACGGCCCGAAGTTCGCGACGACGTCGTCGAACAGCAGGATGTCGATGTCGATCGTGCGCGCGTCGAGCGGCGTGCGCGCGCGACGGCCCGCGGCGGTTTCGACGTCCCGTGCGAACCGCTCGAACGCGAGCGGCTCCAGCGGCGTGCGCAGCTTCGCGGCGACGTTCAAGAACGGCGGACCGGCGACGCCGTTCGCGGGGGGCGTCTCGTAGAACGCCGACACCGCCTCGACGCGCGCGCGGGCGCGCAGCCGCTGCAACGCGCCGAGAATGGAGCTTTGCCGGTCGCCGAGGTTGGAACCGAGCCCGACGTACACCGTGTGCATCGCGCGGTTCAGAACCGCCCAAGCGGTACGCGAGTTGCCGACGCAATCGCCCACAGCACGCGCACCGCGTCGACCGTCGCGGCGACGTCGTGCGTGCGGATCAGACGCGCGCCGCCGGCGACGCCCGCAGCGACCGCGGCGAGGGACGCCGGCAGCAGCTCGGCGGCCGGCTTGCCGACGATGCGTCCGAGGAAGCGTTTGCGCGACGCGGCGAGCAGCAGGGGGAAACCGAGCGCGCGGAGCTCGCCGAATCGCGCCAGAATCTCGAGGTCGGCGTCCGGCTCCTTGCCGAACTCGAGCCCCGGGTCGAGCACGACGGCATCGCGTGCGACGCCGCCGGCGAGCGCGCGCGCCGCACGCTCGGCGAGGTACGCGCCGACCTCGGCCACGACGTCGTCGTAGTGAAACGGCTCCGGCTCGCGCACGGCCAGACGCCCGCGGAGATGCATGACGACGAGCGCGGCGCCGTGCTCGGCAACGACCGCCACGAGACGCGCGTCGGCGAGGCCGCTGCAGTCGTTCACCAGGTGCGCGCCCGCGCGCAGTGCGGCGTCCGCGACGGAGGCTCGCACCGTGTCGACCGAGATCGCCACGTCGAGCCCGGCCTGCGCGATCGCGCGCACGGCGGGGACGACACGCGCACGCTCTTCGTCTTCCGGCACGTCGCCGTTTCCCGCGGCGTACGACCGTCCGCCGACGTCGATGACGGCGGCACCCGCGCGCACCATCGCGCGGGCCTGCGCGAGCGCTTCGTCCGCACCGCCGGCGCGATCGTAGAACGAGTCCGGCGTCACGTTGACGATGCCCATGACGCGCGGCTCGCGCAGGGCGAGCGTGCGCTCCCGCAAGCGCAGCACCTCGCTCAACGGATGACCACCGTCGCCGTTTCGCCGAGCGCGGTGAGCGGAGGACCGTACATCGCGTACGCCGTCGGCGCAGGTGCGGTGAACGAGCCGGGCGTCGTCGCGCGCAGCGTGTACCGGAGGTGCAACGGATGCTGGGCGTCGAGCCGGTCGGCGAAGAACACGACGCGATCGTCGAAGAACTGCAGGCCGCTCCAGTCGTACCCCGCCGCGCCTTGTTGCGGCTGGTACTCGAGGCCGGCGGGCAGCGGATCCTCGATCGCGACGAACTGCATCGCGCTCTGCGCGCGCACGAGGATCTCGACGTCGACGGTGTCGCCGACGCGCCACACGTTGCCCTGACTCGTCGTATACGTTCGGCGCACGTCGACACCGGAATCCATCCGCGAGGGAGCGGGGTGCGCGACGTAGCGCGTCCAGTCCGTCGACCAGTAGAGCGTGCCGGTGCCTTCGCGCGCAAACGACACCGTCGCGCCGCGATGGAGCAGCGCGGCGGGCACGACGAACGTCGCCTGCGACGGTGCCAGCACCGGCTCGTCGATGCGGATCGTTTTCACCGGCCGGCCGTCGAGGAGCACGCGCACGGTCTCGTGCGGGCTCAGTTCGTCCGAACCCGGTTCCAGCGTCTCGCTCAGGGCGGCGATCGCGGCCGCGCTGTCCTTCGTCGTCTCGAACCACGAGCCACGCTGGTGCGCGCGCAGCCACTCCGCGGCGCGAGCGATGCGCGGATCGCTCGGCGTCATCGCGTGCACGAACCGTACGGCGTACGCCGTCGTCTCGATCGGGTCGTCTTCCCAGCGGTAGTGCCACCCGCCGCCTTCCCAGTGCGCGTACGACCCCTCGTCCTGCACGCGCCGCAACAACTCGGTCAGCAGCGGCTGGGCGGCGGTGCGATCCGCGAGCGCGACGTGCGCCAGGCCGAGCACCGCGAGCGCGTACGAGTTCAGCGACGCGGCCTTCGCGTCGGTCTCGGCGAGCAGCGCGCGGTCCACGAACTGCGGCGCGGCGCCGGCGAGCGCAAACAGCATGAACGCGCGCGTGTTCCACTCCGAGTCGGCCTGCGGACCGCCCCAGAACGCCAGCGTATCGCCGCGCTGCGCGGCCTGTGCTGCGACGCTGCGCGCGCCGCGCTCGAGCACCGTCGCCGGAACCGCGTACCCGCTGCGCGACAGCTCAGTCAAACCGTACAGGGCGTACGCGCTCATGAACGGGTTCGCAGCGTCGTGCTCCCACCAGCCCCACGACCCGTCGACGTGCTGAAGCTGCACGAGGCGGTCGACGGCGTGCTTCGCGACGACGGCCGCCTCCGGGCCGGCCGCATCGGAAACGTGCGCGCGCTTGCGGAGGCGATCGACGAAGACCGCCGGCAGCGCGGACGACATCGTCTGCTCGACGCAGCCGTACGGATAGACCTCCAGCAGTCGCACGCCCGCCGCGAGCTGCGCGACGACGCTCGGCGCCACGTCGATCCGCAGATCACCGGCGTCGCCGTCGCGCGGCACGCGCAGCGTGACGGCCGCCGACGGCAGGCGCCCCGCGTCGCGTTCGTGATCGGTGACGAGCTCCGATTCGACGGGCAATGACGCGCGCAACCCGTCGCGCAGCGCTTCGCTCGTGCCGGCCAGCCGAAGCGTCGCCGCGCCGAGCGTGCCGCCGCGCACGTTCCATGCGGTGCTGCCGGTCGCGTTTCCGTCGAAGCGCACGGAGCGCGTGTCGTCGGCGACGCCGAGCGCGGGTGCCGAGAACCGCAACAGCGCACCCTTCGCGGCCTTCGTGCCCTGCGCGATCGCGCCGATGCGCGCCGTATCGGAGTGCCGCAAGAATCGCGGAGCGGAGACGCGCACGAGGAAGTTCTTCGTCACGAGCGCGCTTCCCGAGCCGCTCCCGATGTCGGTCGCCTGCGTGACGGCGACGCCGCTCGCTGTGTACGACGTCAGCGAGTCCGGCCACGTGAACGTGACCGTCGCGGTGCCGTCGGTGCCGGTAACCGCGGACGGTGTCCAGTACGCCGTCTCACGGAAGTCCGATCGCAGCGCGTCGAACGCCGGCGCGCGGCCGCTCCGTCCCGGATCGATGGAATACACGTCGGCGGCAGCGGACGGCATCGGCAGCGAGAGCGGGGCGGGCCGCGACGTCGTCGACCCGACGGCCCCTCGCATCGGCGGATATGCGAAGAACGTGGCCGGTTCATCGAGCGATGCCCACGACGCGGCACCCGGACGGTACGCGGAGCCGCTCGCATAGAACGCCGCGTACGGATCGCTCGAGTCGCGTGCGCGCACGGCGAAAAGCGCGTCGTCCACGACGGCCAGCGCGACCTCTGCCTGGGCGGGCTTGCCGGCGGCGTCTTCGACGCGCACCGCGAATCGTGCGCGATCGCCCGGCGCATAGGTCGCCTTGTCGGGGCGGACGGCGACGTGCAGCGCGTGCGCGCGGGGCACGACGTCCAGTGAGGCCGAAGCGAAGGCCGGTCCGTGCGCCGTCGGCACCGTCACGTCCACCACGAAGCTGGGGACGTCGCTCGGCACGTCGACGTCGAGCGTTGCCGTCGTGCCGCCGATCCGGCGCACGAACGCCGCGTCGCGACTGCCCGAGCGAACGTGAACGAGCGCGTCGACGTTCGCCTGCGGCGACGTGACCAGCAGCACCGCGCGCTCGCCGGGACGATACGCCGGCTTCTGCGGCACGACCGTGGCCTCGGTGAACGCGTACGGACGATCGTACGTCGCCGACGACACCCAGACGGAGGTGTGCGACGAGAGGTCGCTGCCGCGCTCGTCGCGCGCTCTCGCCGTCACGTCGTAGTAGCCGCCCTGCGCGGGCGTCAACGTCACGCGGGCGTTGCCGTCGCGGTCGGTCGTCACCGTCTGCGTGCCCGAAGCGTCGTCTTCGTGTCGCGCGTCGCCGTCGTACCACACGCGGACCGACGAGACGGAGACGGCAACGCCGCTGCGCGGCGCGTCACGTTCGCCGTATGCCGCGGCGTGCACGTCGATCGTCACGGGTCGGCCAGGTCCGTTGAAATACGTGCGCGGACGAAGCTCGATGCGGAACGAGCCCGGGGTGACGAGACCGTGCGCCGATGCCGTCACCGTGCGTCCCGAGACGTCGCGCGCGTCGACCGCCACGATGAGCCCACGTTCGTCGTCGACGCGTCCGGTCGGAATCGCGATCGTCGCGCGGCCGTCGCCGCCGGTGACCGCCTCACCGTCGATGGACGGCGGCTGTTCGTACCGGCGCCCGGCCAGCCCGGCGAACCGGAACGGCCCGCCGCCGCGCCACCACGGAGCGTACTCGTTGAAGCGAGCCCGGTAGTGCAGGTGCATTCCGGCGGCCGGGCGTCCGAACACGTAGCGCGCCGACACGCCCACACGTACCGGGACGCCGCCCGGGGTCCACGGCGGTACCGCCACGTCGAGCAGGTACTCGGGGCGTTCGTACGCCTCGACGGCGAACCAAGACTCGGCGCGGTCGTTCACGTCGACGGCATAGTAATCGCCGAGCCGCGCGTCGGGGGAGAGATCGACGGCGCCGTGTACCGTGCCGTACGCGTCGATCGCAAGCCGTTGCGTCGCGATCTCCGTGCCCTTCGGGTCGCGAACGCGCACGACGCAGGTTCCCGCCGGGATCGTGTACGCGCCCGGATGACCGTTGCGCAGGATGACGCGGAACAGCACGCGCTGGCCGGGCCGATACATCGGCCGGTCCAGTTGGACCGCCGCGGTCGTGTCGTCACCACCCGGGTACCACATGAGCGAGCGGAGCAGCGCGACCGCACCGTCGCCGCCGCGTGCGAGCACGACGTCGCCGTCGCGTGAAAACACCGCCGGCGTCGGAAGCATCGTCAACCCGTCGGCGCCGCCTTTCACCGGTTGGGTCGCGTCGGCGACGTCGCGGCGGTACGCGACGTCGGGCCGCGCGCGCATGGTGCGCAAGTTGACCGCGAGCGCTGCGACGCCGTCGGAGGTCACGTTCGTCAGCACGCCCAGCGTGGTGACGTCGACGAGGTGAACGCCGAGCACCACCGCCTTCTCGCCCACGAGCCGCACGCCGTAGACGCCCGCCGGCAGCCGGCCCAGATCGACGATCGATGCGTTCGACGAGGAGACGACGCCGCGCGCTCGCGCGATCGCGCGGCGTTTCGCGCGCAGATCGTCGATCAGCGCGTCCGGCGCGTTGCCGCGCATCACCGCGGCAGCCTCCTCCGCCGTCATGCGAAGCGCGCTCGCTTCGACGGGCCCCGCGTACCCCGGCACCGCGACGTGGACTCGCACCGGCGACCCGGGCAAGAACGTCCCCAACGGACCGAAGACGCCGAGCTGTTGCGAGGCGGCCGTCGCGCCGCGCGCGCAAACGATCAGCACGAAGGCGGCGAGGAGGCGCGCGAACGCGTTCATCCGCAACCGTTCGAGACGGCGCACGTCGACCCCGCTCGTCGGGTTGCGCCGTTACCGCTCAGATCGCGCGCACGTTGTGTGCGTTCAAGATTCCGTTGACGCGCACGCGCAAGTCGACCAGGTGCGCTTTCGTGCCCTCGTCGCGCGCCGCCGCGACGGCGCGGTCCAGCCGGCCGCCGAGCTTGATGAGGTTGTAGCGCGCGAGCGCCTGCGTCTCGCGCGGAAGGTCGAGCTGATCCGCGTACGCCGCGGGCAGCGCGACGATCTGCATCTGCAGGTCCGCGAACCGGCGCTGCAGCTCGCGGTGCGGCGGATCGATCGTCGGGCGCCCGAGATCGTCGAAGATCGCGGCGTTCGTCCACGCGAAGAGGTCGGCAAGCGTCATCGTGTCGCCCGGTTTGCGAACCTTCATCTCTTGATCGGCGACGCGGCCGAGGTTCGCCGGCGAGAACAGCTCGCCGATCACGTCGTCCTGCAGCTCGGCGATCACCTCGCGGATCGGGAAGTCGGTGCGACGCACACCGCTCGAGCCCCAGTGCACCCCGTAACGCGTCGGCGCCGCCGCGTTGAGCAGCTCCGGCGAGAAGCGGAACGCGCGCGACGAGAGCACCCAGCGGTCGAGCAGGTCGAACGCGCGCCGCTGCTGCGCGCGCGGAATCGTCTCGAACGGCAGCGGCGCGCCGGGCTGTCCACGGTGTGCGCGCGACGTGTAGATGCCGCCGACGTACTTCGCGGCCAGCATCGCGTCGTTGAGCTCGTTGTCGAGCACCGTGACGAGCCCGGCGCGGATGTCCTGGAACGTGCGCGCGTCGCCGGGATACCGCTGCATCAGGTGCGCGCTCACGTCGCCGTCGATGCGCATCTGCTCGTCGACGTACGCGAGGGGATCGCTCGAGAGGTCGAAGCGCTGGATGCGCGGGTCGATCGCATACGCGCTCGCGTCCTCGTCCGTTCCGTACGCGTGGCCGCGCTCCGTCGAGCGCGACGCGATGCGCGAGAGCGGCACGGCCTCGTCGGCCGACGTGCGCACGTTCGGAAACGCGCGGTAGCCGTACTCGATCGCCCACTCGTCGTACGTGCCGAGTCGCGTCGGGAAGTAGTCGGCTTGCCGTTCGCCCGGCGCCGCGAGGTTCGCCGGCGTGTAGTCCATAACCGACGCCGTCGTGCCGTGCGCGTGCGTGAACGCCGGATCGTGCAGCTCCGCGAACGTGTACGCCGTGGAGCCTTCGAAGTTGTGTCGCAGCCCGAGCGTGTGGCCCACCTCGTGCATGACCGTGCTGTAGAGCCACGCCTGCGCGTAGCGCTCGCGGTCGGCGGCCGTCGCGTGCGGGCTGCGCGCGAGCAGCAGTGTGCCGAGCGCGGCCTGCACGACGGAGTCCTCCTCGACCGAGCACTCCTCGCTCTGCGACGCCGCGTTCGCGTCGGATGCGGCGGTCGCGGCGTCGCCGGAGAGCACGTCCTGCGCGAGCAGGCCGCTCGAAACGGCGTACGCATTCCGGCTCAGGCGCTGCGCCGGCAGCACGCGGTCGACGTAGCCACTCTTGACGGAGCGCAGCGACTCGCCGTCGATGACGACCTCGGCGCGAATGATCTGGCCGGTGTCGGGATCGCTGACGTGCGGGCTGTACGCGGAGAAGTCGGGCGAGTCGCTCGTGATCCAGCGTACGGTCGTATAGCGCGCGTCGTCGGGATCCCAGCTCGGATCGGCGGGCGGGTCCTTCACGACGATCGCGTTCGGGTGCCCGATGCGCGCGAACGCCTCGTTCCACGCGAGGATGCCGCGGCGCACGGTGTCGCGGTACTGCTTCGGAATCTCGTTCGTCAGGTAGAACGTGATCGGGCCGTTGTCGAGATCCCAGCGGTCGATGAAGCGCTCGAACGGCGACGCGGTCGCGTCGTTGCCGTAGCGCTTGCGTGCCGTGATGAAGTAGCCGACGCGGTCGTCCGCGACGCGCGGAACGAAGTGCGGATCGCGCTCGGGCGGGGCGACGACGCTGTAGTGCACGCCGATCGGGATGCCGCGTCCGTCCGGAACCGTCGGCAGCGCGTTCGGCGGGCCGTTGAACGTGAGGTTGACGCTGATCTCGTCGTTGCGCGGAAACGCCTTCGTCGAGAGATAGTACGACTTCGTCGCGTCGACGGAGTACGACGGGCGCACCGTAAGGAGCAGCAGCCCGGGCAGCGAGGGCGGCGCCGCGCCGCCGCGTCCGAGGTCGGTCCCGATGCCCTCGAAGTCCGTGAGGAACACGGACGGCGCGACGACGATGTGGCTCTTCGCCGGATCTTCGGCCACGATCGGCGTCGAGAGGATCACGGAGCTCGCGACGCTGATCGCGAGCGAGTTCGCGGCGGCACTTCCCGCCGGCGCGACGTATCGCGTGTTCGGCGTGATCCACAAGACGCGCTTGCCGACGAGCTTGAACGTCACCTCGAACGGCTCGTACACGCGTCCTGCAAACGCTTCGCCGCCGACGCCGCGCTCGATCGACGGCAGCACGATGTACGTGCGGTCGAAATTCTCCGGTCGCAAGTCGAGGTAGAGGTCGTCGTCCTTCCGCACGAGGTCGATGACGCCGGGCTGGATCGTCGCCGTCTTCGTGAACGTCGCGTACGACTGCGGCGTCGGGCCGCCGGTCAAGGAGAACGACCCGCCGGACGCGTTCCCGCGCGGCGCCGGCACGGACGGTGCCGGCGTCCCGGGCGCGGCGCTGGGCTCGGCCGGCGGCGTCTCGGCGAGCGTCGGCACGGGGTTGGGACTCGGCGCGAGCGTGGCCGTCGACGGCGCGGGCGCCTGCGATGACTGCGCGCCGGCAAACGAGGCGAGCGAAGCGGTGCCGAGCACCACGGCGAGGAGAGCGACGACGGAACGCCCGAACATCGGCGTCGATTTCGCGAGCCGCCGCGAACGAGCCCGCTATCCTCCCTTCACGACCCACCGCTGCGCGTTCGCGCTTTGCGTGACGAGGCTCGGGGCGAAGCCCCGCACGTCGTCGCGCAGCGCCGAGATCGCGACCGGCGAGGCGAGGAACGCGATCGGCACATCACGCAGCAGCAGCCGCTCGATGCGCGCGTACGCACGCTTGCGCGTCGTTTCGTCGTACGAGCGCAACGCGTCGCGCTGTGCCGCGTCCATCGCGGCGCTGCAGTAGAACGAATGGTCGTATCCCGCGGGCGGCCGCTGGTCGCACGTGAACTGTCCGCTGTCGTCCGGGTCCATCCCGGCGTACCAGCCGTAGAGCGCGATGTCGTATCGTCCGCCGGGCAGGATGCCGCCCAGCGCCGCCGGTTCGTCGAACACGTTGCCGAGATACGCGTGAACGCGCGCGTCGATGCCGACCGCACGCAGCTCGCTCTGCGCCGCGACGGCCTCGACGCGGTGGGTCTGCGACGACTGCAGGATCGCGAAGTCGAGCGCGAGCGGGTGTCCGGGGCCGTATCCCGCGGCCGCGAGCAGACGCCGTGCTTGCGCGGGGTCGTGCGGCAGCGGCGCGAGCGACGGGTCCGCCGCCCACATCGCCCGCGGCAGATCGGCGATCGCGGGTGCGTAGAATCCGTGCGTCACGTCGGCTCGAAACGAACGCGCGTCCAGCGCGAGCGCGATCGCGCGCCGCACGCGCGCGTCGTGCGTCGCGCGCCCGGGCTGGTCGTTCATGATGACGCCCCAGTACGCGTTCAAGGGCGCCGTCGCGATGCGCACGTGCGGGATCGTGCGCGCCTGCGCCGCCGCGTTCGCGGAGATCGTCAGCGAGCCGTCGAGCTCGCCGCTGCGCAGCGCGACGAGCTCCGTGTTCTCATCGCCGATGAAGCGCACGACGATGCGCGCGACGTGCGGCGCACCGTTCCAGTAGACCGCATTCGCGGCGAGCTCGACGCGGTCGCCGCGCACCCAGCGTACGAACCGGAACGGCCCCGTGCCGACGGGCTGCGCGTTCAGCGACGAGCGCGCGAGCGAGGCGCCGCGGAGGAGGTGCGCGGGCGCGACGTAGTACGGCTCGTCGCTCTCCGCGAACACCGTGCCGACGAACGGCGCGAACGCGCGCTTCAGCCGAAAGCGCACGGTGTACGGGCCGGGCGTCTCGACGCGCGCGACGGCGTCGTATCCGTGCCGCGTCTGCACGACGCTTCGCGGGTCCATCACGGCACGAAACGACGCCGCGACGTCCTCGCTCGTGAACGGCACGCCGTCGTGCCAGCGCACGCCGCGCCGCAAGCGGTACGTGATGGTGCGCCCGTCCGGCGAGATGCCGCCGTTCGCACGCGTCGGCACGGCCGCCGCAAGCGCGGGGATCGGACGCCCCGCGCCGTCGCACGCGATCAGCGGGTCGTAGATCAGGCGCAGCAGCTCGTTGTCGGCGATCGACTGCGCGAGGAGCGGCAGCAGGCTGTGCGCTTCGCCGTTCAGCGCGAGCCGCAGCGCGCGCGGCTCGCGCGCGGGCCCGCCGCACGCGACGGACGCGAGCGCAACAACCGCGGCGAGCGCACGCAGTGCCGAACGCGACGGCTTCGCGCGCACTGGCGAACGCGGCGGCTCGGCACGCAGTGCCGAACGCGACGGCTTCGCGCGCATCAGCGCGAAGCCACCGGTTCTCCGTAGAGCGGGTGCACGTCGCGCTCGCCGCGGTGCAGGTAGTCGACGCCGTTCATCCACGCCGGCCGCGGCGCACCCTTCAGCCAGTAGTCGAACCACTCGTCGAGGTGCACGGTCCAGTACTTCTGCTGCTCGCGGCCGCGCAAGTTGTGGTCCTCGCCGTCGAACGAGAACAGGTACGCTTCCTTGCCGAGCCGCCGCAGCGCGGTGATGTACTCGATGCCCTGGAACTGCGGCACCGCGCCGTCCAGCTGGTTGTGAATCGTCAGGTACGGCGTCGTGACGTTCTTGATGCCGAACAGCCCGGAGTTCTCGAGATACAGGTCGGGGCGATCCCACGGCGTGGCGCCGATGCGCGACTGCGTGTGCTCGTACTGCGACTCGCGCACGGCGCCGCTCTCGAGCCGGATGCCGCCGTAGGCGCTGATCATGTCGTCGACGGCGGCACCGGCTTCGGCGGCGCGGAAGCGGTGCGTCTTCGTGAGCATGAAATTGATCTGGTAC
>Ga0213875_10001626_pt1 | contig 14182 bp, 24 predicted proteins | sample BarmaccomBMRX_R8_FD_160105 | JGI IMG/M metagenome (GOLD analysis project Ga0213875, IMG submission 160105) | Root-associated microbial communities from Barbacenia macrantha in rupestrian grasslands, the National Park of Serra do Cipo, Brazil - RX_R8 | ecosystem: Host-associated > Plants > Roots... | reverse complement strand
CTAGATTACGGCTGCAAGACCGACGCGCACGTGACTGTCCCCCGGCGCGCCAAGCGCGCTCAACGGCTTGCCCCGAGCTTCGCCGCGAGATGCGCGAGCTGGCCGGCGATCACCGCGTCGACGGCCGGCGCGATCGCCTTCATTCCGCCCGGCATGTAGCCCGCCACCGCATAGGTGAAGCTGATCGTCGTGCCCCCGGGCGCGGGCAGCATCGCGAGGCTGAGCGTGCCAGCCACGGCATGCTCCTGGAACGGCCCGAGCGCGCCCGACAGCCGCAGCAGCTTGCCCGGCAGGATCGCGATGACGCGGCCATGCTCGATGCGGCCGCGCTCCGGCATCGCCTCGCAGAAGCAGCCGCCGACGTGCGGATCGAGGCTGAGATTCGCCGCCGAACCGGACCATGTGTGCTTGGCATCCCACCAGAGCTGCGGCTGGCCGAGCGCCTGCCATGCGGTGACGGCGTCGGCGTGGACAGTAATGCTGGACGAAACCTCGAAGCCGACATCGCTGCTCGAGGTGATCGCGGCGACGGCAGGGGCCGAGAACAATGCGGCAGCGAAAATGACGGACGCCCGCATGGCCGCCTCCCTTCAGGTAACCCGGCGGAAAGCTGGGTTTCGGGAGACGAATAGATACGCTTATCGCACCAGATGCCAGCTTTCGCTGGCATGACGCTATTTGGCGGGGATACCGCTCCGTGCTCCGGCGGAGGCCGGCGCGCAGGCAAGCAACGTCGCGCCCACTATCCCGCGCCCCGGCCTCCGCCGGAGCACGGGTTTCTCAGGACCCCGAGCCCCTACTCAGCTCGCGACTGTCTCACTGTCTAGGATCGCCGCGATCTCCTTTGAAACCGCTGCCATCTCGGCCATGCCGTCGACGCGCTTCACCAGCCCGCGCTCTTCGTAATAAGGCAGGATCGGCGCCGTCTTGGCGTGATATTCCTCCATGCGCGTGCGCACCGTCTCCTCATTGTCGTCGGGGCGGCGCTTGAACTCGTGGTGGCCGCATACGTCGCAGGTGTCCGCGACCTTCGGCATCTTGAACGTGTCATGATAGCCGGCGCCGCAATTGGCGCAGCTGAAGCGGCCGACGACGCGCTCGACGAGCGCTTCCTCGTCAACGACGAGCTCGATGACGTGATCGAGCTTGCGGCCGCGCTCGGCGAGGATGAAGTCGAGCGCCTCCGCCTGCGCCTGGGTGCGCGGATAGCCGTCGAAGATCGCGCCGCCGCGGCCTTCCTTGGATTTGGTCTCATCGAGCCGCTCGCCGATCAGCGCGGAGACGATCGCGTCCGAGACCAGGCCGCCCTTGTCCATGATCGCCTTGGCCTGGAGGCCGGCCGGGGTGCCGGCCTTGACCGCGGCGCGCAGCATATCGCCCGTTGAGAGCTGGATCATGCCACGTTCGGCGACGAGCTTCTCCGCCTGCGTCCCTTTCCCCGCCCCCGGCGGCCCGAGCAAGATGATGTTCATCGCCGCAATGCCCCTCCTTTGAGCTTCGCCTTCTTGATGAGGTCGCCATATTGGTGCGCGAGCAGGTGGCTCTGGATCTGTGCGACGGTGTCCATCGTCACGTTGACGACGATCAGCAGGCTGGTGCCGCCGAAGCCGACGAGATGGCGCGGCATCACCGCTTCGGGCACGATGCAGATCAGCGTCAGATAGGCCGCGCCGACGACGGTGATCCGGGTCAACACGTAATCAAGATAGACCTCGGTGTTCTTGCCCGGGCGGATGCCGGGGATGAAGCCGCCATAGCGCTTGAGGTTATCCGCCGTCTCCTCCGGATTGAACACCACCGCGGTATAGAAGAAGGAGAAGAAGATGATGCCCGCCGCATAGAGCACGAAATAGATCGGGCTATCGATCCCGATCCACTGGTTGAGCGAGATCAGGAAATCGCCGAACCGGCTCTGGCCCGAAAGGTGGTTGCCGGCGAACTGCGTGATCGTCAGCGGCATCGCGAGCAGCGACGAGGCGAAGATCGGCGGGATCACATTGGCGGTGTTGATCTTGAGCGGCAGGAAGCTCTTGTCCGCCTGCATCATGCCGCGCTGGGTTTGGCGCTTGGGATATTGGATGAGCACGCGGCGCTGCGCGCGCTCCATGAAGCAGATGAACAGGATCAGGCCGACCACCAGCGCGATGGCGCCGATCACCAGCAGCGGCGAGGAGGCGCCGGTGCGGATACCTTCGAGCGCGTTGCCGAGCGTCTGCGGCAGCTGCGCGAGGATGCCCGACATGATCAAGAGCGAGACACCGTTGCCGATGCCGCGGCTGGTGATCTGCTCGCCGAGCCACATCAGGAACATCGTGCCGCCGACGAGGCTGATCACGGTGACGACGCGGAACAGCAGGCCGGGATCGATCACGGCCGACTGGCCCTGCCCCGCGCCCCAACTCTCGAGCCCGACGGCGATGCCATAGGCCTGGATCGCGGTCAGGCCGACGGTGCCGTAGCGGGTATATTGGTTGAGCTTCTTGCGGCCGCTCTCGCCTTCCTTCTTGATCGCGTTGAGCTGCGGCGACAGCGAGGTCGACAGCTGCACGACGATCGAGGCGGTGATGTATGGCATCACGCCCAGCGCCACGATCGACATGCGATGCAGCGCGCCGCCCGAGAAATTGTTGAAGAAATCGAGCACGCCGCCCTGCGTGGTGTTGAACAGCGTCGCCAGCGCGCGCGGATCGATGCCGGGCAGCGGCACGAACGAGAGCAGCCGGTAGACGATCAGCGCGCCGAGCGTGAACCACAGCCGGTTCTTGAGCTCGGTCGCCTGGCCGAACTTCGACAGGCTGAGGTTGGCGGCCATATTGCGTTCGGCAGCGGTTGCCATGCGTTACTCGACCTTCAGGAAAAACGATGAAGCGGCGGAGTACGCCCCCGCACCCGCCGCTCCATATAGTGGTCCTTCAGCGTTTGTCTCGCCCGAAGCGGCGCGTTTGCGATGGAGCACGCGCCGGCGAAATCAGCCGCGGTGCTCCTGCGAAAGCAGGAGCCGTTTACGGCAAGAGCTGCGCCCCAACCACCGATGCTCCTGCTTCCGCAGGAGCATGGCGGCGCCTAAGCGCGCTTCGCCTTCTTGGCGTCGCGGACGCTGTTCTTCTTCGCCGCGGCCTTTTCCGCCGCCGGCACGACCTCGATCACCTCGACCGAGCCGCCCGCCGCCTCGATCGCCGCCTTCGCCGAGGCGGTAACGCCCGCGACGCGGAACGAGAGCTTCGCCGAGAGCGCGCCCTTGCCGAGGATGCGCACGCCGTGCTTGCCGCCGCGCGCGACGCCTGCCGCCTTCAGCGCGTCATGGTCGATCGTGCCGTCCGCCGAAAGCTTGCCGGCATCGACGAGCGCCTGGAGCTGGCCGAGATTGACCTCGGCATGATCCTTGGCGAACGGATTGTTGAAGCCGCGCTTCGGGATCCGCATGTGGAGCGGCATCTGGCCGCCCTCGAAGCCCTTGATCGAGACGCCCTCGCGGCTCTTCTGGCCCTTCTGGCCGCGGCCGGCGGTCTTGCCGAGCCCCGAGCCGATGCCGCGGCCGACGCGGACGCGGCCCTTGCGGGCGCCCTGGTTGTCGCGGATGTCGTTCAGTTCAAAAGACATGTCGTGCACTCGCTTTCGCTATGTTCGCGCAAAGTCCCCTCTCCTGCTTTCGCGGGAGAGGGAGGAACCCGCCGTCAGGCGGGAGGGGGCTAGCGGGTCGTTACCCTTCCAGCACTTCCACCATGTGGGGAAGCTTGCGGATCATGCCGCGCACTTCGGGCGTGTCCTCGAGCTCGCTCACGCGATGCATCTTGTTCAGCCCGAGGCCGATCAGCGTCGCGCGCTGGTCCTTGGTGCGGCGGATCGGCGAACCGATCTGCTTGATCTTGATCGTCGCCACTTGCGCTTACTCCGTGATCATCTCGGCGTCGGCGGCAGCCTCCGCCTTCGACGCACCCGCCGCACGGCCGAGCAGGTCGGCGATCTTCTTGCCGCGACGCTGCGCCACCGACTTGGGGCTGGACTGATCCTTGAGCGCTTCGAACGTCGCACGGATCATGTTGTACGGGTTCGACGTGCCGACCGACTTGGTGACGACGTCGTGCACGCCGAGCGATTCGAAGATCGCGCGCATCGGGCCGCCGGCGATGATGCCGGTGCCCGCCGGCGCCGAGCGCAGCGTCACGCGGCCGGCGCCGAAATGGCCGTTGCCGTCATGATGGAGCGTGCGCCCCTCGCGCAGCGGCACGCGGACCATCGCCTTCTTGGCCGATGCGGTCGCCTTCGAGATCGCCTCGGGCACTTCGCGCGCCTTGCCGTGGCCGAAGCCCGCGCGGCCCTTGCCGTCGCCGACGACGACCAGCGCCGCGAAGCCGAAGCGCTTGCCGCCCTTCACCGTCTTGGAGACGCGGTTGATGTGGACGAGCTTCTCGATGAACTCCTCGCCGCCTTCGTCGGCACCACCGCGATTGCCGTCGCGACGCCCGCGATTGCCGTCCCGACCGCCGCGACCACCGTCACGGCCGCCGCCACGACCGCCACGACCGCCGCGCGGGCCACGACCGCCGCCGGGGCCGCCCGGGCCGCCCGGACCCGCGCCGAAGCCCTGCGCCTCCTGCGGAGCGCCACCCTCGGGCGCACCGGTGTTTTCGGTCTCGTCAGCCATCGTCAGAACTCCAGACCGCCCTCACGGGCGGCGTCCGCGAGCGCCTTGACGCGCCCATGATAGAGGAAGCCGCCGCGATCGAAGACGACCGCGCTCACGCCCGCCGCCTTGGCGCGCTCGGCGACGCGCTGGCCGACCGCGGTCGCCGCGTCGACGTTCGCACCGGTGGACGCACGCGCGTCCTTCTCGAGCGTCGAGGCGGAGGCGACGGTTTTGCCCGCCGCGTCGTCGATCACCTGCGCGTAGATGTGCCGGCCCGAGCGGTGCACGCTGAGCCGCGGCCGCCCGCCGCCGCGCTTGGCGAGCGCGGTGCGCACGCGCTGGCGGCGCTTCTCGAAGATGGAGAGCTTGGCCATTATTTCTTCTTCCCTTCCTTCCGGAAGATATACTCGCCGGCATATTTGATGCCCTTGCCCTTGTAGGGCTCCGGCTTGCGCCAGCGGCGGATCTCGGCGGCGAATTGGCCGACCTGCTGCTTGTCGATGCCGGTGATGTTGACCGTGGTCTGGTCCGGCGTCGCGACGGTGATGCCTTCCGGCACGTCCATGTCGACGTCGTGGCTGTAGCCGAGCTGGAGCTTCAACTTCTTGCCCTGCGCGTTGGCGCGATAGCCGACGCCGGTGATCTGGAGCTGCTTCGAGAAGCCCTCCGTCACGCCGGTCACCAGATTCTGCACCAGCGTCCGCTGCATGCCCCAGAAGGAGCGCGCGCGCTTGGTGTCGTTCGCCGGCTGGACGGAGACGCCGCCCTCGCCCACCTCGTACGTCACCTCGTCGGCGAGCGCGATCGAGAGCGTGCCCTTGGGGCCCTTCACCGAGAGCTGGCCGTCCGCGATCGTCGCGGTGACACCGGCCGGAATCGGAACCGGCTTCTTGCCGATGCGGCTCATCAGAAGACCTCCGCGAGAACCTCGCCGCCGACATTCTGCTCGCGCGCTTCCGCGTCGGAGAGAACGCCCTTCGGCGTCGAGACGATGGTGATGCCGAGGCCATTGCGCACGCGCGGCAGGTCCTTCGACCCGCTATAGACGCGGCGGCCCGGCTTCGAGACGCGCGCGACATGCTGGATCGCGGGCTGACCCTCGAAATATTTGAGCTCGATGCGGATGCCCGGATGGCCGCCGACGGGTTCGTCGGAATAGCCGCGGATATAGCCTTCGCGCTGAAGCACGTCGAGCACGCGCGCACGCAGCTTGGACGCCGGCGTCACCACCGAGTCCTTGCGCGCGCGCTGGCCGTTGCGGATGCGGGTGATGAGATCACCCAGGGGATCGTTGATCATCTCTTGCTCGCCCTTACCAGCTCGACTTGACCACGCCGGGGATCATCCCCTTGTTGGCGAGATCGCGCAGCATCACGCGCGCGAGCTTGAACTTGCGATAATAGGCGCGCGGGCGCCCGGTGAGCATGCAGCGGTTGCGCACCCGCGTCGGATTCGCGTTGCGCGGCAGCTCCGCCATCTTCAGCCGCGCCATCAGCCGCTCGGTATCGTCCGCCGTCTTGTCGTCGGCGATCGCGCGCAGCTTGGCGTATTTGCCGGCATATTGCTTCACGAGCCGCTTGCGCCGCTCGTTCTTGTTGATCGAACTCAGTTTCGCCATGGACTTAAGCTCTCTTTCCTAATCGCGCCTCAGGCGGCCTGCTTTTCAGCCTGCGGCTGCGGGAAGGGGAAACCGAACAGGCGAAGCAGCTCGCGCGCTTCCTCGTCGGTGTTCGCGGTGGTCGTGATGATCACGTCCATGCCGCGGATCTTGTCGACCTTGTCGTAGCTGATCTCGGGGAAGATCAGCTGCTCCTTGATGCCGGTGGCATAGTTGCCGCGGCCGTCGAAGCTCTTGTCCGAAAGGCCACGGAAGTCGCGCACGCGCGGCAGCGCGATCGTCACGAAGCGATCCAGGAACTCGTACATTCGCTCGCGGCGCAGCGTCACCTTGCAGCCGATCGGCATGCCCTCGCGCAGCTTGAACTGCGCGATCGACTTCTTCGCCTTGGTGACGACCGCCTTCTGGCCGGCGATCTGCGTCATCTCGACGGCCGCGGTCTCGACGCGCTTCTTATCCTGCGTCGCCTCGCCGACGCCCATGTTCAGCACGATCTTGTCGAGCTTGGGTACCTGCATCGGGTTCGCATAGCCGAACTTCTCCGTCATCGCCTTGGCGATGCGGTCCTCGTACAGCTTCTTGAGGCGAGGCTTGTAAGCATCAGCCATTGATCGCGTCTCCAGTCTTGACCGCGACGCGGACCTTGTTGCCGTCGCGGGTCTCGAAGCGCACGCGCGTCGGCTTGCCGTCGGCGGTGACGTGCGCGACCTTCGAGATGTGCAGCGGCGCCTCGATCCGCTCGAGACCGCCCTGCGGGTTGGCCTGGCTCGGCTTGCGGTGCCGCGTCGCGACGTTGACGCCGCCGACGATCACCTTGCCGTCCTTCGGCATGGCCTTGGTGACCGTACCGGTCTTGCCCTTGTCCTTGCCGGACAGGACGATCACCTGATCGCCCTTCTTGATCTTCGCAGCAGCCATCACAGCACCTCGGGCGCGAGCGAAATGATCTTCATGTGACCCTTGGCGCGGAGCTCGCGGACCACCGGGCCGAAGATGCGGGTGCCGATCGGCTCCTCGTTCTTGTTGACGAGGACCGCGGCGTTCGAGTCGAAGCGGATCGTCGAGCCGTCGGGACGATGGATGTCCTTGGCGGTGCGCACGATCACGGCGCGATGGACGTCCCCCTTCTTCACGCGACCGCGCGGCTGCGCTTCCTTGATCGAGACGACGATGATGTCGCCGACGGTCGCGGTGCGACGCTTCGAGCCGCCGAGCACCTTGATGCACTGGACGCGCTTGGCGCCCGAGTTGTCGGCGACGTCGAGGTTGGACTGCATCTGGATCATGTGTCAGCCCTCCCTTAAGCGGCTTCGGCCGGCGCGGCGGCGCCGACACGCTCGATGACGCGCCAAGTCTTGAGCTTCGAGATCGGCGCGGTCTCCTCGATGCGCACGGTCTCGCCCTCGCGATACTCGTTGCCCTCGTCATGGGCGTGATACTTCTTCGAGCGACGGACGATCTTGCCGTAGAGCGGGTGCTTCACGCGCCGCTCCACCTTCACCACCACCGTCTTGTCGGTCTTGTCGGAGACGATCGTCCCCGTCAGCACGCGCTTCGGCATCGCGAGCTACTCCTTAAGCCTTGGCCGCAGACGCGCGCTGCGTCTGCAGGGTCTTGATGCGAGCGATGGTCTTGCGGACCTCGCGGACGCGCGCCGCCTTCTCGAGCTGGCCGGTGGCCGCCTGGAAGCGCAGATTGAACTGCTCGCGCTTGAGCTCGCCCAGTTGGGTCGAGAGCTGGTCGTCGGTCGCGACCTTAAGGTCGCTGATCTTGCCGCTGTCGTTCTTCGCCATGATCACTCTTCCCCGACCAGGTGGCTGGTGTCGCCCAGGCGGGCGACGATGCGCGTCTTGATCGGCAGCTTCTCGGCGGCACGCTCGAAAGCGCCGCGCGCGATCGGACCCGCGACGCCCTCGAGCTCGAACAGGATGCGGCCCGGCTTCACGCGGGCGACCCAGAATTCGGGCGCGCCCTTGCCCGAGCCCATGCGGACCTCGGCGGGCTTCGACGAGACCGGCACGTCCGGGAAGATGCGGATGTGGAGGCGGCCCTGGCGCTTGATGTGGCGCGTGATCGCACGGCGCGCGGCCTCGATCTGGCGCGCGGTGATGCGCTCGGGCTCGACCGCCTTGAGGCCGTAGGCGCCCTGGTTGAGCTGCGTCCCGCCCTTGGCATCGCCATGGATGCGGCCCTTATGGGCCTTGCGGAACTTGGTACGCTTCGGTTGCAGCATGTTCTTCTAACCTTCTGACACCGTGACGACGGCCGATCAGGCGAAGCTGAGAGGGAGGTGCTCCCTGCTCAGCGCGCCGGACGGACCCCCGAGGTCTGCGCTTCCATCATGAGGCGGTCCTGCGCGAGCGGGTCGTGGCCGAGGATCTCACCCTTGAAGATCCAGACCTTGACGCCGCAGACGCCATAGGCGGTGTGCGCCTCGGCCTCGGCATAGTCGACGTTCGCGCGCAGCGTGTGCAGCGGCACGCGGCCCTCGCGATACCATTCGGTGCGCGCGATCTCCGCGCCGCCGAGACGGCCGGCGCAGGTGATGCGGATGCCCTCGGCACCGAGGCGCAGCGCCGACTGCACCGCGCGCTTCATCGCGCGGCGGAACGCGACGCGGCGCTCGAGCTGGTCGGCGACCGACTGCGCGACGAGGCGGCTGTCGATCTCGGGCTTGCGGATCTCGACGATGTTCAACGAGACGTCGCTCGCCGTCATCTTGCCGAGCGCCTTGCGGAGCTTCTCGATGTCCGCACCCTTCTTGCCGATGATCACGCCCGGGCGCGCGGCATAGACGGAGATGCGGCACAGCTTGGCCGGACGCTCGATCACCACCTTCGAGATCGCCGCCTGCGGCAGCGTCTTGAAGATGTGAGTGCGGATCTTAAGATCCTCGAGCAGCAGCCGGCCATAGTCCTCGCCGTCGGCGTACCAGCGGCTGTCCCAGGTGCGGTTGATCTGCAACCGCATGCCGATCGGGTTCGACTTCTGGCCCATTATGCTTCTTCCTGCTCGCGCACGACGATGCGCAGACGGCTGAACGGCTTGATGACCCGGCTCGAGCGGCCGCGCGCACGCGTCGCGAAGCGCTTCATCACCAGGCCCTTGCCGACCGAGGCTTCCTTCACGACAAGCGCGTCGACGTCGAGATTGTGGTTGTTCTCGGCGTTCGCGATGGCCGATGCGAGGCACTTGCGAACGTCGACCGCCATCGCCTTGTTCGAGAAGGCGAGGATGCTCATCGCATCCGAAGCCTTCTTGTTGCGGATCAGGCCGGCGACGAGATTGAGCTTGTAGGGGCTGCCGCGCACGCTGGTCGCGAGCGCGAGCGCTTCCTTGTCGCCCACCTTACGGGGTGCAGCAGGCTTCGACATCAGCGCTTGCCCTTCTTGTCGGCGGCGTGACCCGGGAAGTAGCGCGTGGGCGCGAACTCGCCGAGCTTCATGCCGACCATGTCCTCGTTCACCGACACCGGCACGAACTTGCGGCCGTTGTAGAGGTTGAACGTCAGCCCGACGAAATCAGGCAGGATGGTCGAGCGGCGCGACCAGGTCTTGATCGGCGAGCGCTGCCCGGATTCCTGGGCAGTCTGCGCCTTCTTGAGCAGATGAAGGTCGACGAACGGACCTTTCCAGACGGAACGAGCCATCGCGGATTACCTCTTCTTCCGGGCGTGACGCGAACGGATGATCATCTTGTCCGTCGCCTTGTTATGGCGCGTCTTGGCGCCCTTGGTCGGCTTGCCCCAGGGGGTCACCGGATGGCGGCCGCCCGATGTGCGGCCTTCGCCGCCGCCGTGCGGGTGGTCGACCGGGTTCTTGGCGACGCCGCGGGTGAGCGGGCGCTTGCCGAGCCAGCGGTTGCGGCCGGCCTTCGCCAGATAGGTGTTGGCGTTGTCAGGGTTCGACACCGCGCCCACCGAGCACATGCAGTCCGAACGGATATAGCGCTGCTCGCCCGAGTTGAGGCGAACGATCACCATGCCGCGATCGCGGCCGACGACCTGCACATAAGTGCCCGCGGCGCGCGCGATCTGGCCGCCCTTGCCCGGCTTCATCTCGACATTGTGGACGATGGTGCCGACCGGAACCTGGCCGATCTCCATCGCATTGCCCGGCTTCACGTCGGTCTTCTTGCCCGCGACGATCGTGTCGCCGGCGGCGAGCCGCTGCGGCGCGATGACGTAGGCTTGCTCGCCGTCTTCATACTTGACCAGCGCGATGAAGGCCGAGCGGTTGGGATCATATTCGATCCGCTCGACGGTCGCGGGCGCGTCCCACTTGCGACGCTTGAAGTCGATGTAGCGATACTTCTGCTTGTGGCCGCCGCCGATGCCGCGCGCGGTGGCGTGGCCCTGGTTGTTGCGGCCACCGGACTTGCGCAGGCCCTCGGTCAGCGCCTTGACCGGCTTGCCCTTGTAGAGGCTCGACCGGTCGACGAGGATGAGGCCGCGGCGCGCCGGGCTGGTCGGGTTGTAATGCTTGAGCGCCATGGCGTCAGATTCCCGTGGTCACGTCGATCGACTGGCCCTCGGCCAGCGTCACGACCGCCTTCTTGAAGTCCTGGCGGCGATAGGGCGCACCCTTCCACCGCTTGGTCTTGCCCTTCTGCGTGATCGTGTTCACGCCGGTGACGCTGACCGAGAACAGCGCCTCGATCGCGGCCTTGATCTCGGGCTTCGACGCGTCACGCGCGACCTTGAAGACGACGGCGTTCTGCTCGGAAAGCAGCGTCGACTTCTCGGTGATGTGGGGGCTGAGGATCACGTCGTAATGACGATTGTCCACCGCCGAAGCGGTCGGCTTCTTAGCCATTGAAACGCGCCTCCAGCTTCTCGACCGCGGCGCGCGTCAGCACCAGCGTCTCATGCTTCAGGATATCATAGACGTTCGCGCCCACCGCCGGCAGCAGGTTGACCGTCGACAGGTTGTTGGACGCACGCGCGAAGCTGACGTTGACGGCGTCGCCGTCGATGACCAGCGCGGTCTTGCCGAAGCCGAGTGCGGTCAGCTGCCCGGCGAGCGCCTTGGTTTTGCCGTCGGCGACGTCGAGCGCGTCGACGACGATGAGCTTGCCGTCCTTCGCCTTCGAGGAGAGCGCCATCCGAAGGCCGAGCGCGCGCACCTTCTTGTTGAGCGACGGGTCGAAGTCGCGCAGCCGGGCGCCGTGCGCCTTGCCGCCGCCGATGAAGACGGGAGCGCGGCGATCGCCGTGACGGGCGGTGCCGCCGCCCTTCTGGCGGCCGAACTTCTTGCCCGAACGCGCAACGTCAGCGCGCTCGCGGGTCGGACGCGCGGTGCCGCGGCGCTTCTCGAGCTGCCACGTCACGACGCGGTGCAGGATGTCGGCGCGCGGCTCGAGGCCGAACACCGCGTCCGAAAGCTCGATATCACCGCCGGCATTGCCGCCAAGAGACTGAACCTGAATCTTCATCTGATCAGCCCTCCGTCGTGCCGTCGCTGCCGGGCGTCGACGCGCCCTGCTCGCCCGGGGACTCGTGATGCGGCTCGGCCGCGGCATCCGCCGCCTCGACGCCGGCTTGGACCTCCGCGTCGCTCGGCAGCGCCGGCAGCTCGTGCACCGCGCCTTCGTCGACCATGCCGGCCGGCGCGTGCTCGTGCGCGATCTCCTCGGCGAACGCCTTGAGGCCTGCGGGCTTCGGCGCATCGGCGTGGAGCGGCACCTTCACCGAGTCGTGGACGAGCAGCCAGCCGCCCTTCGAGCCCGGCACCGAGCCCTTGACGAAGATGAGGCCGCGCGCCGGATCGGTGCGGACGATCTCGAGATTCTGCTGGGTGCGGTTCTTGTCACCCATGTGACCGGCCATCTTCTTGTTCTTGAAGACGCGGCCGGGATCCTGCCGGTTGCCGGTCGAACCGAGCGAGCGGTGCGAGACCGAGACGCCGTGCGTGGCGCGGAGGCCACCGAAATTCCAGCGCTTCATGCCGCCGGCAAAGCCCTTGCCCTGCGTGCGGCCCTGGATATCGACGAGTTGGCCGGCGACGAAATGATCCGCCGAAAGCTCGGCGCCGACGTCGAGGAGATTGTCCTCGGTCACGCGGAACTCGGCGACGTAGGCCTTGGGCTCGACCTGCGCCTTGCCGAAATGACCGCGCTGCGGCTTGGCGACGTTCTTCGCCTTGGCGACGCCCGCGCCGAGCTGAACGGCGGTATAGCCGTCGCGGTCGGTCTCGCGGCGCGCGACGACCTGAACGCCGTCGAGCTGCAATACGGTGACGGGCACGTGCCGTCCGTCCTCCTGGAAGAGGCGGGTCATGCCCATCTTCTTCGCGATCACGCCAGTGCGCATGATCCATTACTCCCCACAGAGGCCCGCGCGACGCGCGGGCGTGTCCAACGAAAAAGGCCCCGGTCAAGAACCCCATCAAAGCAGGCTTCGATGGGAACCCAGGCGCCGGAGCCCCAGCCCAACAGCAAAACGCCCCCGCCAGGGCCGGAATCACTATTTTGGTGAAACTCACCGCATAGTGACAGCGGGGACGCAGGCAACGGCGCTTCCTTGAAGGACAGCTGCCGTTCGGTATCCCTATGTCGTCACCCCAGCGTAGGCTGGGGTCTATCTCTACCACGGCTTGCGCCGGGGGAGACATGGATCCCAGCCTCCGCCGGGATGACGGTCAGCGATGAATCGCCGTCCGTCGGAAGCCCGCGCTCCTACGCGAGTTTGATCTCGACATCAACACCTGCCGCGAGGTCGAGCTTCATCAAAGCGTCGACGGTCTGCGGGGTCGGCTGCACGATGTCGAGCAGGCGCTTGTAGGTGCGCACCTCGAACTGCTCGCGCGACTTCTTGTCGATGTGCGGCCCACGGTTGACGGTGAACTTGTTGATGTGCGTCGGCAGCGGGATCGGGCCGCGGATGAGCGCGCCGGTACGTCGGGCGGTCTCGGCGATGTCGCCGGTCGCCTGATCGAGCACGCGGTGATCGAACGCCTTCAGGCGAATGCGGATGTTCGTGTCCATAAGACCTTCTTAGCGTCCCTACCGATGCGAAAGAGCCGGCTCCGATGCTTCGGAGCAAAACAAAAGCGGCCGGCCCCTTAGCGGAGCCGGCCGCCCCTATCAACCAGATTACTTCGTGATCGAACCGACGACGCCGGCGCCGACCGTGCGGCCGCCCTCGCGGATCGCGAAGCGCAGGCCCTGGTCCATCGCGATTGGCGCGATGAGCTTGATCTTCAGCGAGACGTTGTCACCCGGCATCACCATCTCGGTGCCCTCCGGCAGAGTCACTTCGCCCGTCACGTCGGTCGTGCGAAAGTAGAACTGCGGACGGTAGTTGGCGAAGAACGGCGTGTGGCGGCCGCCCTCGTCCTTCGAGAGCACATAGACCTCGGCCGAGAACTCGGTGTGCGGCGTGATCGAGCCGGGCTTGGCGAGAACCTGGCCGCGCTCGACTTCCTCACGACCGACGCCGCGGAGCAGCGCGCCGATGTTGTCGCCGGCCTGACCCTGATCGAGCAGCTTGCGGAACATCTCGACGCCGGTGACGACGGTCTTGCGGGTGTCGTTGATACCGACGATCTCGACTTCCTCGCCGACCTTGACGATGCCGGTCTCGACGCGGCCGGTGACGACGGTGCCGCGGCCCGAGATCGAGAACACGTCCTCGATCGGCATCAGGAACGACTTGTCGAGCGGACGCTCCGGCTGCGGGATCCAGTCGTCGACCGCCGCCATCAGCTTCAGCACCGCGTCGTGGCCGATCTCGGGAGTCTTGCCCTCGAGCGCCGCGACCGCCGACCCCGGGATGATCGGAATATTGTCGCCGTCGAACTCGTACTTCGAGAGGAGCTCGCGGATCTCGAGCTCGACGAGCTCGAGAATCTCGGGATCGTCGACCAGGTCGACCTTGTTCATGAACACGACGAGCTGCGGCACGCCGACCTGGCGCGCGAGCAGGATGTGCTCGCGGG
>Ga0213875_10001625_pt1 | contig 14192 bp, 11 predicted proteins | sample BarmaccomBMRX_R8_FD_160105 | JGI IMG/M metagenome (GOLD analysis project Ga0213875, IMG submission 160105) | Root-associated microbial communities from Barbacenia macrantha in rupestrian grasslands, the National Park of Serra do Cipo, Brazil - RX_R8 | ecosystem: Host-associated > Plants > Roots... | reverse complement strand
TGGGGCCGATGATCACTATGAATAAAGGGCCGCTACGCAAGCTGCTGATCGCCAACCGCGGCGAGATCGCGGCCCGGGTCATCCGCACCGCCCGTGCGCTCGACATCGCCACCGTGGCGGTGTTCTCCGACCCGGACGAAGGGCTGCCGTTCGTCGGCGACGCCGACGAGGCGGTCCGGCTGCCCGGCGCCGCCCCGGCCGACACCTACCTGAACATCGACGCGCTGCTGGCCGCGGCCGACGCCACCGGGGCCGACAGCGTCCACCCGGGCTACGGGTTCCTGTCCGAGAACGCCGGCTTCGCCCGGGCCTGCGCGACGGCCGGCCTGACGTTCGTGGGCCCCACCCCCGAGGCGATCGAGGCGATGGGGTCCAAGATCGGCGCCAAGCAGATCATGGCCGCCGCCGGGGTGCCGGTGCTGCCCGGCGCGGTGTTCGACGACGCGGCCGAGCCCGACCCGGCCGCGCTGGTCAAGGCGGCCGACGAGATCGGCTACCCGGTGCTGGTCAAGGCGGCGTTCGGCGGCGGCGGGCGCGGCATGCGGATCGTCCAGAACGCCGGTGAGGTGGCCGAGGCGGTGGCCAGCGCCCGCCGCGAGGCCGCCTCCGCGTTCGGCAACGGCACCGTGTTCCTGGAACGGTTCGTCTCCGCCCCCCGCCACATCGAGGTGCAGATCGTCGGCGACCAGGCCGGCACGGTGGTGCACCTGTTCGAGCGTGAGTGCTCGATCCAGCGCCGCTACCAGAAGATCATCGAGGAGGCGCCGTCGCCGGCCGTCGGCCCCGAACTGCGCGAGCAGCTGTGCCAGGCGGCGGTGGCGGCCGGCCAGGCCATCGGCTACGTCGGCGCGGGCACGGTCGAGTTCGTGCTCGACGCCACCGGCCAGTTCTACTTCCTCGAGGTCAACACCCGGCTCCAGGTCGAGCACCCGGTCACCGAGGCGATCACCGGCCTCGACCTGGTCAAGGTCCAGCTCGAGGTGGCGGCCGGCCGCCCGCTGCCGCCCGCGGTGACCGGGGCCACCTTCACCGGCCACGCGATCGAGGCCCGGCTCTACGCCGAAGACGCCGCGGCCGGCTACCTGCCCGCCAGCGGCGAGGTGCACACGTTCGACATTCCCGCGGCCGCTGGCCTCCGGGTGGACGCGGGTTTCGCGTCCGGCACCCGGGTCAGCACGTTCTACGACTCGATGCTGGCCAAGGTCATCGGCTCCGGCCCCACCCGCGACGACGCCCGCCGGACGCTGGCCGCGGCGCTCGGCCGGGCCCGGCTGCACGGCGTCGTCACCAACCGGGACCTGCTGGTCGGCATTTTGCGCGAACCGGATTTCGCGGCCGGCGCGATCGACACCGGCTACCTGACCCGGCATCCACCGTCCGAGCTGAGCCCGGCCACGGCGGTCCCGCCCGCGCACGTGCTGGCGGTCGCGCTGGCCGAGCAGGCCCGGCGGCGGCGGGAGGCGCCGATGCTGGGCGCGATGCCGTCGGGCTGGCGCAACAACCCGAGCGCCCCGCAACGGGCCCGCTACGCGGCCGGCGACGAGGTCATCGAGGTCAGCTACGAGTTCGGCCGCGACGGGCTGGCGGCTGAGGTGAACGGCGCGGCGTTCCCCAACATCCGGCTCCGCACCCCCCACGGGCACCAGGTGGATCTGGAGATCGCCGGGGTCCGCCGGATCGTCGAGGTCACGTCCGCGGCCGGCGCGTTCTACGTCGACAGCGCCCTCGGCCACAGCGTCCTCACCGAGGTCGACCGGTTCCCCGACCCGGCCGCTGCCGCCCAGGCCGGGTCGCTGCTGGCCCCGATGCCCGGCACTGTCGTCCGGGTCGAGGTCGCGGTCGGCGACCACGTCCCGGCCGGCGCCACGATCCTGGCCATCGAGGCCATGAAGATGGAGCACGCGATCCGCGCCCCCGCCGCCGGGGTGGTCACCGACCTGCCGGTCGCGGTCGGGACCCAGGTCGACAGCGGTTCGGTCCTGGCCGTGCTCGACGACGAGGGAGAGCCAAGTGACTGACACCCCAGCGGCCCCGGTCCGCTACGAGGTGCGCAACGGCATCGCCTGGCTCACCATCGACCGGCCCGAAGCCCGCAACGCGCTAAGTGAAGCAGTGCGGTCCGGCCTGTTCGCCGGGGTCCGCCGGTTCAACGACGACGACCGCGCCGCCGTGCTGGTGCTGACCGGCGCAGGCGACCGCGCGTTCTGCGCCGGCGGCGACCTCAAGGAGATGGCGGAAACCACCCTGGAAGTGCCGCCGCCCGACTTCCTGCCGGTGTTCGGCCGCAACATCGAGGTGGCCAAGCCGACCATCGCCGCCGTCAACGGGGTCGCCTACGCGGGCGGCTTCCTGCTCGCCCAGCAGTGTGACCTGTGCGTGGCGGCCGCATCCGCCCGCTTCGCGATCACCGAGGCCAAGGTCGGCCGCGGTTCGCCCTGGGCGGTGCCGCTGCCGCGGCTGATCCCGCCCCGGGCGGCGATGGAGATCCTGCTCACCGGCGACCCGGTGACGGCCGATCGTGCCTACCAGCTCGGCCTGGTCAACCAGGTCGTGCCGGACGCCGAGTTGCCGGCCGCCGCCCAGGCGCTGGCCGAGCGGATCGCGGCCAACGCGCCGCTGTCGGTCCGGGCCGCCAAACGCACCGTCTACCTGGCCGCCGAGCACGGGCTCGACCAGGCTTACGCGGAAGCGGACCGGATCTGGGAGCCGGTCTACCGCAGCGCCGACGCCCAGGAGGGCCCGGCCGCATTCCGCGACAAGCGCCGCCCGGTCTGGACCGGCCGCTGATGCCCGCCCGACTGGGGCCGGCCGCGCGGGCGACCGCCGGGGCCCGCTGATGCCGGCCGACCTCGGGCCGTTGCTGGCCGACCTGGCCGCCGAGTCGGACGACCTGACCGGCCTGCTGACCCCGCTCACTCCAGCCGACTGGGCCCGCCCGACCCCGGCCACTGGCTGGACGATCGCCGACCAGGTCACCCACCTGGCCTACTTCGACGACGTCACGCTGCTGTCGATCAACGACCCCGGCCGGTTCCGGGCCGAGGCCCAGGCGCTGACCGCCGACGGCGACGACTTCCCCGACCGGGTCGCCGCCAGCCACCGGCACCTGACCGGCGCGGAGGTGCTGGCCTGGTTCGGCACCACCCGCCCGCGGCTGCTGGACGGCTACCGGAGTTGCGACCCGGCCACCCGGCTGCCCTGGTTCGGCCCCGACATGGGGGTGGCCTCCTCGGTCACGGCCCGGATCATGGAGACCTGGGCGCACGGCCAGGACGTCGCCGACTCGCTCGGGGTCGTCCGGCCGGCCACCGCCCGGCTGCGCCACGTCGCCCACATCGGCATCGGCGCCCGCCCCTACAGCTACCTGGTCAACGGGCGGCCGGTCCCGGCCGAACCGATCCGGGTCGAGCTCGCCGCCCCCGACGGCACCCAATGGAACTGGGGCCCGGACGACGCCGCCGACCGGGTGACCGGCCCCGCCCTCGACTTCTGCCTGGCCGTCACCCAGCGCCGCCACCGCTCCGACACCGCCCTGGTCATCACCGGCCCGGTCGCCGCCCAGTGGATGGCGATCGCCCAGTCCTTCGCCGGGCCGGCCGGCCCCGGCCGCCCGCCCCGCGACGCAAAGGCCCCCCAATGACCGACCCCCGTCGCCCCGTCCGCATCGGCAACTCGTCCGGCTTCTACGGCGACCGCGCGGCCGCCTCCCGCGAGATGGTCGAGGGTGGCCCGATCGACGTCCTGACCGGCGACTACCTGGCCGAGCTGACCATGCTGATCTTGTGGAAGGCCCAGCAGAAGGATCCCGCGGCCGGGTACGCCCGTTCGGTCCTCGGCCAGCTCGAAGAGGTGCTCGGCCGCTGCCTGGACCGCGGCATCAAGATCGTCAACAACGCGGGCGGCCTCAACCCGGCCGGCCTGGCCGCCCAGCTCGGCGCGCTGGCCGACCGGCTCGGCCTGCACCCCAAGATCGCCTATGTGACCGGCGACGACCTGCTGCCCCGGCTGGACGAGCTGACCGCGGCCGGGCACCCGCTGGCTCACCTGGACACCGGCCTGCCGCTCGCCCAGGCCCCCGGCCAGCCGGTCACGGCCCACGCCTACCTGGGCGGCTGGGGCATCACCGCCGCCCTCGAGGCCGGCGCCGACATCGTGGTCTGCCCCCGGGTGACCGACGCTTCGCTGGTCACCGGGCCGGCCGCCTGGTGGCACGGCTGGAGCCGGGACGACTTCGACGCGCTGGCGGGGGCGGTGCTGGCCGGCCACGTCATCGAGTGCGGGCCGCAGGCGACCGGCGGCAACTACTCGTTCCTGGACGAGATCCGCGACCGGCGCTACCCGGGCTTCCCGATCGCCGAGGTCGCGGCCGACGGCAGCAGCGTGATCACCAAACACGACGGCACCGGCGGCCTGGTCTCGCCCGGCACCGTCACCGCCCAGCTGCTGTACGAGATCGCCGAACCGGCCTACCGCAACCCCGACGTCGTCGCCCACTTCGACACCGTCACGCTCACCCCGGACGGCCCGGACCGGGTGCGGTTGTCCGGCACCCGCGGGAGCCCGCCGCCGCCCACCACCAAGGTCGCGATGAACTTCCTGGGCGGCTACCGGAACACGATGACGCTGGTCCTGACCGGGCTCGACATCGAGGAGAAGGCGGCCTGGGCGGCCGAGGAGCTGTTCGCCGTCCTCGGCGGCCGCGCCCAGTTCGCCGCCGTCGACGTCCGGCTGCTCCGGTTCGACCAGCCCGACGCGCCCACCAACGAGCAGGCCACCGCCCACCTCCGCATCACGGTCAAGGACGCCGACCCCCGCAAGGTCGGCCGCCGTTTTTCCAACGCCACCATGGAGCTGGCGCTGGGTGGCTACGCGGGCTTCCACACCACGACCCCGCCCTCGGCCGAGAGCGCCTACGGCGTCTACTGGCCCACCCTGGTTCCCGCTTCCGAGGTCGCCCACGCCGTGGTCCTGCCGGACGGCCGGACCGTCCCGGTCCCGCCCACCGCACCCGCCGCACCGGAACACCCCTCCGCCCCAGCATCCGCATCTTCATCGATAAAACGTCCCGCCCCGTCACCCTCCCCAGTCGCACCGGCGTCGCCCCCACCCGGAGCCGCGACCTCGCCGCCCGCCCAAGCCCCGCCAACCCCAGTGGCCCCATCAACCCCACTCCCATCCGCGGGCGCCGCCCCACAGCCCCCTCCAGCCCCATCAACCACGCGGGCCCCGTTGGGCCGGCTGTGCGGGGCCCGGTCCGGGGACAAGGGCGGCAACGCCAACATCGGCCTCTGGACCCGCGACCCGGCCGCCTACCCGTGGCTGCGTGACTACCTGACCGTCGACCGGCTGCGCGCACTCATCCCCGAGTGCGCCGACCTGCCGGTCAGCCGGTTCGAGCTGCCCAACCTGAACGCGCTCAACTTCGTCATCACCGGCCTGCTGGGCGAGGGCGTCGCCGCCTCCACCCGGCCCGACCCGCAGGCCAAGGGCCTGGGGGAGTACCTGCGCTCCCGCACCGCCGAGATCCCCTCCGACCTGCTGACCCGGTGACCGCCGTTACCGAGATCGGGTACGAGCGCCGCGGCCCGGCCGCCTGGATCACGCTGAACCGCCCGGCCAAGCGCAACGCGCTCACCCCGGTCATGCTGGCCGAGGCGCACCGGGCGCTCGACCGGGCCGAGGCCGACGACGAGGTCCGGGTGCTGGTCCTGACCGGCGCCCCGCCCGCGTTCTGCGCCGGCGCCGACCTGAGCTTTTTCCAGGCCATGGTGGCCGAACCGGACGGCTGCGACCGTTTCCTGGCCGGCCTCATGCACCCGCTGGCCGAGCTGACGGCCCGGCTGCGCGGCTCGTCCCGGCCGGTGATCGCGGCCGTCAACGGCGCCTGCGCGGCCGGCGGCCTGGAGCTGATCCTGGCCTGCGACCTGGTGCTGGCGGCGGCCGACGCCACCTTCACCGACGCCCACGCCCGGCTCGGCATCGCCCCCGCCGTCGGCGCCGCCGCGGGCCTGGTCCGGGCGCTCGGCGAGCTCCGGGCCAAGCAGCTCCTGTTGCTGTCCGACCCGGTCGACGCCGCCACCATGGCCGCCTACGGCCTCGTCGCCGAGATCACCGCCCCGGCCGACCTGGAGCGCCGCACCACCGAGCTGGCCACCACCCTGAGCCACCGCAGCCCGGTCAGCTTCGCGGCCATGAAGACCATGGTCCACCAGGCCCTTCAGCCCAGCTGGGAGCAGACCCTGGCGTCCGATCTGGCCTTCTTCCGCCAGAACTGGGCCTCACCGGCCCTGCGCGAAGGCCTGGCCGCCTACGCCACCCACCGCGCCCCTAAATTCGCTCCGCCCCCACCCCCGAGCCACTAGCCGCCCCGCGCGCCCGCTCCCGGCCGCGCCCGCCCTCTCAGCCCTCTGGACAAAATCTAATTTCTATTAGACTCTAACGGTCATTAGGTTCTTGCCCGGCAGCTCAGGGAGGTGGTCGCCGGTGACGATCCCGGCGGCGGACGTGATGGCGGTGGACCCGGAGTTCGCCGTCCGCTGGTACGAGGGCTGGATCGAGGCCTGGAACGACCGCAAGCCCGAGCTGATCCCCAGCCTGGTGACCGAAGACTTCCTGCTCGACAGCCCGACCACCCGGCACACCGGCTGGCACGTGCAGGGGCAGGCGGCCGCCGCCGACTACCTGCGTTATGTGGTCAACGCCTACCCCGACCTGATGTGGGAGGTCACCGCGCCGCCGATGTTCCGGCCGGACCTGGCCCGGGTGGCGTTCAGCTGGCGCGGGACCGGCCACTTCAGCGGGGTCATGGACCCGCCCGGGGTGCCGGGGACCGGGCGGGCGTTCGACTTCTCCGGCCTCGAGGTGTTCGACTTCCGCGACGGCCGCGCCTGCTACCTCAACGCCAGCTACGACCTGCTCGGCCTGATGAAGCAGATCGGCCTCTACCAGGGTGCGACCAAGGCCGGCCAAGCTCCGGCCACGCCGAGAGCCGCCCGCCGGTGACCGCCAGCCTGCGCGCGCTGCTCGAGCAGGCCGCCGCCAGCACCCCCGACACCGTGATCGTCAGCGGCCCGGACCAGCACCTGACCTGGCGCGACCTGCACAGCGAAGCCCGCCGGACCGCCGCCGCCCTCGCCCGGGACGGGGTCAAGCCCCAGGACCGGGTGGTGTTCGTGGGCAAGAACGACCCCGCCTACTTCGGTTACCTGTTCGGCTGCGCGCTGGCCGGGGCGGTCCCGGTCCCGCTGAACTGGCGGCTGTCGGCGGCCGAGCTGACCGCGATGATCGCCGACTCCGGGGCCGGGGTCGTGTTCGCCGACGAGACCGCCGCCCCCGCCGTCGAGCAGGCCGAGGCCGAGCTCCCCCAGCTCCGCACCGTGGTCGCCATCGGCCCGCCGACCAGCAACGGGCGCTGGCCGTCGCTGGCCACCTGGCAGGAAGCCGACGGCGATGACCCCGGCGCCGAAGCCGCCCCCGGCGACATCGCCTTCCAGCTCTACACCAGCGGCACCACCGGCCCGCCCAAGGGCGCGATGTTCACCAACGGGTCCAACCTGCGGGTGCTGCTCGACGACATCTCCCGGACCTGGGGTTTCATCCCCGGCGACGTCAGCCTGGTGTGCATGCCGCTGTTCCACATGGGCGGCCTGGCCTGGGCGCTGGCCGGGATGGCGCGTGGCGCCCGGCAGGTCATCGTCCGCGACTTCGCGCCTGGGCCGGTGCTGGCCACGATGGCGGCCGAAAATGTCACGATGGCGTTCTGCGTCCCCACCATGCTCAGCGCCCTCAGCGCCGCCGCCCCCGGCCCCCGGCCGCTCCAGCTCCGCCAGATGGTCTACTCCGGCGCCCCTATCAGCCCCACCGGCCTGCAGCAGGCCCAGGCCGCCCTCGCCTGCGACTTCGTCCAGATCTACGGGCTGACCGAGGCCACCGGCGCGTTCGCCCAGCTGTCGGCGGCCGAGCACGCCGACCCCGACCATCCGGAATGGCTGCGCTCAGCCGGCCGCCCCTACCCCTGGACCGAGGTCCGGGTGGTGTCCCCGCAAACGAGCGAGGACGTGCCCACCGGAGAGGTCGGCGAGATCTGGACCCGGTCCGCCCAGAACATGGCCGGCTACTGGCGGCAGCCCGAGCAGACCGCGGCCGCGCTGACCGCGGACGGCTGGCTGCGCACCGGTGACCTGGGCTACCTCGACGACCAGGAGCGCATCTACCTGGTCGACCGGGCCAAAGACATGATCATCACCGGCGGCGAGAACGTCTACCCGGCCGAGGTCGAGAAGGTGCTGGCCGCCCACCCGGCGCTGGCCGAGGCGGCCGTCATCGGCGTGCCCGACGACCGCTGGGGCGAGACGGTCAAGGCGGTGGTGGTGCCCCGCCCGGGCGCCACCGTCGCCGCCGACGAGGTGATCGCCTTCGGCCGGGCCCGGCTGGCCCGGTTCAAGTGCCCGACCAGCGTCGACGTGGTGGACGAGCTGCCCCACACGGCCACCGGCAAGGTGGTCAAGCCGGTGCTGCGGGAGCGTTACTGGCAGGGCCATGACCGCCGCATCCACTGACGCCGCCCGGCCCTCCGGGCCGTCGGCCTCGACCAAAGGGGATCGGACCCGGCGCCGGCTGCTGGACGCGGCCGCGGCCGAGGTGGCCCGGCACGGGCGGGCCGGGGCCAGCCTGACCGCCATCGCCGCCGCGGCCGGGCTCAAGCCGGGCAGCATCTACTTCCACTTCGGCTCGCGCGACCAGCTCATCGACGCCATGCTCGAGGAAGGCGTGCGCGAATCGCTGGCCCGCCTCGACCAGGCCCTGGCCGCGGTCAACCCGGCCCACTCCCAGGCCCAGCCCGCCGACCCGCGGGCTCGCCTCCGAGCCGCGATCCGCGCCCACCTGGACGCCCTGGCTGACCTGCGCGACTACGCGGCGGTGGTGCTCGCGCCGGCCCTGGCCCGGGACGAACCGCCGGGGGCCGCGTTCCGGGCGCTGCGCGGGGCGTACCTGCGGCAGTGGTCGGCGCTGGTCGCCGACGCCCAGGCGGCCGGGGTGCTCGCGGCCGGCGTGCCCGCCCGGACCGTCCGTGACCTGCTGATCGGCGCGCTCAACCAGGCGGGCCTGGCCGGCCGCCCACCGGCCGAGACCGCCGCCGCGGTCGAGCGCCTGATCCTGCTCCCACCCGACCCCGCCTGACCATCGTCCGGCCCTCATCCGCAGGAGCTTTTTCCATGGCTGAACATGCCGAGGATCATGCCGAGCTGGCGCGTGACCTGTACGCGGCCCTGGCGGCCGGGGACGCGGACCGCCTGCGGGCGCTGCTGCACCCGTCGTTCACCGGCCACACCACCGCCGGGCTGCCGCTCGGCCTGGGCGGCCACTACGGCAGCCCCGAGGCCATGACCGGGGAGTTCTGGTGGGAGATCGGCCGCCGCTACCGGGCCCGGGCGCAGCCCGAGCAGTTCCTGCCGCTGGCCGACGGCGGCCTGCTGGTCCTGGGCCGTTACACCGGCACCGCCCGGGCGGGCGGCGGCGGCCTGGACGCGGCGTTCGCGCACGTGCTCCGGTTCGCCGACGGCCAGATCAGCGAGCTGACCCAGTACACCGACAGCGCCCGCTGGGCCGGGGCGCTGCCGCCGCCATCGGCCGGCCGCCGCGACCTGCGGGTGGTCCGCTACGAGGTGGACGAGGGGGTGGCCACCATCCGGCTGGACCGTCCGGCGGCCGGCAACGCCATCGACCTGACGCTGGTCGAGGACTTCTACGAGGCGGTGTTCCGGGCCGCCGCCGACCCCGCGGCCCGCGCGATCCTGCTCGGCGGGACCGGCCGGTCGCTGAGCACCGGCGGCGACCTGGCCATGTTCGCGGGTCTGGACCGGGCCGAGCTGCCCGGCCGCCTGCAGCAGATGGTCGACCTGTACCACCTGGCCCTGGAGCGGCTGACCCGCATCGACAGCCCGGTGGTGTGCGCCGTCCGCGGTGCAGCCGCCGGTGGCGGCCTGGGCCTGTTGTACGCTGCCGACGTGGTGGTGGCGGCCGAGGACAGCAAGTTCGCGCTCGGTTACGCCGCGGTCGGGCTGGCCTCCGACGGCGGCAACAGCTGGTTCCTGCCCCGGCTGGTCGGCCTGCGCCGGGCCCAGCAGCTGATGCTGCTCAACCGGCGCCTGACCGCCGCCGAGGCGCTCGACTGGGGCCTGGTCACCGAGGTGGTGGCGGCCGCCGACGTCGAGGACCGGGCCCGGGCGCTGGCCCGGCAGCTGGCGGCCGGGCCGACCCAGGCCTTCGGCCGGATGAAACGCCTGCTGCGCGACTCGTGGACCACCGACCTGCCCGGCCAGCTGACCGCCGAGACCACGCAGATGAGCGCGGCCGGGGCCAGCGACGACGCCGCCGAAGGAATTGCCGCCTTTGTGGCCAAGCGCACGCCCACCTTCCACGGGAGTTGAAGCTACGATCGACCGGGTGACCCGACTGTCAGCCGTCATTTCACGAATTGGCCCCGATGAAGCTTTATCAGATGGTGCTGGCCCTGGTGCTGCTGGCGGTCGCCGTCACCCTCATGCTGGTCGCCCAGCGCCGCAACTGGCGTCCCTCCCTGATCGTCGCGCTCGCGGTGGCGGCGGTGCTGCGGGTGGCCACGCTGGCGCTGACCTACAAGGTCCAGCCCTACGACCTGGCCAACGACTTCTGGATCTCCGGGTACGCCACCCTGCATCATCATGACCCCATCCTGACCAACCGCGCCAACGGCTGGGGGTCGCTGCCGACCTACACGTTCGTGCTCGCGGCGGCGGTGTGGACCTGCTATCACCTGCACTTTTCCTGGCTGGTGATCGCCCGGGTGCCCGCCCTGCTGTGTGACCTGGGCGTCGTCGCGGTGGTCGGCCGGCTGGTCACGGCCGCGGGCGGAACCGGTGACCAGGCCAAGCTGCGCCGGTTCCAGTACGCCTGCAGCCCGGTCGCCATCCTCGTCAGCAGCGTGCACGGCCAGCTCGAACCCGCCTGCCTGCTGCTGGCGTTCGCGGCGATGACGGTGGTGCTGCGGGGCGGCGCCGGCATCTCCGGCCGCCGGGCGGTGGCCGGCGGCGTGCTGCTCGGCTTCGCCATCTCCACCCAGAGCTGGCCGGTGCTGTTCGGCCCGGCCCTGCTGATCGCGCTGCCGTCGTGGCGGCGCCGGCTGCAGGCGGTGGCGGGCGGGGCCGCGGTCGGGGCGGTGATCTTCGCCACCATGCCGTTCACCGTCGGTACGCCCTGGAACCAGATGTCCTACCTGTTCAAGCACATGATCAGCAATCAGCCGACGATCGGGACGTTCGGCTGGGCGGGCGTCTGGGTGACCCAGTACCACACCGTGCATCCGGTCTGGTGGGACCCGTTGTGGCTGGACGTGGCCAAGATCGGTACCAAGGCCGCGCTGGTGCTGGCGCTGCTGGCGGTGTTCTGGTGGCGGCGGGCCCATCCGCTCGACATCGCCACCGTCACCACCACCACGCTCATCGTCGCCTCGCCCGCGTTCGGGAACCAGTACCTGCAGTGGCCGGTGCCGTCCTCGCTGTCCTGGCCGAGCCGGCTGACCCTGCCGCTGCAGGTCGTGGTGGGCGCCTACGCGGCCGTGTTCTACCTGCCGCTGAACCTGCTGACCGGGACCAGCTGGCAGGACGCCGACAACGCGATGATGTTCGTCAGCCTCGGCGTGGCCGCGTTCATGGTCATCGCGCTGCCCTGGCGCCGCCGCGTCTGGCTCCGTCCGCCCGGCCCCGGCGGCGGCACCGGTGCGACCGGCGATGAGCAGGCCCTGGACTCCCCGGTTCCGGACTACGTGGCCGACGAGGTGCTGACCGAGCGGGTGCCCGGCCAACAGCTGCTGGCCGAGACCATCCCGGACGTCGGCCCGCTGTCCAAGAGCCAGCCCAACCTGCCCGGCTGACAGTGATCAGCTACCTCCTCCGTCACCGTTGTCACCGGGCTCGCAAGCAGAGACGATGAGCGGATGCTGGATGTCCCGCCGCCGTCCGGGCCGGCCGTGCCGCCCGCCGTGCCCCCCGGCTGGCTGAACGTGCTGGTGCCACCCGGGCACGGCCTGGCCTTCGAGGTGCCCGCGCCCGCGCTGGGCGACGGCGCCGCCGTGGCCGTGCGGACCTGGGCGCCGCCAGGCGTCCCCGACCACCAGCCGCTGCCGCTGCTGGTCGTCCACGACGGGCCCGAGTACGACGCGCGGGCCGGGCTCACCCGCTACCTGGCAGCCGGGGTGGCCGGCGCCTGGCTGCCGCCGCTGCGGGCTGCGTTGCTCAGCCCCGGTCAGCGGGACACCTGGTACTCGGCCCACGCCGCCTACGCCCGCACCCTGGCCCAGTTGGTGCTGCCCGCGGTGACCGCCCGGCTGGCCAGCACCGTCCAGCTGGGGATGGGCGCCAGCCTGGGCGGCCTGGCCATGCTGCACACCCACGCCCGCCACCCGGGCACCTTCGGCGCGCTGTTCCTGCAATCGGGCAGCTTCTTCACGCTGCGCTACGACCGGATGGAGGAAGACTTCCGGTATTTCCGCCGCATCGTCCGCTTCGTGGCCGGGGTGCAGGACCAGCGCCTGCCCAAGTGCCCGGTCCCGGTCGTGGCCACCTGCGGCCGGGGGGAGGAGAACCTGCCCAACAACCGGCTGCTGGTGCAGGCCCTGCGCAAGCACCACTATCCGGCCGTCCTGCACGAGATCGCCGGCGGCCACGACTGGACGTCGTGGCGAGACGGGTTCGACCCGCACCTGTCGGCCCTGCTCCGGCTGCTCGCGGCATGAACGGCGTCAGCCCGTGAACCGCGCCGTGACCGAGCTGTGGTCGGACGCGCTCGGGCGGCCGGGCGCGGTGGTCCGTTACGGCCACTGGGGCCGCCCGCTGCTGGTGTTCCCGACCGAAGGGCACGGGGCCTGGGAGTTCGAGGAGCACGGCATGACCGGCGCGGTGGCCGGGCTGATCGACGCCGGTCGGCTCAAGGTCTACTGCGTGGACGGCTACGACAGTGCCTCCTGGTCCGACCGCGGCCTGCCGCTGGAGGAACGCGCCCGCCGCCACGAACGCTACGAAGCCTGGATCACCGGCCAGGTGGTGCCCTGGATCCATCAGGACTGCCAGGGGCCGGTCGAGATGGCCACGTTCGGCTGCAGCCTGGGCGCCTACCACGCGGCCAACTTCGCGCTCAAGCGCGCCGACCTGTTCCCGCTGGCGCTGTGCCTGTCCGGCAACTACGACCCGTCCCGCTGGCACGGATGGGGTGAACGGGGGATCGCCGCCTACTTCAGCAACCCGGTCGACTACGTGCCCAACCTGCACGGCGACCACCTGGACTGGCTGCGGGCCCGGGTCAGCCTGCTGCTGGTCTGCGGCCAGGGCCAGTGGGAGGACACCACCGGGTCGCTGGACAGCACCCGGCAGCTGGCCGCGCTGCTGGCCGACCGGGGTATCCGCCACGAACTCGACCTCTGGGGCTACGACGTCCCGCACGACTGGCCGTCCTGGCGAGCCCAGCTCGCCCACCACATGCCGCGTTTCTGCTGACGACGGGAGATCGCCATGACCAGTACTCCGCACCTCATCGGGCTGCTGCTCGGCACCGAGGAAGACTGGCCGCGGGCGTTCGAGACGATCCTGAGCCGGCTCGGCCCGATCCCCGGCGTGGGCGGCACCCGGCACTCCTTCACCAGCGAGCGGGTCACGATCGAGCCGTTCGACCTGCGCGACCGGCCCCGCCAGGAGCTGGTCATCGACCGCCTCGCGTACTGGTACTACCAGCCCCGCGAGTGGCTCAAGAAGGTCTCGATGATGAACGGCGTCTACTTGCTGAACAGCCCGTTCACCTTCCAGTCGATGGAGAAGCACACCGCCTACTGCGCGATGATGCGGCTCGGGCTCAAGGTCCCCGACACCGTGCTGGTGCCCTACAAGAACCCGGTCGACAACGCCCGCTACGCCTACACCGCGGCCAAGTACAACCAGCCGTTCGACCTGGACGCGCTGGCCGAGCGGATCGGCTACCCGCTGTTCATGAAGCCGTTCGACGGCGGCGGCTGGCGGGGGGTGTCCAAGATCCGTAACCCGGCCGAGCTGCACGCCGCCTACGACGCCAGCGGCGAGATGCTCATGCACCTGCAGGAGTCCATCGACTTCGACGTGTTTTCCCGGTCGCTGTCGATCGGCCCGGAGACCATGGTCATGCGCTTC
>Ga0213875_10001624_pt1 | contig 14199 bp, 9 predicted proteins | sample BarmaccomBMRX_R8_FD_160105 | JGI IMG/M metagenome (GOLD analysis project Ga0213875, IMG submission 160105) | Root-associated microbial communities from Barbacenia macrantha in rupestrian grasslands, the National Park of Serra do Cipo, Brazil - RX_R8 | ecosystem: Host-associated > Plants > Roots... | reverse complement strand
CCGGCGCCGCCTCCGCGCCGCAAGAGTTCTGCATGGAGCGCGTCCTTGTCCGCCACTGACCGCCTTCTCGATACCGCTTCGATCGTCGCATCGGCCGAAACCGCGTCCGGTACGTTCGGACTTGTCGACGAGGCGCTGAGGGCGAGAGTCGACGCGCTCGCCGCGGGCTTCCGCACCAATGCGCATGCCAGCACGACACAGCGCACCGCGACCAGGAGGCAGATCGTGAAGCTTCTCGCGCGGCGGCTCGGCATCGCTCGCGACGTCGCCGCGCATCCGGAGATCCTCGACGAGCGGATCGCCGATCCGGTCTTCATCATCGGCTTTCCGCGCACGGGCACTTCGATCCAGCAAGCGCTGCTCGCCGCCGATCCCGCCAACCGCGGGATCGAAGCTTGGCGCGTCCACGAGCCTTCGCCGCCGCCCGGCGAGCGGCCGGTCACCGTCGAGCGTCGCGCATCGGCGGCACGCATCGTCGAGCATTTCTGCGATCAATGCCCGGGCATCATGACGCTGCATCCCTATTGGGATCGCGGCGCCGAGACGTTGCTCGAGGACGATGAGGTTATGACTCTCGACTTTCAGAACAGCTATCCGACGACCTTATGCGACGCGCCGACGCTGACGCTGCTACCGACCACCGGTGATCAGGAGCAATCCTACCGGTTCCTCAAGCTCTTCCTGCAGCATCAGCAGTGGAAGCTGCCGAGGAAGCGCTGGGTGATGAAGGGCACCGAGCACCAGCGGCACCTCGCGACGCTGTTCAAGATCTTTCCGGATGCGCATTGCCTTTTCCCGCACCGCGAGCCGGAGAACTTCCTCCCGTCGGCGCTCGCGATCGCGGCGATGGTCTATGACGGCATTAGCTGCGGCGGACTTGATCGAATGACCATGGCCGCCGGCTATGTCGAGGACTTCCGCAGTCGGATCGAAGCCGTCCTGTCGGATCCCGCGATGGCTGACCCGCGAGTGCGTCACGTGCGGTTCAAGACCTTCATCGCCGATCCGATCGCGGCGCTGCGCAGCTGCTACGATGACTGGAGGCTCGACTGGACGGCAGAAGGTGAGGCGGCGATGCGCGCCTGGCTAAGCGATCCCGATAATGACGGCGACCGCTATGGCAGGCATCGCTACACTTTCGAACCGTTTGGAGTGGACTGGGCGACGCTAAGCCCCGCCTTCGACATGTATCGCGCGCGGTTCCTGCTGGACTGACGACGGTGAAGGAAAGAAGCGCCATCACCGTCGATGGCGGAATGGTGGTGCTGAATGCAGTACCGGGGGGTCAGATCAGACCTACCGCCTTCAGTTCCTCGATGTAGCGGCGGATCAGCGGCGGGCCGAGCCGCGGGATCGTACCGTCCGGCGTGATCGCAGTCTCCGCGACCGCCGCGATGAAACGGCCTGCCGGCATCGGCGATCCTGCGCAAGCCGGCAGCGGCCGTGCGAAAGCGTCCATCAGAGGCAACAGCGAAGCGTTCCGGCGCTCCTCCGGCAAGCCGCGCAAGGCGCCCTCGAAGCGCTCACGCCATTCTTCATACGGTTCGATGCGGGTTGAGCGGTAGCCGAGCTCGTCCAGCCATTGGACGAAGCTGTCCATCGAGACACCGTCGTCGTGTGGATTGAGCACATGGAACACGTGGTAGCCGGACCGCCGCGCCTCGCCGATCGTGACGATGGCCGCCGCAATGAAATCCACCGGCAGGCCTTCGTAGTGCGCGCGCCCGCCGTCGCCGCTGTAGAAGCTGGCCGGCGCGATGCGGGTGAGCGCGAGGCTCAGCAGTTGCCGCGTGAAGACGTCGGGCACGTTCAGCTGACCCGAATAGCCCGTCGGCGCGAGGATCATGTTGGAGCGGAAGACGCTTACCGGCAGGCCGAAGCGCTCGTGCGCGTCCGTCAACAGGATTTCGGCCGCCCATTTGCTCGCGGCATAGCCATCCGCATAGCCGTCATCAGGGCGCCAGTGCGGGATCGCAAGCCGCAGATCCGCCTCCTCGTCGGCGATCACGCCCTCGTGCGCCGCCGCGGCGACGGTGGAGACATAAGCGATGCGCTTCATCCGGGCAGTAAGCGCGAGCTCGATCAGCCTCACAGTGCCGACCACGTTCGGGCCGAACAGCTGACGGTATGGCAGCTTGTGGTTCACCAGCGCCGCCGGGTGAACGATCAGGTCGACGTCACGGGCGAGCGCCGCCCACCGCACGTCCGACAGGCCGAGCCTCGGCGCCGCGAGGTCACCGGCGAGCACGGTCAGCCGCCCGCCATCGGCGAGCCGCCGCAGATCGCGCTCGAAGCTCCCGTCGCCGCCGGCGAACGCCTCGAGCAAGCGTTGACGCGCGGCAACGTCGTCCGCGCCACGCCCGATGCAGATCAGCTCGCCGCCGCTCCGCTCCAGCCGCTTCAGCCATTCGATGCACAAGAAGCGACCGAGGAAGCCGTTTGCACCGGTCAGCAGCACCGTCTTCGGCTCTGCATCCGCCGGTGGCGTCAGCGTACCCGCGGCGCGCAGCACGGCAGGGTCGATCAGCTTGTCGATCGTGAGATCGTTGGCACGAAACAGCTCCGGCCGATCGCCGTGCACCTCGACGAATGGATCTCTCGCGCCACCCGCCAGCGCGTGCTCGATCACGCTCGCCAGCTGCCCGAAGCTGCCGGCGGGATGCATGATCGTGCCGACATCCACCGAGAGACCATAGATGTCTTCGAGAAGCAGCGCGTAGGATAGCGCCGAAAGCGAGTCGCCGCCAAGATCGGCGAACGACGCCTGGGCGTCGCTCTCAATGCCGTCGCCACCAAGCACCGCAGCCGCCGCGCGGCAGACGGTATCGAGCGCGGGCGCATCGCGGCCATGCCGGCGCAACTCTTCCAGCGCGCGCTCTTGAGACGCCGCGATCGACTCGTAGAGCGCTTCCAGCCGTTCCCCATAACGCGTTCGGAACGCCGGACGCATGTGCTTGCCGACACCTGCGAGCAGACCGTTTTCGGTGGAGAAAGGCTCGTGCTCGATGATGATGTCGCGCGGGATTTCATAGGATTGGCGCCCGTGCTCCGTGGCGACTTTCTCCATCGCCGCCAAGAGACGCGACTTGATCTCGCGATCATCCAGCCCGGACGGGATCGCCGCCGGATCGGGAACCACGACGCCGAGCAGATACGCGCGGCTGCTGTTGCCGTGCAGATAGATCTGCGCCACGCCCCCCGCGTTGCTCGCATAGAGCGCTTCGAGCTGCGCGACCGGCACGAACTCGCCCTGGGCGAGCTTGATGACATTGTTGCGCCGATCGAGATATTCGATGCGATCGGGCGCGATCTCGGTCATCACGTCGCCGGTATGATAGTAGCCCTCGGCGTCGATCACCTGCGCGGTCAAGTCGGGTCGGGCGAAGTAGCCCATGAAGAGGCTGTGGGTGCGAACGATCAGCTCACCGCGCGGATGCGGCTTGTCGGTCGCGAAATAGCCGAGTTCCGGCACGTCGATCAGCTTATAGTCGATCACCGGCGGCTTCTGCACGATGCCGTTGATCGTCACGAGGCCGACTTCGGTCGTCCCGTAGCCGTCGAACGTTCCGCGGCCTAAAATCGCCTGCACGAACGCCGCCATCTCAGCCGAGAGCGGCGCCGATCCGGTTGCCACGTCCGCGAGCCGACCGCCCATGGCTTCGGCGCGGAACCACTCCAAGGCGGCATCGGGATCCGCCGCGATGGCATCGGCATAGTCTGCCTGAAAGCGCTGGTAGAGCAGTTCGCAGACACGCGGCACGAGCACCATCGTGGTCGGCCGCACCACCTTCATGTCGTCGAGCAACGTCGAAAGATCGGTGCGGCCGGTGAAGAAGGTGGTACCGCCGCTCGCCACCGTCATGGCGATGTACGACATCCCGAAGGAGTGGTTGAGCGGCTGATAGTGCAGCACGATCGGCGACTTCTCACGGGCCATTCCGTAATAGGAAGCCTTGACGAGCTTCTCGGAATACATCGCGCCCTTCGGGGCGCCGGTGCTGCCGGATGTGTAATAGATGAGCGCGAGCGAATCCGTGCCCGGCAGGGGCACGAAACGCTCGATCTCGGGGTAGGTCTCGCCGCGCGCTATCGCCTCACTGAAGGTCAGAAGCGTGCAATTCGGCTTCTCCAGCGACAACCGCGCGCGCGCCGCCGCGACCGCCTCAGCGTCGACGCCGTCATGATCGAACAGCAGCACGCAGCGCGTCTCGGCGCTGGCGATCGCGAGCGTCACCACCGCATCGAGATGTTCGAACGAACCGGCCAAGCAAGGCGCCGCCAGCTCTTTGACGAGGCTCGTCAGCGAGTCGGTCGAGGCGCTGGTCTGCAGCGGTGCGATGACCATTCCGCTGAGGCCGAGCGCGAGGTTGAGCGTAACGAAGTCAACATTGGCGAAGGCCATGATGCCGATCGGCTGCCCTGGCCGCATCGAAAGCGCCGGATCATGCGTCAGCGTCGCCGCCACCGCATAGGCGCGCCGCCGCAATTCGGCGTAGGTGATGCTCACATAATCGTCCGATAGACAGCCGTTCCGCAGAGGGCGCCAGGCGAGCGCGTCACGTCCCGAATAGGCATCAAGCGCCACGTTGATGAGCGCGCTCAGGGAGGTTTCTGGGCGGCGCATCAGCGCGATGGCCGCATCATCGTAGCGGAGGGTATCGGAGACGGTCTCGGTACGATCGGCTTCCAGAAGACTCATCTCACTCTCCTTGGCCTCCGCTCACGGGCACCGTCGGGACTCGTGTTCCTGCAGCAGGGTTTCTAGGTTGATCCTGCCTGGCAAGCCGAGCCGGGCGCGACGGTGCCACGGCTGCGCCTCACAAGACAGGAAGCGCCGCGACGCTCGTCGAAGACTTCGCATCTGCGATGAAGCGGGCCTTCGATTGTCACTGTTCGATGTCGGCTTCACGGTGTCGCAAACGCAGAGGTGAGGATGCTGAAAGGTCAATCCGTCGATCCGGCCCGACTGACGAGGGTCGGGCGTGCACTGGCAGAGCCGGAGCTTCCCGAAGGTCTGGTCGCCGCGAACCGGAAGCTGCGCGCCACCGCGGCCGAACGCTGGCCGTTCGAGCCTGAATCGCTCCTTCAGGCCGCGCGGGAATCGACCGGCTTCGACGATTTTGGCGAAGAGCCGTTCCGAGAGGCACTCGATCGCCTTTGTGCGTCCGCGCGCGACGAGCTCGACCTAAGTCCCGTGGGTCGCCGCAATCTTCACGGCCAGATGCTCGATCATCTCGTACAACGACTGCGCTTCGTCGATCTCTGGAAGCGTCACCCAGAAATTCTCGGAGAGCGGATCGAGGCCCCCATCGTGATCGTCGGGCTGCCGCGATCAGGCACGACCTTTCTCCAGCAGTTGCTCGCATGCGACGATCGTCTGCGCCCGATCCCCTTCTGGGAGAACCTCGCGCCGCTCCCGGCGCACGACCCGGCGATCCGGCCGCCCGACGACGCACCGATGATCGATCAAGCAGCGAAGAATGTCGAAGGCCTGCGCCGGACCGCGCCCGGGCTGTTGGCGCTGCACCAGCTCGGCGCGGAAGAGCCGGAAGAGGAGATCTATCTGCTCGCGCCCGGTTTCTCCTCGATGGTCTACGAGTGGGTTTATATCCTTCCGGGCTATGCGCAATGGTATGCGCAGGCCGATCATGCCGCGGGTTACCGCTTCTTCCGCAAGATCCTGCAAACTTTGCAGTGGATGCGCGGCGGCGGACGCCGCTTCCTGCTCAAGGCGCCGCAGCATATGGAACAGCTCGTCCACTTGCTCGCTGCTTTTCCGGATGCCGTGGTGGTGGAGACGCTACGCGATCCGCTGACCGCAGCGGCGAGCCTCGCCAATCTCTGCTGCTACGGCCAGCGTCTGCGCACGGACCATCCAGATCCACTCGCCACCGGGGCCGCGAGCGAAGCGATCATCGGCCGCCTCGTCGAGGCTTACGTCCGCGATCGCGATCTGCCCGCACCGGAAGCACGTTTCGTGAGCGTGCCCTTCGCCGCGCTGATGAACGCGCCGCTCGCGGAGGCGGAAAAGGTGTTGACCGGCGCGGGGTTGGACGTGCCGGAGAAGACACGCCGTTCGATGCAGGCGTACGTCGCAGCGAATGCCGACAAGGATCGTGAACCGGTCGACTATGCCCCGGCGGACTTCGGCATCGACGTTGGCCGGTTGCGAGCGCGACTGCAGGATTATTACCGGCGCTTCGGCGTCAATCCCGATCCGCGGCTGCCAGCATGAGCGACCACCCGGATGCGTCGAACAATTCGGCGCCGAAGGACGACGTCTGGTCCGACTACAACGCGTTGATCGCCAAGGCGCGCGCGCGGATGCTCGCGCGGCCCGAGGCCCGTCATCGCCGGGTCGCCGATCAGGCCGAATATGCTCTCATGGCGATGCAGGCCGGCTGCCACCATTTTCACGGGCTTTATCGCCGCGACTACCCTGCCTTTTACCGGCAGACGGTGTGGAGCCCCTATGAGGCGCCATGGGGAGGCCCCTCGTCCGACATGGTCTACGCATGGGTGATGCTGGACGGCCAGCACAGCTATCGCGTCTGGGGCCGGCGCGGGACGACACGTCTCGTCGATCTGCAGCTGTTCAACGGCTACTTCGAGCGCGACGATATGCGCGGGCTCGGCAGCCTCGACTTCGACACCCTCACGTTGGGATCGGAGGGCGAGTTCGAGTTCATCGCGTCGGCCACACGTCCGGCTTCCGGAGATTGGCTGCCGCTCGATCCGACGGAGCCAGCGATCTGGGGCCAGTTGCGGGACGTCTTCTGGGATTGGCGCGAGCGCGGCACCGAGATCCACATAGAATGCCTTGATACTGCACCGGACGCCATGGTGCTGCCGGCCGAGGAGACGCACAGGCGGCTGCTGCGCTCGGGCAAGCTGCTCGAACGCACTGTCGCGCGCGCGCTCGGCTATGCGAACATGAACCGCAAGCTGGCCGGGGGGGACAATGCGTTCGGCCTGGTGGTGGGCGCGAACGCGGCCAATTCGGGCGCGTCCGCGCGCGCCGGCTATGGCGGAATGGTCTGGAATCTCGCGTCGGACGAGGAAGCGCTCGTCATCAGCTGGGATCCGCCGAATGCGCATTACTGGTCTTTCCAGAACGTCGACATGTGGTGGCTCACGCTCGACTTTTCTCACCACCAGAGCGGTCTCAACGGGCATCAGGCGGAAATCGACGGCGACGGCAAGCTGCGCCTGGTGCTGAGCCTCAAGGATCCAGGGATCGCCAATTGGCTCGATCCGATCGGTACGCCGGTCGGCCTCTGCCAGATGCGCTGGTATGACGGAATGGTCGACGCGGCGCCCCAGGTCGAGAAGATCGCCTTTTCCGATATCGAACGCGCGCTGCCGAGCGCGCGGCGTGTGTCCGTTGATGAACGCCGCACCGCCATTGCGCGGCGCGCCGCTCTCTCGCTCGCGCGCTGGCCAAACTACTGAAGTCGCCGCTTCGCGGTCGATAGGAGAACAAGCGTGGACACGCATGTCGATTACTCGAAGTACGAGTACCTCACTGTCGCGAAAATCGACGGCATCGCGACCGTGACCTTCAACCGGCCCGATGCGCGCAATGCGATCAGCCCCGAGGTCCATAAGGAAATCGAATATATCTGGACCGACCTTGCGCGCGATCCCGAGATCACCGTCATCGTGCTGACCGGCGCCGGCAAGGCCTTCTCCGCCGGAGGCGACATCAAGCGAATGGCGGAGCGCGCGGGTACCGAGTTCGGTCTGCAATACGCGCTTGCCGTGCCGCTCAACACCTTGCGCATCTACGAGCATATGGCGCTGACGCCGCAACCGATCATCGCGGCGGTGAACGGTGACGCGATTGGGCTCGGCCTCACGCTCGCGCTCTTTTCGGATATCAGCATCGTTGCGGACGATGCCAAGCTCGGAGACACGCACGTTCGCGTCGGGATGGTCGCGGGCGACGGAGGCTGCGTGATCTGGCCGCTGTTGATCGGCGTGCAGAAAGCCAAGGAATATCTCATGCGCGGCAAGCTGTTCAGCGGGGCCGAAGCCGCCGAGATGGGCCTCGTCAACTATGCCGAACCCAAAGATCAGGTGCTGGAGAAGGCCATGGAGATCGCGCGCGAGCTGGTCTCGCTGCCGAAGCAGGCGGTGTCGTGGACCAAGCAAGCGGTCAACAAGACCGTCAAGCAGCAGATGAACCTGACGCTCGATACCTCGATCGCCTACGAATCGCTGACCATGCTCACCCACGACTATAAGGAAGCGGCGAACGCCATGGTCGAGAAGCGTCGTCCGAGCTTCAGGGGCTGGTGACTCCGCGCCAGCGCGCGCCATCCCACAACAGCGAAAGCCGACGCCGCTAGGTGCGCGTGTCCATCGGGCTCATCCTCAGGTCCACGCCTCCGGCCCGAGCGCGATCATTGTCCGCTCCGGCCCGGAGTGTGCCAGCGCCTCGCTGATCCGCGAAACGGGAAAGAGGCGATGTCTGGGAATGACGGCAGGCTCGGCTCCTAGCACCTCGGCAAGTTCGTCGAACATCGGCTGAAGGGCAGCGCGACCGGCGCCCGCTTCGGCGGGGCGCAAGCTGAAGCCCTCCACGCGCACCCCGGCTCGCCCGGTCAATAGCGCGGGTGGTATCGTACAGGGCGTGCCGGAGAGATTGCCATAGACCACAAGCAGGCCCGCTTCTCCCAGGCAGGCGGCGAGCCGCCCCGTGGCTTCCCCCGCAACGCAGTCGAGCGCCAGCCGCGCGCCGCAAGGGCCGATGATCTCACGCGCTCGCGCCTCGAGATCGCTTCCGTCCGCCACCACCGCATCTGCGCCGAGCGCCGCGAGCAGCGGCTTCGCCGATGCGACGTCGCGCACCACGCAAAGACTTCGCACGCCCATCGCACGCGCCAGAAAAACGAGCAAACGACCGACCATCGACCCGGCGCCATTGAGGACGATCCAATCACCACGTTCCAACGCGGTGCATGCCAGCAAGCGCCGCGCGGTCGGCGGGTTGATGCGAAGCACCGCCGCCGTCCCGTCGGCGAGCGAATGCGGGACCCGGATCACCCTTTCCGCCGCCACCGTGCGCCGCTGCGTCCAGTTGCCACGCTCGAGACACAGGACGCGATCACCGGGCGACAGGTCGTCGACGCCTGCGCCGACGGCATCGATTACGCCCACCCCCTCCGCGCCGACCACCTCATCGCCCGGCACCGCAAGCGAGTAGCTCCCTGCGATGAGGAGTCGGTCTGCCGGGTTGATCGGCGCCAGGCGCATCGAGACGCCGATCTCACCTCGACCCGGCGGCGGCGCGTCCGCGACGTCGTGGATCGCCACGCCACCACGTCCGTCGCGGAAAATTGCCTTCATCGTTCCCTCAGGTCGCCACGGTGACTGGCAGCGAGAGCACGTTGGCGACCCCGCCGTCGACGTGCAGGATCTGGCCGGTGATGTAGGAGGACGCATCTGACGCCAGGAAGATGGCGGCGCCGACAATCTCCGCGGGATCGCCGAACCGGCCCATCGCGATTGCGGAGCGGAAGACTTTCGAACGCTCCGGATCACCGACGGTCGGCGCCGCCATGTCGGTATCGAAGAAGCCCGGCGCGATCGCGTTGCAGGTTACATTGTGCCGCGCGAGTTCACCCGCGACCGACCGCGTGAGACCGGCAACCGCATGTTTGCTCGCAGCATAGGCGGTCAGCCGCTCGCGGCCGATCGCGGAGACATAGGAACCGAAGTTTATGATCCGGCCCCATCGCCGCGCAGTCATCGGCTTGGCCGCCTCTCGCGCGAGGAGATACATCGCGGTGACGTTCACATCGAACATCGTCTGCCATTCACCGAGGGTGGAATCGGTCAACCCGCTCCACCCGCTGATCCCGCCATTGTTGACGAGGATGTCGAGCCGCCCGTGTCGTGCGATCAACTCCGGCACCGCACGCTCGACTGCCGCGAGGTCAGCGAGATCGAAGCAAGCGGTCGATGCCTCGCCGCCGGCCTGCCGGATCTTCTCGGCGACCTCTTCAAGTCTCGTCCTGTCGCGTGCACACAGGACGACGCTTGCGCCCGCGGCAGCGAGCCCGATCGCGGTCGCCCGGCCCAGTCCACGCGAGGCACCGGTCACCATCGCAATACGGCCGTCAAGCCTGAACAGATCGGTTCCGCCCATCTCCTCGCCGGCGCCGTTTGTCGATACTGCAGGATGACGAGACCGGTGGACGCACGCAATGCGGGCCCCGCAGCACCGCGCATGCGATATCTGGTTGTCGGGGCGCGTCTTTGCAGGACGATCATCGAGCCCGCTGCCATAGCGCTGGCATGGAGAGCGGGATCCTTGGGTCGACGCGGGCCGGCAACCATCAGGGTGCGAGCAAGGGGAGCCTGGAAGCTCTGCTAGCGCCACGCTCGGTTGCGATCTTCGGCGCGTCCGAGGACGCCACCCGGATCGGTGGTCGAACGCTCGCCAATCTCGTCAATGGCGGCTTCGCTGGCCCGATCTATCCGATCAATCCGACCCGGCCGACGGTGCAAGGCTATGCCGCGTTCGCGACGCTGGCGGAGGCGCCGGGCCCGGTCGATTGCGCCGTACTCGCCGTGCCAGCCGAGGCGGTCCTGCCGGCGATCGAGGATTGCGCGCGCCACCGCGTCCGCGGCGCGGTGATCTTCAGCGCCGGGTTCGCCGAAGCCGGTGGCGCAGGCGAGGACCGGCAGGCGCGGCTGAAGGCCCTCACCCAAGCGGCCGGCATCCGCGTCGTCGGGCCGAACTGCCTCGGGCTCTATCGCAATGCCAGCCGTACCTGGCTGAGCTTCACCGCTCTCTTCCAGCCGCCAACGGAAGGCGCGACCATCGGCATGGCGAGCCAAAGCGGCGGATCGGCCAGCCACCTGCTCAAGCTGGCGCAGATGCGGGGCCTCGTCGTCGGCACCTCGATTACGACCGGCAACGAGATGGACGTCGACATAGGCGAGGTGCTCGAGATGCTCGCGGCCGACCCTGCCACCTCGCTGATCATGCTCTACATCGAGGGTGCGCGCCGGCGTGGCTCGCTGGAACGGGGGCTGGCTCTCGCGCGCATCAACCGCAAGCCGGTCATCGCGCTCAAGGTGGGCAGAACACAGCAGGGTGCGCGCGCGGCGGCATCGCACACCGCCGCGCTCGCCGGCGACGACCGCCTCTACGATGCGTTGTTCCGCGCCCATGGCGTCCATCGCGCGGCGACGAACGAGGAGATGCTCGACATTGCCCACGCCGTGAGCCGAAGCCCGATGCCATCCGGCCGGCGGCTCGGCGTCGTCACAATCTCGGGCGGCATGGGCGCGCAGATCGCCGACCTCGCCTCCGATGCCGATCTCATTCTGCCTCCGCTCGACGCGACTACGCAGAACCGGTTGCATGCCCTCTGCCCGCCGGGATCGCCGGGCAATCCCGTCGACATCACCGCTCAGCTCTCGACCGACCCCGAACTGCTTACCGCGAGCATCCGGCTCGTCCTCGAAAGCGGCGCGGTGGATGTCTGCCTCGCCTTCTTCGGCGTCTATGCCGGCGTGCCGGCGCTTGACGCTACGTTTCGACGGGATCTCGAACGGCTGCGCGCCGATCACCCCCGAGCGGTGATCATGCTGTGCGTGGTCTGCCCGCCCGAGGTGGCAGCGGCATATGAGGCGATGGGCTTTCTCACCTTCGAGGAGCCGGCCCGCGCGGTGCGGGTAATCGGGGCGCTTGCGAGCTTCGCTGCGGCCTTCGATGCGCGGAGCACTAACCCTGCCGGACCGGATGCCGGACCGACGATCGGCGCCGGAGAGCGCTTCGACGAGAGCGCCGCCAAGGCGCTGCTCGGAAAGGTCGGCATCGCCTCTCCGGCCGAACGCGCCGTCGCCGACGCCGCCGGCGCGTACGCCGCCGCCGCGGGGATGCGCCTGCCGGTCGCGCTCAAGGTCCGCTCCGCGGATATCCTGCATAAGAGCGACGTCGGCGGCGTCGCTCTCGGGCTCGCCAGCGCTCAGGCAGTCGGTGCCACGGCCGAGGCCATGTTGGCGACCGTCGCCCGCGCCCGGCCGGACGCGATGATCGAGGGGCTCCTGGTTGCCGAGATGGTTGGCGGCGGCGTCGATCTGCTGCTCGGCGCGCGGAGCGATCCGCTGTTCGGGCCCTATGTGCTCGTCGGCTTCGGCGGCGTCGCGACGGAATTGTTTGAGGATGTCGCATTGCGCTTGGCGCCGCTGGATCGGGAAACGGCGCGCTCGATGATCGCGGGGTTGCGCTGTCACCCGCTGCTCGCTGGCTTCCGGGGCGCGCCGCGTCTCGACATCGATGCGGCCGTCGACGCGCTCTTCGCGCTTTCCACGCTCATCGCGGCGAACGCGGGCACGGTGGCGACGATCGAGATCAATCCGTTGCGCGTGCTGGAAAAAGGCGCGCTCGCGCTCGACGCGGTGATCGAGACCCAGCCGAAGGAGCGTCAGCCATGAGCCAAAATTATCGCGGCGCCGATGACATCACCGCGGTCGCCGTGATCGGCGCGGGACTGATCGGATCGGGCTGGATCGCCACGTTCCTGGCGAACGGTCTTGCCGTCAGCGTGTTCGATCCGTCGCCTGATGCCGAAGCGGATGCACGCGAACGGCTCGACAATGCATGGCCGCTGATCGAGCGGCTCGGCCTCCCTCCACGCGCCGACCGAAGCGCTCTGAGCTTCCACGCAACTGTCGAGGAAGCGCTCGCCCGCGCGGATTTCGTGCAGGAGAACGTCCCCGAGCGGCTCGATCTCAAGATGGCGCTCTATCGTGAACTCGACGGCCATGCCGCGCCGGACGTGCTGATCGCCAGCAGCACCTCCTCCTTCGCGATCACCGATCTGCAAAAAGCCTGCACGCATCCGCAGCGTTGCCTGCTCGGGCATCCGATCAACCCGGTACACCTCGTGCCGCTCGTCGAGATCGCCGGCGGCGAGACTACCGCGCCGGCAGCGATCGATGCGGCCATCGCCTTCTATACGCGCCTCGGCAAGAAGCCGGCTCGCCTTCAACGCGAGGTATTCGGCCATGTCGCCAATCGGCTTGCCGCGGCCATGTTCCAGGAAGCGGTCCACCTCGTCGCCGAAGGTGTGATCGGCGCCGCCGCGCTCGACGACGTGATCCGCTACGGTCCAGCCTTGAAGTGGGTCATTCAGGGCCAGTACCTCACCTACCACACTTCGGGCGGCGCCCAGGGCATCGCGGGCTTCCTGGATCATTTCGGGCCTGGGCAGATGCGGCGCTGGCGGGACCTCGGCCGGCCGAATCTGACCGAGGCGGCGACGCGCGACAAGATCGTAGCGGGTGTCGAACAGGAGGCAGCAGGGCGAAGCGTCGGCGAGATCACCGCCGCGCAGGACGAAGCGCTGGTCGCCCTCCGTCGCCTGTTCGGTTAGCAAGCACGCGCACTCGATCCATGTGCCGGCGGCCTGCGATGGAGCCAAATGCTATGCCCCCTGACGAACTTCACGATTTCGCTGCAGCTTTGCAGAGGTCGAGGATAGGCGTGATCGATAGCTCGGCCGAGCCGGTCGCATGCTGAGCGTTGCGGAGATCAACGCACGCATTGCCGACGCACCCTTCCACAGGTGGATGGGCATGCGTGCCGTCGCTGTCTTCCCCTCCGGCGTGAATCTCGAGATCGCAGCGCGCGACGAGATGCTCGGCTCCAACAGGACGGGCGCGCTTCATGGGGGAATCCTGGGTGCGCTGATCGACGCGACCTGTTCCTATGCCTGGATCGCGCAGACCGGCGGCTACATCTCCACGGTCGATCTTCGCATCGACTTTCATCGCCCCGCGGAGACCGGATTGCTCCGGTTGGAGGGCATGTTGGTCAAGAATGGCCGACGCATCGTCATCGCCGACGCGCGCGCGACAGACGCCGAAGGCAAGCTGCTCGTCAGCGGGCGGGCAGCGATGATGCCGGCTTAGCGGCCGAGGCGCTGTCGTGACAGATGGAGACCCGGCAGGAAACTGCGATGGAGATGGACGACCGGTGTGGGGCATTTCCAGCGCATAGCTGTGAGCACTATGTGTCCCGGCAAGTCGCACGGTTACACACGTCGCATCCCGCCGCACCGGCAACCTTAGCCCGTATGCGTCTTGCCTCCTTCGGTCTCGTTCTTTGCCAAGCGATCAGCAGGCAAGAAAGACTGCGCGGCCGGTGCTGGGCCGAAAGCTCGCCTCGCTGATGTAGCG
>Ga0213875_10001623_pt1 | contig 14200 bp, 14 predicted proteins | sample BarmaccomBMRX_R8_FD_160105 | JGI IMG/M metagenome (GOLD analysis project Ga0213875, IMG submission 160105) | Root-associated microbial communities from Barbacenia macrantha in rupestrian grasslands, the National Park of Serra do Cipo, Brazil - RX_R8 | ecosystem: Host-associated > Plants > Roots... | reverse complement strand
TTTTTTTTTCCGGCCCCTGAAGAGTCAGGCCCGTAACAGCTTGCGACCCTTGAGCATGAGGCGCTGCTGCTGGAAGATGTGGGCAATGATCGACTCGCGGTCCTCGGGGGCGAGGCGGGGCGGATCGTAGAAACGCAGGCGAATCAGGTAGGTGCGGGCCGCGCCCTGCGCGGCGACGTGGCAGTCCAGGACCTCCGCGTCCACGTCCAGGGGATCGCCCTGGACGCCGGCGGGGACGCGCACGGCGACGCTGAGGCCGGAGGGGACGGGCTTGGCCGCGGCCAGCAACGCACCGCCGCCGCTCAGGTTGACCAGGCGGGCGGGGAGCGGCGGGGAGGCGTCGCGGCTGCCGTCCTCGGCCAGCAGGCGGAACGTGGTCGGCGACTCGAGCGGCAGGCGGTAATACTGGCGGCGCTGGACGCGCACGACCCGGCGGGGGCGGGCCACGGCCAGGCCGCCGCCCCGGACGGGGCCGACGAGACGGGTCTCGAAGCGGTACAGGGCGTCGCCGCGCACGAACGAGAGGATCAGGGGAGCACGGGGCGGCAGGTCGAGCGGCACGACCGCATCCAGGAAGAGGCGGCGCAGGCCGATGGCCCGCACGCGCGCGCCCAGGAGTATGCTGTGATCCTGCGGGGCGGCCTGCAGCTGCACGGCCTCACCCGGCTGGGGCAGCGGCGCCTGCCCGCGCGTCGCCCCGCCGACGGCGCGGCCCCAGTCCCAGAGGCCCATCAGCCCTTGTCCTCCCCGACTTTTTCCTCGCCGGCCTTGTCCTCCCCCCACAGGCCCAGCTTCTGCTCGGCGGCGTGGGCCGTCAGCATCTCGGTCTGCGCGTCCTTCTCCAACTGGGCGGCTTTGTCGCGCCGGCCCGGGTCGTTGCTCTCGATATAATCAAGGGTGACAGCGGCGGCCTGGGCGAGCAAGCTGGCAGCCTGGACGCGGTCGAGGTGTGAGCGCGAATACTTCGCGGGCGGGACCATCTTGGCGACGAAGTCCGCCAGGGCCTGTGACTTGGCGCTGGCGGCCTTGACCCTGTCGTAGAACTCCTGGCGCGTGATCTTGCCGGCGTCGAAGTCGTCGTGCGCCCCGTCCATCCTGGCAGTCTGGTCCTCAGCGCTATTCTGAACGACACTCAGCACAAGGGGATAGGCGGGGTCGCCTGCGGCCTTCATCGCCGTCGAGCAATCGTCGTAACGACCCATCGCGGCGTACAGGCGGGCGAGGTGAGCGATGGCGACCCGCTGGAGGTCGGAGCCGGCGGAGGCGAGATCGCGGGCGCTCTTGTACTCGGTCTCGGCGTCGGCGTAGAACGTGCCGTCCCAGAAGGCGTCACCCAGGTCGAGGTGAACGGTGGCGTCCTGCGGATTCTTGGCGGCGAGCGCCTTGTAGCGGGCGACCCGGCCCGCCGTGGTGCCGTTCTCGGCGTCGTACTTGATCAGGAACTCCTGCAGGGCGATGCTGCCGGGAATGAGCGCCAGGGCGCGCTGGGCCTCGTCGAGCGCCTTGTCGGCCAGGCCGCCGGCCAGGTACGCCTGGGCGAGCTTGAGGCGCGGGACGTCACTTAAGGGCGCGCCGTTGATGGCGCCGCGGTAGAGCGCGTAGGCGTCCACCATGTCGCCGCGCGCGACCGCCTGGTCGGCGCGCGTGATGAGCGGCTGCACGGCGGTCAGGTCCACCGCGCTGCTGGCGGGGATGGGCGGCGCGGGAGAGGGGGCTGGCGTCGTGACCGGCGTGGGCGACGGAGTTTTTACCGGTGCGGCGATAGCCGGACTAGACGGGGGGCTGGGCGGCGACTGACGGGGGGGAAGATTAGGCTTGATGACTACTGGCGGGGCCGGGGCGGGCGGGGAGGACAGCCCCCCGGCCCCCAATCCTGGGGGAGAAGGATTGCCCCCCGGCACATTTCCTCCGGCTCCCCCAGGACTGGGGGCGGGGGGGTTTGGAGCGCCCCCCCCAGGATTGGCGGCAGGAGGGGCCGCATTGGGAGCCGGCGTTGCGGCGGCGCGCTCGATGCTTTCAGCGGCGGCCGCGGTCGGGAAGGCAACGTAGTTCCAGACGCGGGCGGCGGGGGCGGCCTCCAGCAGGCGAACGTCCGTCCTGCCCCTGTCCGCGTGGGCGACCACGGCGGCGTAGGCCGCGCCGACGGCGCGCGCGATGTCAAGGCGCGCCGCGTCCGCCGTGACAGGCCCTGTCAGCCATTCGGGGTGCCTCGCATCGGCGGCGGCACGCCGGAGGCTGGGGGAGTCGGGGTCAAAGGTCAGCACGTCCAGCCGGTCGTCGGCGCGCAGACGGGCGCGCAGGGCGACCAGCGCGCGGTCGTCGGCCTCGCCCGGGACGCGCGGGAACAGGAGGAGCAGGGGGTGAGGCGGCGCGGGCGGCGCGCCCCGGACCCCGCCGCCCGCAAGAACAGCGCCCAGGGCCACGGGGAGCAGCAGCGCCGGCCGCAGCGTTCGTCGCGGCATCACTGACCCTGTTGGCAAATCTGAAGCCCCGTCTTGCAGGCCTCCAGCCCCCGCCGGGCGGCCTCGGGATCGCGCCCGGCGGCGATCTGCGCCTGGTAGGCGTGGACGGCCTTCTCATAGGTCGCGCGGGCGCGGCGGTAGTCGCCCTGTTGCTGAAGCGAGAAGGCGGTCTGCTGGTACGTCTCGCCGGCGGGAGTATTATCCTCGCGGGAGCCGCCGGAGCCGCCGTCCGAGCCGCGATCAATGGTAATCTCGATGTGCGGCTGCGGGGCCGGCGCGGCGCTGTCGCCGTTATCGCCCGAGGCGATCACAGCGGCGCCCATCTGGCTGAATTCAGACGGCGTGCCGTTCAGGCGCTGGACGACGACCGTATGGCGGGCGACGCCGGCATAGGGCGAGGCCGAGGCGGCCCGCAGGGACGCCGGCACTTTGACGGGGGCAGGCGGCAATGGGCCATGGTCGGCCGGGGGCACGGCGACCAGGGTGAGGGGTGGCAGCGCGTGCAGGCCGCCGCGCCCGGCGCGATGCGCCGAGGCGGGCCGCGCGCGGCGGTGGGCCGGCGTGATCGGGATCAGGGGCGTCACCTCTCGGGCGGCGCGCGGCGGCCCTGAGAACGGGTTGGGGCCCGGCGCGGCGGCGATGCGTACGGGCGGCGGCGCGACGACGGGCGGCGGCATCAGCACGACCGGCGCAGGCCCCGCGCTCGGCTCGCTCATGGCCGCGGGCGCGGCCCCGAAGGCGGAGCGGCCAAGGACACGGGGCGCGACGGACGTCGGATGTGGGGAAGGCGCACCGGCGCGCGGGGCGGGGCGTACCGTGAACAGGCCGGCAGCCAGGACCAGGATCGCCGCCGCGCCCGCGGCCAGCGCCGGGGTCGGCTTGGCCGGCAGAACGGTGAAGTCTGGCCCGCGCCGCTCGCCGGCCAGGTCGGCGAAGCGGAGGCGGGCGAGGACAGGGGGCAGCCAGCGATAGACCGGCGAGGGCCGGACAGGCTCGGCGTGGATGCCCTCGCGCAGCTGCTCCAGTTTGGCGCGGTCGGCCTCGCTGTCGGGGTTGAGGGCGAGGACGCGCTCGAAGTGTTCAATGGCCAGGGAATCCTGGCCTTTTTTCTCATAGAGGCTGCCGAGCAGGGAGTGCGCCGTGGTGCTGCTGGGGTTGATGGCGAGGGCGGACTGGCAGGCGCGCACCGCGGCGTCGAGGTTGCCGGCCTCGGTGTGCCAGAAGGCCATGTCCAGGAACTGGGTCAGGCGCTCCTGCTGCACGGGATCCTCGACCTGATCGTCGTTGGAGAGCGTCAGCATCTGGAGGACGTGAATCTTCGCGCCGCAGGCCTTGCAGTATTTGCTGTCGGGCGTGTTGTGCGCGCCGCAGTCGTCACAGAAGAGAGGTTTCGTAGCCATCATTTTCGCCGTGCCATTGAGGTCGGGGGTCGGTGTGCAAGTTTGATACCTCAGAATAACACAGGTCGGGCGATTTGTCAAGGGCGGGGAGGAGGAACACCCGCACAAGTGACGGTTGACATTCGGCCATTTCCGTGCTACAATGACGCCACAACCGCATAGCGTAGCGCGACGTTCTTATCAAGAGTGGTGGAGGGACACGGCCCTGTGAAACCACAACAACCACCCGGCTCCCCGCCGGGCAGGTGCTAACTCCGGCGTCGCCTTCTCTCCCTCAGAGTTGGGGGCGGGGGGCGAGCGCAAGATAAGGACCAGGCGAAAACGGCATCCCCGCTTGCGCCCCCTTCTTGATAATCCCGCCGACGCTCCCTTGCTGTCAACACAACCCAAAAGGAAGCAAATCCATGCCCGATGTCAAGCTCTTCACCTCGGAGTCCGTCTCCGAGGGCCACCCCGACAAGCTCGCCGACCAGATCAGCGACGCCATTTTGGACGAACTGCTGGCCCAGGACGTCCGCAGCCGCGTCGCCGTCGAGACCCTGCTGACGCGCGGCCTGGCCGTGGTCGCCGGCGAGGTGACGACGAAAGGCTACGTCGAGATCAGCGACGTGGTCCGCAAGGCCATCAACGAGGTCGGCTACACCAAGACCGAGTACGGCTTCGACGGCGACACCACCGGCGTCTTAGTCTCCCTGCAGAAGCAGTCGCCGGACATCGCGGTCGGCGTGGACGAGGGCGCCAAGGGCGACAAGCCGCAGGGCGCGGGCGACCAGGGCATGATGTTCGGCCTGGCCGTCAACGAGACCGCCGAGTTGATGCCCTTGCCAATCACCATCGCCCACCAGCTCATGGCCCGCTACACGCACGTCCGCAAGCACGGCGACCTGGGCCTGCGCCCGGACGCTAAGAGCCAGGTGACGGTCGCCTACGATCCCGCCACCGACAAGCCCCTCTCCATTGACGCCATCGTCCTCTCCGCCCAGCACGACCCCGACCTCAAGCAGCGCGACGTGCAGACCATCGTCCAGGAGCAGGTCGTCAAGCCCGTCCTGGACAACTACCACCAGTACGTCACGCACGAGATCAAGTACTACATCAACCCGACCGGCATCTTCGTGATCGGCGGGCCGCAAGCCGACACGGGCGTGACGGGCCGCAAGATCATCGTGGACACCTACGGCGGCTACGCCCGCCATGGGGGCGGCGCGTTCTCCGGCAAGGACCCCTCCAAGGTGGACCGCTCGGCGGCCTACGCCGCGCGCTTCGTCGCCAAGAACATCGTCGCGGCGGGCCTGGCCGACAAGGTGGAGATTCAATTGGCCTACGCCATCGGCGTCGCCGAACCCGTCTCGGTGCTGGTGGAGACCTTCGGCACGGCGAAAATCCCCGAGGACGAGATCAGCCGCCGCGTCCGCGCCAACTTCGACCTGACCCCGCGCGGCATCATCAAGCTGCTGGACCTGACCCGCCCGATCTACTCGCAGACCGCCAAGAACGGCCACTTCGGCCACCCCGAGTTCGGCTGGGAGAAGACCGACCTCGCCCACACACTGGCGTAACTCTTCCGAGCCTAACTCTTCCGCTAGTCTGCCCCTCCCTCCTGCCGGGGAGGGGTTTTTCGCGCTGTGGTATAATCGGTTCAGGAGAGACGCCATGACCCTCATGCTGGAAGTTCCGCCGGGCCTGGAGACCGCTTTGCAGGCGAATGCCCAGGCGCGGGGACTGACCGTCGAGCAGTACGTTCTGGCCCTGGTCGAGCGCGACGCCTCCGTGCCCGCCCCCCCGCCTGGCTCGGAGAACTGGACGCTGCAAGACGCGCTCGACTACGCCGGTCCCTTGCCGGAGAACCTGGCGGCAGCCTGCGCCGTCGCCAGCCAAGAGGCCCTCGGGCGAATTTGGAACAATCCGGAGGACGATGCCGCGTGGCCCGCTTCGTAAAGGGTGACATCGTCCTGATGCCGTTCCCTTTCTCCGGGGAACAGGCGTACAAACATCGTCCGGCCCTGGTGCTGGCCTCTTGGAATTACGCGGGTGGTACGGACTATCTGACCTGTCTGATTACGACGCAGAAAGCCGATGATCCGCATCTGATGGAGCTTGTCCGTGACGATACGGAGGGAGGATCATTGGCTCAGAACTGCTACCTGCGCCCGATGTATCTCTTCGCCACCGATGAGTCTCTGATTTCCCGCAGGCTGGATCGCCTGAAGCCGGCAAAGCTGGAACAGGTCATTCAGAGGGTGGTAACAGTGCTGACAGAATGACCGCCAAGAACGGCCACTTCGGCCACCCCGAGTTTGGCTGGGAGAAGGCCGACCTCGCCCACACCCTGGCGTAACTCATGCGGGGGCAGCCCCCTCCCAATGGGTGGTGTCTGTCTGCTTGTGGTATAATCCCATTAGGAGATGAGCCGTGACGGGGATGCTGGAACTGCCCCCGATTCTGGAGGCTACGGTGCTGGCCCTGGTGGAGCGCGACACCTCTGCGCCTACTCCCCCACCAGGCTCGGAGAATTGGACGTTGCAGGACACGCTCGACTACGCGGGACCCTTGCCGGAAAACTTGGCGACTGCGTGTGCCACTGCCAGCCATGATGTTTTAGGGCGGATATGGAAGTAAGGGAATGAACACCCGTCCCGGTTTGCGCCCGCCCTGGTCATTGAGATGGTGCTGACGGACGTGGAGGGGGAGTCCTACGGGCCGGCGGGGAGGGCGCGGGAGTGACGGCGGCAGGGGCTGAGCCCTGTGCTCGTAAGCCCCGTGCTGGCGCGGAGGCGACGGTAACTCATGCAGGTTCATCAGCCATTCTATCTTGGCCTGACCGCTCTGGGCATCATCCTGTGGCTCGTCATGATTGGCGCGGGCGTCCATGACCATCGGGCCAAGAGACCGGACGAACGTCAGCCCCGGTGGCTGTCGTGGCTCTACGTCGTCGCCGTCGGCTTGATCGTCGGCTCCTGGTATTCCCGCGCGCACGACCTGCCGCACCGGGAGTCGGACCTGACGGGGCGGCTCAATTGGGCCGGCATCGCTGTGACGTGGCTGGCCATCATCATCAACGGCGTCCAGCGCAAGGCGGCAGGGAGAGTCGCGGGTGGCGAGGTGGCAGCCCGAGCGGGCGAGGGCGGCGGGGCGGGCCGAGGAGATCAGCGGGGTCGTGCCAGGCGGGTTCACCGGCGTGTCGTGATCCGACGGAGAAGGTGAAGGAGTTAAGATGAGGCGAGGCAATGAATCGGGTGAGCCCCCGTGGCTGCTCATCCCTGCCGTGATCGTGTTCGCTCTGACGGTGGTGGCGACAATCCTGACTCAGCTGGTCCTGCACGGGCAGTGACTCCTTCCGGCAGGGCGCCGCCATCGCCCAGGGGACGTTGGGGCCGGACTGAGGCTACCCGATTGAAGGGAACGCGAAGATTTACTCCTCGACGCCGAACTTCTTCTCCACCAGGGCCGCCAGTTCGGCGGCCAGCGCCTCGGTCTCGGCCTGATCCGGCCCCTCGACCATGACGCGCACCAGCTTCTCCGTCCCGGAGGCGCGGACGTTGAGGCGGCCCCGGCCCGCCAGGTGGGACTCCGCCCGCGCGATGGCCTCCTGGGTGTCCGGGTCGGACTGCCAGGCCGTTCGGTCACGCACCGGGACGCCCAGCAGCACCTGCGGGTATTCTGTCATCTGGTCGGCCAGCTCCGAGAGCGGCCTGCCCGTCTCCTGCATCACCTTCAGGACCTGCAGGGCAGTTAAGAGTCCATCGCCGGTGGTGGTCAGGTGGCCGAAGATGAGGTGGCCCGACTTCTCCCCGCCGACCACGTAGCCGCCCCGGCGCATTGCCTCGGAGACGTAGCGGTCGCCGACGGCGGTGCGCAGCAGGGTCAGGCGCGACTCGCGCAGGGCGACCTCCAGGCCCATGTTGCTCATGATGGTGCCGACGACGGTGTTGCCGGCGAGTCGGCCCTGCGACGCCAGGTGCCGCCCGACCAGCAGCATCACGCGGTCGCCGTCTACCAGTCGTCCCTTCTCATCCGCCAGGATCACCCGGTCGGCGTCGCCGTCGAAGGCCAGGCCGATCTGCGCGCCCTCAGCCACAACGCGCCGCATCATCTCCCCCGGGTGCAGCGATCCGCAGCCGGCGTTGATATTGACGCCGTCGGGGGCGCAGTGGAGCGCCGTCACCTGCGCCCCCAGATCGGAGACGACGCGCGGGCCGACTTCATAGTTGGCGCCGTTGGCGGCGTCGAGTACCACCTTGACCCCGTCCAGCCGCCGCCCCTCCATGGCCCGCTCCAATTGCCGCGCGTAGAGGTCGCGCAGGCCCGGGTCGCGCCTCATGCGCCCGACCCGGCCGCCGGACGGCCGGGGGAGATCGTCGGCCTGGGGGACAAGGGCCTCGATCTCGGCCTCCAGGGCGTCGTCCAGTTTATAGCCGTCGGGGCCGAAGAACTTGATGCCGTTGTCGGCGAACGGGTTGTGGGAGGCGGAGATGACGATGCCGGCGTCGAACTCGTAGCCGGTCTCCTGGGAGCGGGTGATGCCGGCGACGGCGGGGGTGGGCAGGACGCCGGGGCTGACGACCTGGGCACCCAGGGAGCACAGGCCGGCCGCCAGGGCGGCTTCCAAGAGGGGGCCGGAGACGCGGGTGTCGCGCCCGATCACGAAGGTGGGCGCGTGGCTGCGGCCCAGCACGCGGGCGGCGGCGGTGCCGAGGGCGAGCGCGAGGGCGGGCGTCAACTCGGTATTGGCAACGCCGCGCACGCCATCGGTACCAAACAGTTTTTCGGTCATGCGGTCAGGTGATCTCCTTCTGGAAGTGCAGCGCTTCTACCCGTAGGCACCGGAGGGGAGAAAGCCGAGAAGGCGTCGAAGGCGCGGGGCGGCATTCTCGTAACAGTGCGCGGGCATCTGGTAGTTCATGAATGGGAAGAAAAAGTGATTCACCATGCGGCGGCCGTAGCTTACCTGGGTCATGCAGCGCGGGACGTCGCTATGGTTGGGTGCGCCACGGTGCCAGACCTGATTGTTGAACATCATGACGCTGCCCGCCGATCCCAGACAGGAAACAATCTTGTCCTCCCATTCCGTGCCTTCCATGACGGGCGGCGGGCTGCTCCCGAACAGATGCGAGCCGGGAATAACCTGAGTCGGCCCGTGCGCGACGGTCGGCACATCAGTCAGGTAGTAGTTGCAGGTGAAGAGCAGGACGGGGAGGCGCACGTTGGTCGGCGGCTCTCCGTGCGTCACGCAGTAATGCGGCGCATCGTCCTGATGCCAAGTCGTGATTCCCTTCCCGAGCGGAGTTCGAAACGAATTGTTATGCACGACATGACAGCTCTTCTCGACCAGCGCCTCGGCGAAAGTTACAATCGGCTCCATGGCGAACAAGTGCAGATTGGCGTCGCTGGTCTCGAACATTCGACAGTGCAGTTCGATCACGCCACCGCCGTTGTCCTGGTGATCCGCCAGAGCGCGTTCCAGGTCGTCTTTGAGCCGGCAGACCATTGCGGGCGTCAGGACGTTCTCCAAAAACAGATAGCCGTCCCGATGGAACTGCTCCACCCAGCCGGCGATCTCCGCCTCGCCGACTGTTCTCCCTGCCAAATACCCGGAGTCCATCACGACCTCATTTCTCTCGCCCGCCTGGGTCAGCGGGCCGGACAGGATGACACTAATGCCCCAGTACGCCCGGCGGTGTGCCACTGGCCGGCGGCGAGGTGGCTGGAGCGGGCGCGGGCGCGTTCTGGGCGACGATATGCACCGTGACGACGACGGCGCTCGCGCCGGAGAAGACGACGCCGGGCGGGGCCACGCAGTTGACCGTGCGGGTAACGTCACTCGTCGCGCCGGACACGTCAATGGGCGCAGTGCTGACTGTGCTGATCTCGGCGAGCCGTCCAGGGCGTCCGGCGACGACCAGGGTAAGTGGGTGAATCCAGATGGAGTCCACCCGGCTCGACGGCGGCAGGGCGCCGGTGACGTTGGCGCTGACCAGCACGTTTTTCAGGGCCGGGGCGCGCACCATACGGATGGTGACGTGGGCGCGCGGCGGCGACAGGGTCACGTTCGGCACCGCGCGGCCCTGCACATCCAGGGCGACGATGTCGAAGTCGTCGTCCACCGTGCCGACGGCGCTGGCGTCGACTCTGGCGACCAGGCGCGCGACGGATGCCACGTCATCGGGGCTGCCGGCAACCGTGACCAGGCGCGGGGTCACGCGGGGCGGCAGGAAGCGGTAGCCGGGGAGGGGGGGGCCGGTGTCGCCGGCGGTGACAGCCATGCGGCGGGTCTGTCGGGGCGCCAGATCGAGCGTTACGGAGTTCGGGTTCGCCGCGGCCTGGAGGTCGTCTGGGGCCTTGACCTGCACGGGCAGGGTCAGGCTCTTACCGGGGCGGGCGCGGCTGAGGTCCACTGAGGCGGTGACGTCGGCGAGGGCGACGCGGTCCAGCTCGTCGGCGGGGCCGTTCAGCGTCAGAGTCACCTGGGTCGGGGCGCCGGGGCCCAGCAGCGCGTCGGACGGCACGTTGCGGACGGCCAGCGGCACGGTCAGCAGCCGCGCCGGGTTCTGCTGGTTGATCACGTAATAGTGCAGCAGGACGGCGAAGGCCAGGGCGAGCATCTTGTATTGCCAGTTTTCGCGCAGCAACGCGGGCATAGGTGTTTTGGCCCCCTCCGCCCCCGATTCGGCGGGAATTGGAGAAGAACAGGGTCAGGCGACATCCCCGGCGGGGCCTTCAGCGATGCCCTCGGCGCGCAGGGGGTGCCCGGCGGGCGGGTCCGGGCGCGGCGGCGGGGCATTGGGCGCGCGGGGCGCGCGCCGCAGAAGGGGGCGGCGGGTCGGGCGCTCCCGCCCCGTGAAGGTCTGGATCAGGCGGTCGCGCAGGCGCTCGTCTCGCACACCGCGCTCCATCTTGCCATCGAAGGCCAGCGAGATGATGCCCGTCTCCTCCGAGACAACCAGAATCAGCGCGTCGCTCCGCTCGGACATCCCCAGCGCGGCCTTGTGGCGCGTGTGGACGGGGAGGCCGATGGGGTTATCGGTCAGCGGCAGCGTACAGCCGGCGGCGACGACCCGGCCCAGCCGGACGATGGCCGCGCCGTCGTGCAGGGGCGAGCCGGGGTAAAAGATCGTCTCCAGCAGCTCGGCGCTGACGACGGCGTTGACCAGCGTGCCGGTCTCGATCACATCGGTGAGGCCCGTCTCGCGCTCCAGCACGATCAGCGCGCCGATCTTGCGGTCGGACAGCGTCCCGGCGGCGCGGACGATCTCGTTCGCCAGGGTGGTCAGGTCCTCCCGGCCCAGGGCGGTGAAGCCCCGGCCCCAGAAGCCGAGCCGCCCGACCTCCTCCATGGCGTGGCGCAGCTCGGGGTAGAACAGCACCACGATGGCGACCGGGCCGAGCTGGAACATCTGCCGCAGAATCCAGTTCAGCGCGTGCAGCTGCGCCCAGGAAGACAGGATCAGGATCAGGACGAAGACGAACAGGCCGGAGATGATCTGCCAGGCGCGGGTACCCTTGGCGAGCATCATCAGGCGGTAGATCAGGTAGGCGACGATCAGGATGTCCGCGCCGGTGCGCAGACCGCCCCACCAATCCACCGCCGCCCACGCGCGCAGCCCGCCTGTGATCTCATGTGCCATCACCGTCTGATTATACCTGGTTTTCCGCGCGCACGCCAAACGGAAACGCGGGGGAGAAGTCTCCCCCGCGTTGGATGTGCCGGACGCCGAATTTGTTCCGCCCTACGGGAAGGCAGGCGGGCCGGCCGGCGGGGCCGGGACGCCGGCGCCGGCGGTGGAGGTGTAGGTCAGGTAGGCGGCCTGGCGGGCGAAGATCCAGTAGCCCAGGTACGGCTGGAGCGCACTGGTCTCCGTGCTATACCTCGTCGCGCCCGCCGGGTACGTGTAGAGGATGGAGCCGACCAGCGCGCTGTGGGGCAGCGGCTGGGACCCCGTGCCGGCGGCGTCGGAGGCGACCGTGATGTCCACCAGCGGCTCGGACGTGGTGAAGGGGTCGCCGATCTGGTTCCAGCCGGACTGCAGGGCGATGGTCAGGGGCGAGGCCACCGCGCTGCCCTGCTGTAGGTTCAGGGAGAGGCCGCCCGCCGGGACGTTGAGCCAGTAGCCGAAGCCGGGCCGCAGCGTGTCCGCCGGGGCCTTGGGATAGTACACGTAGGCGCCGTTGTAATACTCGATCAGCCGGGGGGCGCCGGAGGGGAGCGGCGTGGACAGGCCGAACAGGCCGGCGTAGTCAAGGCCGGTGCCGGAGAAGTCGAACGGCGCCGAGATCATCTGCAGGCCGGGCTGGAATTCGTGCGAGGTGGCTGTGCTCGTGCCGCCGCCCGTGCCGCTGCCCTGGCCGCCGTACACGGCCGCAGCCATGTCGTGCAGCAGGTTCGCCCCGTTGAAGCTGCCAAAGCCGGTGGCGTCGTCGTAGCCGGTGGCGGCGAGGTAGAGCAGATTATTGCCCTGGGTGACGTCGTGGAAGTCGTTGGCGTAGCTGCCGTACCGGCCAAGCCCGATGGCGTAGATGAGCGGGTTGGCGAAGCCGATCGGGGTGGTGGGTGTGCCGGGGTCCACGCCGGCCGTCGGCGACCCGCCGCTGAGGGCGCGCGACTCGTTGACCAGCGCGGTGAAGGCCGCCCAGAGCGGGGACGCCGCCGACGTGCCGCCGATTACCTCGAATCCGTTCGGATAGGTGTCCCCATGCGCGGCGACGTAGATGGCGTAGCCGGTGTTCGGGTCGGCGTTCAGAGCCACGTCCGGGACGTCCCGCATCGGGGTGGCCAACTTGCCTGCCTTATACAGTTGCTCGCTGTAGCCGACCCCCGTGTTCAGATCCTGAGGATTGGTGTATTGGTAACTGGGCTTGCGGAAGAAGATACTGTAGCCGCCGCCGCCGCCCGCCCCCGGCTTGGCGGGGGGGGTCTCAGTGGAGTCTCCCCAGGGGGTCTCGCCCGGGTATGATAACACGGGGGGCGTACCCGTGAAGGACAGGGTCGTGCCGCCGACGCCGGTGACGGTGGGGGGGGCGGCGAGGTCGTTGACGGCCGGGGTCGACGAGCCGCCCGTGTAGGCGCCCTGATCGCCGGACGCGACGAACACGGAGACCCCCTCGGCGGCCAGGCGCTCGTACTGGGCCTCCACGCCGTTGAAAAAGGGCTGGTAGGAGTTGAACCCTTCGGACAGGAACGCCGCCTCCGATCCCCCCAGACTGATGCTGAGGGTCTGCGCGAAACGGTCGTCCGCCGCTTGCGTCAGGGTCTCCAGGATGTTGGGGCCGTCAAGCTGGGGCGAGACGTAGGTGAAGATTCGCTTGATGCGGGGGGCCAGCGCCAGCACCATGTCAATGTCCAGCACGGCCTCCCTCTGGCCGTCAAGGCTGCCGAGACTGCCATCGTACCCGGCGACCGGGATGGTGGTGATGACGCCGGCGTTGGTCCCCAAGTTGTACTTGCTGACGTAGGCGCCGACGTCGCCCAGGTAGTAGCCGTTGCCCGGCTCCAGCAGCGCCACGCTCTGGCCCTCGCCGGCCACGTTGTTGATGGCGGTCAGATTCAGGTTGTAGATGTTGCGGATGTCTTGGGGCGTCAGGCCGCCCGATGAGTCGGAGCCAACGGAGTTGTCGGCTATCAGGGGACGCAGGGCGTCCAGCGCGGCCTGCGGGATCAGGTGCATGTAGCGGTGGGGGACGATCAGGTTGTCCAGGCCGACGACCCCGCCGACGCGGGCGGCGACGGAGGCGGGCAGGCTCGGCGCGGCGTCGTTGGCGTAGGCCACGCGCCCCTCCGGCAGCCAGTACTGGTTGAGGCGAACGCCGAACGCCCTCTCCACGGTCCCGCTCGCGCCGGAGACGGCGACCATGGTGCGCCCGCTGTGCAGGCGGACGGACAGCCCGTGCGCGCGGGCGAAGGCGGCCACCGCGTCATAGTCGGCCTGGGTGGGGCCGAAGCGCTGCGTGAACTCGTCGCTGGACAGGTATTTGCCGTAGAGTGGGTCTTCGGGGTCGTACAGGCGGTGCAGCAGGTCGCTGAGGGCCTCCTGATTGCGCAGCGGCAGGGTCAGGATGACGTCCACCGGCGTGTTCTGGGCCTGGCGCCCCAGAAGCCGGGCCTGCCGCAGCAGGCTGGCAGGCGGCACGGCGCTGGCCACGGCCACCATCGGCTCCGCGGCGCGGGCCGCGGGAGCGCCCAGCGGCGATAGGCCGCCCAGGGTCGTCAGCAGCACAGCCAGCAGGCGGGAAAGCGGGCGGCGACGGGCCGCCAGGGAAAAACGTGAGTCAAACATCGAGCGAAGACTCCTTAGTCTGGAACGGGAGCGAGATCGTTGCAGAGATGCGGCACAGAGATGGCGG
>Ga0213875_10001622_pt1 | contig 14208 bp, 14 predicted proteins | sample BarmaccomBMRX_R8_FD_160105 | JGI IMG/M metagenome (GOLD analysis project Ga0213875, IMG submission 160105) | Root-associated microbial communities from Barbacenia macrantha in rupestrian grasslands, the National Park of Serra do Cipo, Brazil - RX_R8 | ecosystem: Host-associated > Plants > Roots... | reverse complement strand
TCTCCCAGTAGCGCCGCAGCTGCGCCTCGGTCGGCTCAGGGGGTGCGGGGGTGGCGGCGAACGGAAACTCAACCGCCTCCGCAATGCGCTTCTCGTTCTGGTAGGCGAGCACGTTCCGGCTGAGAACGTCCGGCGCGGTGACGCCGGCGCGCACTGCCTCGAGCAACTCGCGGTCGCCGACATCGCCGCGCATCATGGCGAGGAAACGGCCCTCGTCCAGGCCGTTGGTCTGCAGCACCCGCTCGAAGGTGGCACGGTCGAATTGGCCATTCGGGCCACGGAAGGCCGGCATGGCGAAGGTCGCCTGGCGCACCGCATCGTCGGTCACCACCAGGCCGAGATCCGAGACTTTGCCGGCGATCACCGCCTGGGTCACCAGCCCGTCTATCGCCTCGCCGGCAATCGAGCGGCGCATCTCGGGGGTCGGGTTGAAATTGGCGCCGAACATGCGGCTGACCTGAGCGAGCTGGCGGCGGAAGGCGGCTTCCGCCTCCGGCACCTCGACGCGCTGGCCCGCGACATGGGCGACCGCCGTGTCAGTGCCCACCATGCGCAGCATGTCCGCCACACCCCAGAGGCCGAAGGAGGCCACCAGCACGACGAAAAGCAGGCGCACCACCCAGGTTGAGGCGTAGCGGCGCATTGCGGAAAGCATCGGGCGGCCCTCGTCGGAAGAGCGCCGAACAATAGGCAGGCAGCGCCGGGTTTGCCAGCCTCAGGCAGGCAAGCTAGTGGTCCGATCCTGACGCTTGAATCCCCGGGCATCAGGTATCGCCACAAGACGAAGAGCTGGTGGATGGCATCTGACGGCCTTCGTCAGATTCCATCCACTAGGAGCCCGCACCGCCACGGAATGGCTGCCATGCCCACGTTGATTGCCGGCAATTGGAAGATGAACGGCCTGCTTGCCGAGGCGGAGAGCCTGGCGCGCGAGGTCCGCGAGGGTGCGGCTGGGATCAGCTGCGCGCTGCTGGTCTGCCCTCCCTTCACGGCGCTCGCCGCCGTCGCGCGGGTGCTGCAGGGCTCGCCGGTGGCGGTCGGCGGTCAGGACTGCCACTGGGAAGCCAGCGGCGCGCATACCGGCGATATCAGCGCCGCCATGCTGCGCGACGCCGGCGCCTCCTGGGTGGTGCTCGGCCATTCCGAGCGGCGCGGCGAACACGGCGAGATCGACGAGACGGTGCGCCAGAAGGTGCTGGCGGCGACGGCGGCCGGGCTGACCCCGATCGTCTGCGTCGGCGAGACCGAGGATCAGCGCCAGAGCGGGCGGGAGACCGAAGTGGTGGGCTGGCAGATCGAGGGCAGCCTGCCAAAGGATTTTGCCGGGGTTCTCGCCTACGAGCCGATCTGGGCGATCGGCACCGGCCGCACCCCTACGGAGGCGGAGGTGGCTACCATGCACGGCTTTATCCGCGAGGAGCTGGGCCGCCAGTTCGGCGGCGCGGCGGACGCGGTGCCCATCCTTTACGGCGGCTCGGTCAAACCGGAGAATGCCGCCAGCCTGCTTGCCGTGCCGGAGGTCGGCGGCGCGCTGGTCGGCGGCGCCAGCCTGCGCGCGGCGGATTTCCTGGCGATCGCCCGGGCGGCGGACGCGCTTTCCAAGACAGCGCCGCGCGCGTAGAAGGCCCGCCGCCTCCGGGATTTCCGCCGATGACGACCGTGCTGCTGATCATCCACCTGATCGTGACCCTGGCGCTGATCGGCGTGGTGCTGATCCAGCGCAGCGAGGGCGGGGGGCTGGGGATCGGTTCCTCGCAGGGCATGGGGGCCTTCATGGGCGGCCGCGGTACCGCCAATCTGCTGACCCGCACGACGGCGGTGCTGGCGACCCTCTTCATGCTGCTCTCGCTCGGCCTGGCGCTGCTCAACCGCGGCACCGCCGGGGTCGGCCGCTCGATACTGGACGTCCCGGCCATGCCCGCAGGTGGGACGCCCGGGGTTGCAGCTCCCGCGCCGGCTGCTCCGGCGCCGGTCACGCCGGGTACCGCGGCACCGAGCGTCCCTGGGGCAACGGCGCCCAACCTGCCGGCTGCGCCCCCGCCGCAGGGCGCCCCGCGGGTGCCGACGGACTGATACCAGCCGGCGATAGCATTGACTCTTCCAAGGCTTCCGCCGGCTGGTATCGCGCGCCGGGTTGGTGGGCGGCGGCGCGCCAAACCAAGACTGATACCAAAGGTCATTACTTATGACCGTTGGTATCAGTCGCGGCGCATTTCCGACTCGGGGCGGCCGGTGTATACTGACCGCCCATGACGCGGTTCGTGTTTATCACCGGCGGCGTGGTCTCCTCCCTTGGCAAAGGCATCGCCTCCGCGGCGCTGGGGTCGCTGCTGCAGGCGCGCGGCTACCGGGTGCGGCTGCGCAAGCTCGACCCTTATCTCAACGTCGATCCCGGGACGATGAGCCCCTACCAGCACGGCGAGGTGTTCGTCACCGATGACGGGGCGGAGACCGACCTCGATCTCGGCCATTACGAGCGCTTCACCGGCGTGCCAGCCACCCGCGGGGACAACGCCACCACCGGGCGCATCTATGCCGAGGTGATCGCGCGGGAGCGTCGTGGCGACTATCTCGGCGCCACCGTGCAGGTGATCCCGCACATCACCGATGCGATCCGCGAGGCCATTGTCGGCGACACCGATGGTCTCGACTTCGTGCTGATCGAGATCGGCGGCACGGTCGGCGACATCGAGAGCCTGCCGTTCCTCGAAGCCATCCGCCAGCTCGGCAACGAGCTGGGCGCGGCGCGCACCATGTTCGTGCACCTGACGCTGGTGCCCTACATCCGCTCCGCCGGCGAGCTGAAGACCAAGCCGACACAGCATTCGGTGAAAGAGCTGCAGAACGTCGGCATCCAGCCTCACATGCTGCTCTGCCGCTGCGACCGGCGGCTGCCGGAAGCCGAGCGCCGCAAGATCGCCAGTTTCTGCAACGTGCGGGCGGAGGCGGTGATCTCGGCCCTCGATGTGGACACCATCTACGCCGTGCCGATCAGCTACCACGCCGAGGGCATGGACCGTGAGGTGCTGCGGCATTTCGCCCTGCCGTTCGACACTCCGCCCGACCTGTCGCCCTGGGAGCGCATCGTCGATGGCGTGCGCGGGCCGGAGGGCGAGGTGCGGATCGCCGTCGTCGGCAAGTACACCAATCTGCTGGACAGCTACAAATCACTGGCCGAGGCGCTGACCCATGGCGGCATCGCCAACCGGGTGAAGGTGCGGCTCGACTGGGTGGACAGCCAGGTATTCGAGCAGCCGGACGCGGTGGCGCGGCTCGAGGGCGTGCACGGCATCCTGGTGCCCGGCGGCTTCGGCGAGCGCGGCACGCCGGGGATGATCGAGGCGGTGCGCTTCGCACGGGTGCGCCGGGTGCCGTTTTTCGGCATCTGCTTCGGCATGCAGATGGCGGTCATCGAGTGCGCCCGCCACCTCGCCGGCCTGCCCGAGGCGTCCTCGACCGAGTTCGGGCCGTGCGAGACGGCGGTGGTCGGCTTGCTGACGGAATGGGCGCGCGGCAACGAGATCGAGCGGCGACGGGCGGGCGGTCAGCTCGGCGGCACGATGCGGCTCGGCGCTTTTCCCGCGATGCTCGGCGAAGGCTCCCTGGTGCGCGAGATCTATGGCGCACCGCGCATCGCCGAACGCCACCGGCACCGCTACGAGGTGAACATCCACTTCCGCGATTACCTGGAGGAGGCCGGGCTGCGTTTTTCCGGGATGTCGCCGGACGGCGTGCTGCCGGAGATCGTCGAGTATCCGAGCCACCCCTGGTTCATCGGGGTGCAGTTCCATCCCGAGCTGAAATCGAAGCCGTTCGATCCGCACCCGCTGTTTCGCAGTTTCATCGGCGCGTCGGTGCGCCAGGCCCGTCTTGTCTGAACAGCGCACGGTTCGCATCGGCGAGGTGGCGATCGGCAATCACCTGCCGTTCGTGCTGATCGCCGGCCCCTGTCAGATCGAGGGCCGCGAGCACGCACTGGATGTCGCAGCGGCGTTGAACGAAATGGCGCGCGCGGCGAGCGTGTCGCTGATCTACAAGAGCAGCTACGACAAGGCGAACCGCACCAGCGCGTCCGCCGCACGCGGTGTCGGCATGGCGCGCGGCCTGGCGATCCTGGCGGAGGTGCGCGAGCGTTTCGGCATCCCCGTGCTCACCGACGTGCACGGGCCGGAGCAATGCGCCCCCGCCGCCGAGGCCGTGGACGTTCTGCAGATCCCGGCCTTCCTCTGCCGTCAGACCGACCTGCTGGTCGCCGCCGGCGAGACCGGCCGTGTCGTCAACGTGAAGAAGGGCCAGTTCCTGGCGCCCTGGGACATGGCAAACGTCGCCGCGAAGATCGCGGGCACCGGCAATGAGCGCATCCTGCTGACCGAGCGTGGCGCCAGCTTCGGCTACAACACCCTGGTGACGGATTTCCGCGCCCTGCCGATCCTGGCGCGTACCGGATACCCGGTGGTGTTCGACGCAACGCATTCCGTGCAGCAGCCAGGTGGGCAGGGGACATCCTCCGGCGGGGAGCGGGAGTTCGCGCCGGTCCTGGCGCGCGCGGCGCTGGCGGTGGGCGTGGCGGCGCTGTTCATCGAGACGCATCCCGACCCCGATCGGGCGCCGAGCGACGGGCCGAACATGATCCCGCTCGCCGCCATGCCGGACCTGGTGCGAACGCTCAGGGGGTTCGATGCCCTGGCCAAATCGGATGGCAAACGAAGAATATCCGGATGAAACAAGTCTTTGCCGAATACCGCTTTCTCCCGCTTATCTTTGCGATCGCGTCGATGGCCACGCCGACGGACGCACAAGCGCCGGCAGGCAGCGCGTTTGACGGAACCTGGTCGGTCTACCTCATCTGCTCAGCCACGGCAGACGGCGCCTTCGGCTACTCCTACAATTTCGTGGCCCAGGTAAAAAATGGCCTTCTGCACGGCGAGCACGGCATCAAGGGGCAGCCGGACTCGCTCACGATTGACGGCCCGATCCAGCCCGACGGTTCGGCGCTCATTTCCGCCAGCGGCCTCACCGGCAATCCCTCAAGCAGCGTCGGGCGGGTCCCCAGACAGACGCCGTACAGCTACCACGTGAAGGCCCATTTCGACGCGACTGTCGGCACCGGAACCCGGCTGGAAACCCGTCCCTGCACGATGCATTTCGTAAAATCGTGAGCTGAAAAGCCGGACGAGGGGCTTTGCCACCGACCCGCGCTGCGGCCCTATGCGCTCAGTCGTGCTCGAACCCATACACCTCCGGAAGAATGAACAGCGCCGCCAGCAATCCGATCAGCGGGAAAAGCGCAGTGAAGAGTGTCGCATTGGCTTGGCCGATCGCCGCGAACAGCACCGGGAACAGAAAGATCGCCAGGAACGAGGGGAGCTTGACGAAGACATAGGCGAAGCCGGAGGCGGTGCCGCGGTATTCCGGGCGTGCCACCATCGCCGGGATCGTCATGACGTTCTCGGCGTCCCAGTAGTGGCCCCACAGCATGGCAGCCGCGGCGAACGGCAGGATGACCACGTGGCCGGTGTAGAGGGCGGCCGCGGCGACCAGCAAAGCGACGAGGACGATGGCAAAACCGGCAATGCTGAGGCCGCGCTGGCCGATCCGCGGGGTGATCAGCGGGCCGACCCAGCCGGAAATTGCGGCGATGATGTAGAGCGCCAGCGTCACCAGGTTGGTGCCGAGAATGCCGGACACGCCAACCATCACGAACAGCACCGGGATGTAGAAGGCGAAGGTCGAGAACTCGGCACTCTGCGCGAAGCAGCCGATCCAGCCGAACAGCGTGGCGCGCCAGCGGATCGAGTCCCGACGGATGTCGGCGAGGAAGGCCATCGGGTTCGGCCGGGGAAGCTCGATGTCCTCGTTCGGCAGCATGTCCAGCGAGTCGCCGTACATGCTCGCCGTCACCTGCTTCGCCTCACGGAACCGGCCGTGGCGGATCAGCCACACCGCCGTTTCCGGCAGATCGTGACGGAGCAGGAAGATGATCGCCGCCGGCAGCGCGCCAAGGCCAAGGGTGACGCGCCAGACCAGGTCGTGGTCCATGTTGGAGACGATGAAGACGGCAATGATCGCGAGGGTCAGCACCTCACCCAGCGCGAACATGAATTGCCAGCGGTTGCCCATCACCTCGCGCTCGCCGCTCGGCATGGACTCCATGATGTAGGTGTAGCCGTTGGAGATGTCGCTGCCGAGCGGAATGCCGAGGATGAGCCGCACCACCACCAGCCAGCCGACGCTCGGCACGAACGCCTGGGCGAGGGCGAAGATGACGAACATGATCATGGTGGACAGGAACACGGTGCGCCGGCCGATCTTGTCGGAGAGCCACCCGCCGAGCAGCGCGCCGATGATCGCCCCGCCCTGCGTGCCGGCCGCCGCCAGGCCCAGCATCGCCGCCGAGGGGTGGAAGATGTCGCGGATGAAGATCAGCACGAAGGCGATGGAATAGAGGTCCCAGGCCTCGACCAGGATCGAGGCCATCATCAGCCAGCCGATCAGCTTGCCCTTGGGATTGTAGGTGGTGACGAGATAGTTGACGGCGCGGTCCATGACCGCCTGGTGCGCGTGCCCCGACAAGACGTGCCCTCCGTTTTGCCGACTGTTGCTAGGCCTTGGTCATCCGGCGCTCGCAGTCGCTTGCGGCTAAGCGTTCCGGCTGCAATCTGGTTCCCAGCCCGGCTCCGGCCATGGGGTAGACGAAGCCGCCCCGGATGTCGGGCAGCTCGGTCATCACCTCGCGATACCAGCCATGGGTGAAGGCGCGGACCGTTTCCTGGACCAGCGTGTTGGGACAGTTGAGCGAGAGGTGCACCGAGGCGGTCAGCACCACCGGGCCGGTGCAGTCGTGCGGCGCCACCGGCCGGCCCCACGCCTCGGCGAGGGTGGCGATCTTCTTGGCTTCGCCGATGCCGCCGCACCAGGAGAGGTCGAGCATCACAACGTCGACGGCATCCGCCTGCAGGAACTCACGAAAACCCCGTCTTGTGGCGATCGTCTCGCTGGCGCAGATCGGCACGCCGGTGCGGGCACGCAGACCGGCGAGCAGGTCGGCGTTGATCATCTTGATCGGGTCCTCGACCCAGAATGGGTCGAACGGCGCCAGCGCCCGCAGCACCCGTTCGGCGGCCAGCGGCGTCCAGAGCGAGTGCAGTTCGGCCATGATGTCCATCCTGCCGCCGACCGCGTCACGGATTTTCCGGAACGGCACGAGGGCCTGATCGAGCGCCTCGGCGGAGATGGAGCGGCCGCCGGTTGCCTCGGCCGCGACGTCGAAGGGCCAGATCTTCATCGCCGTGATGCCCTGCTCGAGCAGGGAGTGCGCCAGCTCGTCGGCGCGGTTCATGAAAGCGTCGAGGTCTTCGTACGGGCCGCCGACCGAGGCCGGATCGATCCCCCAGTTATCGGTCTTCTGCCCGCCTTCGGCGCGGATGTAGCGATACCCGGCGCAGGTGTTGTAGATGCGCATCCTCTCGTGCGAGAGGCCGCCGAGACATTGGTGGAGCGGCTGGCCCATCGCCTGGCCGAACAAATCCCAGAGCGCGATGTCCACCGCCGATGCGGCGCGCATCTCCACGCCGCTGCCGGAAAACCCGAGATACTGGGTCTGCAGGGTGCGGCCATGCCGGTCCATTTCCAGCGCCGGCTTGCCGAGCAGCAGCGGCGCCACAGTCTCGTGGATCTGCGCTTCGACCGCGCGTGGTCCGAAGAAGGTCTCGCCCAGGCCGACCAGGCCCTCGTCGGTGTGGATGTGCAGCCAGAGCAGGTTCGGGAACTCGCCGAGCCTGATCGTTTCAAAGCCCGTGATCTTCATGGCGCCTGACCCAATTTGCCTCCTGGAGGGACCACTCTAGACTGAAGCTTTCAAGTGACCACAATGGCACTAAGTAGAGCCGATCGCGAATGTTCCGGCGACCACAACAGCTCCTGGCGGACAGTGTTCTGAGCCTCGCCCTGTGCCTTGGCCAGGGCGCCTGCAGTGGCCAGACCGACGCCACTGCAAGCGCCTCGGAGACAGGGGTGCCGGGCAGCGAGACGTCCCGCGATCAGATTCGCTTCATTCCGGTCATCGATGCGGCAGGGCAGACGGTCCGCTTGCAGGCCAGGGTGTGCCGTCCCGCCGGCGACGCTCCCGCGCGCTTGGTGGTCATCAACCACGGCTCACCGCCCAATGCCGCCGCCCGACCGCGCATGCAGCTCGGCCGCTGCGAGCAGGAGGCGGCACAGTGGTTTCTGAGACGCGGCTACGTGGTGGTCTTCGCGCTGCGCCGGGGCTACGGGGCGACCGGCGGCGGCTGGGCCGAGGGCTACGGCGGATGCACCCACCCCAACTATGTACGGGGCGGGGACGAGACGGCGCGCGACATCAACGCCGTCGTCGACTACGCGACCGCGCTGCCCTTCGTCCGCCCGGACGGGGCCGTGGTTGTCGGCCAGTCGGCCGGCGGCTGGGGTACCATCGCCTATGACAGCGTGCCGCATCCGAAAGTGGCGGCGTTCGTCGTGATGGCGGGCGGGCGTGGTGGGCACGAGAACAACGAGGCGAACCAGAACTGCCACCCGGAGCGGCTCGCCACCGCCGCCGGGCATTTCGGCGCAACTGCGACGACGCCGATGCTCTGGATCTACGCGGCGAATGACAGCTTCTTCGCCCCACCGATCGTCCATGACTTTCACGAGGCTTTCATCGATGCCGGTGGCAAGGCCGAGCTACATCAGCTCGGCCCGTACGACGGCGACGGCCACCAGCTGTTCCTGGGGCCCGGGGGATCGGCGATCTGGGGACCGCTGGTCGAGCGATACCTGGCTCAGCAACACGCCGAAGCAAGCTGATCAAGGGGGCGCGGTATTTGGAAAGATCCGCGCCCGGGCGTAGAGTCCGTTGCACGCCAATGGGGGATGCGGGGATGCCGGATGCCGCGGGTGAAAAGATGACGGCGCATACGCCGTTTCTCCAGGAGGAAGAAAAGCTTGGGCCGCTGGCGTCGCGCTATGTCGACGTCGGCACGATCCCCTGGAAGCCGACGCAGATTCCCGGCATCCACATGAAGATCCTGCTGAAGGACGACAGCACTGGGCTGATGACCGCGCTGTTCCGCTGGGCTGCCGGGACGCGGCTGCCGATGCACGAGCATGTCGATATCGAGCAGTCCTATATCCTCGAGGGCAGCATCGAGGATGACGAGGGCGAGGCGACGGCGGGCAATTTCGTCTGGCGTCCCAGGGGCAATCGCCACGCCGTCTATTCCCGGCATGGCGCCTTGCTGCTGGCGATGTTTCAGCGACCCAACGTGTTCCTGGAAGAGTTTGCCGGCGAGAAGCTGGAGTGATGACGCCGATGCGCGCGCTCGTGCTGGCCGGCGCCATTTTTGCGGTCCAGCTGCTGTCCGCGATGGCGCAGCCGGCAATGCTCTTCTGGAACCGAACGTCGGCGACTATCGCCGGCCTGCGGCTCGCTCCCGCCGGCACGACGCGCTGGGGCCCGAACCAGTGCGAGAACGACGCGGATGGGGCGGTCGACCCGGGGTCCCGGCTGCGCCTGTCCGGCATTGCGCCCGGCCGCTACGACGCGGAGATCACCGACCGGGGCGGCCGCGTCTGCAGCGTGCGCGGCGTGCAGGTGAAGGCGGACCGGCCCTACGCCTTCACGATCGCCGACGCCGACCTGAGGAACTGTCGCTAGGTAACGGCCGCAAGGCATTCGCCGTCAGCCGGACGGTCGCGCGACGGACTCGGCGACCTGCGCGCCGAGCCCCGACTTCCTTCGACCAGGTGCCGCGCCACCGAGAGGGCGATCGGCTGGCCGGTGTTTGCCTCATAAAAGGAGAACGCCGGGCATGGATTGACCTCGAAGCAGAACACTTCGCCATCGGCTGTGATCTTCAGGTCGATGCCGGCGAATTCCAGGCCGAGTCCGCGCGTGACATCGATGCATTTCTGCGCGATGCCGTCGTCGAGGCGCGCCGCCCTCAGCTCGGCGCTGCCGCCCTGGCGCTTGGCGTAGCGGTAGTCCAGCCGGTCGCTGACGATCTCCGTTGCGTGGACATCATCCCCGACGACATGGACGCGCATGTCCGTGCCGGGAACCAGCGCCTGGAACTGCACGGGGCACCACCGTATGTGGTCGAGACGAGCATAATCGGTCTCTTCCAGCGCGTGGACGATCGAGCGCACGCCGCTCATCGATTTGTAGATCAGCGTGCCGTGCTCGCGGCGGAACGCCAGCACGGCATCGGGATCGTCGGAGATCAGGGTTTCCGGCACCAGCAGGCCGTATCGGGCGATCAACTGGGCCTGGTAGGGCTTGGAACCGTTGGATGCCTGCGGCTCGCAGCGGTTGACGACACGGCCGGGTGCGATTTCCAGCCAGCGATAGAGCGTGTCATGCGTGGCTCGGGCGTGGCGACGCGCTGCCGAGCCCTCCGGCTCGCCTTCCAGCTCCGGCAGGAGCCGATCATCCATCAGCCGCAGGTACGCCGCGCTCATTTCCTGAAGGCGAAAGTCTTCACCCGCGAAACGCAGTGTGCCGTCCACCTCACCGGCCTCGATCTCGAGGACGATGTCGGCATTCGCGACGTGGCGCTGGTTGAAGACGCGGTAGTCGGCGCCGAGTTCGTCCAGGGCGCGCGCCACCATGGCGAGCGGGCTCTCGCTCGGAATGCCGCATAGAAGGATCACGCCGCGAGCGCCTCGGCGAGGTCATCCGCCAGCTTCTCGCCTCCGCGCACCAGGTTCGGCATCACGGAGGCGCCGGTGAAGCGCCACGTGCCGTCCGCAGCGGGGGAGAAGTCGATGCCGAGCAGGGGCGTGCCGGCTTGCCGGGCGAGGCGCAGGCACGCCGCCCGAAGCGGGGCCGGCAGATCCGGGGGCAGCAGCGCGCGGCTCCCCGCAACGAAAGCGGTGGCTGGCCCAGGGGCGCCGGCGGCCTGCCAGTACAGGTCGGGGTCATCGGCGCTCGTCTGCCGGTACGGTGACGTGGGGAGGCCGGAGCGGCCGGCGAGCACAGCCCACACCGAAGGATGGCGCCAGTTGCCGCATAGCCCTTGCGGCGTCGCCGGGTTGAGCACCGGTCCCGTCATGGCATGCAGCCAGCTCAGATACAGCGCCAGCATCTCCTGGACGGCGTAATCGCGATCCGGGCCCCCGATCCGCTGCAGCCAGGCCGACGGCAGGAAGCAGAGGCGGTTGAGCACGCCGCCGATCTCGCCGCTGCAGATCCGCTCGCCGCCGGCCAGTCGGAACTCGAGCCGGGCGCCGGCGCGCCCGACCCGATGCTCCCACCGCGCTGCGGCCAGAGCGGCCCCGGTGACCACCGTGATGGCGAGGCCCCGCTCGCGCAGGCGCTCCGCCGCCCAGGTGGCCGCCAGGTCATATTCCTCGCAGAGCACGAGGATCATGACGGTGCCCGACTCTCGATCGATCCGTCCAGGCGATCAGCTGCCGCGCTTTGAGCCTTCCCGGCCGGACGAGCCCGATGTGCCGCCAGGCTCCCCCGAGAGCGCGCCGCGGCTCAGGTCGGGACGCTGGGCGGAGGTAATGAAATGCTGCAGGCTAGCGACGCTCTGCTCGAGGGCTGACAGGCGCAGCTCGACGGGATCGCCGGGATTGCCTCCCTGCTCGACGATCTCCTTGCCGTCCTTCTCCTTGCCGACCGTCTTTTCCGGATGTTCGAGCTTGCCGATCTCCTTGTGTTCGATTTTCTCGAGCTTGGCGTCCTTGTGCTCCTTGGCCTCGTTCTTCTCGGCCTTCTCGACCTTGGCGTCCTTGTGTTCCTTGGCCTCGTTCTTTTCCAGCTTCTCGATCTTGCTGTCCTTGTGCTCCTTGACCTCGAGCTTTTGTTCCTTGATCTCGATCTTCTCCAGCTTGGCCTCTTTGGCCTCGACCTTCTGCTTGGTTTCAACCAGCTTCTCTACGCTTTGCGCGGGACTCGCCCTGCCGGACCCGCCCGTCGTATCGGACATTCCTCTCTCCTCGATGCTACACCGTTGCGGTGCTGCAATATATCCGCAAGGCCCCTGGCGCAAGTACTCGTTTCGATCGGTGTCCAACTGACGGTCTACCAATCCAAAAACTAAGAAATGACAGCTTCCCCTCTGCGGGCAGCTCCGGCGGACTTTTACCGCGTCACCCTCGGCCGCTACTTCCAAAAGAGAGCGGGGAGGGCACGAGGACGCCTTTGTTTTGGCAAGCGCCGGTGCTAGGTTCAATGCCGGACGGAAATAATCGAACGGGGGAGCAATCGGCCATGTCGGATCAGAGCATGAAAGTCACCGGGCATTGCAGGTGTGACAGCAATCCGGTCCGCTTCGAGTACACCAAGAGGCCCTACGAAGTACACTACTGCCTGTGCACCGACTGCACCGACATCAGCGGCGGTGCCATGGCGATCATCGCCGTCGTCGAGCGGAACGCCTTTCGCATAACCGCCGGCGAGAACAAAATCCGCAACTACGATACCAAGCCGACCTGCCATCGCCGGTATTGCGGCGAGTGCGGCTGCCACATGTTCCTCTTCGTGGACGCCTTCCCCGATTTCGTGCTGATCCATGTTCCGACCCTGGATCGCAACCAGGAAATCGGCGGCAAGCCCGATCGGTGGGTCTTCACGGCCTCGAAGCACCCGATGGTCCACCTGCCCGAGGACGGCCTGCCCCGCCACGAAGGGTGGGCGGGGACCGCGAGCCCGCAGCAGTAGCGGGCTCGCGTCAGGCTTCGGCGTTCTCCGGCGTGACGGCAGCCGTCTCGGCGGACGCCTGCCGGTCAGGCGTCCTGGCGCCGGCGATCCGTGCGGCGCGCCCTTGCGGCCGACGCATCGCCTGCTTTTCCAGCTCGAACAGCAGCATCGAGCGGCCGGTCACCTCATAGGTCTCGCCGATATCGAAGGTCTCGCCCTCACCGAGATCGGGTACGTTGGTGTCGAACAGCGACACCCAGTGCTGCGCCCCGGCGACTTGCGGCAGCTTGAAATGCACGACGTCGTAATGGGCGTTCAGCACCAGCAGCATCGTCGCGTCGCCTGAGGACCGGCGGATGCCGGTGGCCTGGGCGCGGCCGTCGAGCAGCATGCCGAAGCAGCGCATGTTGCCGTCCTCCCAATCCTCCTGGCGCATCTCCTCGCCGTTGGCGTTGATCCAAGTGACATCCTTGACGCCGAGTTCCTCGTTGAACTCGCCCTTCAGGAAACGTCCGCGGCGCAGGATCGGGTATTTGTGGCGCAAAGCCGTGAGTTGGCGGACGAAGCCGATCAGCGACTCGCCTTGCTCGCCAATGTCCCAGTTCACCCAGCTGATCTCGTTGTCCTGGCAATAGGCGTTGTTGTTGCCCTGCTGGGTGCGCCGGAACTCGTCGCCGGCGAGCAGCATCGGCGTGCCCTGGGAGAGCATGAGCCCCGCCAGCATGTTGCGGACCTGCCGGTCGCGCAGTGCGTTGATTTCGGGATCGTCGGTCGGCCCCTCGACGCCGCAGTTCCAGCTGTAATTGTTGGAGCTGCCGTCCTTGTTGTCCTCACCGTTGGCCTCGTTGTGCTTCTCGTTGTAGCTGACCACGTCGTTCAGGGTGAACCCGTCATGGGCAGTGACGAAGTTCACGCTGGCCCAGGGCTTGCGGCCGCGATGATCGAACTTGTCGGCCGAGGCGGAGAGCCGGGCGGCCATTTCGGAAGCCGGCGTGTCGCCCTTCCAGAAATCGCGGGTGGTGTCGCGGAAGCGGTCGTTCCATTCCGCCCAACCCGGCGGAAACCCGCCGACCTGGTAGCCGCCCGGGCCGCAATCCCAGGGCTCGGCGATCAGCTTGACGCCGGACAGGATGGGGTCCTGGCGGCAGCTGTCGAGGAAGCCGCCGCCCTCGTCGAAGCCCTCCGGCTCGCGGCCGAGAATCGTCGCGAGATCGAAGCGAAATCCGTCCACGTGCATTTCCTGCACCCAGTAGCGCAGGCTGTCGGTGACCATCTGCAGCACCCGCGGATGCGACAGGTTCAGCGTGTTCCCGGTCCCGGTGTCGTTGATGTAGAAGCGCCGCTGATCCGGCAGCAGCCGGTAATACGAGGCGTTGTCGATCCCCTTGAAGCAGAGGGTGGCGCCGCGCTCGTTGCCTTCGGCGGTGTGGTTATAGACCACGTCGAGGATCACCTCGAGCCCGGCATGGTGCATGTGCGCTACCATCTGCTTGAACTCGGAAAAGGCAAAATCCTGTGACGCGGCGTAACGCGGGTCGGGC
>Ga0213875_10001621_pt1 | contig 14213 bp, 10 predicted proteins | sample BarmaccomBMRX_R8_FD_160105 | JGI IMG/M metagenome (GOLD analysis project Ga0213875, IMG submission 160105) | Root-associated microbial communities from Barbacenia macrantha in rupestrian grasslands, the National Park of Serra do Cipo, Brazil - RX_R8 | ecosystem: Host-associated > Plants > Roots... | reverse complement strand
TGAAGATCTTGCTGAAAGTCCGCAGCATCACCGTGTTGTCGCCGGCATCCACCAGCTTGTGGCCGGGGTCGTAGCCGGGATCGTCCACATACTCCGCATACGCCGAGTCCAGCACCAGCAGCACGTCCGCCGGCAGGCGCTGGCGCAGCCGGTCTACCTCGGCCTGCGGCAGAATGGTCCCCGTCGGATTGTTCGGGTTGGCGATGAACGCGATCCGCGTCGCCGGCGAGACCAGCGCCAGCATCGCATCCACGTCGATGGTCAACTCCCGCTCGCGCGCCTTGACCACGCGGGCGCCCGACGCCTTGCCATAGATATCGTACATGCTGAAGCCGTACTCGCTCATCAGCACCTCGGTGCCCGGCCCGGCATAGGCCTGCACCAGCAGCGAGATCAGCTCGTCCGACCCGGAGCCGCAGACGAGCCGCGAGGGCTCGAGCTTGAACCGCTCGCCGATCGCCCGGCGCAGCTCGGTCGCTGCCCCGTCCGGATAGCGGAACGCCTCCTCGGCGGCGGCCGCGCGATACGCCGCGACCGCGCCCGGCGGCGTGCCGAACGCGCCCTCGTTGGACGACAGCTTCACCGTCCGATTCGCCCCCGCCGCCTTGCTCTCACCAGGGATATAGGCGTCGAGCTCGGCAATACCGGCGCGCGGACGTAGGCTCATTCGAACTCTCCGATCGGGGTGGCGTACGCGCCCAGCACGACAGGCGGGCGCAGCACGGATTGCAGCTTGGGCAGGCGCTCGTCCGCGTCCTCGACGAAGCCGGCGACCTCCGCCAGGGCAAGCGCCGCCGGAGCCCCGGGGTCGCGGCGCAGGATCAGCTTGCCCGCGGGCAGCCCGGCGGCCGCGAGCGACGAAGCGAGCCGTGCCCGACTCGTTTCCCGCGACAGTTCGAGCCCGAGCAAGGACCGGTCCTGCCCGCTCGGGTCCGGCGGCGCGGCGCTCACCACCAGCGCCTGCCCAAGCGGCGCCCCCTCTGGCCGCTGGGCCCAGATCGGCAGTCGCGCCACGACGTGGATGCGCGGATCGTCCTTCTGCAGCAGCGCCGTCCACCACGCGGCCGAGGGCGGCTCGCCCTCCGCGGGGACCGGCAGCACCGCCGCCGTGGCGTGCCCGGCGCTGATGTCGTTGATCGCCTGCGCCGGCGTGCGATGCGTCGAAAGCGGCGTCAGCGCCCCGAAATGCTCGCGCGCGACCGCGACCAGGCTCGGGCCGGACTCCGGCTCGCAGACCGTGATCAGCATCGGCCGCTGCTGCGAGGTGGTCCCGGCCAGCAGCTCGCGCCAAATCCGCACCACCGTCGCCGCCGCGAGCCCGCCGCGGTGCCGCGCCAGCAGCCGCCGCACGATCGCCGCCTCGCGGCCCGGCCGCAGCGGCACGCTGCCCTTGGCGCCGAGCGCGCCCACCTGGGCCACCACCTCGGCGCGGCGCATCAGCATGTCGTGCAGCGCGTCATCCATGCGGTCCAGCTCGGCCCGCAACGCGGCGAGCCGATGCGCGGCCAGGTCGGACGGGGTGGGCGCAGTGGTCGGCGACGAACTCGACATCGGAACGGCACTTTAGCCGGAATGCGCGCCGCTGTCGTGAGGGGGAACAGTTGCTCCCATTCCGGACCCGCCCTATGTCCAGCGCACGATGGACCACCCCGAACCCGCCGGCCTGCATCAGTCCGTGACGCTGCCGGGCGCCTTCATGCTTGAATGCGGCACCGCGCTGCCGGGGATCGAGGTCGCCTACCGCACCTACGGGACGCTGAACGCCGAGCGGAACAACACCATCCTGGTCTGCCATGCGCTGACCGGGGATCAGTACGTCGCCGAGACCCATCCGGTCACCGGCAAGCCCGGCTGGTGGAGCGCCGTGGTCGGCCCCGGCCTGCCGGTGGACACCAACCGGTTCTTCGTCCTCTGCGCCAACGTGCTGGGCGGCTGCATGGGCAGCACCGGGCCGCGCAGCCCCAAGCCCGACGGCGGCCTCTGGGGCACGGAGTTCCCGACCATCACCATCCGCGACATGGTCGTGGCGCAGCGGCTGCTGATCGAGCGGCTCGGCATCCCGCGGCTGTTCGCCGCGATCGGCGGCTCGATGGGCGGCATGCAGGTGCTGGAATGGGCGGCGAGCTTTCCGGACCTGCTGTTCGCCGCCGTCCCGATCGCCACCGCCTCGTTCCATTCGGCGCAGAACATCGCCTTCAACGAAGTCGGGCGGCAGGCGATCTACGCGGATCCGGATTGGGAGGGCGGCTCCTACTGGCGCTCCGGCAAGACGCCGGCGCGCGGGCTGGCCGTGGCGCGGATGGCGGCGCACATCACCTATCTGAGCGAGCAGGCGCTGACCCGGAAATTCGGCCGCCGGGTCCGCAGCGAGTGCACGCCGGCGCCGGAGCAGGTCAGCCTGTTCGGCGACATCTTCGAGGTGGAGAGCTACCTGCGACACCAGGGCAGCACCTTCGTGCACCGCTTCGACGCCAACTCCTATCTGACGATCACCCGGGCGATGGACCTGTTCGACCTGGCGGTGGACCATGGCGGCGACCTCGCGGCGGCGTTCCGGGGCTCCAAGACGCGGTTCTGCCTGATCTCCTTCGACAGCGACTGGTTGTTCCCGACTGCGCAATCGCGCACCATCGCCCGCGCCCTGAACCGCGCCGGCGCCAACGCGAGCTTCGTCGAGATCAGCACCGACAAGGGCCACGACGCCTTCCTGCTCGACGAGCCGGACTTCCACCGCACCGTCGCCGGCTTCCTCTCCGGTTGCGCCGAACACGCGGGGCTTGCATGAGCGAGACGGACCTCGAAGACGCCGTTCTGACCCGGTTCCGGCGGGCGATCGATGAAATATATGGGGAGAAAATTGAGCGTGTTGTTCTCTTCGGTTCGCGCGCTCGCGGTGATGCGAGACCGGATTCCGATTACGATGTTGCCGTTTTTCTTCGACCGGACTTTGATTTTGGTGTGGAGCTGTTCAAGCTTGCCGATCTGAGTACGGAACTGCTTATGGAAACAGGCGAGTTGATCCAGGCCATCCCCTTTCGAATGGGCGCTTACGCCGAGCGCACCCCCTTGATGCACGAGATTCGTCGCACCGGAATGGACCTTTGACGGCGGAGGCGCTTGCCTTCCTCGCCAAATCGCGCAGGCACTTGGTGAAAGCGGAAGCCATGTTGGATCGTTGGCCGGACGAAGCCGGCAGGGCCGCTTACCTTGCCGGTTTGCATGCCGCGCAAGCGCTGATCTTTGAGCGCACGGGCCGCGTTGCTAAGACGCATAAGGGCGTGCACGTTGAGTTTTGGCGACTTACCGCGGCGGAGCCAGGGTTTGATGCCGATCACCGTGCTTTTCTAGGCCGAACCTACGAATTGAAAGCGGCCGCCGACTATCTGACCGACCCCGTGCGCGAGGTCACACCCGAATTGGCGAAACAGACCATCCATATGGCCCGACGCCTCCTCGATGCCGTCGTGGCCGTGTTGCCGCCCGACACCGCCGGCAGCACCCAACCCTAAGCCTCCGCATGCGCCTCGACCTGAAGCTCATGTCCGAGATGATCGCGCCCGGGTCGCGCGTGCTCGATATCGGCAGCGGTGACGGTAGCCTTATCGAATACCTGTTCCGCACCCGGGGTTGCGACGCGCGCGGGATCGAGCTCGACATGGCCGAGGTTACGCGCTCGGTCGCGCACGGGCTGCCGGTGATGCACGGCGACGCGGACACCGACCTGGGCCACTATCCGGACGGGCTGTTCGACTACGTGGTGCTGTCGCGCACGCTCCAGGCCGTCGAGCGGCCGCGGGAGGTGTTGCGGCAGATGCTGCGCATCGGCACCCGCGCGCTGGTCAGCTTCCCCAATTTCGGCCACTGGCAGCTGCGCTGGCAGCTCCTGAAATCGGGCCGGATGCCGATGAGCCCGACCTGGGACAAGCCCTGGTACGAGACACCAAATATTCACCCTTGCACGATACAAGACTTCTTCGACCTGTGCGGACGGGAGGGATACGCCGTGGAGCAGTGGCTCGCGGTCGATGAGGACGGCATGCGGGCGCCCTGGCGTCGCTTCGTGCCCTTGGCCAACCTGTTCGGCGAGCAGGCCTTGTTCCTGCTGCGCCGTGCGTCCAACGCGGATGTGAACGGTCCGCACTAGTGCTATGCTCATGCGCGTCCTCATGCTCGCGTGAGGACGCGCACTGATGGGGATCGATCGATGGACGGCGATGCTCGGCCGCCGGCCGGGCCAGAGGGAGTAACAGGGTACACGGTGCGCCTCGACGCGCGGACCGAGCCGGTCCTGCGCCCAGTGCCGCACGCGCTGTACGCGCCGATGGAGCGGCAGGCCGATGAGCACCAGGAGGCGACGGAGGAGGTCGCGCCCCGCGCCCCGCGCTGGAAGAAGGCGCTCTACTGGTTCCTTGGCCTGTGCGTGTTGGGGGCGCTGATCGTGGCGGGAGTCCTGTATTGGCTCCAGGCGAGGCAGTTCGAGAGCACCGACGACGCCTTCATCGATGGCCATGTCTCGCAGGTGTCCGCCCAGATCGGCGGCCGGGTCGTCAAGCTGAACGTGGATGACAACGAGGACGTGAAGGCGGGCCAGAAGCTGCTCGACCTCGACCCGCGCGACTACCAGGTCAAGCTGGATCAGGCCCGGGCGCAGCAGGCGCAGGCGGCGGCCCAGGTGGACCAGGCCAAGGCCACGCTCGGGACGCAGCAGGCGGCGCTCGACCAGGCGCAGGCCAACGTCCGGGTCGCCGAGGCCGACCTGCAGACCGCGCAGACCGACCTCGCCCGCTATCGCGCGATCGACCCCAAGGCGATCACCCGGCAGTTGCTCGATACCCAGGCGATGAACGTGAAGTCGGCACAGGCCAAGCTGGAGGCGAACCGGCAAGCGGTCGAGGGCGCGCGCGCCAACCTGACCGTGCAGAAGGCGCAGATCGAGGCGGCGCAGGCCAACCTGCAGGCGGCCAGCGTCGCCGTGGCCAATGCCGAGCTGCAGCTCTCCTACACCCACGTCCTCGCCCCGCGGGACGGCAAGGTCGCCCGGCGGACCGTGGAGGTCGGCAATTACGTCAATCCCGGCCAGGCGCTGCTCGCCGTCGTCGGGGCGGACCGCTGGGTGACCGCCAACTTCAAGGAGACGCAGCTCGCGACCATGCGGGTCGGCCAATACGTCCGCGTCGGCATCGACGCCTGCCCCGAGGGGCCGTTCGACGCCAAGGTGGACAGTTTCCAGCCGGGCTCCGGCATGGTGTTCAGCGCGCTCCCGGCCGAGAACGCGACCGGCAACTACGTCAAGGTCGTACAGCGCGTGCCGGTGAAGATCGTCTTCGACGACGCCGATTTCGAAGGGTGCCAGCTCTCGCCGGGGATGTCGGTCGAGCCCAAAGTCCGGGTCCGTTGAGCGAACGCCCTGACCTGCCGCGTTCGGCGGCGGGGCCGAACTCGCCTTGGTTGATCGCGGTCATCGTCTCCATCGCCACCTTCATGGAGGTGCTCGACACGACGATCGCCAATGTGGCGCTGCGCCACATCGCCGGGTCGCTCGCGGCGAGCCAGGACGAGAGCACCTACGTCATCACCTCCTACCTGGTCAGCAACGCCATCGTGCTGCCGATCAGCGGCTGGCTCTCCAACGTGCTCGGCCGCAAGCGCTTCTACATGGGCTGCGTCGCCGTCTTCACCCTGAGCTCGGTCGGCTGCGGGCTCTCCAACAGCCTGACGCAGATCCTGGCCTTCCGCGTGCTGCAGGGCATCGGCGGCGGCGGCCTGGCGCCGATCGAGCAGAGCATCTTCGCCGACAGCTTCACCCCGAAGCAGCGCGCCATGGCCTTCGCGCTATACGGGTTCACCGTGGTCACCGCGCCCGCGGTCGGGCCGGTGCTCGGCGGCTGGATCACCGACAATTTCTCCTGGCACTGGGTGTTCCTGATCAACCTGCCGGTCGGCCTGCTCTCGATGCTGCTGACCTGGCTGTTCGTCCATGACTCGCCGCTGGTCCAGCGGGAGCGGCGGGAGCTGCTCGCGCGCGGGTTCAAGGTGGACTACGTCGGCTTCATCCTAGTGGCGCTCGGCTTCGGCTGCCTGCAGATCGTGCTCGACCGCTTCGAGCGGGCGGACGGCTTCTCCTCCCCCTGGATCACGTCGCTGTCCGCCATCGCGATCGTCTCGATCGGGCTGCTGATCGTCTGGGAGCTGCGGCACGAGCAGCCCGTGGTCAACCTGCGGCTGCTCAAAAGTAGGGCGTTCGCGATCAGCAACCTGATCATGTTCCTGTTCGGCTTCGTCTTGATCTCGACGACGCAGCTCCTGCCCCAGCTCTCGCAGGAACTGCTCGGCTATGACGCCACCACCGCCGGCCTCACGCTTGGCTTCGGCGGCTTCGTCACGCTCTTCGTCATGCCGCTCTCGGGCGCCATCACCGGGCGGCTGGTCCAGCCGAAATGGCTGGTCTTCGCGGCCCTGTGCGGGACGGCCGGGGCGCTGCACTACGCCTCAGGCCTCGATCTGGACATCTCGTTCTGGAACATCTCGCTGTCGCGGATGCTGCAGGTGATCTGGCTGCCGCTGGTGTTCATCCCGCTCTCGGCGGTGCAGTTCATCGGCGTCCCGCCCGGCAAGAACCCGGACGCCTCGGCGATCATCAACCTGATGCGCAACCTCGGCGGCAGCTTCGGCGTGTCCCTGGTCACCACGGAGCTGCAGTGGCGCACGCAATTCCATCACGCGCGACTTGCCGAACATGTGACGCCGTATAACGGCTATGGCTTCGGCGCCAACCTGGCGCAAATTGGCCAGGCGGTGCAGACACAGGCCACCATCCTCAGCTACCTGGACATCTTCCACATTCTTACGATCATCGCCCTGGCCGCGGCCCCGCTGGTCCTGCTGCTGCCCAACCTGCCCAAAGGAGCCGCCGTCGGTGCGCATTAGGCCAGTTCTGCTGAGCCTTCTGCTGACTGGCTGCACGGTAGGACCGAACTTCGAACAGCCGGCCCCCTGGTCGCCGGTCTCCTGGTTCCGAACGGACCCGAAGGATCCGAAGCCGCCGCCGGTGAGCCTGCCCGTCGCCGAGAAGGTCGATCCCGATTGGTGGAGCATCCTGCATGACCCGGTGCTCACCGGGCTCATGCACCGGGTCGCGGCCAATAACTACGACGTTCGCACCGCGTCGGTCCGGCTCGCGGAGTCGCGCGCCCAAGCCGGCATTACCCGCGCCGACGCGTTTCCGCAGCTTAACGGCAGCACCAGCTACACCAGGGAGCGCCTGGCGCCAGCCGGCGCGGTGAGCCTGCTTGGCGGCAGTTCGAGCAGCAGCAGCTCGGCCACGCAAAACAGCAGCCTGGGGGGGAACGCGGTGCCGCTGTCTACCTCGGGCTCGACCCAGATCCCGCCCTTCGACCTGTTCCAAGGCGGGTTCGACGCCTCGTGGGAGCTCGACTTGTGGGGCCGGGTCCGCCGCGAGGTGGAGAACGCCAACGCCCAGGCAGAGGCCTCGGAGGAGGCCAGGCGGCAGACCCTCGTCACCAGCCTCGCCGAGCTGGCGCGCGACTACGTCCAGCTCCGCGGTCTGCAGGAGACCGAGCGGATCACTCGCAACAACCTCGCCACCGCCCAGCAGAGCGTCCGGCTGACCGACGAGCGCTTCCGTGGCGGCATGGCGACCGAGCTGGACGTGGCCAACGCCCGCGCCCAGGCGGACGCCACGTCCGCCAACCTGCCGCAGCTCCAGCAGCAGGAAGCCCAGCTGATCAACGCGATCAGCCTGCTGCTGGGCGAGGCGCCGGGGGCGCTCGCGGCCGAACTGGAGCCAGCGAAGCCGGTGCCGCCGGTGCCGCCCCACGTGCCGATCGGCCTGCCCTCCGAGCTAGCCCGGCGCCGGCCCGACATCCGCCAGGCGGAGGCGAACCTGCACGCCGCGGTGGCCAACATCGGCGTGGCCCAAGCCGACTTTTACCCGCGCATCACCCTCTCCGGCAGCTTCGCGCTGCAGGCGACGGAGGTGCGCAACCTGTTCGGCTGGGACGCCGCCACCTACAGCTTCGGCCCGAACCTCAGCATCCCGATCTTCGAAGGCGGCCGCCTGTCGCGCACGCTCGAGCTGCGCCAGCAGCAGCAGCAGGAGGCGGCGCTCAACTACCAGAAGACGGTGCTCCAGGCCTTCCACGACGTGGACAACGCCCTGATCGCCTACCGCGCCGAGCAGCTCCGGCGCGACCAGTTGGCCGCCCAGGTGGCCGACAGCCGCCGGGCCCTGGGGCTGGCGACGGACCGGTTCAAGCAGGGCGTCTCCGACTACCTGGAAGTGCTGACCGCGCAGCGCACCGTGCTCGCCGCCGAGCAGAGCCTGGCCGACAGCACGACGACCATCTCCACCAACCTGGTGGCCCTCTACAAGGCCTTGGGCGGCGGCTGGGAACCCGACCTGCCGGAACAGCCGCCACCCGCGGCGCCGACGACAAGCGACAAGATCCGGACGATCTTCTCCCGATAACGCTTGGTCGCTGTGGCGGGAGATGCGCATGGACCAAAACCCAATGCCAACTGCGCTCGCCGAGGCCCTCGTCACGCCCCAAGGCCGGATGTCGGTTCTGGGCCTGGCTGCCCTGCTTCTGCTGTGGCACCCGGCGGGCGCCGCTGAACCGTCGTCCTTCACGTGCCGTCGCACTGGCCCGGACGTGGTGACCCGCCAAGCCGAGCTCCCGCCTGCAGCGCGCGCGGCCCTGCGTCAACGCGTGCCCTACGAGATGGCCGACGCCGGCCAGCCCTGGAACGCGACGGACTCGGTGTCCGACCCGACGCTGCCGTTCCACCGCCTGATCTGCGGCTACACCGAGGGCGACTTCTATGTCGTCCAATACGAGTACGGCGGCCTCGCCCACGGCGCCGCCCGCTTGGTGGTCGCTAACCGATCGCCATGAGGCTCGCATTGCCCCCCGCCGCCGCGGTGTTGGTGGAGATGGCGACCTCCTCGAGCAGGCGGTCGAGATCGTAGTCGCCCCCCGCGGCCAAGCGATCGGGGGTAAGTGACTGGACTCGCAGGATCGGGCCGTCGCGCTCCGCCATGCGGCGGTCGAGCGCGACAAGCTCGTCGCCTTCGCCGTCCGACAGTATGGCGCCGAGATCGCCGACAGCCTCGAAGCGGCTCGCCAGCACGATGCGCGGCGCCAGCCCGCCCGGCAGCCGGGTCAGCGCGCCTCGGGCAGGGTTGCCGGCTTCGACGAGCGCCTTGTTGCCCGTGGCCAGGATCGCCGCGATCTGGATCAGCAAGCCGCTCTCGGTACGCGCGAGGGCCGCGACGACGCCGCGCGGGCGAAGCGCATAGACGTTGCGCTCGCCCACCGGGCCCGGCAGCTCGACTTGGGCGCCGAGCGCCGAACGCGCGAGATAGCCGACGGCGCGCTCGGCCTCCGCCTCGCGGCCCTCGCGTCGCAGCCAGTCCGCGTAGGCGCGCGCGGGCGCCAGCGCCGGCCCGGCGCCGTCGAGCCCGCGCAGCGCGGTCTGCGGCGGCAGCCCGAGCAGCCGCCCGACATAGAGCGGGCCGCCCGCCTTCGGGCCGGTGCCGGAAAGTCCGTTGCCGCCGAACGGCTGCACCCCGACCGTGGCGCCGATGATGTTGCGGTTGACGTACACGTTCCCCGCCGCGACCCGGTTGACCACGCGCGCGATCGTCTCGTCGATGCGGGTATGCAGCCCGAAGGTCAGTCCGTAGCCGGTGGCGTTGATGTCCTCGATCAGCCGGTCCAGGTCCTCGCGCCGGTAGCGCAGCACATGCAGCACCGGGCCGAACACCTCCTGCTCCACGTCCGCGACGCGCCCGATCTCGATGATGGTCGGCGGCACGAAGGTGCCGTGCTCCGTTTCCCGCGGCAGCGCGAGTTGCGCGACACGGTGCCCGCTTGCCCGCATGTCGGCGATATGCCGCTCGATGCCGTCGCGGGCCTCCGCCGTTATCACCGGCCCGATATCGGTGGAAAGCCGGTCTGGGTTGCCGACGGCAAGCTCGCACATCGCGCCCTCGAGCATGGCCAGCATGCGGTCCGCCACATCCTCCTGCAGGCAGAGGATGCGCAGCGCCGAGCATCGCTGGCCGGCGGAGTCGAAGGCGGAGGCGAGCGCGTCGGCCACCACCTGCTCCGCCAGCGCCGAGCTGTCTACCACCATGGCGTTCTGCCCGCCGGTCTCGGCGATCAGCGGCACCGGCTGGCCCGCCGGCGTCAGCCGGTCCGCGAGTTGCCGCTGGATCAGGCGCGCCACCGCGGTCGACCCGGTGAACATCACGCCCATCACCCGCGCATCCGCGACCAGCGCCGCCCCGACCTCGCCCGCACCCGGCACGAGCTGGAGCACGTCGGCCGGAATGCCCGCCGCATGCAGCAGCCGCACGGATTCGGCAGCAATCAGCGGCGTCTCCTCCGCCGGCTTGGCGAGCACCGGGTTGCCCGCCGCGAGCGCCGCCGCGACCTGGCCGGTGAAAATGGAAAGCGGGAAGTTCCAGGGCGAGATGCAGACCACAGGGCCGAGTGGCGGGCATCGGTCGCCGCCCAGCGTGCGCACCACCTCGGCCGCGTAGTAGCGCAGGAAATCGACCGCCTCGCGCACCTCGGCGATCGCGTTCGCGAACGATTTGCCGGCCTCGCGCACGATCAGCCCGATCAGCACCTTCATGCGCGCCTCCATCGCGTCCGCGGCCCGGCGCAGGCTGGCGGCGCGGGCCTCCGCGCTGGTCGCCGCCCAGGCGGGGGCGGCAGAGGCGGCGGTCGCCAGCGCGGTCTCGATATCGGCCGGGCTCGCCGGCCGGACATAGCCGACCACGTCGCGGTGGTCGGCCGGATTGCGCACCTTCTGCATCGCCCCATCGCGGCCCGGCGAAGCGGTCCAGGCCAGGCGCGTGCTCGCCTCCAACCCGGCCGCCAGCTCCGCCAGGCGGTCCTCGTTGCTGAGGTCGAGCCCGGCCGAGTTGGCGCGCTCCGGCCGGAACAGGTCGCGCGGCAGCGCGATGCGCGGATGCGGCGCGCCCGGCATCTCCACGGCGCGCACGGTCGCCACCGGGTCGGCGATCAGCGCCTCGATCGGGACCTGCTCGTCGGCGATCCGGTTGACGAAGGAAGAGTTTGCCCCGTTCTCCAGCAGTCGCCGCACCAGGTAGGCCAGCAGCGTCTCGTGCGTGCCGACCGGGGCGTAGATGCGGCAGGGCCGGTCCAGCTTGCCGGGCCCGACCACCTCGTCATACAGCGGCTCGCCCATGCCGTGCAGGCACTGGAACTCGTACTGGCCGCGATAGAAGTTCGGGCCCGCCATCTCGACGATGGCGGCCAGGGTCTGCGCGTTGTGGGTGGCAAATTGCGGGAACACCGCGTCGGGCGCGGCCAGCAGCTTGCGGGCGCAGGCGAGGTAGGACACGTCGGTGTGGACCTTGCGGGTGAAGACCGGGAAGCCTTCGAGCCCATCGACCTGGGCGCGCTTGATCTCCGAATCCCAGTAGGCGCCCTTGACCAGGCGCACCATCATGCGCCGCCCCGTCTGCCGGGCGAGGTCGACCAGCCAGTCGATCACGAACGGACAGCGCTTGCCGTAGGCCTGGATGACGAAGCCGATCCCGTTCCAGCCGCCGAGCGCCGGGTCACGCGCCAGCGCCTCCAGCAGGTCGAGCGAGAGTTCGAGCCGGTCGGCCTCTTCGGCGTCGATGTTGAGCCCGATGTCGTAGCCCTTGGCCAGCAGAGCCAGCCCTTTCACGATCGGCAACAGCTCGCCCATGACCCGCTCGCGCTGGGCCCGGCTGTAGCGCGGGTGCAGGGCGGACAGCTTGATCGAGATGCCGGGGCCCTCGTAGATGCCGCGCCCGGCCGAGTGCCGCCCGATGGCGTGGATGGCGCCCTCGTACTCGGCGAGGTACCGCGCAGCGTCGGCGGCCGTGGTCGCCGCCTCGCCCAACATGTCGTAGGAGTAGCGGAAGCCGCGCGCCTCCATGCGGCGGCTATTGGCCAGCGCTTCGCCGATCGTCTGCCCGGTCACGAACTGCTCGCCCATCATCCGCATGGCGAGATCGGTGCCCTTGCGGATCAGCGGTTCCCCGCCTTTGGCAATCAGCCGGGTCAGCGAGGCGGACAGGCTCGATTCGTTGGCGGTGGTGGTGAGCTTGCCGGTGACCACGAGCCCCCAGGTCGCGGCGTTGACGAACAGCGAGGGCGAGTGGCCGAGATGGCTGCGCCAATCCCCGCCGCCGATCTTGTCGCGGATCAGCGCGTCCCGGGTGGCCGTGTCCGGAATGCGCAGCAGCGCCTCGGCCAGGCACATGAGCGCCACGCCCTCCTGGCTGGAAAGGTCGTATTCGTGGATCAGGCCCTCGACCCCGCCCTGCCGCGTCCGGGCACGCAACGCCGTCACCAGCAGCCGCGCCGTCGCTGCCACCTTCGCGGCCGCGGCCGCCGGCAGGGAGGCCAGATCGAGCAGCGGCGCGACGCACTCGGCCTCGGGCCGCCGATACGCGGCGGTGATCGCCGCCCGCAGCGCGGTCTGCGGCCGCAGGCTCGCCAGGAAGTCCGCGAAGGGTTCGGCGGCTGGCGTCGGCGGTCCTATACGACGACCGGCGCCCGCTCCGCGGCCAGGCGCGACCAGGCCAGGCCGGCGTCCTCGTCGAACAGCTCCGCCAGCTTCTTCATCACCGTGCCGCCCAGCTCCTCGGCGTCCACGATCGTGACGGCGCGCCGATAGTACCGCGTCACGTCGTGGCCGATGCCGATGGCGATCAGCTCGACCTGGTCCCGGCTTTCGATCTCGTGGATGACTTGGCGCAGGTGCTTTTCCAGATAGTTGCCGGGGTTGACCGAAAGCGTGCTGTCATCGACCGGCGCCCCGTCGCTGATCACCATCAGGATCCGCCGGTGCTCCGGCCGGCCCGCCAGCCGCCGATAGGCCCAGAGCAGCGCCTCGCCGTCGATATTCTCCTTGAGCAACCCCTCGCGCAGCATCAGGCCGAGGTTCTTGCGCGCGCGGCGCCAGGGCGCGTCGGCCGACTTGTAGATGATATGGCGCAGGTCGTTCAGCCGGCCCGGGTTGCGCGGCTTGCCGTCCTGCACCCAGCGCTCCCGGCTCTGCCCGCCCTTCCAGGCGCGCGTGGTGAAGCCGAGGATCTCGACCTTCACCGCGCAGCGCTCCAGCGTGCGGGCCAGGATGTCGCCGCACATCGCCGCCACCGTGATCGGCCGTCCCCGCATGCTGCCGGAGTTGTCGATCAGCAAAGTCACCACCGTGTCGCGGAAGTCGGTCTCGCGCTCGCGCTTGTAGGACAGCGCTAGCAGCGGGTTGACCACCACCCGGGCGAGGCGGCCCGCGTCCAGCATGCCCTCCTCGAGATCGAACTCCCAGGCGCGGGTCTGCTGCGCCAACAGCCGGCGCTGCAGGCGGTTGGCGAGCTTGCTAACCACGCCCTGCAGATGCTGGAGCTGCTGATCGAGTTGCTGGCGCAGCCGGGTCAGTTCGTCGGCGTCGCAGAGGTCCTCGGCGTCGGTCTCCTCGTCGAAGTTCCTCGTGTAGGCGCGATATGTCGTATGATCGTCGGGGATCGGCTTCTCGCGGCGCTGCTGCGGGCCGCCGGGCCGGTCCTCGCCCTCGGCCGTCGCCGCGTCGTCGGCCTCGTCCTCGCCCTCGTCTTCGGCGGCCTCGGCCTCCATCTGCTCCGGCTGCGCGCCCAGCATGCTCTCGGCGTCGCTGGCGCTGTCGCCCTCGCTCTGCTCGTTGTTGTCCTGGGCGCCGGATTGCTCGCCGCCCTCGTCGGCCTCCTCTTGCTGGTCCTCGGGCTCGCTCTCCACCTCGGCCTCGGCCAGGTCGAGCGCGGCCAGCAGCTTGCGGGCGGCCCGGGTGAAGCGGGTCTGGTCGGCCTGGGTCGCCGCCATCTCGGCCAGCGCCGCGTCGGCCGCCTCGCCCAGCGTGCCGCGCCAGCTTTCGAGGATCCGCCTTGCCGCGGTGGGCGAATCCTGGCCCGACATCTGCTCGCGCGCCAGCAAGGCCAGCGCCGCCGGCAACGGCAACTGGTCCTTGCGGGTCATCCGGTCGAAGCCCTCGGCCTCGCACTCCTCGGAGAGCCGGGCCCGCAAATTGGCCGCGACCCCCTCCATATGGCGCGAGCCGACGACCTCCACCCGCGCCTGCTCGAGCGCGTCATAGACGTCCTTGGCTTCGCGCCATATGGAGGGGGTCGCGGCCAATTTGCGGGCCCG
>Ga0213875_10001620_pt1 | contig 14214 bp, 11 predicted proteins | sample BarmaccomBMRX_R8_FD_160105 | JGI IMG/M metagenome (GOLD analysis project Ga0213875, IMG submission 160105) | Root-associated microbial communities from Barbacenia macrantha in rupestrian grasslands, the National Park of Serra do Cipo, Brazil - RX_R8 | ecosystem: Host-associated > Plants > Roots... | reverse complement strand
GCGTGCAGCCGGGTGGATGGCGCATGCCGCGGAACAACGCGCGGCGGGCAGAATGATCCGACCGCAGACGCGTTATGTCGGCGCGCTGCCCGGATGCTAGCGCATCCCGCCGACCGCTGCCTATCCGGCGCGGAGGCTCGCGATCGCCTCGTCGAGCGTTTCGAACCAGCGACGATTGAGATTGTCGCGCTCCGCGGCGCGGTTGGCCTGCAGGCGCGTCAGCGCTGAGTTGGTGACCGCCGCACCACGCCGGAATCCGCGCGGCACCAGCTCCTGGGTCACCTTCTGCATCGCCTCCTGCACCTCCCGCGACTGCGTCGGAAAGCCAGTCATCTTCGACACCATGTCGAAGGATTGACCTGGCCGCTCGGCAAGGCGGTTGCGGAGCGCGGCGTAAAAGCCGTCGACGGTCTCTAGCGACCAGAAGCCGCGCAGGGTCGCGATCAGTATCGGGCCGTTGCGATCCCAGGCGATATCGAACCCCGCGTCTTCCTGCACCTCTCACCCGTCGTCTGCCGCGACTGCGCCCTGTCTAGGCGGTGGCGTCGATTAGTGCCAGCCGGCGATCGCTTACTCATCCGGCCAGCGGCCCATTCGTCGAGATCAGGCAGGTTAAGTTTGTCACCGGCCTGCCCAAAAGCGGTGGCGGGTGGAAAGCCGCCGCGCCGTGCGCTGGTCCATGCCGCCACCGAGTTCTGCGGCTTCGACGGCGAGATCGCCAGTACGATCGGCGAGAAACGGTTCTCCGTGCTCGAGGGGCCGGTCGGCTGGGCGCCGACTATGTGCCGATCGGCTATTCGACCGAGATCGAGAACAATCAGATACCCGGCAAGGCCGCGATCGCCGCCAGCGTCCGCGCGCTGGTGGAGGCATAGTCTCCGGCCACCGAAGCGCTGGGGGGCGATTCCGGCTTGCGCGGCTTCCGCTGAAATAGGATGCTGAAAGCAAGAACGAGGAGAGCGAGGATGGCCACGGCTCTGGCTGGGACGGGACGCCCGACGATCAGCTATCGCGAGGTGCTGGAGAAGGATACACGGCCGACGCCGCCGCTGATGCGCGAGCAGACGCTGGACATGGAGCTCGAGCGGATCCCGGCGAGCCGCTACACCAGCCCCGAATTCTTCAAGCGAGAAGTCGAGAAGGTCTGGTTCAAGACCTGGCAATATGTCTGTCGCGAGGAGCATGTCCCCAATGTCGGCGACACCCATGTCTACGAGCTGCTCAACAAACAGGTGATCGTCACCCGGCAGGCGGACGGATCGCTCAAGGCGATGCAGAATGTCTGCCTGCATCGCGGCCGCAAGCTGGTGACGCAGGGCGGTTGCAAGCAGCAGTTCCGCTGCCCCTATCATGGCCTCACCTGGAACATCGACGGCAGCTTCAAGGAAAATCCATTCGGCTGGGACTTCCCGCAGATCGACGCGAAGAACTTCCCGCTGCCGGAAATCCGGTTGGAGACCTGGGCCGGCTTCGTGTTCATCAATTTCGACAAGGATGCCGAGCCGCTGCTCGATCAGCTCGCGCCGATGCCGGAGCATTTCGCGCATTGGCGGATCGAGGACTGCACGATGGTCGCGCATGTCGGCAAGATCGTGCCGGCCAACTGGAAGGCGACCTGCGAGGCGTTCATCGAATCGCACCACGTCTTCACGACGCATCCGCAGCTCAACCCGACCAACGGCTACGAATCCTGCCAATATGACGTGCTGTCGGATCACGTGACCCGCTTCATGAATCCGAGCGGGATGACGCCGACCGTCTATCACGAGCAGCTCGACGAGGAGCAGCGTATCCAGCGCATGTTCCGGACGAGCGGCCGCATGGGCGACGACAAGCCGATGGATCCCGAGCCCGGCATGACCGCGCGCAGCTATGCCGGCGCGGTTTCGCGTCAGCTGCTCGAGAACGAGACAGGCCGCGATTTTCAGGAGGCCTGCGACGCCGATCTGGTCGACGGCATCTCCTATGATTTCTTCCCCAACTTCCATCTCTGGGGCGGGCTGCGCGACAAGATCTGCTATCGCTTTCGCCCCGTCGGCCTCGATCCCAATCAGACTTTCATGGAGGTTATGCTGTTCCGGATCGCGCCCAAGGACGGGCCGAAGCCGGCGCCGGCCGCCTTCAACATGCTCGGGCCAGATGATCCCTGGAGCTCGGCGACCGAGCTCGCATTCCTGGCCAGTGTCTACGATCAGGATCAGTCGAACATGGGCCCGGTGCAGGAGGGGCTGCGCGCGCTCGGCGACGAGGGTGTCATCCACTTCAGCCAATATATGGAGGTGCGCTGCCGCCACCTCCATCACATGGTCGACGTCTATCTGAACCGCTGATCGATGGGCGCGTCGACGCCGGCTGGCGATGGTGGAACCGCGGGGGCGGGCGCGGAGGACGAGATCCTGTACGAGGAGCAGGATCGCGTCGCCTATATCCGGTTCAATCGGCCCGAGGCGATGAATGCATTCTCGCGCGAGATGCGGCAGCTGCTGGCCGAGCATATCGCGCGTGCCGAAGTCTCGCCGGCCGTCGGCTGCATCGTGCTCACCGGCGTCGGCCGCGCCTTCTCCGCGGGCGCCGACGTCAAGCGGCTCGGCAGTTCGGACGTGCAGCGCTCGCGCGCCGACACGCTGCTCGACGATGTCGATGCGCTGCGTCGGTTCCAGCGCGAGACCGTGCTGAAGCTGCATGGCATGGCCAAGCCTTCGATCGCGGCGGTGAACGGCCATGCATTCGGCGTCGGCCTTTCCTTCGCGATGTGCTGCGACATCCGCTACGCGGCGCGATCCGCGCGGTTATGTCCGGGGTTCGGGCGGATCGCGATCACGGGTGACACCGGTCTGATCTGGTTCCTGACGCGCACGATCGGACGCGCGGCGACGCTGGAGTGGCTGTACACGAGCGAGATCCTCTCGGCGGACGAAGCGGCACAGCGCGGCGTCGTGAACCAGGTCTTCGACGATGCGGCGTTCGCCGAGCGGACGCATGAGCTCGCGGCCCGCATCGCCGCCGGATCGTCGCGCACCAACGCCGGGCTCAAGGCGAACGTCGAACTTGCGCTGCAAGCCGATCTGGCGACCTCGCTGCACCAGGAGGCGTTGTCGATCAGCACCGATCTGCTGTCCGAGGATCATCGCGAGGCGGTGCGCGCGCTGCTGGAGAAGCGGCCGCCGCGTTTCAACCCGTGACGGCGTCCGGCCCTAGTCCTCCGGTGTCGCAACCCACGCCGCGAGCCGTTCCGCCATCGGCCGGTAGGTCAGCTCGGTGAAACAACCGAGGCTGTCGACCGTATCGAGGTGGACGATCGCACGGCCGCCGTCGGGCCGCCTGGTGTCGGTTTCGAACACGATCTCGGTGCCCTCGGCGTCCCGGTCGAGATCGTCCGTCGCGATGCCGATGTGGAAGATGCCCTCGCCGCGCTCGCGCAGCCATTCCTTGGCATTGCCCTCGCCGATCCCGGGTTCGATCATCTCGAGATGGATCGCACCCCATTGCGCGAAGGCGTTGCGGTTGGCGATGCGCCCCCGCCAATCGCGATACCGCGCCTGATAGTCGGTATCCATGCGCTTCCAGCCGGTGAGGCCGAACAGCCGGCTGTAGCGTTCCATTCCCGCTTCGAGATCGGCGACGACGACGCCGATCTGGTAGACCGACTTTCCGGGAGGGAGCGGCGGTGGCTGCATCATCTCCTGCTCCTCATGCGCCCTCCAGGCCGTCCCGATTCCTGAATAATCGGCACGCCAAATCCCGAGACGTGTTGCCGCAGGACCCGATATCTTACGGCCGATAGCTTCGAAGATCACGTTCGGAAGGTCACGCTCCCGGCCGCGGAACGCAGCGGAAATGCACAGTGTTTCGTGACCTTCCGCCCGGCGTGACCTTCCGCCGGCGAATTCTACAATCAGAATGAACCGCTGGGATCATGCGCCGGATAGCACTCTGTAGGAAAGCGGAATGTGCGCTTGTGGTGGTTAGCTGCCGTTCCAACGCGGCGCAGGCCCGTGGAAGTATCGCCTCCGCCATCTAGTATGCTGACCCGCATGACGAAGAAGGGCATCAGCAACGTGACCGAGCTTAAGCAGCCTACGCCGCCTGCGAATAGCAGAAGCAATCTGAACCGCCCGATCAGGTGGCATATCTCGCGGTATCGACACCAGAAAGGCAGAGTATCCGAACATGAGGTGCGCAGCGAGCTGCCGCTCTACTCTAAGTCCGGCTCGTTCGCAGAACCTCTTGCGTAGCCACAGACGATCTTTTCTACCTCGCAGACCAAGCCGGGGGAATGATGTGTCCATGAGCGGCCATACCAACTTCTGTGCGCGTCCGCTATTGGGCGTTAGCTGCCCTACTAATTTCGTCACCCTGGGCTTAACCCGGGGTCCCGCTGCCTTCAATCAAACGATCCGCCGAGCCGGAGTGAAGAAGCAGGGCCCCGGTCGTTGATCGATCGAATAGCGCACGCGCCGTCCGCGCGGCCTATGCCCGACCAGGACAGCGCTGCCTTCGACGGTGAGCGTCCGTCGTTTCGGACCACGGCGAGTGCCTGCGAGCAACAATCCGGACGTGGCGGCAGCCTCCGGCCAAGTCGGACAATGGTCAATCGACGTCCGGCGGCGGACCGGCGCCGGCTGTGGCGGCCGCCCTTTCCGGATGAAGCATCGCCTGGTCGATCGGTTCGGACGGATCGCTGATCTGATGTCTGACGCGGCTTGCGGCCATTCCTTTTCGCGGCGATGACGAATTGCGTGGCGGCGCTTCCTGCGGCTAAACCGTATGCGGAAGCGGCCGGCCCGCGCAGGAGTTTGTCCGGCGCGTTGGGCGCTCTCGAGGAGACGAAGGCTGATGCTGCTGTACGAGCAGGACGGACCGGTCGTGACGCTGACGCTGAACGCGCCCGAGCGCCGCAATCCGATCACGGACGGCGAGACGATCGACGCGATCGTCGCCGCGCTCGATCGTCTCAATCGCGACATGACCGTGCGCGTCGCGATCCTCACCGGCGCCGGCTCCGCCTTCTCGAGCGGCGGCGACGTCAAGAAGATGGCGGCACCCGACGGGCCGGCGTACATGCCGGCGGTCGCGACGCGAAGCTGGTATCTCGAAGGCATCCAGCGCATCCCGGTCGCCTTCCAGCAGCTCGAGGTGCCGATCATCGCGGCGGTGAACGGACCTGCGATCGGCGCCGGCAACGATCTCGCCTGCATGTGCGACATCCGCATCGCGGCGCGCTCGGCGCGCTTCGCCGAGAGCTTCGTCAAGGTCGGCCTCATCCCGGGCGATGGCGGCGCATGGCTGCTGCCGCGCGTGGTCGGGCAATCCAGGGCCCGCGAGATGGCGTTTACCGGCGACATCGTCGATGCCGAGCAGGCGCTCGCCTGCGGCCTCGTTTCGCAGGTCGTCGACGACGGGGATTTGCTGCCCGCCGCACGCCGGCTCGCCGATCGCATCGCGGTCAACCCGCCGCATGCGGTGCGCATGACGAAGCGGCTGATGAACGAGGCGCAGGGGCAACCGCTTGCCACCGTGCTGCAGATGTCGGCGGCGTTCCAGGCGATCGCGCACACGACGCGCGATCATCTCGAGGCGGCGACGGCGTTCGCCGAGAAGCGCAAGCCGGTGTTCGAGGGCCGCTGACGGCGACGATATTCAGGGAGACGATAGGTGCGGATCGGCTTTGTCGTGCAGAACCAGGCGGCCGGCGCGATCGCGCAGGTCTCGGCGCTCGCGCCGCAGCTCGAGGCGATGGGCTTCGATTCGCTGTGGGCGACCGACCATATCGTCGGCGTGAACGCCTTCGCGCAGCATGGCTACGGCCCGATCTGGCTCGAGGTGCTGAGCGCGCTCGCGTTCATGGCGGGGCAGACGACCCGCATCCGCGTCGGCACGAGCGTGCTTGTCGCCCCGATGCGCGACCCGGTCTACACCGCCAAGGCGCTCGCGACGATCGATCAGCTCTCGAAGGGGCGGCTCAACGTCGCGGTCGGCACCGGCTGGTCGAAGGCCGAATTCCACGCGGTCGGGCGCGGCGCCTATCATGAGGAGCGCGGCAAGGTCACGGACGAGACGATCGCGATCATGCTGCGCTGCTGGGAAGGCGGCCAGTTCGATTGGCAGGGCGAGCATTTCCAGTTCCGGCCGATCAGCTTCGAACCGGTGCCGGTTCAGAAGCCGCACCCGCCCATCCTGATCGGCGGTCCGTTCGTGCCGCCGGTGATGCGGCGGATCAAGCGGTTCGGCGATGCCTGGCATCCGTCGACGCTCGATATCGCGGCGCTCAAGGAGCAGTCCGCGCAGGTCGACGAGTTCGCCGAGCGCGCGGTGCCGGTGGTCAACCGCCTGACCTTCACCAACCCGCCCGACGATGCCGAGATCGCGCGGCTGATCGCCGCCTGCGCCGAAATGGGGTGCGCAGAAACCGACGTCGACCTGCGCTCGACCGACTATGACAGCGCGGTGCGCGGTGCCGAACGCGTGATGCGCATCTATCGCGAGACCGGGCTCTCGCGCTGATCACACGCTTCGGTCCCGGCGGGGCGGCGTGTAGTTCTGCACACTCTCGCCGCTCGACATGGGGGTCCGGACGGGGCGATCGGCCGTCAGGCGCTTGGGCCGATCCGGCAATGATGCATGCGACATCCTCGGCTTGCCGCGTGCTGGGACGGCGCCCGGTCCTGCGGGCGTAAGTGTCGGCATCCGCTTCCGGATGTCACGGCGATCAAAACCCGCCGCTCGCCTGCGGCATCGGCGTCGCGACGAACGTGAAATAGCCGCCGACGATGCCGGTGTAGGTCGTCATCAGCCGCCGTGCGAGATTGTCGTCCTTCGCCTCGACCGCCTGCGTGACCTCGGCGAGGATGTCGATCATCCGTTCCGGGGCGTTGGCGCTTGCGACCTTCACTTTGAAATTCATCAGGTAGCGGGCAATGATCTTCAGGAAGAGCTTGAGGACATCGTTCTGCGCGACATCGGCGAGCGTGACATAGTAGCGTTGCAACCCGGCGCGATATTCCTCGAAAGGAATGCCCTGGACGTGCACCGTCGCGGCGCGTAGCTCTCCCATGCGCGTGCGATCGGCACGCCGCGCCGCGAGCTGGGCGATCGTGCTCAGCAGGTTGAACCACAACTCTGCAAACGCCTGCGGGCCGATCTCGGCCGCGTGCAGATAGGTTTGCGCGGTGGCGATCGTATACTCCGGATCGGGCTCGGCGACCGCGAGGCCGCCGCCTTGGCCGCGCTTCGAGCGCAGGATCGAATGGACCTCGAGCTTGCGGACCGCCTGCCGGATGATCCAGCGGCTGACGCGGTAGCGCTCCATCAGCTCGGTTTCCTGGCCGAGCCGATGCCCCGCCTGCCAGCCATGCTCGCGAATGTCGTTGACGATCGCGCGCGCCAGCCGTTCGGCCGCCTTGTTGTCGCGGGCCTGATCGTCCGCCGGAGCCTTGGCCGGCGCGGTCGCGGCTTTCGTCTTGCGCGTCTGCTCGCCGAACGACTCCCTGCGCGCGCTCAGATTCTGCCGCACGATCTGTTGCGCGAGCGATGCGTCGCCCGCCACGATCGCTTCGACCATCGCGCCGATGTGCGCGCGCGTCTGGCGCAGGACAGGCGTGATCTTCGCCGGCGTTGGGATATTGTGCCACACCAGATAGGTGAGCACGCGCACGAGCGTGCGCATGAACAGCGCGATCGCCGGGTTGCCGGATGCGTCGGCCACCGCCAGCCGCACCGCCATCAGCGCCCGCTGATATTCGGCGAGCGACGTGCAGCCATCGATCTGCGCGACGAGCGCCCGCAGCCTGGTAATCCCGTCGCCATCGATCGCTTCTGCGGCGAGCTTCACCGACAGCGTCTCGATGACATCGAACGCTTCGAACAGATCGTCGAACGAGACGTTGGCGAATTCGAGATGGCTGGCGATCGTGCGCACGATCGTCTCGCGCGCCGGTGCGGTCACGATCAGGCCGCCGCGCGGACCGCGCTGCATCCGGGCGGCGCCCTGCGCCTCGACCTGGCGGACCGCCTCGCCGAGCGTCGCTCGGCTCACCTTGTAGCGCGCGATCAGTTCGTTCTCGGTGCCGAGCAGCGCGCCGATCGGCCAATCGCGCGCGCGGATCTCGTCCATGATCGTGCTCGCCACCTTCTCGGCGAGCTTGATCTTGCGCTTGGCGTCAGCGGGTGGCGCGAGCGCCGGCGAAGGACCGCTGGCCTCGCTCACGCGGCGAGGTGGGCGGCGGGGGCCGCGTTCGACGGAGTCATTACGATCATCTCGTTGCGCGGCGCCTCGTGGCGGAACAGCAGGTGATCCATCAGCTTAGCCGAAACCGCATCGCGATCAACCGGTGGCCCGCTGCCGCGCGGCCGGCGCGAGCGGTTGATGCGCAGCCGCAAGCCGCTCAGGCAAACAGTATGCACTTAGCTGAGCATACGAGCGAGTTCGGCTGAACGCGAAGAACCCACCCGCAACGGCATTGCCCCTGCCGGTGGCAGTCTGCCCACATGACCGGCCCAAACCGCCGCGCGTGCGGTGTGCTTGACCGGGCGATGGCCCCGCGCGCACTAACGCGGTGCTAAGGGGGCGAGAGGTGAGGATGGTGTCGGGATTTCAGCGCGCGTTGTTCGCGCTGGCCCTTGCCTCGCCTTGCCGCATCGCCTGCGCTGCGCCGCCGCCCGACCCCGCAATTCTGGTGATCGGCCGTGCCGGCGATCTCACCGGCATCGCGGCCTCCGCCAGTCAGGGCGAGGTCGGCGCGGCGGATCTCGCCTTGCGTCCGCTGCTGCGGCCCGGCGAGCTGGTCGAGCAGGTTCCGGGCGTGATCGTCACCCAGCATTCCGGCAGCGGCAAGGCCAACCAGTATTTCCTGCGCGGCTTCAATCTCGATCATGGCACCGATCTCGCGGTCTCCGTCGACGGCGTGCCCGTCAACATGCCTAGCCATGCCCATGGCCAAGGTTATGCCGACCTCAACTTCCTCATCCCGGAGCTGGTCGAGCGGATCGATTACAAGAAAGGGCCCTATTACGCCGAGGTCGGCGATTTCGGCTCCGCGGGCGCGTTCGACCTGCATCTCTACGACACCATGCCGCAGCGCCTGCTGAAGCTGGAAGGCGGCCTATTCGGCTATGGCCGCGGGGTGATCGCCGGCACGCAGGCGCTCGGACCGGACAGGCTGCTCTACGCGCTCGAACTCGAGCATGATGACGGGCCGTGGGCGAAGGGCGACGACGCGCAGAAGATCGATGGCGTGCTCCGCTATGCATCGGGCGACGCCCGCAATGGCTGGACGCTTACCGCGATGGCCTATCACGACCGCTGGAATTCCACCGACCAGATCCCGGATCGTGCCATCGCCGGCGCGCCCGATCCGGTCGGGGCAGCGGCCGCACCCGCGCCCGATCTGATCTCGCGTTGGGGCGAGATCGATCCGTCCGACGGCGGCCGCACCGGCCGCTACGCCGTCAGCGCGGACGCGCGGTGGTCCGGCGATCGGAGCAGCACCCATGTCAGCATCTATGCGCTGCACTACGACCTCGATCTGTTTTCGGACTTTACCTATTTCCTGGACGATCCCGTCCATGGCGACCAGATCGAGCAGCGCGACCGTCGCTGGGTGTTCGGCGGTCATGCCGTCGAGACCTGGCGGCACCGGCTGTTCGGGCGGCCGTCCACCACGACGGTCGGTCTCGATCTCCGCGACGACGCGATCGCCAATGGCCTCTATCACAGCGCGGAGCGACGGCGGCTGAGCGTAACAGCGGTCAACCATGTCGAGGAGACGACGGTCTCCCCCTTCATCCAGAATGAGACGCGTTGGACGGGATGGATGCGCACCGTGCTCGGGCTTCGGTCCGACGCGATCCGGATGAGCGTTCGCAACTTCGTCGGCGGCGATTCCGGCAAGGTTTCCCGCGCGATCGTGAGCCCGAAGGCGGCGCTGGTCTTCAGGCCGTGGCAGAAGACCGAGCTCTATCTGGATTACGGGCAGGGCTTCCATTCGAACGATGCGCGCGGCGTGGTGTCGCGTCTCGATCCGGCGACGGCGCTTCCGAAATCCGAAGGCGAAGAAATCGGCTTGCGCACGACCGTGGTGTCGGGCTTGCGATCGGAGTTGTCGCTGTGGCGGCTCCATCTCGCATCCGAACTTGTGTGGGATGGCGATGCCGGCACCAACACGCCGAGCGGGCCGACGACACGCTACGGCATCGAGTTCGCCAACTGGTACGATCCAACGCCCTGGCTGACGCTCGATGCCGATTACGCCTGGTCTCACGCGCGCTTCACCGATCACGAGCCGGCCGGCAACCATGTTCCGGAGGCGCTGGTCTCGACCTTCGACGGCGGCATCGCGGTGCACGATCTTCCCGGCCGCTACGCCCGCTGGTCGGCGGGGCTGCGCCTGCGCTATTTCGGGCCACGCCCGCTGACGCAGGACGGGGCCGTACGTTCGAAGGCGACGACGCTCCTCTATGCGGACCTCGGCTACCGCCTGTCCCGGCGCATCATGCTCGGCCTGACCGTCTTCAACCTGCTCGACAGCCGCGCCAGTGACATCGATTATTTCTACACTTCGCGGTTGCCGGGCGAACCCATGAGTGGGGTGGACGACGTGCATACCCATCCTTCGGAGCCGCGGGAAGTTCGCGCCTCGATCACCGCGACCTTCTGATCTGCGGTCGCGACGAGGAGATCGGAGCGCCGGTCGCCGGCTGAGATCGCTGTCGATGTTCCGCATAGCGATAAGGCCCGTGTCCGGCGCGTCGGGCGAATCGGTCCTGAGAGGCGCGCGCAGATGATGACGTCTCGCGGCTTCCCTCCCGCATCGGTTGATCTATAGCGGCGGCACTCATCCGGCCGGCCGCTCTCGTCATCGCGAGCGTGTTCGGTCAGCCTGGAACATGGGAGACACAGATGGAATTGCACGGCACGGCCGCGATCGTGACCGGCGGCGCCTCCGGCCTCGGCGGCGCGACCGCCGAGATGCTGGCGAAGGGGGGCGCGAAGGTCACGATCTTCGATCTCAACCCCGACCTCGGCATCGCCAAGGCGGAAGAACTGGGCGGCCATTTCGTCAAGGTCGACGTCACCGACGAGGTCGGCGTGCAGAACGCGATCGAGGAGGCCGAGGGGCTGCACGGCAAGGCGCGCATCTGCGTCAATTGCGCAGGCATCGGGCCGCCGGCCAAGGTCGTCGATCGCAACGGCAACCCGCTGCCGCTCGCCGACTTCGCGAAGATCGTGAACATCAACGTGATGGGCACGTTCAACGTGCTGTCCAAGTTCGCGGCGCGGATCATCAACGAGGCGCCCGTCACCGAGGACGGGGAGCGCGGCGTGATCATCAACACCGCCTCGGTCGCCGCGTTCGACGGTCAGATCGGCCAGCCTGCTTATGCTGCTTCCAAGGGCGCCATCGTCTCAATGACGCTGCCGATCGCGCGCGAGTTCGCCCGTTCGGGCATCCGCGTGATGACGATCGCGCCGGGCATCTTCTGGACGCCGTTGCTGGGCTCGCTGCCGCAGGACGCGCAGGACAGCCTCGGCAAGCAGATCCCCTTTCCCAGCCGCATGGGCCGACCGGACGAATATGCCATGCTTGCCCAGTCGATCATCGCCAACCCGATGCTGAACGGCGAAGTGATTCGCCTCGACGGCGCGATCCGGATGGGCGCGAAATGAGCGGCGCCTATCCGGGTGTCGGCCCCGAGAAGACCGCCGAGATCGCAGCGAAGGTGGAAGCCTTCGTACGCGATGTCGTGATCCCCTACGAGAGCGATCCGCGCCACGACGAGCATGGCCCCACCGACGAGCTGATCGCCGAGCTCAAGGAGAAGGCACGCGCCGCCGGCGTGCTGACCCCACACATCCTGCCCGACGGCCAGCACCTCTCGCAGCGCGAGACCGCTATCGTGCTGCAGAAATCCGGCCTGTCGATTCTCGGCCCGCTCGCGGTCAACACCGCGGCGCCGGACGAGGGCAACATGTACCTGCTCGGCAAGGTCGGCAGCCCCGAGCTCAAGGAGCGTTTCCTGAAGCCGCTGGTCGAGGGCAGGGGCCGCTCGGCCTTCTTCATGACCGAGCCGGCGCTGGAGGACGGCGCCGGCTCCGATCCGTCGATGATGAAGACGACCTGCCGCCAGGACGGCAATCACTGGGTGATCAACGGCCGCAAGAAGTTCATCACCGGCGCCGACGGCGCGATCGTCGGCATCATCATGGCGAAGTCCGAAGGACCGGGTGGCGGCGCCTGCATGTTCATGGTCGATCTGCCCGATCCGGCGATCCAGACCGTCCGCGTGCTGCAGACGATCGACGATTCGATGCCCGGCGGACATGCCGAGATCGACATAGTCGATCTGCGCGTGCCGGCCGATCAGATGCTCGGCAATCCCGGCGAGGGTTTTAAATATGCCCAGATCCGGCTGTCGCCGGCGCGGTTGTCGCACTGCATGCGCTGGTACGGCGCCGCGGTTCGCGCCAATGAGATTGCGACGGACTATGCCAATCGCCGCAAGGCGTTCGGCAAGACGCTGATCGATCATGAGGGCGTCGGCTTCATGCTCGCCGACAACCTGATCGACCTCAAGCAGTCCGAGCTGATGATCGACTGGTGCGCGAGCGTGCTCGACACCGGCGAACTCGGCACGGCGGAATCGTCGATGGCGAAGGTCGCGGTTTCGGAGGCGCTCTCGCGCGTCGCGGATCGCTGTGTCCAGGTGATGGGCGGCACGGGCGTGACCCGCGATACAATGGTAGAGAAATTCTACCGCGAGATCCGCTGCTTCCGCATCTATGACGGCCCGACCGAGGTCCACAAATGGAGCCTAGCCAAGAAGATCAAGCGCGACTGGACCGGTGCGACTGCGCCGCTCAGCCCGCATGAGGAGGCTGCACGCGCCCGCTAAACGGCCGGCCGATCGGCGGGATATCTATAGAGGATATAGATGTTGAGATGGGCACGGCCTTGTGCGGCCCGCCCATCTCTTCTACCGCTTTTGTGCAGCGCGGGAGCGAAAGCGGCATGGCGATGGGCGACAAACTGAGCGGTCAGACCGTGCTCGTCGAGCAGCGCGGGGCGATCGAGATCGTCACGCTCAACCGCCCCGATGCGCTGAACGCGCTTTCGGAAGCGCTGGTCACCGAGCTGGCGGACTATATTCACGGGCTCAAGCATCGCCCTGAATGCCGCGTGGTGATTCTGCGCGGCGCTGGACGCGCCTTCTGCGCCGGCCTGGACATCAAGGAGAATCTCGGCCCCTCCAACGAGACGCGGCTGCAACGCTCCTGGCGAGTGCAGACCCGGCTGGCCGACGTGATGCGGACAATGCGTGCGGTGCCGCAGCCGTTCATCGCGCTCGGACATGGCGCGGCGTGCGGCGGCGGTTTCTCGCTGATGCTGGCGTCGGATGTTCGCTTGGGCGCGCCGTCGCTGCGCATGAACGCTGCCTACATCAAGATCGGCCTCGGCGGCGCCGATATCGGCTCGAGCTATTTCCTGCCGCGTCTCGTCGGGGCGAGCCTAGCTGCCGAACTGCTGCTTACCGGCCGGTTCATTCATGCCGATCGCGCGCTGCGTCTCGGGCTGCTGAGCGATGTCGTCGACGAGGACAAGCTGCTCGACGCGGGCCTCGCGCTCGCCGACGAGATGGTCGCGAACGCACCTTATGGTCTGGCGCTGACCAAGCAGGCGCTCAACCTCAACATCGATGCGCCCTCGATCGATGCCGCGCTCGCGCTGGAGGATCGCCAGCAGGTGATGCTGACCAGCAGCGACGACCATCTCGAAGCGATGACCGCCTTTGTCGAAAAGCGGCCCCCCGTCTATCACGGGCGCTGAAAACCGCGATTCTCACCTCGATCCTTCCACGCCGGAGACCGTCTCTTGCTCGATACCTCGACCCGCACCGCCTTCAACGAAGATCATGCGATGTTCCGCGACACGGTGCGCAAGGTCTTCGAGCGCGAGCTCATCCCCAATCTCGATCGCTACGAGCAGGAAGGGATCGTCGATCGCAAGTTCTGGCTCGCCTGCGGCGAAGCCGGGCTGCTCTGTCCGACGGTCAAGGAAGAATATGGCGGGCTCGGCCTCGACTTCGGCTACAATGCCGTCGTCACCGAGGAAATGAACTATGCCGGCTCCTCGGCCGGCATCACGCTCCAGTCCGACATCGTCGCGGAATATGTCGAAAAATACGGGTCGGAAGAACAGAAGCTCAAATATCTGCCGA
>Ga0213875_10001619_pt1 | contig 14224 bp, 10 predicted proteins | sample BarmaccomBMRX_R8_FD_160105 | JGI IMG/M metagenome (GOLD analysis project Ga0213875, IMG submission 160105) | Root-associated microbial communities from Barbacenia macrantha in rupestrian grasslands, the National Park of Serra do Cipo, Brazil - RX_R8 | ecosystem: Host-associated > Plants > Roots... | reverse complement strand
GGCGGAGCGGAAGCGGGAGGGGGCGAAGCGGAAGCGGGAGGGGGCGAAGCGGAAGCGGGAGGGGGCGAAGCGTCGGCTTGGGCTGGTGTGACGGCAGTGAGCGAAGCGGAGGCAAGAGGGGGCGAAGCGTCGGCTCGGGCCGGTGTGACCGCAGGGAGCGAAGCGGGAGGGGGCGAAGGCGGGGTCGCGGGTGAAGGGAAGGCAGCGGGTGAGGCTCCGCCTTCGGCGTGGCCGAGGGCGGAGCGGAGGCCGGGGAGGGCGCCCCAGCGGGCGCTCCACAGCTGCGGGGAACGCAGGATCACCAGGACCAGGTTGACCAGCGCCTCGCCGGCCGGCGCCTGGCCGAGAACGTGCAGGCCGTCGCGGATCGCCGCGTCCTTGACCTCGCACAGGTACCCGTCGACGTGCAGGACGAAGTCGTCGAACTCGGCCGCGCCGGGCTCCGCGGCGACGCCCAGGTCATGGTGCAACGACGCCGCCCGGATCAGCGCCCAGATCCGGGCCCGGATCGCCGGCAGCTTGTCTGGGTCGAGCGCGGCGACGGTCGCGTACTCGTCCAGGAGCTGCTCCAGCTTCGCCAGGTCTCCGTAGGAGTCGGCGCGGGCCATCGGCGGGACGAGGTGGTCCACGATCGTCGCGTGCCCGCGGCGCTTGGCCTGCGTCCCCTCCCCCGGGTCGTTGACGATGAACGGGTACACCAGCGGCAGGTCGCGCAGCACCAGATCCGGCGCGCACGACGCGGACAGGCCAAGGCCCTTGCCGGGCAGCCATTCCAGCGTTCCGTGCTTGCCGAGGTGCACGATCGCGTCGGCGCCGAACTCCTCCTCCAGCCAGCGGTACGCCGCCAGGTAGTGGTGGGACGGCGGAAGGTCCGGGTCGTGATAGATCGCCACCGGGTTCTCGCCGAACCCGCGCGGCGGCTGGATCATCAGCACCACGTTGCCGAACCGCAGGGCGGCGAGAACGATATCGGAGCCGTCCACGTACAGCGACCCCGGAGGCTCCCCCCAGTGCGCCGCCACGCGACGACGCATCTCGTTCGGTATACCCGAAAACCAGGAACGGTAAGTGGCGAGCGGGACGCGCGCCTGAGCGGTGCGGAGCTGTTCTTCCGTGAGCCATTCCGTGTCATGGCCGCCGGCCGCGATGAGCGTGTGGATGAGCTCGTCGCCGTCGCGGGGGAAGCCGCCGCCGAGGTCGTACCCACCTTGTTCCATCGCGGCGAGAAGCCGGACCGCCGACGCCGGGGTGTCCAGGCCCACGGCGTTGCCGATCCGCGCGTGCTTGGTGGGATACGAGGAAAGCATGATGGCCACGCGTTTCGCGGCGGCGGGGACGGAAGCGAGGCGGGCGTGCCGCACCGCGATCCCGGCGAGCCGCGCCGCCCGCTCGGGGTCGGCGGCGTACACCGGGATGCCGCCCGGACCCGGCTCCTTGAACGAGAAGGGGACGGTTATCAGGCGGCCGTCGAACTCCGGGATCGCCACCTGCATCGCCGCGTCGATCGGCGCGAGCGCGGCGTTCGACTCCGCCCACTCGGCGCGCGAGCTGGTCAGGCAGAGGCCCTGGATGACCGGGACGCCGAGGCGCGCCAGGACGCCGGCGTCCCAGTCGCCTTCGGCGCCGGCGTCGGCGGCGGCCGAGCCGCCGGCGGCCAGCACCGTGGTGATCACGGCGCCGGCCGGGCGGAGCAGGTCCAGCAGCCCCTGATCGGCGGAACGAAGGGAGGCGCAGTAGACGGGCAGCGGTTCCGCGCCGCGCTCCGCGATCGCCGCGCAGAGCGTGTCGACGAACGCGGTGTTGCCCGCTAGCTCGTGCGCGCGGTAGAAGACGACGGCGACGACCGGGGCTTCGGTGGCGGCGGGGCCGGCCCAGGCGTGCACGCCGTAGGCGGGCATCGGGCGCGGCGGGGCGAAGCCCTCGCCGGTCAGCAGCACCGTGTCGGACAGGAACCCGGCGAGCTCGCGGAGATTTTCCGGGCCGCCCTCGCGCAGGTAGCCGAGCGCCTCGGCGGCAACGCCGGCCGGAACCGTGGACAGCGCCATCAGCTCGGCGTCCGGCACCGTCTCGCCGCCGAGCGCGACCAGTGGCAGCCCGGCCCCGGTCAGCCCGGCCCCGGTCAGCGTGGCCCCGGTCAGCCCGGCCCCGGCCAGCGTGGCCACGCCTTCCGGCCACGCCTGGCGGCCGCCGAGCAGCCGGAGCACCACGATGTCCGCACCCGCCAGCAGGCCGCCGAGCTCGCCCGGCGCGAGCCGGGCCGGGTTGGCGGTGCGGTAGCCCGCGCCGGACGCCAGCGCGGCGAGCAGTTCGGTGTCGGCCGTGGACAGCAGCAGGATCGTAGCCACCCGTCGATCCTGCCATGCGCCGTGATCCCGCCGCCCGCCGCCCGCAGCCGGGCTGCCGACCTGGCGGCCGCGGCAGCCCGGCCGCCGCTGGCGGAATGCACTCCGGGTATCTGGGTGCGATCCGTGCTGCTATACCGACGCAAAATGCACCCAAACCCGGCGCGTCCCGCCGGGGCAACCGCCGAGCGTGGCCTTGCGGCGAATTACCGGCGGGTTCTCAGGCAGCTCCCAAGATCAGCTTCATGATGTCCCAGCTCGGGCGGGCAGGCTCACCTGCATGAACAACGCGTACCAGGGTTACCGGCCGGGCGGCGACGGAGCGCCGGCCGCGCCGTTTTCTCCCTGCAAAGAGAACCGCCGGGGACGCCTGGTCACCGGGATCGCCCTCGCGAGCGTGCTGGCCGGCGGCGCGGCGTTCACGGCGGTGACGCTGGCGGGCGGCGCTCCCCCGGGGGCTGCCCCGGCCGTCGCCCCGGCCGCCGGCCCCACCGGGCAGGCGGCGCTGCTGAACTCCGCGCTCAGCTCCGCGACAGCGACATCCGGCGGCACCACGCCCGGCGGCAGCACGTCCGGGGCCGCCACGCCCGGCCCGGGCCACCGCGCCCGCGGCGCGCTGGCCAGGCTGCGCCTGCTCGGCGGGATCGACGGCCAGTTCACCTTCGAGACCAAGGCCGGCCCGCGCACGATCGCGTTCGAGCGCGGCACGATCCAGTCGGCGGCGAGCGGGGACGTGGTGGTGCGCGCCACCGACGGCACCACGTGGACCTGGGAAATCGTCAGCGACTCGGTGATCCGCGACAGGGGCCGGAAGACCGCGGTCAGCGCGCTGTCGGCCGGCCAGCTGGTGTTCGTGGGCGGCCCGGTGGTCAACGGCGCCCGGGACGCGAGGCTGATCGTCATCAGGACGTCCACCAAGGTAGCTGCCGCGCAATAAGCTGCACGCAAGGCTCTACGGCGTGGAGATCCATGACAGACGGTGACCGCATACCGAAGGTACTGGTCGTCGACGACGAGCCGAACATCCGTGAGCTTGTCCAGGTGGCGCTCAAGTTTCACGGCTGCTCGGTGACCACCGGCTCATGCGGACGGGACGCACTGCGGCTGGCCGAGACCGGGCAGCCGGACCTCGTCGTGCTCGACGTGCTGCTGCCGGACATCGACGGGTTCGAGGTGTGCCGGCGGCTGCGGGCGGCCGGCAACGACGTGCCGGTCATCTTCCTCACCGCCAGGGACACGACGTCCGACACGGTGACGGGCCTCGCGCTCGGCGGCGACGACTACGTCACGAAGCCGTTCTCGGTGGAAGCCCTGGTGGCACGCGTCAGGGCGGTGCTCAGGCGCACCGCGCGGGCCGGCGGGAGCCAGGACGGCGCGGGCATGCTGCGCGCCGGTGACCTGGAACTCGACGAGGAGCACTGGACCGTTCGCCGGGCGGGCACCCCGGTGGAGCTCTCGCCGACCGAGTTCCGGCTGCTCGCTTACCTCATACGCAACCAGGGCCGGATGCTCAGCAGGCAGCAGATCCTGGAGAACGTGTGGGGCTGGGAGTACGTCGGCCAGTCCCAGGTGGTGGAGACCTACGTCAGCTACCTGCGCCGCAAGCTCGACCCGCTCGGCCCGCCGCTGATCCACACCCAGCGCGGCGTCGGCTACAGCCTGCGCCCGCCGGACGGCTCAAGCCCCGGGAGATGAGCGCGCGCGCCGGCCGCCGGAAGCTGTCGCTGCGCGCCCGGCTGCTTGTCGGGCTGGTCGCACTGACCGCCGTGTTTCTGGTGGTCATGGGGGCGGTCAGCACCGTGGTGCTGAGCCGGATGGAGCAAAACCAGTTCGACACCGACCTGCGGCTGGCCGCCACCGGCAAGCCGGGCCATCTGGTGAGCGCCCCCGGCGATTACGCCGCCGCGTACCTCAGGGCGCGCTCGCCGCGCCGGCCGCCCACGGTCGGCCTCCTCACCCCGTCCTCGCCCGCCGGCCGGGAGCTGGAGGACTACCTGAACGACGTGCGGGCGAAGAACAAGCGGCCGGGGGGGTACCTGGCCGCCCGGCACGGCCAGGTGTTCACCATCGCGCTGAACGGCGGCCCGGCGCTGCGCGTCACCGTGGGCCCCTGGGTCGGCGGCACCGCGATGGCGCCCGCGGGCGTGGGCCCCGGGCGGTATCTCATCGTCGTCGGCCGGCCGCTGAGCGCCGCCGCCGACCATGTGCGCGGCCTGGTCCTGGCGGAGCTGATCACCGGGGGGATCCTGCTGGCGCTGCTGCTGCTGGGCGGCAACTGGCTGATCGGCCGCGGGCTCGCCCCGCTGGACCGGATGGCCAGCACGGCCGGCCTGATCACCAGGAGAGGCGATCTCGGCGCGCGGATGCCGGACCCCGGCGACCGCCGCGAGGCGGGCCGGCTGGCCGAAGCGATCAACACGATGCTGGACCGGATCCAGCAGGCGTTCGGTGCCCGGCTGCAGTCGGAGCGGAAGGTGCGGCAGTTCGCCGCCGACGCGTCACACGAGCTGCGCACCCCGCTGACGACCATCCGCGGTTACGCGGAGCTCTACCGGCAGGGGGCGCTCGGCTCCGCCGAGCTGCCGAACGCGATGCGCCGGATCGAGCAGGAGGCGGACCGGATGAGCCGGCTGGTCGCCGAGCTGCTCGAGCTGGCCAGGCTGGACCGCACCTCCTCGCTCATCCTGACCGAGGTCGACCTGGCGGAGCTGGTGCGGGACGCGGTGGCCGACGCGCGAGCGGTCGAGCCCGGCCGCCCCCTCCGCGCCGACACCCCGCCCGCGCTCGTCGTCACCGCCGACGAGCCGCGGATCCGCCAGGTGCTGGCGAACCTGCTCGGCAACGTCCGCGCGCACACGCCGGCCGGCACGCCGGCCTCGGTGAAGCTGGCGACGTTCGGCGCGGGCGCGCTGCTCGAGGTCGCCGACGCGGGCCCGGGCATGGACCCCGCCGACGCCGCCCGCGCGTTCGACCGCTTTTATCGCGGCGCGCGCGACCCGGACGGCGACGGTCCCGAGACGGGAAGCGGTTCTAAGGCGGGAGGCGGGGACGGAGCGCGAAGCGGTCCCGGGGCGGGAAGCGGGGACGGGGCGCGAAGCGGGGACGGGGCGCGAAGCGGGGACGGGGCGCGAAGCGGGGACGGGGCGGGAAGCGGTCCCGGGGCGGGAAGCGGGGACGGGGCGGGAAGCGGGGACGGGGGCGGGGACAGCGACGGCAGCGGCCTCGGGCTTTCCATCGTCCAGGCGATCGCCGTCGCGCACGGCGGGCAGGCCAGGCTGACATCAGCGCCGGGGTCAGGCACCACCGTGCAGGTCTGGATTCCATGTGTTATACGGAACGAGACGGGCGTCGCCCCATAGCAAGCGCTCGGTGTCTCAGCCGCGGCGCGGGCCGCGGCACACGACCAGCATGCCGTCGGCGAAGCACCACAGTTCCGTCCCGCTGCGGAAGCCGCCGACCCACGGGTAGCTGCCGTTCAGCCCGGTCGCGCCCCGCGGTGGCAGCAGCGGACGCTGAGCGGAACCTTGCGCTGGTGTATCTTCCGGCTTAACACTCGTTCGCATCCCGGTCAATGGTTCGCGTTGCGTACGCCGACGCGGCCGATGAGGGACCCCATTTCATGATGTGGAAACGCCGGGTCGCATACGGGGCTCCGGCATGTATTTCTCGGGATGGCCACGGTCCGGGCTCACGATGGCGGCGGGGCCGCTGGCGCATTTGGCCCCGCCCAGTGGGGCCGCTGGCGCATTTGGCCCCGCGCAGGGGTTAGCTGTCGGCAGCAGGAGTGTTACCTATGGGCACGTAGGGCCGAATAGCGATCGATGAGGTTAGTTACCATTCCGAGATTTAAGCCATAGCCGGATACGGCACCATTCTTTCCGCCATCCCGTTCGCTAATGGCGCGTCGTGGAAACGCGGGGTTGAATACGGCACCCGCGTTTCCAGCAAGCCTTTAGTTTCGCGATCATGAGACCGGGCTCGCACGCGAGACCCACGTTCACGCTTCGCTGGGGTGAATGGGTTGGGGACGGACGGGTTCAGGGGGCGACGTGGGGGTTAGGGGCGGGCGAGCCAGGCGTCCAGTTCAGCGCGGGTGGGGGAGGTCGCGGGACCGGGGCGGGTGACGGTCAGGGCGGCGGCCGCGTTGGCGCGGCGGGCGGCGGCTTCGGGTGGCAGGCCGGCGGCCAGGGCGGCCAGGAACACGCCGGAATGCGCGTCGCCCGCGCCCGTCGTGTCCACGGCCTCGACCGCGGGCGCGGGTATGACGGTGACGGCCGGTTCGGGTACGCGCAGGGCCAGGGTGCAGCCGGAGGGGCCGGAGCGGACGATCACCGAGGCGCGGGCGGTTCTGGTGAGCAGGAGGGCGGCCGCCTGGGGCGGGTCGCTCGCGCCGGTGAGGAGGGCGGCTTCGCGCTGGTTGCAGCTCCACCAGTCGCACCGGGCGAGCACCGGGTCCAGCGCCCCGGCGGGGATGCCGACGGCCAGCGGGCCGGGGTCGGTGAACAGCACGGCCCCGTCGGGCAGCGCGGCCGCCCACGCGCCGAGCACCGGGCCGGCCCCCGGCGGGACAAGGCCGTAGCCGGACACGTAGACCGCGTCGCCGGGGCCTGCCGGTACCCCGTCCCAGCTCCCGGGCTCGCGCAGCGCCTCGGCGCCCAGGCTGGTCACGAACGTGCGCTCGCCGCCGGCCTCGACGAGCGCGACGTCGAAGCCGGTGTCGCGGCGCGGGTCGGGCGGGCGGAGCACCGCGATGCCCTCCGCGGCCAGGGCCGAGCGAACGAGGTCGCCCATGGGACCGGTACCGTGGCCCCCCGCGTAGACGACCGGCAGGCCCTGCCGCGCGGCGGCCGCCATGATGTTGAACCCGCCGCCCGCCGCCAGGCCCGAGGAGGTCGCGAGCATGTCGCCGCCCCGCTCGGGCAGCGCGGGCACCCGCATCACCAGGTCGACGATGGCCTCGCCGGCGAACACCAGCCTGCGCGGCGGCGTGACGGTCATCCCGGAGGGGAAGCGCGTAGAGGGAATCGGCAAGCTCGGCGAGGCCCAGGCCGCGGGAGTGGATCTGGTGGCACGTCGCCCTCCTGGGCTTGTCAACGCCGGCACCGGGGAAGATTGACCGCTATCGCATGGTTTCCATGGCTGGTTTTATATCGCCAGGCTAAAACACGGCAGCAGGGTTCACGCCCCCGGAAGGAGCACTGGGTGAGTACCGCGCAGCAGCAGGGTCCGCTCGGTGTCGAGCTCAACGGCATCAACGTCATCAGCGAAAGCGAGCGAAAGGGGCGGCCGCGCAGCCTGTTCTGGCCCTGGTTCGCCGCCAACATCTCCGTCCTCGGGGTCAGCTACGGATCGTTCGTGCTCGGCTTCGGCATCTCGTTCTGGCAGGCGACGATTGCCGGCCTGATCGGGATCGTGGTCTCGTTCCTGCTCGTGGGGTTCATCGCGGTGGCGGGCAAGCGCGGTTCGGCGCCCACGCTGGTGCTCTCCCGCGCCGCGTTCGGCGTACGCGGCAACGAGCTTCCGTCCGTGGTCTCCTGGATGCTGAACGTCGGCTGGGAAATCGTGCTGACCGTGCTCGCCACGCTGGCCACCGCCACGGTGTTCCACCGGCTCGGCTGGAGTGCCGGCGACGTGACCAAGGTGGTCGCTTTTCTTGTGATCGCGGCGCTGATCGTCGGCAGCGCGGTGCTCGGGTTCGACACCATCATGCGGCTGCAGACGGTCATCACGGTGGTCACCGGCGTGCTGACCGTCATCTACTTCATCCTGGTCGCGGACAAGATCCACTGGTCCACGGTGTCCGCCATCCACCCGGGATCGGCGCAGGCGTTCATCGGCGCGATCGTCTTCGTCATGACGGGGTTCGGCCTCGGCTGGGTGAACACCGGCGCGGACTACTCGCGGTACCTGCCGCGCCGCTCCTCGAGCGGCGGCGTGATCTGGTGGACGACGTTCGGGTCGTCGGTCGCCCCGGTCTTCCTGCTCGGCTTCGGCCTGCTGCTGGCCGGCTCGTCCACGTCGCTTTCCTCGTCGATCGCGAGCGACCCGATCGGTGCGCTGTCCACGATCCTGCCCACCTGGTACCTGATTCCGTTCGTGTTCGTCGCCGTGCTGGGCCTGGTCGGCGGCGCCGTCCTGGACATCTACTCCTCCGGGCTGACGCTGCTCGCCGCCGGCCTGCGGGCGCCGCGGTGGGCGGCCGCGCTGGTCGACGGCGTTCTGATGATCCTCGGCACCATCTACGTGGTGTTTTTCTCCAAGAACTTCATCGGGCCGTTCCAGGGGTTCCTCATCACGCTGGGCGTGCCGATCTCGGCCTGGTGCGGCGTCATGCTCGCCGACATCCTGATGCGCCGGGCGGACTACGCGGAGGCGGACCTGTACTCGCCGGCCGGGCGCTACGGGTCGGTGCGCTGGGTACCGGTCGCGCTGATGGTGCTGGGCAGCGTGATCGGCTTCGGCCTGGTCGTGAACACCTCCGCGTCGTGGCTGAAGTGGCAGGGCTACCTGCTCGGCCCGTTCGGCCTCGGCGGCAAGGCGGGCACGTGGGCATCCGCGAACCTCGGCGTGATCGTGGCTCTGGTCATCGCGTTCGCCGGCTGGCTGGGGATGCTAGCCCGGGGGGCACGCTCTGCTGGCCCGGGGGGCGTGCCCCCCGGAACCCCCCGCCCGCTGCGGTCCTCGCCGTATCATCACGCGGCCGGGGAGGCTGCGAGGGCCTCCCGCGGGCCGCGCGATCGCGGAAAGTGAGCCCCGGGCGCGGCTCACTCCGCGCTGCCCGTTCTGCGCTGCCCGTTCTGCACTGCCCGCTCCGCGCTGCCCGCTCTGCACTGCCCGTTCTGCACTGCCCGCTCTGCGGAGTCAGTGAGCCACCGCCCCATAGCAGCATGCGCGATGCGGCACGGAGGCTGGTCATTTCTGACTAAAGCGTGGCGTTGTGTCGCGATTGCATGTGATTCCTGAGATTATGAACAGCCTGGCACAAGTCACACGGGGAGTTCGTTTTGGCCATCCAGGGAAAACTCAGGTTCCGCCCGCGGCGGCACGGTGCTGGGGGGAAGCACCGCCGGGAGGCCGGAGGGCAGCGCGGCGCCGAGGGGAATACCGCCAAGATGCTCACGAGGAACAGGGTCATACGGGGCACGGTCCTGTGCGCGGCGGTCGCGCTCGTGGCCGGCAGCGCCGCGGAGGCGGCGACGGGCAGTCCCGCGCCGGCACCGGGACCGGTGCCGGCGCGCGCGGTCGCGCACCTCGTCGGCGCCGCCGCGCAGCATGCCGCGCGCGCCTTCTGGACGCCGGCGCGAATGGAGACCGCCACGCCGGAGCTGTCGCCGCGCGTCGCCAGACCGAGCCCGCCACCTCACACGCCCACGGCGACGAAGTACAGCGGAGTGCCGACCATAGGCGCGCTCTTCTACACCACCGGAGGCAGGACGCACTTCTGCACCGCCAGTGTGGTGGCATCAACCACCCAGAACCTCGTCCTGACGGCGGCACACTGCGTCTACTCCAGAGGTTACAATAGCAATATCGAATACGTTCCGGAATACCACAACGGGAAGCAGCCGTACGGCGGGTGGCCGGTGCAGACCATCACCGTCTCCTCGGCGTGGACCCATTCGAGCCCTCCCGATCCCAAGTACGACTTCGCCTTCCTGTCGGTCGCCCCGCCCGCCGGGACCACGACCCCGATCCAGGAGGTGACCGGTTCGCTGGCGCTCGGCGTCAACAAGGGATTCGCCCATCCCATCGAGGTGGTCGGCTACAACGACTCCGACAGCGCGCCGATCCGGTGCCTGACCAGCAGCTTCAAGTTCAACTCGACGCAGATGGAATTTTACTGTCGCGACTACTGGACCGGGACCAGCGGCGGTCCGTGGGTCATCGGCTACAGGGCGAGCAACGGGACCGGCACGGTGTTCGGCAACATCGGCGGCTACGAACAGGGCGGCGTCTACGACTGGGCGTCCTACAGCCCCTACTACGGCTCCCAGGTCATACCCGTCTTCCAGACTGCCGAGAACACGGCGAGACAACGGCCGTGACTGCGGTGGCGCAGCATCCCGCGCCGCCGCCGCATGTGACGAAGCCCGCCGCGCCCAGGTCCTGAGTCAGAGCACCCGGTTGCCGTACATCTCGCCGAGGGGGTTGGCGAGCAGTTCCAGCCTGGCCCCGTCGGGGTCACGGAAGTAGATCGACGCTCCGCTCTCCTCCTGGTACGGCACGCCCGCCTCGCCGAGTTTGCCGCGCAGGTGGTTCCACTTTTCCCTGGTCACCGAGATCGCGATGTGGTGCAGGCCGCCGAGAACTTCGGCGTACGGGCCGAGGTCGAGACCCGGGAAGTCGAAGAACGCGAGCAGATTGCCGTTCCCGACGTCGAAGAAGAAGTGGTTCGATCCCTTGTAGTCCCGGTTCTCGAAGATCTCGGTGAGCGGGAACTCGAGAATCCCCTGGTAGAAGCGGATGGTCCGTTCGACGTCCGAGCTGAGCAGCGCGGTGTGGTGGATGCCGCGCGCGCTGCTCGGCGGCCTGGCGCCGCTTATGTATTCCGCCTGCAGCCGGGCACGCTCGGCGGCTATCGCGGCCAGGTCCGGCTCCTTCTCACTCAATGCCTGCAGTCTCCTCCCGATGCCGTACGGTCAGATGCGGAAGAACGAATTGAGAAACGCGTCGGCGACGGCGCGGTCCCCAATGATTGTTCCCGCATTTACGCGCCCGAATGCGGTCAGCACGAGACTGCCCGGATCGAATTCGATGACCGCCGGCAGGCCGCTCACGTCCTCTGGGGTATATTCAAGCCCTTCGGATGACACGGATACCAAATAGTCACAGGCGTTGCGCCCGGATATCCGGATGCCGACGTTGACCGGCTCGGTTCCTGCGGACACCTCGGCGGTGGCCTGCCACAGGATGAACATGAACGGCACGAGCAGGTCGGCGGTGTCGGCGGCGAGCCCATGCGCTCGCCCCGTGCCCTGCCGGATGTCCCAGCCGTGCACCCCGTAGTCCATGAGCTGGAACACCGGGTAGAAGAAGGCCGGCAGCGGCCCCATGTACTTGTGCGCCACCTGCTGCCCGGCCCATTCGTCCGGCCCGAGAGCCTGGCAGATCTCCATCAGCTTGGCGAAGTCGGCACGCAGCCTGCCGAGCGCCGCGTCCTGCGTCAGCTCGCGATGCGCCCGCGCGCCCTCGTTGAGGCGATCGGCCATGACCTTCAGGCCGAGGGCCGCGGGGACTTCCCCGCCGGACGTGGCCGCGTCGAAGCCGGTGAAATAGCTTTCGGTCACGTCGATCAGGTGACCGACGATATCCCGGACCCGCCACAGCGTGCACGCGGTCCGCCGCTCCCAGGCGTCCTGCGCGGCGGCCATCTCGAAGAGGGCTTCCGCCTCACCGCGGACCACGCGGAGCAGGTTGTCCTTCGCGGCGTACTCGGTCGCGTTCCATTGATCGCTCATGACGGCCTCCACGGGTTCGCCACTCGCACGAACGTTCTTGTGGCGAACCTAGGCTTCGTCCCGCGGCACGTCAACAGCCGCGCGTGACAAATAGACAACCGTCAGGCGCGGCCAGGACGTTACAAGGATCAGAGAACGCGGAGTTCCACGCTGATGTTGCCGCGGGTGGCCCGGGAGTAGGGGCACACCTGGTGCGCGGCGTCGGCGAACTCGCGGACCTTTTCCCGCTCCATTCCCGGCACGTTGATCACCAGCGTGACCAGCAGGCCGAACGCGTCGCCCTCGGGCCCGATCCCCACCTGCGCCGTCACCGTGGAATCGCGCAGCGGCGTGTGCTCACGGCCCGCCACCAGCCGCAGCGCGCTGTGGAAGCAGGCCGCGTAGCCGGCCGCGAACAGCTGCTCGGGGTTCGTCCCGTTGCCGGTGCCGCCCATCTCGGGCGGCATCGCCATGTCGAGGTCGAGCCGGTTGTCTGAGGAGGTGACGTGGCCGTTGCGGCCGTCGCCGGTGGACACCGCCTCAGCGGTGTAAAGGACCGTGTCGGGCATGAAGGAACCCTATCGCGGCGCGATACCGGCGGGCGGCATCACCGGCAGCCCAGCCGGAGGGCCGCCGGCGATCAGCCGGCTCACCGCGGCCATGTCCAGGTGGCCGGCGACCAGGTCGCCGAGCGCGTCGAGGCGCTCCTCGCGCAGCGCCGCGAAGCACGTGTCCGGCGCGGGGGTGAAGTCGCGCCCGGCCAGCGCCGCCACCTCGGCGAGGAAAGCGCGCCTGAACTCGTCGTTCTCCAGCGTGCCGTGCCAGCTCGTCCCCCAGACCGGGCCGGCGCGGCAGCCGTCGAGAAACGGCGCCGCCCCGTCGTCCGGCACCGCGATCCCGTGATGGATCTCGTATCCCCGCACCGGCGCGCCGAACGCGGCGCCCGCGGGCCGCCCCAGCCGCTTCCGCTCGCCGAACTCGACCCGGGCGGGCAGCACTCCGAGCCCTTCGACGATCCCCGCGGCGGATTCGACGCGGTCGTCGATCTCCCGCGCGAGCATCTGGTACCCGCCGCAGATGCCGAGGACGGGGAGGCCGTGGCGCGCTCGTTCGGTCACCGCCGAGGCGAGACCCCGCTCCCGCAGCCACCGCAGGTCGGCCACCGTCGCCCGGGTTCCCGGCAGCACCACCAGGTCGGCGCCGGCCAGGCCGGCGGGCGTCTGCGCGAACCGCACGAGCACCCCGGGCTCGGCGGCGAGCGCGTCGATGTCGGTGAAGTTGCTGATCCGCGGCAGCCGCACCACCGCGACTCGCAGAGAGTCTTTACCGAACGGAGCGGGGGTTCCCGCCATGCCGCCGGCCCGCCACCTTTCCAGGGCGAGCGAATCCTCGGCGTCGAGCCACTGCCCGTTTCGCCAGGGAAGGACGCCGAGCACCGGCCGGCCGGTCAGCTTTTGCAGCATGTCCAGGCCGCCGGCGAGCAGCTCGGGCGCGCCGCGGAACTTGTTGATCACGAAGCCCGCGACCAGCGCCTGGTCCTCGGCGGCCAGCAGCGCGAGCGTGCCGTACATGGCGGCGAACACGCCGCCGCGGTCGATGTCGCCGACGATGATCGTGGGCAGCCGCGCGGCCCTGGCGAGGCCCATGTTGGCGACGTCGGTGTCCCGGAGGTTGATCTCGGCGGGGCTGCCGGCGCCCTCGCAGACGACCACGTCGTAGGCCTTCCTGAGGCGTTCCAGGCTGTCCAGGGCGATCCGGCGCAGGCGCGGCGCGTGCGCGCGGTACTCCACCGCGTCGGCCTCGGCCTCGGGGTGCCCCCTGACGACGACCTGGCTGCGGCGGTCGCTTCCGGGCTTGAGCAGCACCGGGTTCATGTCCGCGGTCGGCTCGATCCCGGCGGCGGCGGCCTGCATCGCCTGAGCGCGCCCGATCTCGTCGCCGCCGGGCGTGACGAACGAGTTCAGCGACATGTTCTGCGCCTTGAAGGGAGCCACCCGCACGCCCTGCCGGGCGAGCCACCGGCACAGCCCGGCCGCCACCACGCTCTTCCCCGCGTCCGAGCTGGTCCCCGCCACCAGTACCGCACCCCGCACGGCTCCTCCTTCCCTCGCGCACCCGCAGCATAAGGCCCTGGGTGGGGCCGCTGGCGCATATGGCCCCGTCCAGTGGGGCCGATTACGCCAGCGGCCCCACTGGACGGAGGGCAGGAGGCCCCTAAGGGAGGGGCGGAGCAGGAGGCCCCGAAGGGAGGGGCGGGGCAGGCGTGAGGGGCGCGGGGTACGGGGGCTAGCGCGGAGTGAGCCGCAGGCGCGGGTACGGGGGCTAGCGCGGCCGCGGGAGGCCCTTGGGCCTTCCCGGTCGCGTGATGTCACGGCGGGGACCGCAGCGGGCTACGGCGACGGCGAGAGCCGTCGCCGCGAAGGATACAGCGCGGGAGAGGCGGAC
>Ga0213875_10001618_pt1 | contig 14230 bp, 14 predicted proteins | sample BarmaccomBMRX_R8_FD_160105 | JGI IMG/M metagenome (GOLD analysis project Ga0213875, IMG submission 160105) | Root-associated microbial communities from Barbacenia macrantha in rupestrian grasslands, the National Park of Serra do Cipo, Brazil - RX_R8 | ecosystem: Host-associated > Plants > Roots... | reverse complement strand
GCGACCAGCGCCTCCGTCAGACCCATCATCGCGGTGTAATCTACATAGGCCTCGTAGAGCTCGAGGGAGGTGAATTCCGGGTTGTGGCGCGGCGACAGCCCTTCGTTGCGGAAGCAGCGGTTGATCTCGAAAAGCTTCTCCGACAAGCCGCCGACGATCAGCCGTTTCAAATGCAGTTCGGGCGCGATGCGCAGATAGAGGTCGATGTCGAGCGCGTTATGGTGGGTGACGAAGGGCTTGGCGGAAGCGCCGCCCGGGATCGTATGCAGCATCGGCGTCTCGACTTCGAGATAGCCGCGTTCCAGCAGGTAGGACCGCATCGCCGCGACTATCCGGCTGCGTCGCCGCAACGTCTCCCGACTTTGCGGGTTCATGATCAGATCGAGGTAGCGCTGGCGATAGCGCAATTCGATGTCGGCGAGGCCGTGATACTTCTCGGGCAGCGGCCGCAAGGCCTTAGCGAGCAGCGTGACCGCCGTCGCGTTGACGGTCAGCTCGCCGCGCGGTGTGCGCCGCACCCGCCCCTCGACCCCGATCACATCCCCGATGTCGAGCAGCTTCAGCAGGGCGAGCCCGTCGGGCGGGAGATAATCCTTGTGCCCGAAGATCTGGATCTTGCCCGAGGCATCGTGAAGGTCGATGAACATGCCGCTGTTGCGGATCGCGCGGATGCGGCCGGCGACGCGCACCGTATCGTCGGTCTCGGCGCCGGCCAGGAGCCCGGCGTGCCGTGCCTCGATCGCCGCAGCTTCGTCGCTGCGGGCGAAGCGCGCCGGGTAGGCTTCCATCCCAGCCGCGACCGCGCTCTCCAGCTTGGCGAGGCGCACCGCGCGAAACTGGTCATCGCCGTCTTCCATCAAGAACTCCACACCCGTCGCTTTCGAATGACCAGATTGAGCCAATGCCTAGCACCGACCCTTGAACAGGCCGAGAACATCCTGCATACTGCGCAGGCTTGACGGCTTGCTCCACATATGCAAACTTGGCATCTTGGTAACAGGTTCGTCCACACTGACCCGCCGATGGAGGCCGACCGTGACATCAGGGCCACGTAGCGGGATTTCGACGGAAGATCTAACCGAGTTAGCACTAGAGTCTGCAATTTCCCTTGACCGCGAACTTCGTCGCGCCGCCGGCGATCGCACCGTAGTGACCAATTTCCTCAATGTCCTCGGCAGCATTGTCAATGTGTCGCCAGATCAAACCATCGGGCATCTAATCTCCGATCCCCGGAAGGTTGGGATCGTGAACCGCGCGTTTCGGCATCTGAACCGAGAAACCGTTCCGACTATTGAAGAGCTGATCGCGAAAATCAAACTTCTTTCCGATAGCTATCGCGGTACCGCCGCTTCGCGCGACGACATCGCGCGGCTCAGAGATTTCTGTATTGTCTTGCACAAGGAGCTTCTGGCGCACGCGTATCGGAGCTATGATGACGACCATCGGTCAAGAGGCGTTTCACCCGATGCCACCGGACTATTTTGACTATGCGTATGAAAAGCTCATTTCATTTGCCAGCCAGATTACGAATCTTCTAGCATCTGATTTCCCTATTCCCACAACTAGGCGAGCGTTAGTTGCGGTTCAGGATATATTCAGCCGGGAAATCGACCGGATTACTTCTTTGCGGTCCGACTCGACGGAAATCAAAAAGTCAGCGTGCGCGAACGCAAACCTAAAGATCCGGAAGTTCCTTCCCCTCCTCGGGTTCGTTTTACGGTCCACGAATGTGCGAAATTCGTTTGAGATTGCCGAACCTTTAACGAGACTTGCTAAGCAACTGCTAAAAAGAGAATTGACGTTTATTTTGTCCTCTGAATGGGATTTTTCTCCGCTAACTTATAACTTCTCCTTTGTGGAGCTGCCCGATGTGATTCTTCTCGGGCTTCCCAGTTTTGAGTCCGCGAACGCCTTAATGGTGCCCCTTGTCGGCCACGAACTAGGGCATTGGATTTGGCGCGACGAGGATATGGAGTCTCGTCTTTCCAGCCGTCTCGAAGACAATATAGTGAATGCCTTTCTGGATGGCTGGTCAGCGTTCCAAAGGATATTCGGTCGAGACGTCGATATCGGGGACATTCGTACTAGCATGTTTGCTCGCGAGATCTGGACAATATCCTTCGCAGATTCAATGCGGCAGTGCGAGGAGGTATTTTCGGACTTCGTCGGTCTTAAATTATTTGGCGCGAGCTATCTTCACAGCTTTGAATATCTGACCGCGCCATTCACGGGCGAGCCTCGATCGCGCGAATATCCGGACATGAAGACCCGAGCGGAGTTTCTCTCCAGCGCCGTCGATTTCTTTTCGTTCGCATTCCCTAGTGGTTATGCTGACCATTTTGAGAATTCCACAACTGAGAATGGCCCCGCAGACCGCTTTTTGATAGAGGCTAGCGATGCGGCGACACGGGCAACGGTGCAGGACTTACTGGACCTTACTGTCGAGATAAGCGCAAAGCGTACCTTTCCGTCCCTCTCAGAGCAAGAATCGGAGTTCTGTTTAACCCGCATCAAATCCGGGGTGCCGGCTGAGGGTGTTGAGTATATTGGCAATATCATCAATGCAGGGTGGAGCGCCTATAGAGATAACACGCTACTCGGACCTTCTAGCCCCGGCCGAAGACGCATCGACATCCTAAACGAGCTTCTTTTAAAGTCCATTGAGGTGGCAGAATTCGAGGTTCGAATGCGAGATGCCGATGCTGCTTACTCTTGAGCAGATATGCGATCGGATCGTCGCTACAGACGACGCGTTGAGTATTGTGCCCCTGCCGAGTATTGCCGACCTTAGAAGAAACGGTGGGGCATCCCTAGATCTTCGACTTGGTCGATGGTTCTTGACTGTGCGACAGTCGAGCTCTCCGTTTATCGATGTTGATGGAGAGCAGGCCGCTTCAGTTGGTCAAAAAAGCTATTTCGTACCATTCGATAGCGCATTCTATTTGCATCCTGGCCGATTCGTGCTCGGGATCACACTTGAATGGCTCCGTCTTCCCAATGATATTGCGAGCTATGTGACTGGTAAATCGTCGTGGGGGAGGCGTGGACTTATTATCGAGACAGCCTCCGGAATTCACCCGGGGTTCTCGGGTTGCCTTGCTCTCGAGCTTGCGAACGTTGGAGAGCTTCCTATCGCGCTTCGCCCAGGCATGCCAATTTGCCAAATTTTTATGCATGAGACGGCAACGAGCAGCTTGGCTTCCAGTTCCTTTGATGGACACCGACGCCCGGTGCTCGGCAAAATACAGAAGGATAGCGTACTAACGCGCCTTTCTGCGTCATCCGAATTACGCCGCGAAAGGCGCTCCTAGGCAGTCCTCCTGGTAGTCTTACGATGGAATCACTCTGCCGCCTGCGGGGCGTCGCGGCGACCGAGATCGAGGATCCCGTCGTGCAGGCCGTGGAGGCTGGCGCGATGCCCGACGCTGACGATCGTCGGCCGCCATGGGGCGTCGCGCAACAGGCGATAAAGCGCGGCCTCGGCGGCTTCGTCGAGCGCCGAAGTCGCCTCGTCGAGGAAAACGATTTCCGGGCGCAGCAGCAGAGCGCGCGCAAAGGCGAGCCGCTGCTGCTCGCCGCCCGACAGGCGCTGCGCCCAATTTCCGTCTTGATCGAGATTACCCGCGAGGTGTTCCAGCCCGACGGCGAGCAACGTCTGTTCCAACTCGGCCCGGCTTGGGGGCTCGGAGCGGCCCGGGTAAAGCAGCGCCTCCTCGAGCGTGCCGAGCGGCAGATAGGGACGCTGCGGCAGGAACAGCGCGGCCCCCGCACCGACCCGCACTCGTCCGCGCCCGAACGGCCACAAGCCGGCAATTGCACGTAACAGCGTGCTCTTGCCGGCTCCGGAGGGACCGGTGATCAGCATCGGACGGCCAGGGCGCGCCGACAGGTTCATGTCGCGGCGCAACGGCGCTCCGCTCGGCAGATCGAGATCGAGCCCGGCAACCTCGACACCGCCGACGCCGGCCGTTTCGATTTCGATCGGCTGGCGGCTGTCCCGCTCCGCCGCGATCGCGTCCAGCCGCGCCCGAAACCCGGCGAGCCGCTGCACGACCGACTGGAATTCGGCGATCTCGGTATAGCTGTTTACGATGAAGGACAGCGAATCCTGCACCTGCCCAAAGGCCGAGGCGATCTGCATCAACCCGCCGAGCTGGATCTCCTTCGCGAAATAGCGCGGCGCCGCGACCAGGAACGGGAACACGATCGCGACCTGACGGTAGCTGGCCGTGAACCAGGTCAGCTTCTTGCGGCGTCGGATGATGCCCCACCAATTCGCCACGATGTGCGCGAAACGGCTCTCGAAGACCCCAAACTCGCGCCGCTCGCCGCGGTAGAATGCAACGCTTTCGGCATTTTCGCGCAGGCGGACGAGGCTGAAGCGGAAATCCGCCTCATAGCGCTGCTGATCGAACATCAGCCGGACCAGCGGGCCGCCGATCCAGCGAGTCAGCGCCGTCCCGCCCGCGGCGTAGAGGAAGGCGGCGATCACCATGTAGCCGGGAATGTCGATCTGGCGGCCGCCGCCAAGCGGAATGTGCAACGCGCCCGACAGGGTCCACAGGATAAACAGGAACGAAACCAGCGTGACGACCGCGTTCAACAGCCCAAGCGACAGGGCGAGGCTGTAGGTGGTGAAACGGTCGAGATCCTCGGCGATACGCTGGTCCGGGTTGTCGGTCGTCGTGCGGTCGAGCTGCATGCGGTAATAGGCCCGGCGGTCGAGCCAGCCTTCGAGGAACCGGCCGGTCATCCAGCGCCGCCAACGGATCGTCAGGATCTGCCGCAGATAGAGCTGATAGACCGAATCGGCGATCAGCGCCGCGGCGATCAGGCCGAAGATCGCGAACTGCCGCCAGAATTCGGGCCAGTCATACTGCTGCAAAGCATTGTAGAACGCATTGTTCCAGGCATTCAGCCGGACATGCAGCCAGACCGCGAACAGGTTCAGCGCAACAACCGCTGCCAGCAGCCCGATCGCCGACCGTTTCTCGTCCGACGCCCAATAGGGCCAGGCAAGGCTCCATGCCTGTCGCAGGAAACTGCGCTCTCTGCCTGCCATGCCGCGCTCCATCCGCTCTCGCGCCATCTCCCGCGATCGTTTATGTGGTCGGCCGATGACCGTCAGCCAAACACCGCGGCCCCCGTCGGAACCCGCGACAGAGTGTCCGCGAGAGAGCTCGGCCCTGCTGGCGCGCGGAGTGTGCCGCGCGCTGGAGCAGCTCGGCTATGCGTGCCTGACCGAGTTTCCGCTGGCCAATGGTCGGCGCGCTGACATCCTGGCGCTCGGTCGGTCCGGCGATCTCGTCATCGTCGAAATCAAAAGCTCGGTCGCCGATTTTCGCGCCGACCGAAAATGGCCGCAGTACCAGGAGTTCGCCGACCGGCTCTTCTTTGCGGTGCCCGGCGGCTTTCCGACTCCGCTAATCCCGCAAGAATGCGGCCTGATCGTGGCGGACCCATTCGGTGCGGCGTTTCTGCGCGAATGCCCGACGGCACCGCTCGGCGCCGCCCGCCGGCGCGCCGTAACTCTGCGCTTCGGCCGTATCGCGGCCGCGCGGCTGCGGCGCCATCTCGACCCGGCGGCGCGCCAATTCGAGAATTTGTAGGGGATGGCCCGCGGGGGCAGAATCGCCCGCCGGCGCGGCGGCTAGTATCCTGAACGATAACTTCGTTAGATAGTTATTGTTGTCATTCCGGGGGCCGCGCAGCGGCAGCCCGGAACCCAAGAACACAGGCTCCTTTCCTGGTTTTGGTAGGCCGGTGTTCATGGGTTCCGGGCTCGCGAGCTGCGCTCCCGCCCCGGAATGACGAGGAGAATAAGGATGCGGATTTCTGGCTCATGACACTAGGTGTTCATGGCATCGAAGAAATCGGCGTTGCTCTTCGATTCCTTGAGTTTGTTGATCAGGAATTCGAGGCCGTCTGCGGTGCCCATCGGCATCAGCACGCGGCGCAAAACCCACATCTTCGACAGCACCCCGCGATCGACCAGCAATTCCTCCTTGCGGGTGCCCGATTTGGTGATGTCGAGCGCCGGGAAGGTGCGCTTGTCCGCGACCTTGCGGTCGAGCACGATCTCGGAATTGCCGGTGCCTTTGAACTCCTCGAAGATCACCTCGTCCATGCGCGAGCCGGTGTCGATCAGCGCGGTCGCGATGATCGTCAGGGAGCCGCCTTCCTCGATGTTGCGCGCCGCGCCGAAAAAGCGCTTCGGCCGCTGCAGCGCATTGGCGTCGACACCGCCGGTCAGCACCTTGCCCGAGGATGGCACCACCGTGTTGTAGGCTCGCGCGAGGCGGGTGATCGAATCCAACAGGATCACGACGTCGCGCTTGTGCTCGACGAGGCGCTTCGCCTTCTCGATGACCATTTCGGCGACCGAGACGTGGCGCACCGCCGGCTCGTCGAAAGTCGAGCTGACGACCTCGCCCTTGACCGAGCGAGCCATGTCGGTGACCTCCTCGGGCCGCTCGTCGATCAGCAGCACGATCAGGTACACCTCGGGGTGGTTGGCGGCGAGCGCATGCGCGATGTTCTGCAGCATGACCGTTTTGCCGGTGCGCGGCGGCGACACGATAAGCGCCCGCTGCCCCTTGCCCAGAGGCGTGATCAGGTCGAGCACCCGTGTGGTCAGATCCTTGCGGGTCGGATCGTCGAGTTCGAGCTCGATCTTCTCCTCGGGATAGAGCGGCGTCAGATTGTCGAAATTGATGCGCTGACGCAGCCGGTCCGGTTCCTCGAAATTGATCCGGTTGACCTTGAGCAGCGCGAAATAGCGCTCGCCGTCGCGCGGCGAGCGGATCTGGCCTTCGACCGTGTCGCCGGTACGCAGGCCGAAGCGGCGCACCTGGCTCGGGCTGACATAAATGTCGTCGGGGCCTGCCAGATAATTCGCCTCTGCCGCGCGCAGAAAGCCGAACCCGTCAGACAGCACCTCCAATACGCCGTCGCCCGAGATCGGCACGTCGTTCTCGGCGAGCTGTTTCAGGATCGCGAACATCATGTCCTGCTTCCGCAGCGACGATGCGTTCTCGATTTGCAGTTCTTCCGCAAAAGCCAGCAGCTCGGCCGGCGTCTTGCGCTTCAGTTCCTGGAGATTCATAGGGATGCCGTCGTGATGGAGGCAGAATCCACCCGCTTAGGGTTTGCCTGCGAGCACGCCATCCGACAGGATTCGGCCCACAGGGTCGGATGGGGAAGGGGAGTCGGAGTCCGATAACGAGCCGAGAGCCGGCACACGGTTCCTTTTCGCAAGATAGGCAAATCAACCGGAATTGCAAGAGCATAATAGGGCAACTGTGTTTCAAAACGGTTTAACCACCACGAGAATGACGATCGCGATCATCGCCACGGTCGGGACCTCGTTAATCAGCCGGAAGAAGCCGGCCGGACGTATATTTCGATCTGCGGCGAAATCGCGGCGCCAGCGCGCCAGCAGCAGATGAAAGACCGTCAAGAGCAGGACGAGCGCGAGCTTCGCCCAGATCCAGCCGCGGCGCCAATCGACCAGTCCCGGCGTCGCTGCAAGCAAGAGCCCGAAGCCAAAGGTCATCAGCAGGGCCGGCGTCATAATGCTGCGCAACAACCGACGCTCCATGATCTTGAAGGTGTCGGACCGGCGCGAACCGGCAGGCACCGCGGCGTGGTAGACGTAGAGCCGAGGCAAGTACAACAGTCCGGCCATCCAGGCGATCACCGCGACGATGTGCAACGATTTGATCCACGGATAGGCGGCGGCAAGCCAATCGCTCACCGCAACGCTCCGGCCGCCGCCGTAACGCGCGCACGGCAGAATCTGTCGTCGCCCGCCGACATCGGCTCGGAGGCGGCCGGGTCGCAGACCAGTTCCGCGAGAGCAGCGATGAAAACCGGCTCGACCGAGACGGTGGCGACGCGCCGATAATTCGGGACACCGCAGGATCGGGCCAGGCGACCGTATTCGATATCGAGCTCGACCAGCGTTTCGGAATGCTCCGATACGAAGGAGATCGGTGCGACGACAAGCGACACGCCTTCCGCGCCGGCCCGGCGGATCTCTGATTCGACCGATGGCCCGATCCACTCGAGAGGCCCGACCCGGCTCTGATAGCAGACGCGCCAATCGAGCCCCCACTCGTCGGCCCCAAGCCGGGCGAGCGCGGCGATTACCGCCGCGGCGGTGGCTTCGACTTGGCGCTGATACGGGTCGCCCGTCTGCACGATCTTTTTCGGCAGACCATGCGCGCTCAGCAATAGGCGGGGGCCGCGGGGGCCGGAGCCCGAACCTTTTAGGGCCGGCCGGATCAGAGTCGCGAGCGACTCGACAAAGCCGGGCAGCGTCGGATAGCAGCAAACGATGCGCGTCGGTATATCGAGCCCGAGACGCTGCGCCTCGCGGCGCCACACCGCCAAGGACGACCCTGTCGTTGTCGTCGAAAATTGCGGGTAAAGCGGCAGGCACACGACCTCGTCCGGGCCCCAGGCTGCGACCTGCCGAGCCGTTTCGGTGGTCAGCGGGTGCCAGTACCGCATTGCGACAAAACAGCGATGCTCCGGGCCTAGCGCCGCCTCGAGCGCGCGCGCCTGGGCCTCCGTATTGGCGAGCAATGGCGACGCGCCGCCGATCTCGGCATAGATTCGCCGCGCCAGCGGAGCGCGCCGCGCCGCGATCAACCACGCCAGAGGCGATCGCAGCAGCCCTGGAAGCGCGATGATCGCGTCATCGTTGAACAGGTTGAACAGGAATGGCCGCACCGCCGCAAGCGAATCCGGGCCGCCGAGGTTCATCAACACGATCGCGCGGCGCGGCACCGCTCAACTCCGCTTCAGGTCACCGGCTCCGCCAAAAGCCGCGCGAGGCGGGCAACGTTTTCCGGCGGGGTTTGCGGCAGCACACCATGGCCAAGATTGAACACATAAGGACCGCTTCCTAGCGTCCGTCGCAAGGCCGTCGCGGCCTCGATCAGCGGCGCCCCTCCGGCAATCAGTAAGACTGGGTCGAGATTCCCCTGCACCGCAACGCGTGCCTGCAGGTAATCGCGCGCGATCGCGGGCGGCACGGCGGTATCTAGCCCGACCGCATCGACCCCCGTCTCCGCCGCATAACGCTGGTACAGCAATCCCGCGCCACGCGGGAAACCGATAATCGGGCAATCCGGAAACGCCCCTTTGAGCGCCGCGACAATGCGCCGAGTCGGGGCAATGACCCAACGCTCGAAACCGGTTTCGGAGAGCGCCCCCGCCCAGCTATCGAAAAGCTGTACGACGTCGGCGCCGGCACGGATCTGCGCCGAGAGAAAACGGACCGTCGCCTCGACCAGAACCGCGATTAGCGTTTCAAACCCGGCCGGATCGCGATATGCCCAGCTCTTAACCCGACGAAAATCCTTGCTGCCGCCACCCTCGACCATATAGGTCGCTACGGTCCACGGGGCGCCGGCAAAACCGATCAGCGCGGTCTCGGGCGTCAGAACTCCGCGGGTTCGTCGCACCGTTTCTAAAACCGGGTCGAGCCGATCCAAGCGTTCCGGCGGCGCGAGGCGACGCAACCCCGCCGCATCCTCGATCGGCTCCAGCACCGGCCCGTCGCCGCTAAAACTCAGTTCTTGTCCCAATGCGTACGGCACCAGCAGGATGTCTGAAAACAGGATGGCGGCATCCATGCCGTAGCGCCGCACCGGCTGCAGGGTAACCTCGCTTGCCAGGGACGGGGTCAGGCACAGCGCGACAAAATCCCCGGCCTTCGCTCGCGTTTCGCGATATTCCGGAAGATAGCGGCCGGCCTGGCGCATCAGCCACCAAGGCGGACGGGGCAAGGTCTCGCCGCGCAGCGCCCGCAGCAGCAGCCGGGAGGGACCGCGCGTCATTTTTCCTCCCTTCTAACCAACTCAGTAAGTGAATCTAATGGATGAGATATGAAGTGGATGGCTGTGCAAAGCCGGGATCAAATACTATACCGCGATTTTCCCCAGCCGCGCCAAACCTCGACCGAGATTGCTGCGATATGTTCATAACGATAGACTCCGTCGCGCCATCTCCCGGTTCACGCCGAGTGGCGGAAACGGGAAACATGGGGATGATCTGATCGTGGCTCGGCGTTTTCCCGAGGGCTCGTCATCAGTGCGAATCATGATCCCCAGGTGGACGATTCTCGGCGGCGTTTCGGGGCAGCGGGGATCAGATTCGGGCGGCGAGCCGCGAGCCGGATTTATCCAGAGGCGTCACCGGGCTTTGCACAGCTCGGTCGGGAAAACGGCGTGACGCGCTTTCACCTGCATCTCGTTTCGGATTCGACCGGCGACACCGTGCATTCGGTGGCGCGCGCCTGTCTCGTCCAGTTCGAGGAGGCTCAGGCTATCGAACACGTCTGGAGCATGGTGCGCACGCACAACCAGATCGAGCGCGTCATAGCCGGGGTCGAGGCCAATCCGGGGGTGGTATTGTTCACGCTGGTCAACGATGCGCTGCGGCAGCCGCTGCAGGAGGCGTGCCGGCGAATGCAGGTGCCCGCGATCCCGGTGCTCGACCCGGTGATCGGAGCGCTTGGCTCTTTTCTTGGCCGGCGCAGCCGCGGTTTGCCGGGGCAGCAGCACATTCTCGACAACGAATATTTCGCGCGCATCGACGCGATGCAGTTTGCGCTTGCCCATGATGACGGGCAGTCGAGCTGGGGTTTGAACGACGCCGATGTGTGTCTGGTCGGGGTGTCGCGGACCTCGAAGACGCCGACCTGCCTTTATCTCGCCAATCGCGGCATCAAGGCGGCCAATGTGCCGTTCGTGCCGGGCGTACCGTTGCCGGCCGAGCTGCTGGTCGCGACGCGGCCGCTGGTCGTCGGTCTTACCAACGACCCCGAGCGGCTGATCCATCTGCGCCGCAACCGGCTTACCATGATGCATACCGACGAGACGACCGATTACACCGATATCGAGGCGGTGCGCACCGAAGTGCGCGAGGCAAGGCGCGTTTTTTCGGAACACCACTGGCCGGTGATCGACGTGACCCGCCGCTCCATCGAGGAAACGGCTTCATCCATCGCCAAATTGCTGGCCCGCCGGCAAGGGCTGGACGCCTGAGATGGTCTTGGCGGGTCCAGCCGAGCAGGTCATCATGCCTGGGGAGATTGCGCCCGAGCGCCTTGTGCTCGCATCGGGAAGCACGTCGCGGGCGGGATTGTTACGCGCGGCGGGGCTTCGCTTTGCGGTCGATCCGGCCGGGATCGATGAAGAGGCGATTAAGATACGATACCGCGGCATACCGGCCGCGGCGGCGGACTGTGCCGCCGCTCTCGCCGAAGCCAAGGCGCAGGCGGTTTGCCAGCGCCACCCCGGTGCGCTGGTGCTCGGCGCCGATCAGATCCTGGTCGCGGGCGAGCGCTGGTACGACAAGCCGGCGGATCTCGCTTGTGCGCGCGATCAGCTGCGGCGCTTGCGGGGCCGCGTTCATCGGCTGGCGACCGCGGCCTGTATCGTAGCCGACGGAACCTGCCTGTGGCATGCCCTCAGCGAACCCCGATTGACGATGCGGGCTTTCAGCGAGACGTTTGTCGAGAGCTATCTTGCGGCGGAAGGGGAGGCCGTACTTGGCTCGGTCGGCAGCTATCGATTAGAGGCTCGCGGGGCGCAGCTGTTTTCGCGTGTCGAGGGCGATTATTTCGCGATCCTCGGCCTGCCGCTGTTCGAGTTGTTCGATTTCCTGCGACGCCGCGGCATCCTCGCGGACTGAACGGACGCAAACGAGAACCCGCGGTGATAACGGGAAAAACGCGCCTCGCGGGCATTATGGGGTGGCCGGTCTCGCATTCGCGCTCGCCTTCCTTGCACAATTTTTGGCTGGCCGAGACCGGGATTGATGGGGCGTATGTGCCGCTACCGGTCAGACCGCAAGACTTGGCGACGGCGCTACGGGCTTTGCCGGTGCTCGGATTTCGCGGCTGCAACCTGACCCTCCCGCACAAGGAAGCGGCTCTGTCGCTCGTGGACACCGTGGACCCGTTGGCTCAGCGCATCGGCGCGGTGAACACCGTTATTGTGGCCGCCGACGGCGCCTTGTACGGCCGAAATACCGACGCCTTCGGGTTTCGCGAATACCTTGCGGAATGCGTACCCGATTACGAGCCGGCCGCCGGTCGGGCCGTCGTCCTCGGTGCGGGCGGCGCGTCGCGCGCCGTCGTCGCGGCGCTCTGCGAGCTGAAGGTTCCGGAGATTTGCCTCGTCAATCGCACTCCCGAGCGTGCGAGGCACGTGGCGCGCGACCTTACGGTCTCGGGCACCAGCATTGCGGTTCATCCTTTCGAGCGACGCCACCTGTTGCTCGACGGCGCCGCCCTGCTCGTCAATACGACGAGCCTCGGCATGACCGGCCAGCCGGAGCTGGATCTCGATCTCGCGGCCTTGCCGGCCCGCGCGGTCGTGGTCGACATCGTGTACGCGCCCTTAGAGACGCGGTTGCTGGCCGCCGCGCGGCGGCGCGGCCACCGGGCCGTCGATGGACTGGGCATGCTGCTGCATCAGGGTCGGCCAGGGTTCGAGGCCTGGTTCGGCACCCCGGTACGGGTGACGCGCGAGCTGCGCGCGGCCGTGCTGACCACCTTGGCGGGCGCACGCTGACCGGGGCGCCCGAGCGGGCGGCGGCGGCATGATCGTCCTTGGCCTGACCGGCTCCATCGGCATGGGCAAAAGCACTGCGGCGGCGATGTTGCGCCGACTCGGCGTGCCGCTGTTCGACGCCGACCTCGCCGCACATCGCATGCTCGGCCCCGGGGGCGAGGTTAATGCGACGGTGGCTGCGGCATTTCCCGGTGTGCGCGCCGAATCCGGAGCAATCGATCGGCAGCGGCTGGCGGCGCGGGTGTTCGGAAACGATGCGGCATTGCGGCGGCTGGAGCGCATCATCCACCCGCGCGTTGCGAAAGCCGAGCGGCGGTTTGTCGGCCGCGCGCGGGCGCGTCGCTGCCCGCTCGTGGTCCTCGACATCCCGCTGCTCTACGAGGTACGCGGCGCCGCGCGTTGCGATTATGTACTTGTCGTCTCGGCGCCCGCCTGGGTGCAGCGCCGGCGCGTCCTGCGGCGCCCCGGCATGACCGATTCCCGGTTAGCGGCGATCCTGCGCCAGCAGATACCCGACCGAGAGAAGCGCCGGCGAGCCGATTTTGTCGTGCAGACCGGGCTCGGCAAGGGGCTGACCTTGCGCCGGCTGCGGACGATCGTCAGAATCCTGCGAGCGGAGCAGCAGCGCGAAGGGCGGCGATGCGCGAGGTCGTGATCGACACCGAAACCACCGGACTCGATCCCAGCGACGGGCACCGCATCGTCGAGATCGCCGGCATCGAACTTATGTATCACGTGCCGAGCGGACGCCAGTTTCACTGCTACGTGAACCCTGAACGCGACATGCCGGAAGAAGCCTTTGCGGTGCACGGCCTGACCCGCGACTTTCTCGCCGCCCACCCGCCATTCGCCGCCGTGATCGACGAGTTGATCGCCTTTATTGGGCCCGACCGGGTGGTCATTCACAATGCCGAATTCGACTTGGCCTTTTTGAACGCGGAATTGGCGCGAATGGGTCGGCCGCCGCTCGCGCTGCCTTTCGTCGATACGCTGGAGCTGGCGCGGACCCGGTTCCCGGGCGCGCCGGCGAGCCTCGACGCGCTGTGCCGGCGGTTTTCGATCGACCTCGCGATGCGCGAAAAGCACGGCGCCCACATCGATTGCAACCTGCTGGCCGCCGTTTATCTCGAATTGCTGGGGGGCCGGCAACCCGACCTCGATTTCTCCGGGTTCGGCGATGCCGGCCCAGAAACGATTATCGTCGAGCGCGCCGCGCGAGCGCCGCGTCCGCATGCGCCGTCCCCGGAAGAGCTGACGGCGCACCTTGCCATGCTGGAAACGATCAAATCGCCGCTTTGGCTCGCGCCTTGAGCCTGCTTTTCTCCCCTGAGCGGGTCTTGTCGCGCTAGGCGATGCCCGTCTCTGGGACGGGGGCCGAAAACGCGGCCTGAGCGGCGCTTTGCTGGCGCCGCAGCAATTCGCCGAAATCGATCGGGTTGATCATCAGCGGCGGATAGCCGCCGTCGCGGGTCGCCTCGGCGATGATGGCGCGCGCGAACGGGAACATCAGCCGCGGTGTCTCGACGAGGATTATCGCCGCGGTCATGTTTTCCGGCACGTTCCGGACGGTCACGACCGACCCGTAGGCGAGTTCGACGAGGAACACCGTCTCGCCCGCGGCGCTCGCATTTGCCTTGATC
>Ga0213875_10001617_pt1 | contig 14232 bp, 5 predicted proteins | sample BarmaccomBMRX_R8_FD_160105 | JGI IMG/M metagenome (GOLD analysis project Ga0213875, IMG submission 160105) | Root-associated microbial communities from Barbacenia macrantha in rupestrian grasslands, the National Park of Serra do Cipo, Brazil - RX_R8 | ecosystem: Host-associated > Plants > Roots... | reverse complement strand
ATCCGCTGGCACGGTTCGCCCGCTCCACGGCCCGGCCCCGGCGCCCCGCCCCTGCGGCGGCACCCGGCCGGAACCCGCCGCCGGGGCCGCCCCCGCGCCCCAGGAGTCCCCCGCGCCGGCCCCGGGCAGCGGCTGTTCGCCGTCCTGCCCGGCGCCGGGGAACTGCTCCTGAGACACTAGCCACCTCACGTTCGGCATAAAGATCTTGATATATGTTTCTATGAACAGAATATCGCTACACCTTATGGCGCGGCAAGTAATGGGGGTCGCCTTTTCATGATCTTTTCCGGGTTGGGTGCGGTGGGACCGGTGTGGCGGCCTTTAGTGATATGTCTTTTACATGGCGAGGGGGGTAAATGGCGTACTTGATTGAGGTGCCGGTCAACGCGGGCGGACGGTTGTTCGTCCAGGCGGCGGAAGATGATCTGCCTGGCGGCCTGGAACTGGCTGCCCTGCGCCCGGGCGAGGTGGTCGCCCGGGCCGGGGATTCGCTCGAGAACGCGCTTGACCAGATCAGGCCCGCCATCAACGTGGTGCTGGACCGGCTCAGGGCGATGTCCCCGGATGAAGTGGCCGTGGAGTTCGGCCTGGTACTGAGCGCGGAGACCGGGGTAGTCGTCGCCAAGGGCAGTGCCGAGGTCCATTTCGCCGTTTCACTGAAGTGGAAACGTCCAGGACAATGACGACTGATCGCCCGGCGGGGACGTTCGCCGTCCGGGTGCTCGGGCCGGATGGCCGCGCCGTCGGGCTCGGCGCCCTGGTCGGCGAGCGGCAGATCGTCACGTGCGCGCACGTGGTGAACGCGGCGCTGGGGCTCGATCCCCGGTCTCAGGGGCGCCCGGCGGGTGAGGTGGCGGTCGACTTCCCGCTCGCGGAGCACTCAGACGATGGGGTCGGCAGGGCGGTCGTGGTCGTCTGGCTGCCTCCGCCACGGGAGGGCGCGGCGGGAGACGACATCGCCGGGCTGGAACTGGTCTCCAGCCGCACTCCCGCCGGGGTCGCTGCCGCGCTGCTCGCCGTCGACATGCCACGCCCGGGACGGGCGGTCCGCGTTTTCGGCTACCCGGGGACGCCGCCGCGGCCGGACGGCGGGTGGGTCGCGATGACGGTCCGGGGAAGCGTTGGCGGAGGCCGGCTCCAGCTGGACTCGGGGCCCGACTCGGCGCTGCGGGTGCAGCCGGGCTTCAGCGGCAGCCCCGTGATCGATGACGCGATCGGGCGGGTGGTCGGCCTGGTCGCCGCGGCCCCGGGCGGCCGCGACGCGGAACGGGACAGTTACGCGATCGGCGCGGACCGGCTGCGCCTCGCCTGGCCGGAGGTGCTGGCCGGGCGCTGGCAGCGTACCGCCGGGCCGGCGCGCCGCGATCCGGCCGAGCTCACCATCTTGCACGTCTCGGACACGCAGTTCGGCAGGCATCATCTGTTCGGCGGCAACGGGCTGACCGATGCGGACCGGGGCGAGGACACGTTGTTCAGCCGCCTGCACCGGGACATCGCGGGGCTGGCCGATGAGCACGGGCTGCGGCCGGACCTCCTGGTCGTCACCGGCGACCTTGCCGAGTGGGGCCTGCGCAGCGAATTCACCCAGGTCGTGGAGTTCCTCGGCGCCCTGGCCGAGGCGGCCGAGATCCCGCGGCGGCACGTGGCGATGGTCCCGGGCAACCACGACGTGAACCGGAAGGCGTGCGAGGCGTATTTCGCGGAGCAGGAGGCCGACGAGGCCGCGCCGGTCCCGCCTTACTGGCCGAAATGGCGGTGGTTCGCCGCCGCCTTCGCGGAGTTCTACGGTGACACCGGCGCCGTCACGTTCACGCCGGATGAACCGTGGACGCTGTTCGAGATGCCCGATCTGGCCGTTGTCGTGGCGGGGCTGAATTCCACCATGGCGGAGAGCCATCGCGATGCCGATCACTACGGGTGGGTCGGAGAACACCAGCTTCGGTGGTTCGCCGATCGGCTGGCGGACTACCGGAAGCGGGGATGGCTGCGGCTGGCCGCCGTCCACCACAACGTCGTGCGCGGGGCCGTCCTTGACGACGAGAACCTCCGCGACGCCGACGACCTCGACCGCGTGATGGGTGAGACACGGCTGGTCAATCTGCTGCTGCACGGGCACACACACGACGCGAAGCTGCACCGGCTCCCGTCCGGGCTGATGGTGCTGTCCACCGGCAGCGCCGCCGTCGATGCCGCCGCCCGGCCCGCCGAGGTTCCCAACCAGTACCAGCTGGTCGCCGTGCGCCGCGATGGCTTCACCCGGTACGCCCGCCAGTACTCGGTCGGGCAGCGCCGCTGGATCGGTGACACCCGGGTCAGCCGCACGGGCTCGGACTGGCGCGACGAGCGGTCCGCGGAGCTGGCGGACGTCGACGCCGCCTTCCCGCCGCCGGACAGGACCGGGGGCACGAAGGCCGACACCGCGGAGGGCGGGAAGAGCGGGGATACCCCGGCGGACCGCGCTCCGCCCGGTTCACGTGAGGAGTTTCTGGACCGCGTCGCGGAGGCGACCCAGGTGCGCTGCCCCGGTGCAACCATCACGAGACGGCCGGAGGCCGGCTACCTCAGGGTGACTCAGCCACTGCCGGGCGGGGGGACGGAGCAGTGGCCCGTCGGGGTCATCGACGGCCCGGCGACTCAATCCGCCATCGACGCCTTTGCGGAAACGGTGCACGCGCTCTTCGTTTCCCGCGATCCGTCGGTGCGGTCCGAACTCGTCCACGGTGGCCCCGCGGCTCCCGGTGAGCTGGTGGCACGGGCCCGCAAGCACGGTGTTCGCCTCCGGAGCTTTGGCGAGTACCAGGGACTGCTGGATCTCACCAGGCTTGCGGAGGCGCAGCGGGAACGGCTGGCCAATGACCGGATCTACCCGGCACAGCTCTACGTCCCGCAGCGCTACCGGATCGTCAGCAGCGGCGACGGCATTCGCACCGGGCTTATCGAGCAGGCCATTCAATGGCTGAGCGCGGACGACGCACGGCTGGTGATCGTGCTGGGCGACTTCGGCCGCGGGAAGACGTCGTTTCTGCGCCAGCTGACCCGAACGCTTCCCGCCGAACTGCCCGACGTGCTTCCCATTCTGGTCGAGCTGCGCAGCCTGGAGAAGGCGCCGGCACTCGACGAGCTTCTCGCCCAGCACCTGGTGCGCCACGGGGTGGAGGACATCAACCCAGCCAAGCTCCGGTACATGATCGAAAGTGGCAGGGTCGCCCTGCTCTTCGACGGGTTCGACGAGCTCGAGTTCCGGGTGGGCTACGACAACGCCGCCGACTACCTGCAGGTCCTGCTGGAGTCGGTGACCGGCGGCGCCAAGGTGATCCTCACCAGCAGGACCCAGCACTTCAGGTCGGCTGAGCAGGTACGGACCGCTCTGGGCGAGCGGCTGGAAACACGGACCGCGAGCCGGGTGGTGGTGCTCGAGGACTTCTCCGAGCAACAGATACTCCACTTCCTGTCCAACCTGTACGGGGGAGACCATGCCCGGGCCGGTGCCCGCTTCGACCTGCTCGGCGATATCGGCAACCTGCTCGAGCTGGCACACAATCCGCGGATGCTCGCCTTCATCGCCGCCCTGGACGACGAGCGGCTCCGGGCTGTCCAGGGAGAGGCGGGACATATCAGCGCCGCCGGCCTCTACAGGGAGATCATCGAGTTCTGGCTCGCGGGGGAAACGGCGAGGAAGCAGCACGGGCTGCCGCCGATCGACGAACGCGAGCGGCTGAGCGCGTGCACGGCGCTCGCCCTGCGACTGTGGGCGTCCAGGGATCTCACCATCGCGCTGAACGACCTGTCGGCCGAGGTTTCCGCCACCCTGACAGGGCTTTCCGAACGTGGGTACAGCGACGACGAGGCAGGCCATTCGATCGCTTCGGGCAGCCTGCTCGTCAGGACCGAAGACGGGGCGTTCACGTTCGTCCACCAGTCCCTCATGGAGTGGCTCGTGGCGGCGGCGGCCGCGGACGACCTGAGCGCCTCTGGCAGCACCCAGATCCTCGCCACCCGCCGGATGTCGAGGCTGATGGTCGCCTTCTTCACCGATCTCGCCGGCCATCGCGCGGCCCGGCGGTGGGCGGCCAGGACGCTCGCTGATCAGGGTGCGTCCCACACCGCCAAGCAGAACGCCCTGGCCATCAGGGACCGCGCCGACACGGCGGAGGGGCGCGATCCAGCCGAGGGCCTGCCGGGACACCAGGACCTGACCGGGGTCGACCTGCGCAGCCAGGACCTGACCGGCCGCAACCTGCGGGGCGCCAATCTCGTCCGGGCAGACCTTCGCGGCACGCGCCTGCGGGGAACCGACCTGTCCGGCGCCGATCTGCGCTATGCCGACCTGACCGGCGCCCGCATGGTCGGCGGTTCATTGCGCGGCGCCGTCCTCACCGGTAGCCGGTGGGATCGCGCCGCCTTGCTCGGCACGGAGGGCGCCGACGAGACCGCGACCTCAGCGGCACTGGATGCCGCGGCCATCGCCGGCCGTGACACGGCCGACGTCATGCTCCAGCCGCCCACCTTTCCCCGCAGTGTTGCCTACTCCCCCGACGGCTCACTCCTGGCCGTCGCTTCGCACCACGCCGTCGAGGTCATCGACGCCGCCGACGTGCGGGTCCTGCGCATCCTGCACGGTCACACCGGCAGCGTGCAAGGTGCGGTGTTCTCCCCCAGCGGGACGCTGCTCGCCACCGCCGCCGAGGACGGCACCGCCCGGATCTGGGACCCCGCCACCGGCACCACCCGCACCACCCTGCACGGGCACGAAGGGACGGTGTGGGACGTCGCGTTCTCCCCCGACGGCACCCTGCTCGCCACCGCGTCCAGCGACAAAACCGTGCGGATCTGGGACGGCGACAGCGGCACCACCCGGATGACCCTGCGCGGCCATACCGGCATCGTCTGGAGCGTGGCGTTCTCCCCCGACGGCGACCTGCTCGCCACCGCGTCCAGGGACGGCACCGCCCGGATCTGGGACCCCGCCACCGGCACCACCCGCACCATCTTGAGCGGGCACCAAGGGCCGGTGCGGGACGTCGCGTTCTCCCCCGACGGCACCCTGCTCGCCACCGCCGCCGACGACGGCACGGTGCGGATCTGGGACCCCGCCACCGGCGCCGCCCGCACCACCCTGCAAGGGCATGACAGCGGCGTACAAAGCGTGGCGTTCTCCCCCGACGGCGCGCTGCTCGCCACCGCGTCCAGGGACGGCACCGCCCGGATCTGGGACCCCGCCACCGGCACCACCCGCACCATCTTGAGCGGCCACGCTGGCTGGGCGCGTGACGCGGCGTTCTCCCCCGACGGCGCGCTGCTCGCCACCGCCGCCAATGATGGCACGGTGCGGATCTGGGACCCCGCCACCGGCACCACCCGCACCATCTTGAGCGGCCACGCTGGCTGGGCGCGTGACGCGGCGTTCTCCCCCGGCGGCGACCTGCTCGCCACCGCCGCGGCCGACGGCACCGCCCGGATCTGGGACCTGACCACCGGCACCGTCCGCACCACCCTGCCCGGCCACACCGGCGGCGTGTACAGCGTGGCGTTCTCCCCCGGCGGCGACCTGCTCGCCACCGGCTTCCTGGACGGCGCGGTGGTCTGGGACCTGACCACAGGCATCAGCCGCGCGACCTTGCACGGCCACATCGGCGGCGTGCGGGCCGTCACGTTCTCCCCCGGCGGCGACCTGCTCGCCACCGCCTCCTACGACTTCACCGCCCAGATCTGGGACCTGGCCTCCGGCGCCACGAGCATCATCCTGGAACACGACACCCCGGTGCAGGACGTGGCGTTCTCGCCCGACGGCGCGCTGCTCGCCACCGCCGCGGCCGACGGCACCGCACGGATCTGGGACCGGGCCACCGGCACGACGCGCGTCATCCTGGAAGGCCACTCCAGCAGGCTGGAGGGGGTGGCGTTCTCCCCCGACGGCGCGCTGCTCGCCACCGCCTCCTACGACGGCACCGCACGGATCTGGGACGTGACCGGGCGGCGTACCGGCCGCTCGTTCCGGCGGGCGGTGTCGCCGATGAAGACCCTCCAGGGTCATGCCGGTGGTGTGCTCGGCGTGGCGTTCTCCCCCGACGGCGCCCTCCTCGCCACGTCCTCCAGCGATGGCACCGCACGGATCTGGCTTGTGGCCACCGGCACCGGCGGGGCCGTGCTGCGCGGCCACAACGCGCCGGTGCGGGGCGTCGCGTTCTCCCCCGACGGCGCGCTGCTCGCCACCGCCTCCGACGACGGCACGACCCGGATCTGGAGCGTTGCCACCGGCGGCGCCCGCGCCATACTCCGCGTACTTCCCGAAGGCGGTTACGTCGCGCTGCTTCCCGAGGGGTACAAGCTCAACGCCGACCCCGGCGACGATCTGTGGTGGGCCATCAAGCTGTGCCGGTTCGCCCCCGGCGAGCTCGATCCCTATGTCCCGGGTCTGCGAAGGCTCCCGGCGGACGCGCCGATACGGCTTGGGGCGCCGTTACGGCTCCGACTGGATTTATGCGTAACTCCTCGTTTGGCGGAAATTATCATGCCATCGGCGGCGGTGAATTTCCCGCGCCTGCCCATGAAACTGGGCCTAGGCGCATCCCTGAGCCGGGTTTAGTATAACTTCGGGGAAGTGCGATGCGCGTTTCCCGTGTACGCCTTAGCATAGCCGTCGTGGCAGGAGTGTCAGGCGAGGCCAGAGGAGGCTGTGGTGACGCAGGCTATCGAAGTTTCCGCCGAGCGCCGCGTTACCGTTGATTGCCTGGGTCCTCGTGATGCCTTCCCGGTCTTCCTGCTGCACGGCACCCCCGGCAGCCGCGTGGGCCCACGGCCGCGCGGCAATGTCGTGTACTGGCGCGGCGTGCGGCTCGTCTGCTATGACCGGCCCGGTTACGGGGGGTCGGACCGGCACGAGAAACGAACCGTCGCCGACGCGGCCTGGGACGTGCTGGCGATCGCCGACAAGCTGGGCCTGAAACAGTTCGGCGTCATCGGCCGGTCAGGAGGAGGCCCGCACGCCCTGGCGTGTGCCGCCCTGCTCGGCGAGGAGCGCGTGCAGAGCGTGGTGGTCCTTGGCGGCATCGCGCCACCGGATGCGGACGAGCTCGACTGGACCGGCGGGATGACGGAGTCCAACGTCGCCGAGTACGAGCTGACCAGGGGCGGCTTCGACTGGGTTGTGGACCAGCTGAAGAGGCGGGTGGACCAGATACGCAAGGACCCGGAGAGCTTGCTCCATGAGCTGGACAAGGAGCTGACCGGCTCGGACAGGAAGGTCGTCAACGACGTCGGCATCCGGCGGCAGCTGATCGACACCTACCGGGAGGCGCTGCGCGCCGGGCCGTACGGCTGGATCGACGATGTGCTCGCGTTCCGCCGCCCGTGGGGATTCGACCTGGGAAAGATCAACGTCCCGGTGCTGCTCTGGCACGGGGAAGAGGACGTGTTCTCTCCGCTCAGCCACACGCAATGGCTCGCCAAGATGATCCCCACCGCGCAGCTCCACATCGAGTCCGGTGCCGCTCATTTCAACACCGTAGAGATCTTGCCGAAACTGCTCACGCAGATGAAGGCGGGCCGCACCTCAGAAGGGCTGCGGGTCGAGCGCCCGCATCAGCCTGCGTTCTCCTCGTAGCGCCTCGATGCTCGGGTGATCCTCGCCGATCACCACCTCGAGCTCGGCCATCACCGCCTCGCGCTCGGCCTGCGCGGCGCGATTCCCCTGCTGCTGCCGGGTGAGCAGCAGGTTCGCGCGGCAGCGCAGCGTGTCCGGGTGGGCCGGCCCGAGAGTACGCTCCAGCGACGCGGCCGTGCGCGCCTCCAGGTCAGCCGCCTGGTCCAGGTCACCCTGGTCCGCCAGCAGCACCGCGAGGACCATGGCGGCGGCGAGCGTGTATGGATGCTCGGCGCCGAGCGACACCTCGAGGCCGCCCATCGCGGCGGAGATCGCCGTCATCGCCTCATCGCGCATCGCCCGCAGGCGCAGCGCTGAGGAGAGGTTCACCCGGCAGACCAGGGTGTGGGGATGGCCGGGACCAAGGCGCCGCTCGTATTCCGCCAGCACGGCACGGATGTCCGCCTCTCCCTCGTCGAGCAGGTCGAGGGACAGCAGGTTGGCCGAGCGGCTGAGCCGGCAGGCGAGGGCGTCGCTGCTCGAGTCGCCGAACCTGGCGGCGAGCCCGGTCAGCGCCTCGTCGAACGCCTCTTCGGCCTCCGTCAGCCGTCCGGCGCTGCGCAACGCGATGCCGAGGAGCATCCGCCCGCCCAGGGCCGCGGGGGAATTGATGCCCAGGGTGGCGACCGAGGCCTGCCACACGTCCTCCATGCGATTCACCGCGTCGGTGTAACGGCCCACCTCGAGCAGGTCACGGACGATGTTGCGGGCGGTGTCGAGCGTCAGCGGATTCTGGGCTCCGAGCGTCGCGCGGAACCTGTCGAACGTGTCATTGTCCAGATGCAGGGCCTCCGACACGTGTCCGGTGAGCCTCAGCGAGATGGCAAGGTTGTTGGCGGCGGAAAGGGTACGGCGGTGATCTTCGCCGTACAGTTCCGTCCACGCCGGGTACGTTTTCCTGTCCATTTGCAGCGCCTCGCGGTATCGCCCGAGGGCGCGAAGGTCGGCGGCGAGGCCGCCAGCCGTCATGAGGGTGTGCGGATGCTCGGCGCCCAGGATCTCTGTCTGCTCGGCCAGCACTCGCTCGTCCAGCTCCCTGGCGTCCTCGTACCGCGACTGGGAGCGCAGGATGTTGCCGAGATTGAAGCGCAGCTGGAGCAGCTGGGTGCGCAACGCGCGCGCCGCCGCTCCGTCCGGTCCCTCGGCGAGCATCTCCTCCCAGCGTTCCTGGGCCGCCACGGCCTCCGCGACACCGCGGTCGAAATCGTTGAACACCCAGATGTACCGAACCCGGTCCACGATCAGCTGCCGGACCTGCTCGCTGCCGGACGACACAACGCCGGAGGGCGCCAGATGTGGCCAGAGCAGCCGGTAACGGCTCCAGGTGGCCGGTTCGTCGACCTCCCGGCGGGGGCGGGCGGCGACCAGGATCCGCTGCACGTCGCCGCGTGCCTCGGCGAGCTGCGCCTGCGGCATCCTGCTCTGAACGACCTCCTGAACGAGCCGGTGAATCTGGATCTGGTTCGCGTTGGGGTCGAGCTTGAGCAGTGCCAGCCTGCTGATCTCCTGAACCACCCTGCCCATGATCATCGGTTCGGCCAGAGCGGGGTCGTACGGCTCAAGGGTGCGGGCCATGGCCGGGCTGTAGATGAGGTCCAGCGCGATCTCGGGGGCCATCACCGAGCACAGCTGAAGCAGTCGCGCCGCCGCGGGCGAGCGGTCCTGAAGCAGTTTCAGGGAGGGGTCCCATGCCGCCGACACGCCCTGCGGGTAGTCGGCGAGCGGCGTGATGGCCAGGGCGCTGCGTGCCTCGCTCTGCAGCCTGCTCAGGTATTCGGAGACCGGGTAGACGGAGCCCTTCAGGAACGCCGCCGCGGCCGCCACGGCCAGCGGCAGGTCACCCAGGGCCTCGGCGACGTCGTTGGCCTCATCCCGCGTGAGGGAGGGGACGACCCGGAGCAGGTGCGAGACGCTTTCCTCGCGCTTGAACAGGTCGACGGGAAGCGAGCGCGCTCCCTGGTCGGCCCAGCCCGCGTTCTGCGAGGTGATCAGGACATGACCGCCGCTCGACGGCAGGTACCGCTGGATCGCCCCGATGTCCTCCGCGTTGTCGTAGACAAGCAGCCAGCGTGGCACCCTGCTGCCCCGGCTGAGCACGTCGAGCACCAGGCGCGCCTGCTCCTCGACGGTCGCCTCGGCAGGCACGGTGACGCCGAACCGCTCCCTCAGCAGCGGCGCCAGGTCCGCCACCCTGATGTCGATGGATTCTGGCTGGCCGCACTGGACCCACCACACCACGTCGTAATCGTTCTTGAACCTGTGCACGTATTCCAGGGCGACCTGCGTCTTGCCCACCCCGCCGGTACCGTGCAAGGTGACCGGCCTGACGATGGACGTACCGGAATTCCGCAGGTTTTCGCGCAGCTCCCGGAGGTCCTTCTCGCGTCCTGTAAAGCTGTCGTTACGCGCGCCAACCCTGAGGATTTTCGGCTCGCGGCCCGGGTAACTGGTCGTGCGCGTGCGCTTCACCTCCGATCCCGCGGGGAGGCGGAGCAGGCTCTGCAGGCGGTCGATGGCGTCTTCTTCCCGCACGCCGACCATGGAGACCGAGGACGCCGGGGGGAATTCGGCCAGCGGGCGGGTCGCGGTGACGTATACCGCGAAGCCGGACCTGGCGGCCGGCGCGCTCTCTCGCTTGCCGTCCTTCCTGGCGTCTTTCGCGTCGTCCGGTTCCCCGGAAGGCCTGCCGTAGCGCCGCGCGACGTAGGCGGCGGACACCACGGTGACGGTACGCGATGGGACAGGGTCCCTTCTGTTCCTGCCGCCGGGCGCATCGAGGGGCCGCTCCCGGACGGCGAAGCCACCGTCGCGGAGCACCGCCGCGATCCACTCGGCCCAGAGCTGGTCCTCGGGGAGGAACTCGATCGTTATCTCGTTGCTCTCCAGCGGCGGCCTGCGGATGAACTTCAGCCTGGTGTTGTTCCGCAGGTCCTCATCTATCGCCGGCAGGCCGGTCACCACGCCGTCGGTGATGTACGAGGTGATCCGCTCGTAGGACGACAGCATGGAACCCGGGACGCCTGGTGTGTCACCGAATACCGCCAGCGTCTCCTCGAAGGCGTAAAACGGCCGGTACGGGACCTCCACGTTGGCCCAGTACGCCCGGCGCTGCGCGTCGGACATTCCCGCGGGAAGGCCCTCGAAGGTACGTGAGGCGTACGCGCGGCTCGCCTCGACCCTTTCCTGCTCCCCCAGATCGACCCGCATGGGCACCGGCAGGACCCGGATGGACCGGAATTCGTACCCTTCCTCGATGTCCCGCGCCCTGCGCGCGGCACCCTCGATGCCCTGGGTGGACAGCGTGAAACAGTCCACCAGGATGTCCGGCAGGTGCACCGTGCAGATGTCGGCGACGTCGCTGAAGCCGGTGCGGCTGTCGATGAGCACGTAGTCGTAATGCCGCTTCATGTCCTCGCGCACCGCGTCGAGGAACTCGCCGCCGTTCAGGTTGGTGTAGAAGTTGTCCCAGTCAAGGCCGGACAACGTGGTCGAGTAGTTCTGGTTCTGCTTGCCAGCCGAGAGGAAGTCGAGGCGGCCGCTGTCCGGGAATTTCCAGTTGAGTGCGTGGGCTTGGCCGTGGACCTGGGATCGCTCGGCTATGTCCTTCTCGAGCCGGCCCTCCTCGTCGCTCGTTGCGGCAGCCGACTCGTAGCCCCGGACGAGTTCGATGATGCCGGGCGCGTCCCTGACGCCGGGGTCGAGGAAGGGATACAGGAACCGGTACAGCCCTGGCGACTCGAGGTCCCAGTCGGCCACCAGGACGCGGTGGCCGTTCGCCGCGAGAATCCAGGCGACGTTCGCCAGCGCCATCGTCCGGCCCGTGCCGCCTTTGTACGAGTAGAAGGTGACTATCCGGCCGTTACGCGACTGCGTGGCCGACGTTTCAGTCATCCGGGTTCTCCTTGCCCGCCCCGGCCGTGGGTCCATGGGCCATGGGTCGATGGAATGCGGCCACGCTGAAGATACTCCCGTTCCGCGCGGACGGCTACGAAAGACATCAGGACAACGAGATCCCGCCGGCAGCTTCCGCGGCACACGCCATTCCGGCGACAAACCGCTCACCGTCCCGGGTCAGCGCACCGGTCGCCGACAGCGCGGCCGCCGCGTCGCATACCCACGACCGGTAGCGCAGGTACTCCGCGCGCCCGGCTCTTCCCTCGGACCCGCGCAGGTGAGTGAGCGCCAGGTAGGCGTAAGTGCCGTGCATGACGCCTTCCACCGGCCTGAGGTCTTTGCGCCAGGGGACGCGCAGCCGCCGGGCGTACTCCGGGTCGAAGAGGTCATGGAGCTCGGTGAGGGCGTTCAGCTTGACGTGCTGGAACTCGTGCATCAGCAACGCGGCCAGCTCGCCGGGGCGCGCGGACCGCCGCATCCCGGGGCGCGCCGGCCGGCCCGGGATGCGGCCCGGCAGCGCCACCGCGACGGCCCCGAAAGCCTGCCGCGCCGTGGCGCCGCGACTGCCCGCGGCGCCGGGCAGCAGCGGGACCACCGCGCGCAGCCCCGCGCCGAGCGTCCGCGCGTACAGCGGAACGGCACCGGCCAGGTGTTTCCCGGCCGCCGCGAGGCCGCGCCGCCATGCTCGCCACTCGGGCACCGCCAGCCGGGCCGTGGCGGGCCACTCCTGGCAGTCCCGAAACGGGTCGAGATCCTCGACGACGAGGCGGGGAAAGGGTGCCGCCGTCACGTAACGCCCGTTCAGCCACCGGCCGCCGCCCCGGGCCGCCGGCCTGCGGCCCGGGGCGACCGTCACCACCTCGGTGCGCCCCGGCCCCGCCGTGACGGCGATGGCGCCCGCGGGCGGCAGATGGATCATCCCGGCGCGAACCGGCAGCGGAAGCTCGGCCATGATCCCGGCGCGCATCGCCGCGGCCGCCGCCAGCCCGGCGAGGTGCGCCCGGTCCAGGTCGGTGTCCGCCGCCGCGGGCGGGCGCAGGCACCGCACCGCCCAGGCGAAGGTGTAGGGGTGGGCGAGGACCTGCCGGACCGCGTCCGGGTGCTCGGCGTCCAGCGCGCACAGCAGCGCCCACCCCTCGGCCGCCGCCGCGCGCAGACCGGTGTCACGCCAGCCACCGTCGCCGAGCGCCACCGTGGCGACGAGCGAGCGGGTCTGGGACAGCCGCATCCCGGCCAGCGCGCCGAGGCCGCCGGGGTCGCCCGGCCCGGCGGCGAGCAGGTCGAACGCGCCGGCCGGGAGAACATGCGCCGCCCGCGTCCTCGGCGGCGTGTGAGCGCCGGTCCTGCCCGCCGCGGCCGGAACCACCGCGGCCGGAACCGCCCGCCCCGGAACCGCCGCGGCCGGAACAGTGACCGCCTGGATCCCCGCTTCCGCCATCACCTGGCCGATCAGCGCCTTGAGGTCCGGGCAGAAGACCGAGGGGTTATCAAAGGCGACCGCTCCGTCATGATGCCCGGCCGGCTGTTCACCGGAACCGGTGAGGGGCCGGTACCGGTGCGCGTACAGCCCGCCGCCGCAGACGCTGACCACCGGGCAGGCACGGCAGGTGGCGCACAGCGCCGCTGTCCCCCGCTGCCGGGCGGCGACGGCCGGGTGCCGGGCCGCTTCGTCGACCGAATGGTGAAAGACGGACATGCCGGTTGCCGCCGCGCCGTCGAAGGCGGTTTTCATCGAATCCGGCTGCTCCCAGCCGCCGTCGGTCTCGATGACGAGCAGATCCGCCGGGTCGGTGCCGATCGCCTCGGTGAAGCTCGGGCCGCCGCGGGCGGCCGAGAGCAGCGAGCCGAAGAGCCGGATCGGCACCCGCCGGCCGTCGCGGTCCCAGCGCCGGTAAACCCGCATCAGCCAGTCCGCGTACGGGCTGTCGCGCCCGGCCGGACGGTATGGCGGGTGTTCCCATGTCGCGTGCGGCAGCAGCAGGTCAAAGGCCGGCGGCTGATGGGCGGCCAGTGCCTCGTAAACCGCGACGGGATCGTTGGCGAGATCGATCGTGCACAGAATTCCGGCGTAGAGGTGCCGGTATTCGGGCCGGCGGAGCAACGTGAGCGCGTCTGTCACCCGGGAATAGCTGCCGCGGCCATTGGCGAACTTTCGGTGCCGGTCATTGGCGGCCTGATCGCCGTCGAGGGATATGCCGACCCTGACCCCGTATTCGCTGAACAGCTCGCACCACTGCTCGTCAAGCCGCACCCCGTTGCTGTGGATGCGCAGGTCGACGCCGGTCACCGGGGCGATGCGGGAGATCAGCGTGCCCAGCACCCCGCGCATCCGCTCCCTGCCCAGCAGCAGGGGCTCGCCGCCGTGCAGGACGACACACACCTCGGCCAGCCCGTGCGCCGCCGCATGCTCGGCTATCCGGCGTGCCGCCATGCCGGCCGTGTCCAGCGAGATGGCCGCGGGCTTGCCGCGCCAGCTCTGGTCGGCGTGCTCGTACACGTAGCAGTGATCGCATGCCAGATCGCACCGGCTGTGGACCTTCAGCACATACTGCGAGATCGGGACCGGCATGACATCGGGTGCGCCGGCTCAGATGGAGGACTGGAACATCGCGACCCGCACGCGCGACGAACCCTCCATGTTCTCCATGATCCTGCTCACAATGCGGCGGGCGTCGTCGTCCGTTGTGAGCTGCTCG
>Ga0213875_10001616_pt1 | contig 14236 bp, 11 predicted proteins | sample BarmaccomBMRX_R8_FD_160105 | JGI IMG/M metagenome (GOLD analysis project Ga0213875, IMG submission 160105) | Root-associated microbial communities from Barbacenia macrantha in rupestrian grasslands, the National Park of Serra do Cipo, Brazil - RX_R8 | ecosystem: Host-associated > Plants > Roots... | reverse complement strand
ACGATACCACCTTGCGGAAACCCGGCACATAGCGCGCGATCTGAGTGGCGCGGTCAAGCTCGCCCTGCGAGCGCGCCGAGCCGATCAGGTAAACCGTCCCGTTCTCGGTATCGACCGTGTAGTTGACCGAGCGAACCGTCGGGTCAAGAACCATCTGCGAGCGCACCTGCGTATTGATCCATGCGTCGCGCGTGCCATCCCATAGCCCAGGGTCGGGCGCGACCACGATCTCGTTATAGACACTCCGCACATTCGGCGTGCGGCCCGCGATCCCGGCGGCGGCGATTTTCATCTGCTCGGTCGGCAGACGCCCGGTCAAGACCACGCGGCCGCCATAGACATTGGTGGTGACCCCTTTCTGCATTTCCGGGTTGGTCGATATCAACGCATTCTCGATATTGGTCTTTATCGTGAAGTCGTTAACGGTGCCGTCGACTCCACGCTCCTGCGCGGCGGCATAGCCCGCGCCCCCCGCCGCGCCGAGCCCGCCGACCAGCAGCAGACCGGCGCACCCCTGCAGCGCCAGCGGCATCGCTAACGCCGTCCCCAACAGCAAAATGCTGCGCATGCGTAACATGGCCCCCTCCTCGGAACCGTATCCCCCACCGGTATTGTCCGATTTTACCGGCGTGCGTCCAAGCCCAACCCAGCAACGGAGCGGCTCGACTGTTGGAGAGGGCGCCTTCTCGCACCGGCATCTCGTCGAAATCGGCGCAAATCAAGGAAAGCGGCTCAGGTGTCGAGCCGCCATGCATCAGGCAGGTGCAGCGGCAGACGGCCGGGAACGATCAGCATTGCGTCGAATCGCAATCCCAAATGCGCGAGATCGGGGCGCTGTAACAGAAATGTCATTGCCGCGCGCGAAACCCGGCGCCGCTGACGCCAGAGCACAGCCTCGCCGGCACGCGCAAGGTCGTCGCGAGCCTTTACTTCGATCGCGGCGAGAACCGCACCGCGTCGCGCCAGGATGTCGATTTCGCCCGAGGGGCACCGCCAGTCGACAGCGATGATGCGCCACCCGCGAAGCCGCAAGTGCCAACGGCAAATCCACTCACCACGCCGTCCCCGGCGTAGTGCGCGCAGCCGCCGCTCGCGGCCCGACGGTGCCGCATTCATGTCTCGCCGCTGCCGTGCAGCGCCAGGGCGCGCTCATACACCACCCGGCGCGCCAGACCGGTCGCCGCCACCGCCAATGCAACCGCGTCGCGTAGGCTGTGCCTGTCGAGCAGCGCCAGGAGCCGTGCATCGAGGTCCTCGGCGATGTCGCCTGGATTGGGATTCGGCGGGCCGACGACAATGACGAGCTCGCCGCGCGGCACGCCGGCCGCCGCATAGTCGTCGACAAGCTGGCGCAGCCTGCCGCGCCGTACCTCCTCGTGCCGCTTGGTGAGTTCGCGAGCGATGGCAGCCTCGCGGTCGCCCAGCACATCGGCCATGTCCGCCAACGAGGCTGCCAATCGTGTCGGCCCTTCATAGAAGATCAGCGTCGTCTCGATCGCGCGCCAACGCTCAAGGACGTGCCGCCGGGCCCCCGATCGCGGCGGCAGAAAGCCGCCAAAGAAGAAGTTGTTGGGCGGCAAACCCGAAAGAATGAGCGCGGTGACCGCCGCCGAGGCGCCGGGGGCGGCGGTGACCGGCAGCCCGAGGGCCACGGCCTCGCGCACCAGCTTGTATCCTGGATCGGACAACAGCGGCGTACCGGCGTCAGACACCAGCGCCAAGATCTCGCCTCGCCGCAGCGCTTCGATGACCCCAGGCCGCACACGATCGGCATTGTGGTCGTGATACGGCTCAAGCGGGCGATTGATGCCGAACTGCGTCAGTAGCCGAGACGTGACGCGGGTGTCCTCGCACAGGATACGATCGACGCTGCGCAGCACCCAATGCGCCCGCAACGTCAGGTCGCCGAGATTGCCGATCGGCGTCGCGACCAGATGAAGCCCGGGAGCGAGGCGGTAAGCCGGCGACCATTGGGTCAGGTCGAAAGGGTCGACAGGCGCCGATGCGGGATTGCGCCGCGATTGCTCGGCTCCTTGTTTACTTGCGGTGGCGCGATGGTTAGGGTCCGCGCCGGCTACCGAACGCTTCCCGGAGGCTCTCCTTGCTGCGCTGGCCTGTTCCGCGGTCCGCCTCAAACCTTATCGCTTTCGCGCTGTTGCTGACGCTCGCCGCGTGCGGCGGTGGCGGCCGGATGTTACCGGCTCCGGGGCTGGGGCCGCAATCATCCGCGATGCCGATGCGCCCACTGCCTCCGCCACCCGGCCCGGCAACGGCTAACTCCGGCGCGAATAGTGGACCGGTGAAGGTCGCATTGCTCGTGCCGCTATCCGGGCCCAATGCCGAACTCGGTAAGTCGATGCTGGAGGCGGCGCAACTTGCGCTGTTCACCACCGGCAACGACCGCATGACCCTGGTGCCGCGCGATACCGCCGGCGGCGGGGGTGGGGCCGCCGCAGCAGCCCGATCGGCGATCGGCGAGGGCGCGAAGCTGATCCTCGGCCCGCTGCTCGCCGCCGATGTCGAAGCGGTACGGCCGGTCGCCGCCGACGCCAAGGTCAATGTGATCGCCTTCTCCACGGCGACGCAGCTGGCCGGCGGCAACGTGTTCCTGATGGGCTTTCTGCCGCGTCAGGAGGTCGTGCGAGAGGTTTCGTTCGGGCGTGAACGCGGGCTTTCCCGCTTTGCCGCACTCGCCCCCAGTTCGCAATACGGGCACCTGATGGGTGACGCATTGAAGGATGCGGTTGGCACCGCCGGCGGCTCGGTTGTCCGTACCGAGTATTTCGATCCGCGTGGCAGCGACCTCGGAGCGGTGATCCAGCGGCTGGTGTCGGGGAGCTCCGCGCCTCCGCCACCGGGAGCGGCATCGGCAGCCGCGGCATCGGCGGCCGCCGGTGGCGCCTCCGGCTTCGACGCGCTGCTGTTGCCGGAGGGCGGCGATCAGCTCAAGCAGATCGCCGGGCAGCTGAAGCAGGCAGGGGTCGATGCGCAAAAGGTGCGGCTGCTCGGCAGCGGGCTATGGGACGATTCCTCGGTCAGCAGCGACGCGGCGCTGTACGGCGGCTGGTTTGCCGCCTCGCCGCCCGAGCAGCGCCGCGAATTCGAGGATCGCTTCCGCTCGACCTACAGCCATCCGGCGCCGCGTCTTGCCTCACTGGCATTTGACGCGGCCGCTTTGGCCGCCGTATTGGCGAAGGGCGACAACCCAGAGCCGTTCTCGCACGACGCGATCCTCAATCAGAGCGGCTTCACCGGGGTTGATGGTCTGTTCCGCTTCACCCAGCAAGGGCTGGTGCAGCGCGGCCTCGCAGTGCTCGAGGTCGGCCCCGGTGGCATCAACATCATCAGCCCGGCCCCGCGCAGCTTCGAAGACGCCGGCTACTGAGCCTCACGCGGGCTTTATACCGGCATCGCCCGCCGCTGGTGAGCACGGCCGAGACGAGCCGCCTCCTCGCTGTGCCCGGCGAAGACGCGCACGCCCTCATCCAGTTTCACGATGATGTTGGCGGGTGTGCCGATTTCAAGAAACGCCACACCATTGGCGCGGCAGGCTGCGAAAACGCGCTCGCGCGCCTCACGCATCTCCGGCGGATAGTTATCACGCGGCATCTCCAGGTAGCCGAGCGCGAGGCTCAGATCGCCCGGACCCATTTCGGCAAAGCCGAGACCCGGCACCGCCAGGATCTCGTCGCACCTTGCCACCCCTTCCGGGCTCTCCAGCTTCACCCCGAGCAGCAATTCGCCGCGTGAGTTGAGCGGCCAGGGTTCGCATAACTCGCGATAATCGGGTTCGGAAACTCCCCAGATCGCGGCCGCCGTGGTTTCGGAGCCACGGCCGCGCGTGCCGACGCCAAGCTTGCCCTCGACCGGCGTCTGGCTCGGCGCGCCGCGCAATCGCTCAAGCGGCATCGGCAAGGTCGGATCCACGCCCTCGTCATGGTGCGGGTAACGGCAGCTCTCGACAAAAGCGCGTACCGCATCGGGCGTTTCGGCCTGGCACAGCAGAATGCCGTGCACCCCGCGACCGAGGATCTGGCGGAATTGCCAGGCGTTATGTCGGACGTTCGCCTCGTCCGTACCGTTAACCGGCGCCTCGACGATCACCGCCGGCGCGCGATGCCCCGAGCGGGTCGGCCCGCCCTCGACCAAACCTTGCATGTATTCCGCGAGCCCCGTCATGTCGAAGGCGCCGTGCTCCATGCCGATATTGATGTAATCGGCCCAGGTTCCGGCATCCTCGCGCCCTTGCATGCGGGTCAGAATGTGCCCGGTGTGCGCACCCACGTAGTAGATCGCCTGGTCGTGGTGCAGGAGTTCGATCGCGCGATTGATCCGCCCTGGCATGTCCCCTCCCCTTATTGTCCAGTTTGAAAGACTGCTGGCGGTTATACGCTTGCGATGCGGGATAAGCCTGCTCCATACCAAAAGCCGAACGCGTACTGGGAGCAGCCTCCATGAATCGGCGTCGGGTTCGACCCAGTCTCGCCCCGTATAGCCAGAGGCATTTAGCCGAGAGGAAGCGTGTTGTATGAACCGGCTGCTCGAAGACCTGCGGGTAATCGAATTCTCCGCATTTGTTGCGGCGCCGCTCGGCGGCATGACGATGGCGCAATACGGCGCCGATGTGATCCGAGTAGATCCGCTCGGCGGCCAGATCGATTATAATCGCTGGCCTGTCGCCGCGAACGGCGCGAGCATCTATTGGGCCGGCCTCAACAAGGCAAAGCGCTCGGTGGCGCTGGCGCTGAATAAGCCTGAGGGACGCGAGATCGCTCGCGCGCTGGCGACCGCGCGCGGTCCTGGTGGCGGTATTGTCCTCACCAACCTACCGCCCCTGCCCGGTCTCGACTATGCCAGCCTGACGGCAGAGCGGCCGGATATGATCATGCTGCGCCTGAGCGGCAATCGTGATGGCAGCGCCGCCGTCGACTACACCGTCAATGCCGCCAGTGGCTTTCCCTTGGTGACAGGGCAAACCAGCGATGGCGGGGCGCCGGTCAATAATGTGCTGCCGGCCTGGGATATCGCTGCCGGGCTGCATCTTACGACGGCGCTGTTGGCGGCCGAGCGGCATCGCACCCGCACCGGCGCCGGCCAGGAGGTGGTGGCCGCGCTGAGCGATGTGATGCTCGCGACCGTCGGCAATCTCGGCTATGTCGGCGACGTGCACATCAACGGGCGGTCGCGGCCGGCAATCGGGAATGATCTCTACGGCAGCTTCGGCCGTGATTTCGCGACCGGCGATGGCCGGCGCATCATGATCATCGCGTTGACGCCGCGACAGTGGCGGGCCATCGGCAAGGCCACCGGCCTTGCCGACAAGCTGGCATTGATCGCCGATGTGATGGAAGTCGATCTCGACACCGAAACCGGCCGATTCGAGGCGCGCGACGCGATCGCGGCGGTGCTCGCCCGCTGGTGCGCACGGCGCAGCCTCGCCGACATCGCCGAAGCGCTCAACAGCGGCGGCGTGCTATGGGGGCCGTTTCAGGATTTTGTCGAACTGGTGCGCGATGACCCCCGCTGCTCGCCGGCCAACCCGCTATTCGCAGAGGTGGATCAGCCCGGATTGGGTCGCTTCCCGGTGCCCGGCCTTCCCGTTGATTTCACCGCCTCGCCGCGTCAGCCGGTGCGGCCGGCCCCCTGGCTCGGACAGCATACCGACGAGGTATTGGCATCGGTACTGGGGCTGTCTTCAGGCGAAATCGGGCGCCTGCACGACAGCGGCATCGTCGCCGGCGCGGCGGCCCTATAATTCACGTCTGGCGTGTCCGTCAGTCGCCGACACAGTGGGAAAGGTCAGGCCTGTTCCAGCTCGATCAGGGTGCCCGCGAAATCCTTAGGGTGCAGGAATAGCACCGGCTTGTCGTGCGCCCCAAGCTTTGGCTCGCCGTCGCCCAGCACGCGTGCACCGGCCCGTTTCAGATGGTCGCGAACGGCTATAATATCGTCGACCTCATAGCAGAGATGGTGCATGCCGCCGCTCGGGTTCTTGTCGAGAAAGCCACGTACAGGTGAGGCGTCGCCGAGCGGCTCCAGCAATTCGATCTTGCTGTTCGGCAATTCGACAAAGACCACCGTCACGCCGTGCGCAGCCAGTTGTTGCGGCGCGGACACGCACGCGCCCAGCGCGTCGCGGTATAGCGCCGCCGCCACTTCCAGGTTCGGCACGACGATCGCGACATGATTGAGCCGTCCGATCATCCCCGACCTCATAGCCTCACCAGCTGAATTTCGATCAGCGGCCGCTTGCCGAACCGCTCATTGACCACCCGGCGCAGGACGCGGCGAGCGACATCGCGGATGCCGTTATCATCCTGCCGCATTTGTCCGGGTAGCCCCTCCAGCGCTTCGGCAAGTGCGTCGCGCATCTTGCCGGCGGGCTCGGCGTTAGACTCCGTAAGTCCAAGCGGCGTGACCTGTGGCGGCGCCACCAGCCAGCCCTGGCGGTCCAGCACCAGCGTCGCGACAACGCTGCCCTCGGTGCCGATGCGGCGGCGCTGCTGCAGCACGGCACCGCCGATCGGAATAAGGCTCTTGCCATCGCTGGCGATGCGGCCGGTCGGCACCTCATCGACCACGGCGGCGCCCCTCGGATCGAGCCGGATCATGTCGCCGTTCTCGATTATCAGCGATTCCGGTACCTGGCATTCCGCCGCGAGGTCGGCGTGTGCCGCGAGATGCCGCGCCTCGCCGTGCACCGGCACCGCAATGCGTGGTCGGATCATCTGATACATACGCACCAGCTCATCGCGCGCCGGGTGCCCGGAGACATGCACGAAATGGTCTTCCTCGGTCACCACCTCGATCCCGAGCCGAACCAGCGTGTTCTGCAGGCGGCCGATCGACTTCTCGTTGCCAGGGATGATGCGCGACGAGAAGATCACGACATCGCCCTCTTCGAGGGTGACATTAGGGTGGTCTTCGCGCGCGATGCGGGCCAGCGCGGCGCGCGGCTCACCCTGGCTCCCGGTGCAGATCAGCACCAACTTGTCGCGCGGGATGTAGCCGATTTCGTCTTCCGCGAGGAAGGGCGGCAGATCGGTCAGGTAGCCGTTTTCGCGCGCCGCTTTGTCCATGCGCCACAGCGAGCGCCCGACCAGCGCGACATCACGACCATGTGCCCGCGCCGCCTCTGCAATGGTATGCAGGCGCGCGACATTCGAGGCGAAGCACGCGACCGCCACCCGCCCATCGTAGCGCCCGATCAGTTCGCTGAGCGATTGCTGCAACTCGCCTTCGGATCGCGAGGTACCGGGCTTCAGCGCGTTGGTCGAGTCGCAGACAATCGCCAGCACGCCCTCATCGCCGATCTCGCGCAGCCGCGTCTCGTCAGTCGGGTCGCCGACGAGCGGCTCCGGGTCGAGTTTCCAGTCGCCAGTGTGCAAAACGCTGCCAACCGGCGTGCGAATAACGACCGCGTTCGGTTCGGGGATCGAGTGCGTCAGGGTCACCAATTCGAGATCGAACGGGCCGATCGAAAAACGCCCCGACATTGGCACGATGTTGATCCGTACCTTATCGATTAGCCGCGCCTCGATAAGCTTGCTGCGCAGCAGCGAGGCGGTGAAGGGCGTCGCCCAGATTGGGCATTGCAGTTTCGGCCACAGGTACGGAATGGCGCCGATATGGTCTTCATGCGCGTGGGTGGCGACGATACCCAGGAGCTGGTCGCGCCGTTCGACGATAAAGGCCGGATCGGGCATGATAACGTCGACGCCCGGCTGATGCTCCTCCTCGCCAAAGGTGACGCCACAATCGAGCATCAGCCACTGGCCGCGATAGCCATACAGGTTGAGGTTCATCCCGATCTCGCCGGAACCACCGAGCGGGAGGAAATAAAGCGCGTCGGGATCGTGCGCGGCGTCTTTCTCGATCGGCGACAAGGGAGCGTTCATCGAGACGCGTTTAGGGTGTAGATCAGGCGCAATCCCCATAGGGTCAAGTCAGGATCGACTCGGTCGATCGTCTTTGTGGCGCCGTCGAAGAGCGGCGCCAATCCACCGGTGGCAATCGTCTGCATCGGGCCACCAAACTCTTCCTTTATGCGCCGCACAAGCCCTTCAACCAAGCCGATATATCCCCAGAAGACACCTGACTGCATGCAACTGACGGTATCCTTGCCGATGACGCGGTCGGTGCGGCGGATCGGGACGCTGGGCAATTTCGCCGCCGCCATGTGCAACGCGGCGACCGACAGGTTGATCCCAGGCGCGATCACGCCGCCGATGTAGTTGCCATCGTGGTCAACGCAATCGAGCGTCGTCGCCGTTCCGAAATCGACGACGATCAGCGGGCCCCCATAGCGATCATGTGCGGAGACTGTGTTCACCAGCCGGTCGGCGCCGACCTCCTCCGGCCGGTCGACGAGGGCCTTGGTCCCGAGCACTACGCTCTTGTCTCCGACTATCAAGGGCGTGGTATTGCAATATTTCCGGCACAGGGTAAGCAGGTTGAAATTGACCTCGGGCACGACGCTTGCGATCACCGCGCCATCGATATCGGAACGTGCCAGCCGCTCCAGTGACAGCAAATGATCAAACCACACAACGTACTCGTCGGCGGTGCGCTTGGCCTCGGTAGCTGTACGCCAGCTGCCGCGCAATGCCATGCCGTCCCAGATCGCAAAGACGGTATTTGTATTGTTGGCGTTGATCGCGAGCAGCATGCCGCTCTCCCTCACGTGGCCGGAAAGACGGCGCCAGCTGTGATATGGCGCATCCCCATCCTGGTTTCGAGGACCAGCGCGCCATTCTCGTCGAGATCGAGAAAGCGCCCTTCTAGCGTCTCCCGGTCCAGCCGCACGCGAATCATGTCACCCAGGCCGTTGGCCCGCGCCAGCCATGCGGAACGGATCGGCGCAAACCCATCGTGACCCCAGCGGCGCAACCAAGTGTCAAAGTGTGCGACCAACGTCTCCAGCAGGTCAGCCGGGATGACGTTTGTGATGCCGGCTTCGGCCAGACAGGTCGCCGGAAACTCCACCGAGGTAGGCGCGCTGAGAATATTGATGCCGATGCCGATCACGACGAAATCGAGGCTTCCGGCCAGCCCGGTCTCGGATTCCAGCAGAATGCCGCTGAGCTTGCGGCCGTCGAGCAATACGTCATTGGGCCATTTCAGGCGGCTGGCCGCGGGGAGCGCATCGGCGACGGCAATCGCCGCGATAAAGCCTAGCTGCGCCGCACGGGCTGGCGTGCCCGATGGCCGCTGGATCAGCGACAGGTAGAGATTACCCGGCGCCGAAACCCAATTCCGGCCGCGTCGCCCGCGACCGGCGGTTTGTCCGTCAGCCCACACCAGCGTGCCGGTGGGAGCACCGCCGCGAGCGAGGATTTTTGCCTCGTCATTGGTGCTGCCGACGATGGTGCGATGATCGAGGCGGTAGCCAACGGGGAGCCGCGGCGGCGTCCCGATCATCGTTCGGCCTGGGTCATTTCACGAAGAGCGAGGCCGCCGCCGCCTCAGCGCCGCCGGCGATCGGGCCCGGCACCAGGACATAGAAGAAGGTGATCACCGCTGCGACAGCCAACACCCAGCGCAACTCGGTCGCAAACGGGCGATCAAAAGCGCCGACCGGCTCGTCGAAATACATCACCTTTACAATGCGCAGGTAGTAGAACGCCCCTACGACGCTGGCCACGACGCCGATCGCCGCAAGTCCGACCAGATTGGCCTCTATTGCGGCGAGGAACACATACAGCTTCGGGAAGAACCCGGCCGTCGGTGGAATGCCAGCCAAGGCGAACATGAAGATGCCGAGCGCCAACGCCAAGCCGGGATGGGTGCGACCGAGCCCGGACAGATCGGCAATCGCCTCGACATGCCGGCCCTTCTGTCGCATGCACAGGATCACCGCCCAGGTGCCGAGGTTCATGAACAGATAGACAGCCATGTAGACGAGCACGCCACGGATACCGTCCGGTGTCGCGACGGCGAGCCCGATCAGCGCGTAACCGACATGCCCGATCGAACTATAGGCCATCAGCCGCTTGATATTGGTCTGTGCTATCGCCGCGACCGAGCCAACCACCATCGAGGCGACCGATAGGAACACGATGACCTGCCGCCACTCGGCTAGCAGACCGCCGAGCGGCTCGACCAGGAAGCGGATGAACAACGCAATCGCGGCAATCTTTGGTGCCACCGAAAAGAACGCGGTAACCGGGGTCGGCGCTCCTTCATAGACATCAGGTGTCCACATGTGAAAGGGGACCGCCGAGCACTTGAAGGCGATGCCGACCGAGACAAACACCATGCCGATCACCAGGCCGACCGACGGTGTGACACCGTGTTCGAACATGCTTGCCAGCCCGGCGAAGCTCGTGGTGCCGGCAAACCCGTATATCAGCGAGGCGCCGTATAACAGCATCCCCGATGCCAGCGCCCCGAGCACAAAGTATTTGAGGCCGGCCTCGCTTGAGCGCGCGTTATCCCGATCGAAGCTGGCGACGACATAGAGCGCCAGGCTTTGCAATTCGAAGCCAAGATAGAGAGTCAGCAGATCGTTTGCCGACACCATCACCATCATGCCGGTGCTGGCCAGCAGGATCAGTACCGGGAACTCGAAGCGATCGATGTGCCGCTCCTCGTTGTAGTGCAGTGACAAGATGATGCTGATCGCCGAGCCGATCAGGATCAGCATCTTCATGAATACAGCGAACGCGTCGGTGACGAACATGCCGTAAAAGCCGAGGCGATGCGGCATGCCGAATGTGCCGCACAGCGCCAGCACCGCCATCAATGTGATGACCGACAGCCATGAGACGAGCCGCGTCGAACGCTCGCCCAGGAAGACACCGATCAGCAACAGCGCCAGCGAGCCTATGGCGAGAACAATCTCCGGCAGTGCCGGCCCGAAATCCGGAAGCGGTACGATTGGCACCAATCTATTCCCTGTGCGTCACCGCGGCGGACGCGGGCGTCCACAGCCAATGATGGAGTGCCGGCCACTCGATGCCGGCATGCGTTGCACTGCCGGGCGCTGTAGAAGGCAGGGCGGAGTCGGCGGCTTTCCGCGCCGTCGTGGCGCGCTGCACGATATTATCGACGGAGCTGCGGATAGGGGCGAGAAACGAGTTCGGGTAAACGCCCATCCACAAGGTCAGCAGCAATAACGGTGCGAACACGGCTTTCTCACGCGGCGTCAGGTCGAGCATGTTGCGCAGCTCGTCCCGGGTGATCGTGCCGAAGATGACGCGGCGATAGAGGTACAGCATGTACATCGCGCCGAGAAACAGCGCGGTTGCCGCCAGGAAACACTCGAGCGTGCTGGCGCGAAAGGTGCCGAGCAGGATCAGGAACTCGCCGACGAAGCCACTTGTGCCCGGCAATCCAACAGAGGCGAGCATGAAGCACATAAAAACAAAGGCATAGTTCGGCATGCGGTCGGCGAGCCCGCCGTAGCGCGCGATATCGCGTGTGTGCAGACGGTCGTAGACGACACCAACGACGAGGAACAGCGCGGCCGAAACGAGCCCGTGGCTCAACATCTGAATGACCGCGCCCTGCACCGCCTCGCTGGTCATCGCGAAGATTCCCATCGTCACGAAGCCCATGTGAGCGATGGACGAATAGGCGATCAGCTTCTTCATGTCGGTCTGCACCAGCGCGACAAACGAGGTGTAGATCACGGCAATGGCGCTCAGCGCAAACATCAACGGGGTGAAATAAGCCGAGGCCAGCGGAAACATCGGTAAAGAGAACCGGATGAAGCCGTAGCCGCCGAGCTTCAGCAGCACCCCGGCGAGGATCACCGAACCGGCGGTTGGCGCCTCGACATGCGCATCAGGCAGCCAGGTATGGACCGGCCACATCGGCACCTTAACGGCAAAGGAGGCGAAAAAGGCCAGCCACAGCCAACGCTGCAGGCCCTCCGAGAAATGCGGATTGGCAAGCACCGCGACGACATCAGTGGTGTGCGGGGTCGTGTTGAAATAGATCGCGAGAATCGCCAGCAGCGACAGCAATGAGCCGAGCAACGTGTAGAGGAAGAACTTGAACGACGCATAGATGCGTCGCGGCCCGCCCCATACCCCGATGATCAGGAACATCGGAACCAGCACACCCTCGAAAAACACGTAGAACAGGATGAAATCGAGCGCGGAGAAGATGCCGACCATCATCGTTTCGAGGACGAGGAAGGCGATCATGTACTCGCGCACTTGAGAATGGATCGAGGTCCAGCTGGCGGCGATGCACAGCGGTGTCAGCAGGGTCGAAAGCAGCACAAAGAACAGCGAAATGCCGTCGATGCCCATGTGGTAGTTGATCGAGAACCCGCCGATCTGGATCCAATGCGCCATCTCGACAAATTGGAAAGCAGAGCTGTTAGGGTCGAATTCGAGCCACAGCACCAGCGACAGCACAAAGACGATAATCGAGGTCGATAGCGCGATATTGCGGGCATTGCGGGCGACGGTCTCCGCGTCGCCACGCGCCAGCATGATAAACCCCACGCCCACCAGCGGCAGGAAGGTGACGAGCGACAGCAACGGCCAATGGCTCACTAGGTAGTCGCTCCCTTACCGCTCGTCGTCCCCGCGGACGCGGGGCCCCAGGGCAAGCGGCGCCATCCCTGCCGCGCTGGATTCCCGTTTTCGCGGGAATGACAATGTTGTTTGTTGCGGAGGGTCATCGCGGCAGCAAGTACCAAGTCACCAGCGCGACGACGCCGATCAGCATGGCGAAGGCGTAGTGATAGACGTAGCCGGTTTGCAGGCGGCTGGCCTCGCCGGCGGCGCTCTGTACGATACCCGCGGCCCCATTGATAGCGCCATCGATCGTTGCACCATCACCGGTTTTCCACAGCCCCTCACCCAGGGTGAAGGCGTTTCTGACGAACAGCCGGTCGTACAGCTCGTCGAAGTACCATTTGTTCAGCAGGAACTGATACAGCGCGCGATACTGCACCGCGACGCGCGTCGGGATTTCCGGATCGATCCAATAGCACAGGTAAGCGGTTGCGATTCCCAGCAACCCAGCGATCAGCGGGAGGTAGCCAATGATGCCGGTGAGGCTCTCCGCCTTGGCCAGAGAATCATGCGCGGGCAAAACAAGGATCGCGTGCTTCCAGAATTCGCCCCTTCCTTCGCCAACGAAGTAATGCTCGCCCGCCATACCGGCGAAGATCGCGCCGCTGGCCAGTACGAAGAGCGGCAGCAGCATTGACCACGGGCTTTCATGCACATGGTGCATGGTCTCGTGATCGGCGCGCGGCTTGCCGTGGAAGGTCATGATCAGCAGACGCCATGAATAAAAGGCCGTGAGGAATGCAGCGAACAGTCCAAGGCAGAACGAATATCTGCCGACTGCAGTCCCTGACGCCCAAGCCGCGGTGAGGATGGCGTCCTTTGAGTAAAATCCGGCGAAGCCCACGCCGCCAATCCCGATGCCCGCCAGCGCGAGGCTTCCAATCCACATCAACCCGTAAGTAATTGGGATCTTTTTCCAAATGCCACCCATCCGGCGCATATCCTGCTCACCCGACATGGCGTGAATGACCGAACCGGCGCAGAGGAACAGCAGCGCTTTGAAGAAAGCGTGCGTGAACAGGTGAAACATCGCCGCCTGATAGGCCGACACGCCGGCGGCGAAGAACATGTAGCCGAGCTGCGAGCAGGTCGAATAGGCGATGACGCGCTTGATGTCGTTTTGCGCCATGCCGACACTTGCGGCAAAGATTGCGGTCGTGCCGCCGATCACCCCCACCACGCCGAGCGCGGTGTGGCTGTATTCGAACATCGGCGACAAACGCGCAACCATAAAGACACCGGCGGTCACCATCGTCGCGGCATGGATCAGCGCCGAAACCGGGGTTGGCCCCTCCATCGCATCCGGCAGCCAGGTATGCAGGCCGAGCTGCGCCGACTTGCCCATCGCGCCGACAAACAGCAACACACAGGCGATCGTCAGAGACGGTATCTGCCAGCTTAGGAAGTTGATCGTGGTGTTGACGACCCCGGGCGCTTTGCCGAACACGGTATCGAAATCGAGCGAGCCGAAGATCACGAACACGGCAAAGATGCCGAGTGCAAAGCCGAAATCGCCAACGCGGTTGACGACAAACGCCTTGATCGCGGCGGCGTTAGCGGTTGGCCGGTCGTACCAGAAACCGATCAGGAGGTAGGACGAAACGCCCACCCCTTCCCAGCCAAAAAACATCTGCACGAAGTTGTTGGCCGTCACCAGCATCAGCATGAAGAAGGTGAACATGCTGAGATAGCTCATGAACCGA
>Ga0213875_10001615_pt1 | contig 14240 bp, 10 predicted proteins | sample BarmaccomBMRX_R8_FD_160105 | JGI IMG/M metagenome (GOLD analysis project Ga0213875, IMG submission 160105) | Root-associated microbial communities from Barbacenia macrantha in rupestrian grasslands, the National Park of Serra do Cipo, Brazil - RX_R8 | ecosystem: Host-associated > Plants > Roots... | reverse complement strand
ATTTCAGTCCACATGTTGTTGCTCCCGGTTTGTTAGCCAACAACACGGAACCACAACTCACTGAAATCACCCAATTCATTTCCGGTCAGGCTCTGAGGAAGCCGCGAAGCGGCCGTCTCGAAGGACGCAGGATGTCCATCCCGAGCAAGCGTAGGAATGAAGGAAGCACGCCGATGTGGGAGAACCGGTGCAAGGTGGCGGTCAGCGGGGTCGGCTTCTCGAAGGTCAGCCGCACCGCAGATACGCCGCTGGCGGTGCATGCGCTGACCGCGGTCAAGGAGGCGGTCGCCGATTCCGGCCTCGAACTATCCGACATCGACGGGCTGGCGACCTATCCCGAACTACCGGCCACCGGCCATACCGAGATCGACGGCATCTCGATCGTCTCGGTCAACTGCATGATGGCCATGCTGAAATTGCCTGATCTGGCCTGGCACATCCAGGTCGGCACGGTGAATATCGGCGGCGCCGTGCAACAGGCGGTCAACGCATTGCTCGCCGGGGTGTGCAACTACGCCGTCGTGTGGCGGGCGATGCACAACCCGCGCGGCACCTACCAGAACCTGCCGAGCGGCAACGCCGCCGGCGCGACGCAGTTCACCGCCCCTTACGGCTTCGGCGGTCCGGGCCAGGGCATGGCGGTGGCCTACACCCGCTGGCTCGAACGCCACAACCAGGACCGCGAGAAGATGGCGACCCTGGCGGTGACGCAGCGCCGCCACACCCAGCACAACCCGCACGCCTATTTCTACGGCACCCCGCTGAGCCGCGAGGATTACCTCGCTTCGCGCTGGGTGGCGTACCCGTTCTGCCTGTTCGATTGCGACATCCCGGTACAGGGGGCGGTGGCGATCGTGCTGACCACCGCCGAGCGCGCCCGCGACCTGAAGCCGAATCCGGCCTATCTCGCCGGCTATGGCGAGCGGCTGCATTTCGAGGTGGCGGGCCGCATCGGCAGCCTCGCCGATTACATGGAGGGTGGCCGCAGCTCGGCGAAACTGACCTGGGAACGCTCCGGTTTCGGCCCGAAGGACGTCAATGTCGCGCAGATCTATGACGGTTTCTCGGCCTCGGTGATCTACGGGCTAGAATCATACGGCTTCTGCGGCGAGGGCGAGGCGCTCGATTTCATCCAGGACGGCCGCATCGAACTCGACGGCGAATTGCCGCTCAACACCTTCGGCGGCAGCCTCGGCACCGGCCGCATCCACGGCCTGTGGCACATCATTGAAGGCGCCTTGCAGGCCTCCGGCCGCGCCGGCTCGCGCCAGGTCAAGGATGCCAACGTCTCCTTTGTCGGCGCCAGCGCCCCGATCGTCACCGGCACCACCTTCATTTTTGTGCGCGAACCATATTGAGGCACCCGCGTATTCGACGAAAACCGGTGCCAGCCCCCTCCCACCCGCTGCGCGGGTCTCCCTCCCCCGTGTCCGAGGGGCGGGATGGGGTGGGGGCCCGACGCCGCTCGGTCCGGTGCCCCGAGTAGGAGATCGCCCTCGATGAGCGTCGCGATCAACGGCATGGCGCATGTCATCTTGACCGTGAGCCGGTTCGAGGAGGCGCGCGCGTTCTATCGCAGGCTGCTGCCGGAATTCGGCATGAAGATCGTGTCGGATAGCGACAAGCTTTTGTATGGCGTCGGGGCGCGCACCGCGATCGGCATCCAGCCCTGCGATCCGGCTCATGCCGGGGAGCGCTTCTTGCAGCAGCGGGTCGGCTTGCACCATTTGTGCCTGCGCGCGCGCTCGCGCGACGATGTCGACCGCTGCGCCGCCCTGCTGCGCGACATCGGCGCGACGATCGTGCGCGGCCCGCTGGAGGGCGACTGGGCGCCGGGCTATTACTATGTCCTGTTCGAGGACCCCGACGGCATCCGCCTCGAAGTGAACCATGTCCCCGGCGCCGGCCTATTGGCCGAAGGCGCCGCGTTCAACCCGTCTGACGGCTATGCCTGAAAGCCCTCATTCCCAGTAGGACACGGGTCCGGGGCCGCCGCCTGGCCCGGCACAAGGCCTGGTAAGGCGGCGGCTCTGCCTTACTGCGGTCAGGCCGCCACTGGCATCCCCTCAGTTACTGTCTCCAGCTGGCCGACCGTCTCGCGCCCGAAGGCCAGCGGGATGAACGCACCGATCGCCACGATGACAAAGATCGTGCCGAAGAAGATCGGCGCCGATCCGGTATGCGGCTCCATCAGGAACGGCGCCAGCCCGCCGGCGAACAGCCGTCCGAACGATTCGCCGAAGATGTGCCCGCGCCCGCGCAACGCCGTCGGGAACTGCTCCGACAGGTAGACGCGGGTCGCGGTAAAGGCCGACAGCACCGTGAATCCGATGATCAGCCCTCCCGTTACCATCGCGACGCTGGCATATTCCCCGGCACGATGCGCCAGCAGCATCAGCGCCAGGCCCGGCAGCGATCCGGTCAAGGCGTAGGCGATCGTCCAGCGCCGCCCGATGACCTCCATCAGGAAGCCGGTGAACCCCTTGCCGAAAAAGCTCGCGGCATAGACGATCGAGGTCAGCCCGAGGCTCGCGCTGACGGCGAATCCCTGGTCGTTCAATGCCTTTGGCAACAGCACCGAAATCAGGAAATAGGCGGTCCCGGCGCACACGCCGCTCAATATGCCGACCGCGGTCCAGCGCAATTGGCCGCGGGCAAACAGCGCCCAGTAGGGCGGCAGCTGCTCGCGCCCGGCTTGATGATGGTCGCCGAGCGCCGGCACCGTCAGCGGCGGCACGCGGCTGCCGGAGCGCGCGATGATGCGGTTGACGATGTCGACCGCGGTCGCGGCATTGCCCTTGCGCAGGTGCCAGCGCGGGCTTTCCGGCAGCACGAAGTAGATCAGCACCGGCACCACCGTGATCGCCAGCCCGCCCGGCAATGCCAGGAAGCGAAAGGCGTATTCGTTGCCGGCGAGCAGCCCGCCGATGAACGGCACCACGGTGAACGAGGCGGCCAGCGACATCTCGTAGACTGCGCTGTAGGTGCGCCGATGCTGTGCCGGCATCAGTTCGGCGGCAATCGGGAACGCCGCCGAGACGGCGCCTCCTGCTCCGATCCCCGTAAGCAGCCGCACGATGATCAGCTGCTCGGCGGTCTGCACCAGCGGAACCAGCAGGGTGAAAAAAGTCGTAGCGATCACGCCGATCATCATGATCGTCTTGCGGCTCCAATGGTCGGAGACCGCCGATGACAGGAAGCCGCCCAGACACAGCATGAAGGTCGGGCCGACCGCGAGCCAGCGGATATCGCTGTCGCTCAAATGCAGCGGGCCCTTCGCCAGCACCAGCAGCGATCCGGTCATGACCAGGTCGTAGCCCTCGATAAAACCGACCAGGCCAAGCACAAGTATGATCGAGACGTGATAGGCGCTGAACGGAATGCTGTCGAGTTTGCGCCCAAGCAGAAAACTGGCGGCGTTTGGCGCCTGGCGAAACGGGTAAGCTTCCACCATCGATGCCTCCCAGAGGTTCAAATCCGGGGGATCCTGCGGAAGCACCAGACGGGCGAGGCCGGCGCGTTTTTTCAGACGGGCGTGTTTTTGGCGACGGATGGTTCGGGCGTAGACGCCTCGCAAATCATGGCGGGCCGCAAGAGACGCCACCGGGGTTGACGCGTTGCTCCTGTTCGAGATTGGCGGCGTTTTTAGCTCGCCTGTCGCCCCTTGGCGGGATCGCTCGGCATCCTAGCTCACCCGCGCCGGCAAGTCATGCGAACGCTGATTCGCCGAGGCGCCGGCCGGCCGCTTCGGAAGCGGTATTCCGCAAGTCGCCGCGGTCAATGTGGGGCGATCAGCGCCAGGGGCGGGGCGATCAGCGCCAGGGGCGCCGCGGCCACTGCGATGGCGACCGGCACATGCCCGGCGATCTCGCCGTCGGCCTGCACCGGTATGGGGGTCGCAGCATCGAGCGTCACGGTGCGAGCGCCGATAATGGCCACCTCGGGCAGACGATGCACCCGTCCCAGGGCCAGCATCGCCAACGCCCGCAGGACGGCGCCTCTCCCAGGCTTGCGGAACAGCACGATTTGCAGCATGGGCTCGCTCAGCCGGGCCTGAGGCGCCAGCACAAAGCGGCCGGCATAGCGCTGCCCTTTGGCGACAACGATCGAGGCGGCACGATGCTCGACGCCATCGGCGCAGACGCGCAACTCGCACGGCCGGTATCGCAGCAGAGCGCGCAGGATCGACCCGACAAAAGCGAGCTGGCCGAACCGCTTTTTTGATCCGGGATCGACCGCCTCGACCACGGCGGCGTCGAAACCACACCCCGCCATCATCAAGAACAGGCGCTCGCCGACACGCCCGGGCCAGATCGGCCGCGGCTCGCCGCCCGCAATCAGCGCCGCAAGCCGAGCCGGGTCGCGCGGCAGCCCGATCTCGCGCGCCAGCACATTGGCGGTCCCCAGCGGAATAATCGCGAGCGGGCGGGAGCCGCCGTAAAGCCCGTTGGCGACCTCGTTGACCGTGCCGTCGCCTCCCGCCGCCACGACCGCGTCGAAGCCGGGCGCGCCTTCGCGCGCCAGCTGCCTGGCGCCGACACCAGGGGATGTGTGCCGGACCACGACCGAGCAGCCCAGCTTTTCGAGCTCGGCGACAACCCGCTGCAATTGTCGCGCCGAGCGGGCTCTCCGGCCTGCCGCCGGATTGAAGATGACCAGCAGAGCTCGCGAAGCGGGCAGTTATTCTCTCCGGGTTGCACCGCGGATCGCCGCCGCGATGGGTCAGAATCGAGCTGAATGCGGTGCCCCGACATCGCCCCCGATTTGCTGCGGCGACGACCGCGCGGGCTGTCGGTCAGGCCGCGGTCAGGGTGCGGTGCAATTCGGCGAGGCGGTGGCGATAGGTGTGGCGGTCATGGGCCAAGGCGAAGGCGTTTTCGGCGATGCGCCGCCGTTCCCCCGGGTCGCGAAAGCGCTCCAGCGCGGCGCGGGCATTGCCGAGATCCGGATCGAGCGCAAGATAATGCTGATCCGGCTCCAGGATGTCGTTGTAGCGCCCGCGCAGCAGGATCTGACAGGTGCCGGTGCCGGCGGCATCGAAATGGCGCGAGGAAATGCATTTGGAATAAACCGGGCAACGCGCGCGACCGTCGAAAAAGCGCCCCTTGATGTCGTCGAAGCTGGCACCGTCGTCGTCGAAGGCCTCGTGCCGCAGCGGCAGGGCTCTGAGCAGCCGCTTCAGACCTTCCTTGACCGGGTAGGGCAAGCGCCGCCCGGCGCCGTGGGCGAACCCGTCAGCCCGCAAGGTGAGACCGCCGGCGCGCCCCTTCAGGTAATCGCGAACCGCCAGAACCGTGCGATCGTCGCGCTCGAGGTACCAGGTTCCGGCCTCGGTGCCGATCGTCCCCCGGCAATCGTTCAGAAACGCCGCCCAGGCAGACCGGTCAAGCCTGCCGCTATTGCCGATATCGATGCGCAGCCCGGCAGCGGGGCCCAACTCGGCGAACCGGTCATAGACCCGGTTGCGCTCGTCATCGCCGAGATAGGCCGGGTAGCGCGCGCTGCGCCCTCCGATGTCGATCGGGCGAGCGCCATCGGGCGTTTCGCGCCGAAACGCCGCGTCGTTGAGCGCGTGCGGCAGGGCCACGACACGCGCGCCGGTGCCTTCGTACAGCCACCGCCCGCATTCGATCGGCAATTGGGTTCCGACCCAGTCGGCATCGACCCGTTGCAGGAAGGCGCGCCGCTCGGCCACCGGCATCCAGGGCAGGTTGTATTCGTTGCCGACGAGCACCAGGAGCCGGCCGCGCCGCGCCGCGAGCGCGCCTTCGAGCGGCGTGATGTATCGCAGCGTGTCGGCCGAGCAGGCATGCAATGCCACGACCAGTTCCGCCTTCTCCACCGCCTGCATCGCGGCCCGTTGCTGGTCGCGGCGGAACAGGTTGAATGCCGTCGCCTCGAACAGCGGCGAAGTCAGAAAGGCATCGGCCCAATCGAGGTAATACGAGGCGCGGGTGCTGTACTGGACCGTTAACACGACCGTCCCGATGCGGCTTTCGGCGAGCGTGGCGGCAGCCCGGCCGGAGCCCGCGCGGGCCAGTGGCTGCGTGTCGCTCATTCGCGCTCCGCCCGCAGCTCCGGCATGAAGCGGGCGTGTTGCAGCATGCAGGCACGGATGCGGTCGCGGTTCTCGCGAGTCCACGCGATCGTCTGGCGCAAGCCTTCGCGCAACGGCGTCCCGGCCTCGAAGCCGAGGCGCTCGCGGGCCTTGCCGGGGGCGCCGAAACGCCGTCCCGAGCGGTCCCAGTCGCGCGCCGGAGCCAGCGCAATCGGCGTCGGGTTGGCGGTCAATTCGTTGACGAGACGCGCGAGATCCAGAATCGAGGTCTCGACCCCGGAGGCGAGGTTATAGACCTCGCCCGGGTCGCCGCGCAGCGCGCAGGCGATCAGGCCGCGGGCAATGTCTTCGACAAAGATGAAATCGCGCCCGGCAATGCCGCCGTTCTCGACCGGCAATGCCTCGCGCCGCAGCGCCTTCCAGACGAAGGTCGGGGTGACGTTGCGCCACACCGTGTGCGGCGTACCGCGCCAGCGTCCCGCCCCGAGCACCTCGCCCGGACCGTAGACATTCTGGAAGCGCGCGGTCACAAACGGCAATCGGTGACGCTGGAAGTAGTAGTTGCCGTACATCTCGCCGACCAGCTTCGAGATCGAGTACGGGCTGTCGTGGAACAGCGAAATCGGCGCGTCCTCGGCAGTGGCGGCAGCCTCCTCGAAGGTCTTTGCGGCAGCGGCGCAGCCGGCGCCGGCGTAGACCACCTTGCGCAGCGCGGCATTCCCCTTCAGCCAGTCGAACAGCTTGAGGGTGGTCAGCGTGTTGTTGTCGTGATCGGCGAGCGGGTCGTGGATCGAGGACTGATTGCCGTGATAGCAGGCGAGGTGGAAAACGAAGTCGAAGTCGCGCGGCAGAGCCGTCAGGACGCGGTCGTCGGCGATCGAGCCCGGCACAAGCTCGACCGTCCGATGCTCCGGCACATTGCCGATATCGGCCGACAGAAGATTGTCGACGATGACGATGCGGCGAGCCTCGGCCGCGAGCAGAAGCCGCACCAGGTTGCCGCCGACAAAACCGGCGCCGCCGACGACAAGTATCCGGCCGCCCTTTAACGCTGCCCCGGTCATTATGGCCCTGCCGCGGCGGGGGCTTTCAGATGGCTGTAGATTGCCGAGATGCCATGCGCGTCGTACCAGCGCAGCATCCGCGCCATCGTCTCGGCAAAGCCGACCGTCGCGGTCCAGCCCAGCCGCTCCTGGGTGCGAGCGGGATCGAGCACGACCGCCGCGATGTCATCCGCGCCGACCGGCATGACCGGTACCGGCTCTGCCGGCACGAGGCCGAGATGCAGGGCGACGGCATCGAACACCTCTTTGATCGAATGACCTTCGCCGGTCGATACGTTGTAAATTCCGGTCGGCGCTTCGTCTCGCAGCGCGATATCGGTGACGGCAATAAAATCGGCCATGTCGAGGAAATCGCGCACCGCCTCGGTGCAAAAGCATTTCTGGCCGGCCTTGAGCCGCCGGTAAAAGGTCGGTATCGGCCCAATCGCGAGCCGCGGCCCGGTCACGTTGGCGAGACGCAACGATATCCACGGCAGGTCACTGATCGCGAGATAAGCCTCGGCTGCGGTCTTGGATATGCCGTAGCTGGTGATCGGGCGCGTCGGATGCTCGACCGGGATCGGCACCCGCTCGGGTCGGCCGTAGCACAGCGCCGTCTGGAAGTGGACGAACCGCCTGACACCGGCGCGGCGCGACGCCTCGACCAGGTTGATCATGCCGGCAACATTGGTCGCGGCATCCTCGCGCCAGTCCTCCGGGTCCTTGTAGGAAGCGGCGCTGTGCACGACATGGGTCGGCGCGAACCGGGCGAAGGCGGATTCCACCAGATCGCGATCGGCGACGCTGCCCTCGACGACATCGAGACCGGGGATATCGGGCAGTACCTCGCGGCGGCCTGTCGCGAAATTGTCGATGACCAGGATCTCATGGCCTTGCGGCAGCCAGGCCTCGATCAGGTTGGAGCCGAGACAGCCGGCGCCGCCGCTGATCAGCACCCGCACCGCAACCTCATCGGGCCGGCTCGGCGCGCAAGTGAGTATAGCCGCCCTGCACCCCGTGCTCACGGTAATAAGCCACCGTGCGGGAGACGATCTCGTCCAATGGCGTGAACTCGACCTCGCCGAAATCGCCAAAAGTGCGGCTCGGGTCGAGCAGGATGCTCGGCGCATCGTCGGGACCGAGCGCCCGCATTTCGGGCTCCGGATACTCGTTGAGCTGCATCGCCCGCACGACGCTGTCATACAGCTCGCGGATCGCGATATCGCGTCCGGAGGAAAAATGGTAGGTGCCGCGGCCGGTACCGTCGGCCGCGCGCAGCACGACGCGCGCGAGATCCTGAACGAACACGAAGTCGCGCCGTGCCGGTGTCACGAAGCAGCGCTTTCCTTGCGACAGCCGCTCGAAGAAGATCGGCAGCGGACCGCTGACATTGCGTGGTCCGACGACATTGGCAAGCCGGAAGGTCACCCAATCGACCCCGCTGTACTGGATGTAATTCTCGCCGGCGGTCTTGGAGATCGCGTAGCTGCTGTTCACCGGGTTGAGCGGATGATTGAGCGTGATCGGCTGCTCGACCGGGCTGGTGCCATAGCACAGCGCGGTCTGGAAATAGATCAGGCGGGCCACGTCGTGGTCGCGGCAGGCGCGCGCGACGGCGGCGCAGCCGACGCAATTGGTCAGCGCGTCGCCGGCCCAATCGTCGGGGTCCTTGTAGGAAGCGGCGGTGTGGACGACCACCTGCGGCCGGAACGCGCCGATCAGCTCGTCAACGACACCGCTGCGCGCGATGCTGTCCTCGACCAGCCGCAGCCTCGAGTGCGGCGCCAGATTGTCGCGCCGGCCGGTGGCGAAATTGTCGATCGTCAGGACCTCATCGCCGCGCGCCAGCAGCAAGTCGATGATGGTCGAGCCGACGAGGCCGGATCCGCCGGTCACAAAGACCTTCATTCCCTATTCCTCGCTCACGACGCGGCGCGGCGTAATACCGGGGCATCCGCAGCCGCCCCGGTCAGCAGTTCGCGATAATGAGCGGCGCGGTCGTGAAAGGTCTGCTGCCACAGTTCCAAGCTCAAGAGTCCCCAGATCTTGCGGGAGAACTGCCCCGCCGCGCCGAGATTTGCAAGCACCGCTTCGGGGTTCAGGTATGGGCGCTCGCGGGCGCTGCGGCTGCGGAAAATGTCCTGCACGAAATCCCGCAGCTCGCCGGCGAACCACTCCTTGAGCGGCACCGGAAAACCCATCTTGTCGCGGCGATTGACGATGGCCTGCGGCAAATCGCGGCCATAGGCAAGCTTCAGCAGGTGCTTCATGCGGCCGCCCTCGAATTTGACATCGGCCGGCACGGTGGCGAGGAACTCGATCAGGCGATGATCGAGCAGCGGCACCCGACTTTCGAGCCCGTGCGCCATGCTCATGCGGTCCTCCACATGCAGCAGCGCCGGCAGCAGGCACTTGAAGTCGAAATGGGTCATCTTGTCGAAATAGGCCTCTTTGGTGACATTGGCCGGGTTGTTGAAAATGGCGAGAAAATTCTCGAACACGCGTTTCCTGTCGAACAATGACCAGTCGACCTCGTTCTCCATATCGCTGGAGCGATCGATCAGCCGAAAATAGCGTTCATCGAGGCTGCCGAACAATCCATGCCGCCAAAACTCCGTAATCAGCGGCTTGTACTCTCGCAGCAGGCCGAGATTGGGGACGATCGATTCGATGGTTACGACGAAGTTGCCGTTCCGGTAGGTGCCGTCGAGCGCCGCCTTGATGCATTGCTCGAAATAGGCCAGCAGATAGCGGGCATACCCGCCGAAGATCTCGTCGCCGCCCTGCCCGCCCAGAACCACCTTCAAATGCCGGGAGGCCAGCTCGGACACCATGAATTGGGGGAACGAGCCCGGTCCCGCCACCGGGAAGTCGAGATGATAAAGAACATCCCCGATCCGGTCGCGGAAATCCCGCGCGACGATATCGGCGACATGCAATCGGCCGTCCAGCTGCGCCACGGCGGCGGCCGCGAAATCGCTTTCGTCATAGCCCGGGAATTCGGTGAAACGGCCGTGAAAGCAGTCGCGCAGACCGCGTTCGGTCCGCCCCGCAAGCATGGCGATGAGGCTCGAATCGAGACCTCCCGAGACATAGGCGCCGACCGGCACGTCGCTGCGCAGATGCACCGCGACGCTATCCTCGAGCAACTCGGTCAGCCGTCGCTCGAAATACCCCGCGCTGTGGTCGTAATCGATTTCGTAACGGACGTCCCAGTATCGCCAGATCCGCAACTTCCCATTCTCGACCGCCAGCGCGTGACCCGGCGGCAGCTGCTTGATGCCGCGGAACAATGTTTCGTCGCCGATCGTGTACTGGAAGGTCAAATATTCGGTGAGCGCGCCGGCATCGGTTGCGATCTCGGGCAGAAAGGGCAGCAGCGCCTTGGCCTCGGAAGCGAAGACCAGAAGATTGTCCATAATCGTGTAATAAAAAGGCTTGATGCCGAAACGGTCGCGCCCGCAGAACAGCCGCTGTTCCCGCTCGTCCCACAGCGCGAAGGCAAACATGCCACGCAGATGATCCAGGCAGCCGAGGCCGTAACGGTCATAGGCCGCCAGAATGCACTCGGTGTCGGATGACGAGCGGAACCGCCAATCCGGCAGAGCGGTCATCAGCTCGCGGTAGTTGTAGATCTCGCCGTTATAGGTGATCGCCACGGGCCCGGGAGCGAGCATCGGCTGCCGGGCAGCCTCGCTGAGATCGATGATGGCGAGGCGGCGATGGGCGAGACCGCAGCGACGACCGGGGGAGATCCAGCTCCCGCTGCCATCCGGACCGCGGTGCTCGATCAGCTGATCGAGCACTGCGAGCGCCGCTTCGAGGCGCGGCACGGGGCTGCCATCCAACGAGAGTATGCCGGCGATTCCGCACATTGCTGCCCCCTACGCAACCGCCCTCGAGCCCGGCGCCGCCGGAAAAAGCCCTTCGATCAGCCGCCGCAGCCGCACCGCTTCGTTCTGCCAGCTGAGCTCGCCGGCCAGTCTCGCGGCCGCGCCGCGCCAGCCGCCAGCCATGGCCGTCTGCTCAATCGCAGCCGCCAGTGCCGTCGGCTCAAGTCGGTCGATGCAGATGCCGATCCTCCGCTCGCCGAGCAGCGACTCGATCTCCGGCAAACGCCCGCGCACGATCGGCAGGCCCGCCGCGAGCACCTGGAAGAAACCGTTCGGCAGGGCGTAGCGATAATTCTCCGAGCAGGGCTGATAAAGCACCAGGCCGAGATCGGCGGACCTGATGTACGGAACGACCTCGTTTGGCGCGACGACGAGGCCGAAATGCACGCGCGCCGCCGCCGGGTGGCTGGCAAGCCAAGCTGCTTCGCCCTCGTAGCCGCGCCCGACAAACGCCAGGTGGAAGTGCTCCGGCAGCAGGGAGAAGGCGTCCGCCGCAGCCCGGATCGTCATGCCCGGCTTGCAGTTGCCGACGACCACACATAGCCGGTCGGTCGGCGCCAGGCCCAGAGACGCCCGCAAATCCCGTGCGACCGGCCGGTCCAGGCGCTCGTCATGGGCGTTGCGGATGACCGCCGGGCGCCGGCCGAACGTCCGCTCCATCAACGCCGCCACGCCGTCGCTGACCGTTATCACCGCATCGGCAGCGGCAACGAGGCGATCCTCCAGGCCGTCGAGAAACGGCCGCAGCCAACGGCGATCGAAGGAGGGTTGCCGCTCGGGCGGCAGGATGCCGCGATAGAAATCATGCGCGTCATAAACAAGGCGTGCGCCGCAGCTGGCCGCCAGCGGCGCCACCGCCCGGTGCAGCTCGAAGGAGTGCAGGTAATAGAGTTCTGCCGCCGGGATCTGAGGGCGCGCCCGCCTCCGCCGCGCCCACTCCCGGACCCGGAACCCGACATAGAGCGCCTCCTCGCCGGATCGGCCGAGCCGGCCCTCGCGCAGCCCGTCCATCGCGGCATGGCGCACTTTGACATCGGGCCTGGATGCGGCGAGCGCGCGCACCTCGAGCGATGCGTCCCAGAAGCGCCGCTCGCTTGCTCGGCCTTCCACGACGATCGAGCGGAACCCGGCCTCCGCCAGGGTAGTGGCGATGCGGAAGGCGCGGCTGTCGGCTTCGAGCGGCAGGGGGGTCAGCGACACCGCGATGCCGTGTCCGGCATTACTCATGCGTTTGCCGTAAAGCCCGACCGCGCTTGTCGAGGCGGACGGGCGCGGTCCACGGCGGAATGCGTGTCGCCGCGCCGCCGCCAAACGGATCGCCAATCGGCACTGGCGGCGGAGGGCGAGAGCCGGTGCGCCATATCGGTTTGCTGCACGCCGCTCACGCCGCCTGCGCGACGTGGCAGTCGCGGCGTTGGTCCACGAACTTCTGGAACCACAATTCGAGCATCAGCAATGCGAAGATCTTGTTCGAGGCATCGACACGGCCGGTAAAATGATCGTCCAGCAATCCCGCAACCGCCTCGGGGCGGTAGAGCCCGCGCTCAGCGAAACGGCGGCTGTTGAGGTTGCCGCGGACGAAATCCTGCAATTCCGCCCGCATCCACAACTTCATCGGCACGTTGAAGCCCTGCTTCGGGCGGTACAGGATCTCATGCGGCAGGTGCCGCTCCATGGCTTTTTTGACGAGATACTTGCCTTCGCGCTCGCGCAGCTTGTAGCCGGACGGGACGGTGAAGGCCCATTCCACCAGATGGTGGTCGAGAAACGGCACGCGCGCTTCGAGGCCATGTGCCATCGTCATCCGGTCGACCTTGGTCAGCATCTCGCTGACCAGGGTGGTCTTGATATCGGTGTAGAGCTTGCGGTCGAGCTGGTCTTCGCCGGGGGCCCCCTCGAAGCAGCGCTGGACGACGCTGTTCTGCACGGTCTCGACCGCCGCCGAGGCGAGTTCCGGCTGCAGCAGTTCGGCCAGTTCCTCGCGCTGGAAGCAGGTGAAGGAACGCAGGTACCGTTCGTCGCGCGACGGCGGGTCGAGGGCTTCCCGCAACCTCGTCGGCAGCAGCCGGGAAATCGCGGTCGTCCGCCGCGCCCGGTTCGCCGCACTCGGGAAATCGACGTGGCGCCACACGTAACCGGCAAACACTTCGTCGCCGCCATCGCCGCTGAGCGCCACCTTGACATGCCGCCGCGCCAGCCCGGCCAGATAGTACAGCGCAAAGGCGGAGGAGATCGCGAACGGCTCGTCGGCATGCCAAACCACGCGCCCCAACCCATCGATCAAATCCGGGGTCAACGCGAATTCGTGATGGCGCGCGCCGCAATGCGCGGCCACCGCTGCGGCGTACGGACTCTCGTCGAATTCGGCGAGACCCGGGAAGGTGATGCTGAACGTATCGAGCGGCGTCGTTGCGATGCGCGATCCGGCAGCGACGATCGAGCTGGAATCGACGCCGCCGCTGAGAAACGCCCCGACCGGCACGTCGGAGACCATGTGCGAGGTCACCGCCGCCGAAAAGCGCGTTTCGAACTGCTCGCAGGCTTCGTCCAATGACAGCCGGCGATCGGGCGTGACTGCAAGCTTCCAGTATTGCCGGCGTTCGATGCCGCTTCGGGTCGCCTTGAGGAAATGGCCCGGCGGCAGCTTGTGGACTCCGCGCAAGATGCAATGCTGATCGGGAATGCTGAGCAGGTGGAAATATTCGGCCAGTGCGGCAAGGTCGATCGCAGTCGGCACCCGCGGATCGGCAAGCAGCCCCTTCATCTCGGACGAAAACAGCAGCCGCCTGTCGTCGGCGAAGTAGTAGAGCGGTTTGATCCCGATGCGATCGCGCGCCAGCAGCAGGCACTGCTTGCGGGCATCCCAAATCGCCAGCGCGAACATGCCGTCGAGCGCGTCGAGAAAGCGCTCGCCGCGCTCCTGGTACAAATGGAGGATCACCTCGGTATCGGAAGCGGAACGGAAGCGGTGGCCGCGGGCACGCAACCCCGCGGCCAGTTCCGCGTAATTGTAGCACTCGCCGTTGTAGGTGATCCAAACCGTGCCGTCCTCGCTGGCCATCGGCTGATGCCCGGCCGCGGAGATGTCGATGATCGACAGGCGGCGATGGCCAAGGCCGACATCGCCCGACACCCAATGACCGCTGTCGTCGGGGCCGCGATGCGCGATCAGCTCGGTCATCCGCGCCAGCAGGCGCGGGTCGGCGGGGGCTCCGGTGCCGAACTCGAAAATGCCCGCGATGCCGC
>Ga0213875_10001614_pt1 | contig 14256 bp, 14 predicted proteins | sample BarmaccomBMRX_R8_FD_160105 | JGI IMG/M metagenome (GOLD analysis project Ga0213875, IMG submission 160105) | Root-associated microbial communities from Barbacenia macrantha in rupestrian grasslands, the National Park of Serra do Cipo, Brazil - RX_R8 | ecosystem: Host-associated > Plants > Roots... | reverse complement strand
GTAACTAGATAGGTTGCTCCGGCCTGCACCTGTCGCTATCAGTGTGTTCGCACTGGCTGCGTCCGATTCGATGGCCGCTTATTTGCGGGCGGGGCGGAGTCGTGGTGTAGTGCGGCTCGTGCCGGAGATCCCCGCTGTTCCCGATGATGCCGCGGGGGTTCGCGCTGCGAATGCGCGGCTGCGGGAGTTGCTGGCGGAGCGGGACGCGCGGATCGCGGAGCAGGACGCGGTGATCGCGGTGCTGCGGGAGCAGTTGGCCGGGGTGCAGTCGCAGGTCGCGGACCTGGCTGCCCGGGCCGCCGCGAACTCGCGGAACTCTTCGAAGCCGCCGTCGTCGGACGGGCTGGCGAAGCCGGCGCCGAAGTCGCTGCGCGGGAAGTCCGGGCGGAAGCCGGGCAGGCCGAAGGGGCAGCCGGGGGCGACGATGCAGCTCAGCGAGCATCCGGACAAGACGGTACGGCATCGGCCGGCGCGGTGCGGCTGCTGCGGGAAGTCCCTGAAGCGGGCGGCGGTGACCGCGGTCGAGCGCCGCCAGGTCATCGACATCCCGCCGGTGAAGGCGAAGACGACCGAGCACCAGATGCTCACGCTGCTGTGCGGCTGCGGGTGCGAGACGAAGGCGCAGGCCCCGGACGGGGTGACCGCTCCGGTGCAGTACGGGCCGCGGCTGATGGGCACCGGGATCTACCTGTGGCACGGCCAGTTCCTGTCCCGGGACCGTGCCTGCCAGGCCCTTTCGGAGCTGTTCGGGTGCGCCCCGTCGCCCGGCGCGCTGGCCGCCGCGGCGCGGAAGACCGCGGGGCTGGTCGCGCCCGCCCTGAAAGCCATCACGAAGTACCTGATCAGCTGCGAGGTCGTGCACTTTGACGAGACCGGGTTCCGCACCGCCGGGAAGCTCGCCTGGGTGCACTCGGCGTCGTGGGGGAAGTTCGTCCTGGTCACCGTGCACGCCAAGCGCGGGAAGGACGGGATGACGGCGGCCGGAGTGCTGCCGTTCTTCGCCGGCATCGCCGTCCACGACGCGTGGAAGCCCTACGACACCTTCGGCAACGTCGCAGGCCACGTCCTGTGCGGCGCCCATGTCCTGCGTGAGCTCGTCGCGGTCACTGACACCGGCACGGACCTGGACAAGGCGTGGGCGCAGCAGGCCATCGACGCGCTGCTCGCCCTCGGCAAGGCCGCCGAAGCCGCCCGTCAGGACGGGAAGGACGCCATCGACACGAAAGTCCTGGCAGAGCACGAGGACTGGTACCGCAAGGCCGCCGCGGCCGGGATCGCCCTCAACGCAGGCCGCCACGGCAAGCTCCAGGAGAAACGGCACGCCCTCGCCACCCGGATGCAGGCTCGGGAGGATGACTACCTGCGGTTCGCCCGCGACCTGCGCGTCCCGTTTACGAACAACGCCGCTGAGCAGGCAATACGCATGAGCAAGCTCCGGATCAAGATCTCCGGCTGCATGCGCTCCATGGCTGGCGCGGAAGAATTCTGCGCGATCCGGTCCTACCTCGCGACTGCCGCCCGCCACGGCACCGGCACACTCGAAGCCCTCATCGGCGCCTTCCAGGGCCGGCCCTGGATCCCCGAAACCGGCTAGACCAGCCCGGCACCAAAGCGCCCGCCCCGGGCCAGAATCGCGGCCCGCCTGTCTAGCCAGTTACGCGGCTCTTGCCTGCATTCATTCCATACGGTTCGCGGAGTTGCGCGGTCGGCTGGCCTGGGTGCAGCCCCAGCCGTCGCAGGGCCTCTGCCCCTGCAAAGACATGCACAAAGCATCCGGCGGATCCGCCGGGCAGCCGCACCCGGCACAGGCTGATCCGGATGTCATGATCGCTGAAGCCAGGCCAGTAGTCCACGCCCCGGTCACGCAGTCAAGCCGTTAGCGCGTCGACCGGGCGCTTGCTCTTGGCCAGGTTGCGGTACGCCAAGACGGTCACGTATTCGTCCGGTGCAACAGCCATATATTCAGTATGGCACTGAACAAGGCCGGACAGCACCAAACCACCCCAAGCCCAAGCCGCAACGGGACCTATCTAGTTACTCCCGGTCAAGATGAAAGGCAAAGAGGATTCCCCACGCCCCGAGGCATTCATCGATGTCCTCGTCCCGGCGTACACAAGCCGGGCGCGTGAGAACATCCAGGTCGGAGAGGATCTCTTTACCACAGAGGTTCCGGGATTGCAGCTTGCACTAGACCGCCCGCCAGTCACCATCACGCTGGAAATGCACCGCCTCAACGGCGAGATCCTGCAGTGCGAACTGCCGTTCCCCGACGAGGTGAGCGCTCTGGCGCTGAAGAGCCTCGCAACCACGGTCCGGTCCAAGGACACTGACATAGCAGACATATGGCGATGCCTCGAGATCGCGTTCGCCGCAGGGCTTGGACCCGCAGACTTTACTCGCGGTGTTCGCGCACAGAGCGCCGACGTGATCCGGTCTCTGTTCGGCAGCCGCCGAGGAGCGCCTGTGGCCGGGCTCGCTGCCGGGCAGCGTCTCTCAGCCAAAGCAACCGATGCCCTCTTTACCCGAATACGGGCGCTGATCGCACATGTCCTCGGGCCGGCCCGGCCAGCATCCCCGCAGTGAAATCAACCAGCCGGGGATAAATCGGTATCAGGGCGGCGGCTCGGACTCCAGCGCGCTGGCCGAGGCCCGGCGGATCGTCCCCGCGCCATCCATCAAGGCCCGCCGCCAAGGCGCGACGCCCTTGATCTCGGTTTCCAGCGAGAAGCTCAGGAACGTCCTGATCACCACGATCAGCCCGAGTACGAGGACATTATCGAGGGTGGGCGCGACCGCGACGGTGCGAACCAGATCGGCGGCGACCAGGACTTCCAGGCCTAGCAGCAGGGTCCCGCCAAATGCCTGGCGCAGTACCAGGTAAGCCTTTGCCGACCAGCCGGATCGCCGCACGGCCACCACCGCGAGCACGAACGACCAGATCACGCCGACTATCAGGATCGCGGCGCCCAGTGCCTCGAAACCCTGGGCAACGTGATCCATAAGCCCGGTGAACGTCTCGGCCGACCCCCCGGCAGTAGCCGCCGCGGGCATCATGTGCCGGTCTAGCCGACGGCAGCTTTGCTGGCTCGTTGCGCCTTGAAGCACTTCCAGCACACCTTGCGCGGTTTGCCGGCGTGGCGTCCCTGGTTGTGCCTGTGGATCATGTACGGCGCGAGCAATAGCAGCGAGATGATCATGTGGCCCACATTCTGCCCGTCGCGGAGCCTGGCGTGCTCAGGCCCGGCCTTCGGGGAGTCTAACCCGCTCGTGTGATGAGGACCAGGGCGCGGGGGCGCCAGCCGTCGTGCGCGGCCGCGGACGACGGCTCCGGGGCTGAGGATGGCCCCGCCCAGCGCTTACCGCTTGGCGTAGTCAGTGAAGCCCTGCCAGTCGATCACGACACAGGGCTCGTTGCCGACGACCCACGCGTCGTGGCCGGGTGCCATGATGGCGAAATCTCCGGGGCCGTACTCCACCTCTTCCCCATCGTCCATGACGACCTTCATCCGGCCGGAAATGAAGTAGCCCATGTGGGCAGCCTGACAGCTCTCGGTCTGGGCGATCGGCTTCACGTGCTGCGACCACCTCCAGCCAGGCAGAAACGTGGCGCGGCCGACGCCCCCTTCTTTCATGTTCACCAGCTGGAGCTGGCCCGTGCCGCCCTCGAACGGCCGGGTCTCTTCGGGTGAATCGAAGCTCATGCGAACTAGACCTGGCATCTTGACCCCCTCCTGTGTCGATGGTTCAGGTCCTTCGGTCTGCTGGCCGACCGGCCCGGAACGACAGGGGAAGGCGCGCCGATTTGCAAGCCGGATGCAGCGGCTATCAGGCTAAAGGCCCTGGCCAGACCATCCTTACGCGGCAGGTCCGCGGAGGTCAAGGTGGTGATCAGAGACTGGGAGCCGGTGAGCGGATTCGAACCGCTGGCCTGCCGTTTACAAGACGGCTGCTCTGCCTGCTGAGCTACACCGGCCGGGCAGCGTAATCGTAGCCGAGATCGCGCGGTGGCCACTTCGTACAGCGCGATCGACGCGGCGACGCCGGCGTTGAGTGACTCGGCCGGGCCGGACATCGGGATCCGGACGAGCACGTCGCACGCGGAGGCGACGATTCTGGACAGACCGCGCCCCTCGGACCCGACGACCAGCACCAGCGGGGCATCGGCGACCGGCATCTCGCGGACGTCGGTTTCCGCGCCCGCGTCCAGGCCGGCGACGAACAGCCCGCGCTGCTGGTACGCCTGCAGCGCCCGCACCAGGTTCCCGGCGCGCGCCACCGGCAGCCGGGCGAGCGCCCCCGCCGACGCCTTCCACGCGCCGGCCGTGACGCCTGCGCTGCGCCGCGACGGCACCACCACGCCCTGCGCCCCGAAGGCGGCGGCGGAACGCACCGCGGCGCCGAGGTTGCGCGGGTCGGTCACCCCGTCGAGCGCCACGATGAGCGGGGGTGATGCCACCGCTCGTTCGGGAAGATCATCGGGGTGAGCGTACTGGTACGGGCGGACACGGAGGGCAACCCCCTGATGCACCGCGCCCGCTGTGAGCCGGTCCAGTTCCGCGGCGCCCGCCTCGAGCACCGCGATGCCCGCGCCGGCGGCGAGCCGGACCGCCTCGCTGACCCGCTCGTCCTGCTGTGCCCGCCCGGCCACGTACAGCGCGACCGCGGGAACCTCCGCCCGGAGCGACTCCACGACCGGGTTGCGGCCGGCGACCCATTCCGCGCCGTCCGCGCCGGGCCGCGCGGCCGCTGTGGTTTCCGCCGGTGATGTGACCGAACGAGAGGTGGCATCCCTGCCACGCCGCGTGCTCGCGGCACGGGCGGCGGCCGCCCGCTGCGCCGGGTGACCCGGCCGCATCACGGCGGGCGGCGTCGGGCCCTTGCCCTCCAGGCGCCGCTTGCCGTGCCCGCCGGTTCCAGGCCGCGGCTTGCCGGACTTGGTGCGCCCGCCGGGTCCCGGCCGGCCGTCCCTGCCTCCCGGCTTCGTCATGGTTTCAGCTCCCATCGGGGGCCCTCCGGTGTGTCCTCGACCACGACGCCGACGCGCTCGAGGCTGCTCCTGATCGAGTCGGCGGCGGCGTAGTCCCTGCGGGTGCGCGCCGCCTCGCGCTGCTGCAGCGCCAGCCCGACGAGCGTGCCGACCACTCCCTGCAGGCGGCCGCCACGCTCTTCGCGAGCCCAGTGGCCGTCCAGCGGGTCGAGGCCGAGCACGGCGAGCATGGCGCGTGCCTGCGCCAGGCTCTCGGCGGTCTCGAGCCGGTTCCCGCTGGCGATCGCCTGGTTGCCGTCCCGGACGGTGGCGTGCAGCGCGGCGAGGGCGGCGGGCACGGAGAGGTCGTCGTCGAGGGCGGCGGCGAACGAGGCCGGGATGTTCGCGGGCACCGCGGGCTGCTCCGCGCCCGCCGTACCGGGCTCGCCGGGCCCGGCGGGCGGTTCGCCGGCGATCTCCCGGGCGCGGGTGACAAAGCGTTCTATCCGCTGATAGGCGGAGACGGCCTCGTCCAGCGCGTCCTCGGAGTACTCGAGGGCCGAACGGTAGTGCGCCTGCCCGAGGTAATACCGCAGTTCCTGCGGCCTGACCTGGGTCAGCACCTCCGTGACCAGCAGGAAGTTGCCCAGCGACTTGCTCATCTTCTGGCCGGACATGTCCACCAGGCCGTTGTGCAGCCAGTAGCGGGCGAACGGGTCCCCGGCGGACACCGACTGCGCGATCTCGTTCTCGTGGTGCGGGAACACCAGGTCCAGGCCGCCGCCGTGGATGTCGAACGCGGGCCCGAGATACTTGGTGGACATGGCCGAGCACTCCAGGTGCCAGCCGGGGCGCCCGGGCCCCCAGGGCGTATCCCAGTACGGCTCGCCGGGCTTCGCGCCCTTCCACAGCGTGAAGTCGCGGGGATCGCGCTTGGCGGCCGCCGCGCCGTCGCCGGCGTCCCCGGCGTCGTCGGCGGCCCGCATGTCCTGCAGCCGCTGGCCGGACAGGGCGCCGTACCCGGGATAGGAGCGGACGTCGAAGTACACGTCGCCGCCGCCCGGGTAGGCGTGTCCCGTGCCGGTCAGCCGGCCGATGAGAGCGATCATCTCCGGGATGTGGCCGGTCGCGCGGGGCTCGGCGTCAGGCGGCCGGCACCCGAGCGCGTCGTAGGCCCGGGTGAAGGCGCGCTGGTTGCGTTCGGCAAGTGCCCACCACGGCGTTCCCAGGGCCGCCGCGTTGGCCAGGATCTTGTCGTCGACGTCGGTGACGTTCCGGCAGTAGGTCACCTGGTATCCGGATGCCTCGAGCCACCGGACGAGGATGTCGAAGCACACCCCCGACCGGAGGTGACCTATGTGCGGCGGCCCCTGCAGCGTGGCACCGCACAGGTACAGCGACACCCGTCCCGGCCTGAGCGGCCGGAACTCGCGAACCGCCCTGGCGGCGGTGTCGTGCAGGCGGAGCGTCATCGACAACAGCGTACCGGTACGCCGTCACGAGCCGCCGGTCTTGCCGTACCGCCGGGCACGGATAGCGTAGCCTTGCATCGTTTCGCGGGGATAGACGTGCTTCGCCGGCAATGTCCCCGCCTTTCCGGCACACCGTCACACCATCTCTTCGTCCTGTCTGGAACGACAATCCCGATGAACGCCCATAACCCGGCATCAGGCTCCAGGTGGCCCGGCCTGCTGACGCAGCTCGCGGTCATCGCCGTCGTGGTCGCCCTCGCGGGCGCGACGTTCGTGCTGTCCTACGCGGGCGTGCACGCGATCGCCGTCGCGGCAGGCGTCCCCAGGGCGCTGGCCAGGCTCTACCCGGCGATATTCGACGCGGTGCTCGTCGTCGCGTGCACGGCGGCCCTGACCCTGCGCGGCGCGACCCCGTGGGCCCGCTTGTACCCGTGGCTGTCGATCATCGTGCTGGTCGCGGTCATCGGCACCGCCGACGCGATCCACGCCATGGGCATCGCGCTGCCGCACCGCCAGACCGCCGGGACGGTCGCGGCGCTCCCGTGGGCGCTGGTCATGCTCGGCTTCAGCCTCTGGCTGACGATGCTCCGCCATACCCGCGCCCAGCAGCCCGCCGAAAAGACGCCTCCCGCCGAAGCGCGGCGCACGGAGGAGAACGCCGCCGCCGTCGCGGAGACAGCCATTGAAGCGCAGGCCGCATCGAAAGCATCGACAGCTCCGGAAACAGTCGCCGCTGCCGGCACACCAGAAGAAGCGCCCGCCAGCGCGGAAGCACCCAAGGACGGACAGGCCAGGCCGGAAGCGCCGCTCGCCACGCATTTCCGGCGCGTCCGCTCCACGCCAACCCCGCCTGAAGACTAAGCGGCGCCGCTTTTGCCATGATCGTGGGCCAAAATGCCCCCTATGGAGGGCCCTCCGGCCCACGATCATGAAACCGGCCCGGGGAGCGGGCCGGGGCGAGCGGGACGATCAGGGCGGTGGCGATGGCGGCGATGCCTTCGCCGCGGCCGGTCAGGCCGAGCCCGTCCGTGGTTGTCGCGGCGAGGCTGACCGGCGCGCCGGACAGCGCCTCGGCGAGGGCGCCCGCGGCCTCCGACCGGCGCGGCGCGAGCTTGGGCCGGTTGCCGACGATGTACACCGCGACGTTCCCGATGCGGAAGCCGGCCTCGGCGACCAGGCGGGCGGTCTCGCGCAGCAGGGTCACGCCCGCCGCGCCGGCCCATTCCGGCCGCGACGTGCCAAAGGTGGCGCCGAGATCCCCGAGGCCCGCCGCGGACAGCAGTGCGTCGCACGCGGCGTGCGCCGCGACGTCGCCGTCGGAGTGCCCCGCCAGCCCGGTCTCACCGGGCCACCGCAGGCCCGCGAGATACAGCACGCGGCCCGCCTCGAATGGGTGCACGTCGACGCCCAGCCCCACCCGCGGCACGATTTCCACCGCAGCAGCCTACCGAAAGCCGGACGGCGCGCCCCGTGTGGAAGGCGCGCCGTCCAGATGACAGCCCGAGCGGCTGCGGCAGGGAACCGGTTCAGTGCGCGAGAACCTCGTCGAGAAGCGCTTCGGCCTTGTCCTCGTTGGTCTTCTCGGCGAGCGCGAGCTCGCTCACGAGAATCTGGCGTGCCTTCGCAAGCATGCGCTTCTCGCCGGCGGACAGGCCGCGTTCCCTGTCCCGCCGCCAAAGGTCCCTGACCACCTCGGCGACCTTGTTCACATCGCCCGAGGCGAGCTTCTCAAGGTTCGCCTTGTACCGCCGCGACCAGTTCGTGGGCTCCTCGGTGTGCGGCGCCCGGAGCACCTCGAACACCCGCTCAAGCCCTTCCTGACCTACGACATCCCGCACACCGACGAGTTCCGCGTTATCCGCGGGCACCCGTACGGTCAGGTCACCCTTGTCGACCTTCAGGACCAGATAAGTCTTATCCTCGCCCTTAATCGTGCGAGTCTCGACGGCCTCGATGCGAGCAGCCCCGTGGTGGGGATAAACGACGGTATCGCCGACCTTGAAAGACATGTGGCAAGTACCCCTTCCGCTGAAAGCCATCTTACCACGTCCCGCACCGCCGATAAAACGCCCTTGAGGGTGAATATGCAGGTCAGCGCACGTATTTCGAGCGCACGCCAATGAGCGCTGCCAGACAAGCCGCACCGGCACGAAGCCGCGCCGGCCGTGGGCCGTGCCGGCCACGGGCGGTCCGGTCACCGGCCGGACGGGCGCCGGCATGGATCAACGGGCGCCGAACCGCCTGCGGCGGCCCGGGCATGGTCTTTGCGGTAGATCACCCAGTCTACCCGAGGAGGGCGCGATACTCCTTCCAGGCCCGTATTCGTGCCGCGCCACCCGCCGCCGCCGCGCTCCGTCCCGGGCAAACGTGCCGGCCAGACGGCGACCCGGTCTAGGCTCGTACTGGAAAGGGTCGTGGCCCCGGCGGCCGGCACGTGTGAGGGGTGCCCGTGAGCTTCGGCGGAGAGCCAGGGCGGGATGACGGTGGCCTGCCCCCGGTGAACATCGAGATCCCGGATGATGCCAGGGAGCTCGAGCGTGACGTGCTCGCGTACCACAGGGAGCTGCGCGCGTGCCGGCGGCGCCAGCGGCTCCGCCGGGTCTTCGCCCCGTTCACCGGTCACGGCGCCGCCCTGCCCCTGATCGCGACGTGCGTGGCCGTCTCGATGCTGGCCGGCGCGATGCTCTCGGTCGTCTCGATCACCCCCGCGTCGGCGCCCACGGTGACCCGTACCGGGGCGGCTCCCGCGCGTTCCGGAAGCACGGGCGGCCTCCCCGCGGGCACCCGCCGCCTCCCGGCCGGGACCGTCGTGCTCGACGGCAGGCAGCAGCCGGTGCGCATCCTGGTCAGCTCCGTCCTCGTGCTCGTCCCCGCGCGATGCGGCTGCGGCGCCGCGCTGCGCCGCCTGGCGGCCCAGGCGGCGCGCGCGCACGTCCCGGCCTTCTTCGTCGGCACCGGCGCCGCCGCTCCTCAGCTCGCGCGCCTGACCGCGCGGTACGGCGGCGGGACGGCACGGCCGGTGTACGACACGGCGGACGTCCTCGGCTCGGCGTACCGCCCGGCCGGCCTGACCGTGCTGCTCGTGCACAGTGACGCGGTCGCCGAAGTCCGCAAGAACCTCCCAGCCGGCGTCCAGCTCGCGCCGGCGCTGCCCGGGCTGCTCAGACCCGCCGCCGCGCCGGCGCCCCCGGCCGCGAGCCCGGTGAACACCTGACGGACGCCTACCGGTACGATCTCTACGACCTGTAGTGGGACCGACCGATGGAGGCCCTCGCCGTGATCCGCCGCTCCGGGACGACCGTGGCGCGCCGTCTGCTGAAGCGCCGCCTGCTCATCAGCGCCGCGGCGATGCTGGTCCCGGCGCTCGCGGGGTGCGAGGCTGGCCTGAACGCCCCGACGCTGCAGTACCACCAGGCCGGCCCCGGCGGCTACGGATCGGCGGGCCCGGTCAACATCAGCAACGCCTTTGTGCTCGACGGGCCGGTCGGCTCCGCGGTACCGGCCGGCGGCTCGGCCGGGCTCTTCGTGGCCCTCTACAACGGCGGAGCGCAGAACGACCGGCTGCTCGGTGTGGCCGCCCCCGGGTGGGCCGGCAGCGTGAGGGTCACCGGAGGCACCGTCTCGCTGCCGGCGAACACATCCGTGCTGCTGACCGGGCCGCAGCCAGAGCTCGTGCTCAGCGGCCTCACCAGGCCGGTCCGCGGCGGCCAGGCGATCCCGGTCATCTTCGACTTCCAGCATGCGGGCGCGGTGACGCTCATGGTGCCGGTCGAGCCGCACGCCTTCTACTTCAGCCAGCTCGCGCAGGCGCCCACGGCCAGCCCCACGCCGACGGCCACCCCGTCGGCGTCTTCGTCGCCGGGCCGAAAGATCGTGCCCCCGCCCCACTCGCCGTCCGCGACACCCAGCCCGTCCGCTTCCAGGTAATTTTTGCCGGACGAGCGCGGGTTTCTCCTCCGGGCCGGCACTTGCCCGCCAACGGCGGCGCCCGTCAGCCTGAGGACTCGAACTTGTAGCCGAGGCCGCGAACCGTGACGATGTGCCGGGGCCTGGCGGGGTCGAGCTCGACCTTGGCTCGCAGTCGCTTGATGTGGACGTCCAGCGTCTTGGTGTCGCCCACGTAGTCGGCGCCCCACACGCGGTCGATGAGCTGCATCCGGGTGAGCACCCGGTCCGAGTTGCGCAGCAGCACCTGGAGCAGCTCGAACTCCTTCAGCGGCAGCTGCACCGGCTCGCCGCGGACGGTGACCACGTGCCGGTCGACGTCCATCCGGACCGGACCCGACTCGAGAGTCGCCTCGGCGGTCTCCTCCACGTCGCCCCGGCGGCGCAGCACCGCCCGCATCCGGGCGACGAGCTCCCGCGACGAGAACGGCTTGGTCACGTAGTCGTCGGCGCCGAGCTCGAGGCCGACCACCTTGTCGATCTCGCTGTCCTTGGCGGTCAGCATGATCACCGGCACGCTGGACCGTTCCCGCAGCGACCGGCAGACCTCGCTGCCCGGCAGGCCGGGCAGCATCAGGTCGAGCAGCACCAGGTCCGCTCCGGTGCGGTCGAAGGTGTCGAGCGCATCGGGGCCGGTCGAGCAGACGGCGACCTCGAATCCCTCCTTGCGGAGCATGTACGAGATGGCGTCGCTGAACGATTCCTCGTCTTCGACCACGAGCACGCGAGTCACTGGGTGCCTCCTGACGGGGTGTCCGGGATCTCCGGGGGCTTGCTAGGCGCGCAGCCTGTCGGCGCTCGCGCCGTCATGGTCGTTCCGCAACGGTAGCCACAGGGTGAAGGTGGACCCCGCGCCCTCCACGCTCCGCACCGTTACGCGGCCGCCGTGCGCGGCCGTCACGTGCTTCACGATCGCGAGCCCGAGGCCGGTGCCGCCGGTGGCACGCGAGCGCGCCGGATCGACACGGTAGAAGCGTTCGAATATCCGTTCCAGATCCCGTTCCGGGATGCCGATGCCCTGATCGGTCACGCTGATCTCGGCGCCGCCGTCGCCGGCCTTCTTCGTCGTGACCACGACCCGGGTACGTTCCGGGCTGTACACGACCGCGTTCTCCAGCAGGTTTCGCAGCGCGGTGACCAGCAGGTCCTCCTCGCCGAGCACGCTCAGGCCGCGGGCGCCGGTCGACGCGAGCGTGATCCCCCGGGCGTTCGCCTTCATCCGGCACCTGTCCAGCGCTTCGGCGACGACCGCCTCCAGCTCCACCGGCTGCGGATCGGGGATCGGCTCCGCCGCCTGGATCCTGTTCAGCGTGATGAGGTCCTGTACGAGGAAGGTGAGCCGGGCGGCCTCCTGCCGCATCCGCCCCGCGAACCTGCGCACCGCCTCGGCGTCCTCGGCCGCGTCCTCGATCGTCTCGGCCAGCAGCGCCAGCGCGCCGACCGGGGTCTTGAGCTCGTGGCTGACGTTGGCCACGAAGTCCCGGCGCACCTCTTCCACCCGGCGGAGCTCGGTCTGGTCCTCGGCGAGCACGAGCACCAGCCCACCGCCGCCGAGACTGCCGGACAGCGGCGCCACCCGGACGGCGAACGTGGTCGCGCGGCCGCCGAACCTGGGGACCTGGACCTCGAACTCGGCCTCACGGATCTCGCCGTCCCGGCGGACCTGGCGGGCGAGCGCCAGCAGCTCGCTCACCATGAGCCGGTCGCCCTTGACGATGCCGAACGCGCGCGCAGCGGCGCTGGCCCGCAGCACCCGGTCCTCGCTGTCGAGGACGACGGCGGATGACGAGAGTACGGAAAGGACGGAGGCGATCCCGGGTGGCAGCTTCGCGGGCTGCTGCGCGGCCCGCAGCCGGGTGCTGCGCGGCTGGCGCACCGCGGAGCCGGTGCGCGTCCTTATGGCCACCCCGCCTCCCGGACCAGCGATGACTCAACCGGTGTCACAGGCAGCCAGCGGTGTGACCAGTCCAGACTCACGACTGTCATGGTATGCGGATATGCCGGCCTATCCACAATCGGGAGGTTCCCGGAAATTCCACTGTTCCCCGGATGTTCACCTTGCCGTCATTTTCCGCTATGCCCCGGATGCCGGATTCGTCGCCGGCCGTTCGCTAGCGGCCCTGGTTCCGCACGGCCTCGGCGGCCTCCGCGGCCGCATCCGGGTCCAGGTAGCGACCGCCGGGCACGGCCGGCCGGAAGGACTCGCCGAGCTCGTACACGAGCGGGATGCCGGTGGGGATGTTCAGCTCGGCGATCGACGCGTCACCGATCTTGTCGAGGTGCTTGACCAGCGCGCGCAGCGAGTTGCCGTGCGCAGCCACCAGCACCGTGCGGCCCGCCGCCAGATCCGGCACGATCGCGTCGTACCAGTGCGGAAGCAGGCGGCCGACGACATCCTCGAGGCACTCGGTCCGCGGCATCAGCTCGGGAGGCAGTTGCGCGTACCGGGGATCCCCCGCCTGTGAGAGCGGGTCGTCGTCGGCGATCGGCGGTGGCGGCACGTCGTAGGACCGGCGCCACAGCATGAACTGCTCGTCGCCGAACTCCTTGCGGGTCTGCGCCTTGTCCTTGCCCTGCAGCGCGCCGTAGTGCCGTTCGTTCAGCCGCCAGGAGCGGCGCACGGGCAGCCAGGCCAGCCCCGCCACGTCCAGCGCGATGTTCGCCGTCTGGATCGCGCGGGTCAGCACCGAGGTGTGCACCACGTCGGGACGCAGGCCGGCCTCGGCGAGCATCCGGCCGCCGGCCGCCGCCTCCTCCTCACCCCTGGCGGAGAGGCCGACGTCCACCCAGCCGGTGAACAGGCCCTTGGAGTTCCATTCGCTTTCGCCATGCCGAAACAGCACCAGGGTTCGCATACCCGGAAGCCTATCCGTGAGCGGCGGCGCCGAGGGAACACCCCACGACACCGCGAAGTTGGTTACATATGTGTCAACAGTGCCCCGACCTGTCCCACGGCGGATCGCGACCCTCAGCGTTCACACCTCACCGCTCGACCAGCCGGGCACCGGCGACGCTGGGGGCCTGAACGTCTATGTCGTCGAGGTGGCCAGGCGGCTGGCGGCACGCGGCACCGAGGTGGAGATCTTCACCCGCGCGGTCTGCAGGGACACCCCTCCGGTCACCGAGCTCACGCCCGGGGTCCTTGTCAGGAGCGTTGCGGCGGGCCCCTTTGAGGAACTCGACAAGAGCGACCTTCCGGGCCAGATATGCCCGTTCACATTCGAGGTGCTCCGCGCCGAGGCCGCGCACGCCCCGGGCAGGTATGACCTGATCCACGCGCACTACTGGCTGTCCGGCCAGGTGGGGGCGGTGGCGCGGGAGCGCTGGGGGGTACCGCTCGTCCAGTCCATGCACACCCTGGGCAGGGTGAAGAACGCCGCGCTGGCGGACGGCGACACGGCCGAGCCGGATAGCAGGATCCGCGGCGAGCACGAGGTGGTCGCCGCCGCCGACCGGCTGATCGCGAACACCCCGCAGGAGGCGCGCCAGCTCACCGAGCTCTACGGCGCGGATCCGGCAAAGATCAGGACCGTCAGCCCGGGCGCCGATCTCACGGTCTTCCGGCCCGGGTCCGCTCTCCTGGCGCGGCGGAAGCTGGGCCTGGCGCCGGACGCCGTGGTGCTCGTGTTCGCGGGCCGGGTGCAGCCGCTGAAGGGACCCGACATCGTGCTGCGCGCCGCCGCGCGCCTGCTGGCCGAGGAGCCCGCGCTGGCCGGGCGGCTCACCGTGGCGATGGTCGGCGGGCCGAGCGGCGCCGAGCGCAGCGACCCGGACCGGATGCGCGTGCTTGCCGCCGCGCTCGGCATCTCCGGTGCCGTCAGGCTCGAGCCGCCGTGCCCGCAGGCGGAGCTGGCCGACTGGTACCGGGCGGCG
>Ga0213875_10001613_pt1 | contig 14261 bp, 11 predicted proteins | sample BarmaccomBMRX_R8_FD_160105 | JGI IMG/M metagenome (GOLD analysis project Ga0213875, IMG submission 160105) | Root-associated microbial communities from Barbacenia macrantha in rupestrian grasslands, the National Park of Serra do Cipo, Brazil - RX_R8 | ecosystem: Host-associated > Plants > Roots... | reverse complement strand
CTCGTACTCCACGGCGAACGCTCGTCCGGATCCTGGGTCGAGTTCAGGAAGCCGGCCCGCACGCCGAGCACGTTGAGCGCGTCCACCTGATCCTGCATGAGCGCGATCAGCGGCGAGATGACCACGCCGGTGCCGGGCCGCACCAGGGCCGGGATCTGGTAGCACAGCGACTTGCCGCTGCCGGTCGGCATCAGCGCGATCGCGTCCCCGCCCGCGCAGACGTGCTCGATGATCTGGAGCTGATGACCGCGGAACGAGTCGTAACCGAAGTACCGGTGCAGCACCCCGGCCGGCGTCTCGCTGCTCTCGGGCCCGCTCACGCCGCGATTCTACGGCCAGCCGCCGACAGTACCGGTGGCTGCCGGGCACGCCACCCCTCCTGCTACGGTGCCAGCATTGATGCCGAACTGGCGGACCGCCTGCTGATCAGGGACGTCGTCGAGACCTGGACCAGCGCCCGGGACTCCGGCGACTGGGAGGCCTTCCGGGCCTGCTGGCACGACGACGGCTACATGATGGCCACCTGGTACCAGGGGCCGAAGGAAGACTTCATCCGGGTCAGCCAGGAAGGCGCGGCCCGGGGTGTCAACATCCTGCACTTCACCGGGGGTGTGCGGATCCAGCTCAGCGGGACCCGGGCCATCGCGCAGACCCGGATGACGATCATGCAGCGGGCCGAGGTCCAGGGCGTGGTCTGCGACGTGAGCTGCCTGGGCCGGTTCTACGACTTCATGGAGAAAAGGGACGGGCGCTGGGGAATGGTGCTGCGCCAGCCCATCTACGAGAAGGACCGGATGGACCCGGTCGACCCGGCCGCCACGCTGGTGCTGGACCCCACCGTGCTGGCCCGCTTCCCCGAGGGTTACCGGCATCTGGCCTACCTGCAGGAGCAGGTGAGCTACCCGGTCAAGCCGGACATGCCGGGCCGGCGCGGACCCGAGGTGGAGGCGCTTTACCAGCGTGGTGCCGCCTGGCTGGCCGGGGAGCCCGTCGCCCCCTGACCTCATCTGACCTGACGGAAGAACGCCCGGATGTCCTTGGACCAGGAGATCGGGCGCCTCCAGGACGACACGGCCTCCTTGGACAGCCGCGCCGACGAGCCGGCCGTTCCGGTTCCCGGCCTCAATTGATCCGGCTGGCCGCCGCTTCCCAGGCCGCGGCGTCGCCAGCGGGGGAGTAGCTCCGCAGCGGCACCGAGCGCCGGATCAGCGCGCGCAGGCCCGCCAGGTCGCCGGGGGCCGCGCCCAGCGTGCGGGCCTGGACCGCCGCGTTGCCCAGGCAGGTCGCCTCGGCCGGGCCGGCCAGTACCGGCAGCCCGGTGGCGTCGGCGGTGAGCTGGCACAGCAGCTCGTTCCTGGCTCCGCCGCCGACCACGTGGATCACGTTCACGTGCCGCCCGGACAGCTCCTGCGCCTGCGTGATCGCGGTCCGGTAGGCCAGCGCCAGGCTGTCCAGGATGCACCGGACGGTCGCGGCCGGGCCGTCGGGTACGGCCTCGCCCCGGCCGCTCAGCCAGGACGCGATCCGGGCCGGCATGTCGCCGGGCGGCAAGAACACCTCGTCGTCCACGTCGATCACGAACCCGAGCGAGGGCAGCCGGGCCGCGTCGGCGAGCACGGCCGGCAGCGCGGTGCCCGGCCAGGCCCGCAAACACTCCTGCAGCAGCCACAGGCCCATCACGTTGCGCAGGTAACGGATGGTGCCGTCGATCCCGGTCTCGTTGGTGAAGTTGGCCGCCCGGCTCTGCGGCGTCAGCACCGGGGCGTCCAGCTCCACTCCCGCCAGGGACCAGGTGCCGGAGGAGATATAGGCGAAAGCCGGATCCCCGGCGGGCACGCCGGCCACGGCCGACGCCGTGTCGTGCGAGCCGACCGCGATGAGCGGGAGCTTGACACCCCGTCCGTTCGGCTCCAGGACCGGGCCGATCACCTCCCCGGGCCGGCGCAGTGGCGGGAAGATCCGCGGCGGCAGGCCGGCCCGGCGGATCAGCCCGCCCGCCCAGGCCTGGGTGCGCACGTCGAACAGCGACGTGGTGGAGGCGTTGGTGATCTCCGCGCCGGCCTGGCCGGTCAGCCAGTACGCCAGCAGATCGGGGATCATCAGCATCGTCGCCGCGTGCGGCAGCATCGGCGTGGCGGCCAGCTGGTAGATGGTGTTGAACGGCAGCCACTGGATCCCGGTCACGGCGTAGAGCTCCCCGGCCGGCACACCGAGCCGGTCCGCTACCCCCTCGGTGCGCCGGTCCCGGTAGTGCACCGGGTTGCCGAGCAGCGCCCCGGCCGCATCGAGCAGCCCGTAGTCCACGCCCCAGGAGTCGATGCCCGCGCTGGCCACCGCGTACTCGCTCACGGCCTGCCCGAGACCCTGCCGCACCTCGGCGTACAGCCGCAGGATGTCCCAGTACAGCGTGCCGCCCGCGGTCACCGGCTCGTTGACGAACCGGTGCACCTCGTGCAGCCGGATCCCGTCCGCGCCGACCCGCGCGGCCATCACCCGGCCGGCCGACGCGCCCAGGTCGACGGCGGCGACCAGAGCCGTCATCGCAGGAAGGCCGCCGCCACGCCCGCGTCGACCGGGATGAGCAGGCCCGTGGTCAGGGACAGGTCGCCGGCGCACAGCGCGAGCACGGCCGCGGCCACGTGCTCGGGCAGCACCTCCTTCCGCAGCAGCGTCCGCTTGGCGTAGAAGGCGCCCAGCTCGTCCTCGGGCACGCCGTAGACCGCGGCCCGCTGGGCGCCCCAGCCGGAGGCGAAGATGCCCGAGCCGCGGACCACACCGTCCGGGTTGATGCCGTTGACCCGGACGCCGATCTCGCCGAGCTCGGCGGCCAGCAGCCGGACCTGGTGGGCCTGATCGGCCTTGGCCGACCCGTAGGCCACGTTGGACGGCCCGGCGAACACCGCGTTCTTGCTGCAGATGTACACGATGTCACCGCCCAGGCCGTGGGCGGTCATGACCCGCGCGGCCTCCCGCGAGACCAGGAAAGAGCCGCGGGCCATCACGTCGTGCTGGATGTCCCAGTCGGTCAGCGTGGTCTCCAGCAGCGGCTTGGAGATCGACAGGCCGGCGTTGTTCACCACCAGGTCCACCCCGCCGAAGGCCAGCGCCGCCGCGCCGAACGCGTCCGCCACCGCGCCCTCGTCGGTGACGTCCACCGTCACCGGCACCGCCACGTCCTCCGGGTGGGCCGAGCCCGCGCCCAGCTCACCGGCCACCGTCTGAGCGGAGTCGCCGTCGCGGTCGGCCACCACCACGCAGGCGCCCTCGGCGGCCAGCCGCTGGGCGGTGGCCCGGCCGATCCCGGAGCCACCCCCGGTCACCAGCGCGACCCGGCCGGCCAGCGGGCTGGGCTTCGGCCGGCGGCGCAGCTTGGCCTCCTCCAGTTCCCAGTACTCGATCCGGAACTTCTCCCGCTCCGGGATGGGCTGGTAGGCCGACACCGCCTCGGCCCCGCGCATGACGTTGATCGCGTTCAGGTAGAACTCACCCGCCACCCGCGCGGTCTGGGCGTCCTGCCCGAAGCTGTACATGCCGACGCCGGGCACCAGCACGATGGCCGGGTCCGCGCCGCGCATCGGCGGTGAGCTCTCGTCGGCGTACCGCTCGTAGTAGGCCCGGTAGTCCTCCCGGTAGGCCGCGTGCAGCTCGCGCAGGCGGCTCGCGGCCGCCTCGTAGGGGGCGTCCGGTGGCAGGTCGAGCAGCATCGGCCGCACCTTGGTGCGCAGGAAATGGTCCGGACACGAGGTGCCCAGCGCGGCCAGCGCGGGGTGCTTGGCCCGGGCCAGGAAGTCCAGCACCGCGGGGGAGTCGGTGAAGTGGCCGACCTGCCGACGGTCGGCGCAGGCCAGGCCGCGGATCAGCGGGGCCAGTTCGGCCGCGCGGGCGCGCCGCTCTCCCGCTGGCAGCGGCTGGGCCAGCATGGGGCCGAACGGCTCGGCGATCCCGTTCTCGTCCAGGTACCGCTGCGCGGTCGCGATGATCTCGCCCGAGCGCGCCTCGCACTTCTCGCTGCTGGCGCCCCAGGCGGTGATGCCGTGACCGCCCAGGATGACCCCGATCGCCTCGGGATGCTCGCGCTGGACCTGCGCGATGTCCAGGCCGAGCTGGAAGCCGGGCCGGCGCCAGGGCACCCACGCCACCCGGTCGCCGAAGCATGCCTTGGTCAGCGCCTCGCCGTCCCGGGCGGTGGCCAGCGCGATCCCGGCGTCCGGGTGCAGGTGGTCGACGTGGGGCGCGTCGACCAGGCCGTGCATGGCCGTGTCGATGGACGGGGACGCACCGCCCTTGGCCCACAGGCAGTAGTCGAACGCCGCGACCATCTCGTCCTCGCGCTCGACCCCGGGGTACACGTGCGTCAGCGCGCGCAGCCGGTCGAGCCGGAGCACGGCCAGGCCGGCCGGGGTCAGCGTGCCCAGGTCGCCGCCGGAGCCCTTCACCCAGAGCAGCTCGGCCGGCGCCTGGGTGACCGGGTCGGTGACCGTGCCCTTGGCCGAGGTATTGCCGCCCGCATAGTTGGTGTTACGCGGATCGGCGCCGAGCCGGTTGCTGCGCCCGATCAGCGCCGCTACGGCCGGCGATTGCAATTCTGGCGATTCCGTCATCTCTCAGCTTCCCCAGCTCGCTGGCGTGCCGCCTACCCTGCCGGCCACGATCTTGTCCCCGTAGCCGGACCGGGCGTAGGCCGCGACCGGATCCGGGTCCAGGCCGGCCTGGTCGCGGACCTCGGCCAGCAGCGGCCGCACGTCGGTGTTGTACGCGTCCATCAGCACCGCGTTGGCGCCCAGCACGTCGCCGGCCTGCTGCGCGGCGGCGAGCGCCTCGGCGTCGATGAGCAGCGCCTTGGCCGTGGCCTCCTGGACGTTCATGACCGAGCGGATCTGGGCCGGGATCTTGGGCTCGATGTTGTGGCACTGGTCGAGCATGAACGCGATCCCCGCCTCGGGTTTCAGCGCGTCCGCCCGGATCACCTCGTGCATGATCCGGAACAGCTGGAACGGGTCGGCCGCCCCCACCATCAGGTCGTCGTCGGCGTAGAAGCGGCTGTTGAAGTCGAACCCGCCGAGCCGGCCGGCCCGCAGCAGCATCGCCACGATGAACTCGATGTTGGTGCCCGGCGCGTGGTGCCCGGTGTCCACCACCACCTCGGCCTTCGGCCCGAGCGCCTGGCAGTGCAGCAGGCTGGTGCCCCAGTCCGGTACGTCGGTGGTGTAGAACGACGGCTCGAACAGCTTGTACTCAAGCAGCATCCGCTGGTCCGGGCCGAGCCGCGCGTACACCTGCGCCAGCGCCTCGGCCAGCCGGTCCTGCCGGTCCCTGATGTCGTCCTGCCCGGGGTAGTTGGTGCCGTCGGCGAACCACAGCTTCAGGTCGCGTGAGCCGGTGGCGTCCATCACGTCCACGCACTCCAGCAGGTGGGCCACGGCCTTCTTGCGCACCCGCGGGTCGGGGTTGCACACGCTGCCCAGCCGGTAGTCGTCGTCCTGGAACACGTTGGCGTTGACCGTGCCGATCTCGATCCCCAGGCCGTCCGCGTGCGCGGCCAGCGCCGCGTAGTCCTCGACCTTGTCCCAGGGAATGTGCACGGCCATGCGGGGCGCCACCCCGGTGTAGCGGTGCACCTGCGCCGCGTCCTCGGCCTTCTCCTGCGGCGTCCGGGGTATGCCCGGCTGGCCGAATACCTTGAACCGGGTCCCTGAGTTGCCGAACGCCCAGGAGGGCAGCTCGATCTGCTGCCGTGTCAGCGCCGCCTTGGCCGCGCTCAGGTCACGCATTACCGCTCATCTCCACTTCAGTTCCCTTCCCCCGCTGTGCTCGCGACACCTGTTCGTCCAGGTGAAATCTCCCGGCGCCGCCTGAATCCGGGTCGTGGGCCCGCACCGCTGGCCGGGCCCACGACCCGGGGCCGTCAGAAGTTGAAGTTGCTGATGTTCGCCGAGCTGAACACGAACGGCGGCCCGAGCAGGACGGACTTGTCCGCGCCGACGGTGAAATTGCCCAGCTTGCCCGCGCTGAACGACTGCCCCGAGCTGCCGTTGATCTTGCCCGAGGCGTACTCGACGGCGGCGTAAGCGGCGAGGTAGCCCAGGTTGGCCGGGTTCCACAGCTCGAACTCCTTGATGGTGCCGTCGGACACGTACTTCTTGAGCGAGTCCGGCGTACCCAGCCCGGTCAGCAGCACCTTGCCGCGGTACTTGGAGGTGTCCAGCACGGCCGCCGCGGCCGCGATGCCGACCGTGGTGGGGGAGATGATGCCCTTCAGGCTGGGGTACTGCTCGAGCAGGCCCTGGGTCACCTGGGTGGCGGTGGTGGGGTCGTCGTTGCCGTAGACGGTCGAGACCAGCTTCATCTTGGGGTACTTGGCCAGCTCCTGCTTCATGTACCCGATCCAGGCGTTCTGGTTGGTGGCCGAGGCGGTGGCCGACACGATCGCGATGTCGCCGGTGTCGTGCAGCTCCTTGGCCAGCAGGTCGACCTCGCTGGTGCCGATCGCGGCGGTCGCGGCCTGGTTGATGAAGATGTCCCGGCAGGCCGGGGCGTCGGAGTCGTAGGTGACCACGGTGACGCCGCGCTTCATGGCGGCGTTCAGGGTCGGGCACAGCGCGGTCGGGTCGGTGGCCGAGACGAGAAGCGCGTTCGCGCCCTTGCTGACGGCGGCCTGGATGGCGGGGATCTGCGAGGCCGGGGTGGCCGCGGTGCCGCTGGTCTCGGTGCCGGTCTCGCCGAGCGCGCCGAGCGCGGCGATCGCGCCGCCGGTCTTGGCGCTGTCGGCCACGGTGAAGTAGTTGTTCCCGAGGTTCTTCGGGATCACGTAGACCTTCAGGCCCTTCTTCAGCCCGCCGGACGCGCTGGAGGAGCCCGATGAGGAACTCGATGAGGACGAGCTCGACGCGGACGAACTCGACGAGCCCGACGAGGAGCACGCCGCGAGCACAAGCGACCCGGCCACGAGGGGCACGGCCAGGGCGGCCATCTGTCTGAACTTCATCAGCTGAATCCTTTCAGTTGCGGCAGTGGAAAAGCGGATTCGCGGGGTGAAGGGCCGTGGCCGTCCAGGCCACGGCCGGGGTGATCAGGGCGGGGTGACGGCGGCCGGGTCCGCGGCCGCGCCGCCGGCTCCGCCGCCGCGGCGGCTGGCCGGCAGCAGGGCCCGCAGCCGGGCCGAGAACGTGGCGAGGTTGCGGCCGAACACGGAGAGCAGCAGCAGCGCTCCGGTGACGATGCCGGCCGCCTCCTGGTTGAAGTTGGTCAGGAACAGCGCGTTCTGGATGCCGGCGAAGGCCAGCACGGCCAGCACCACGCCGGTGACCGAGCCCTTGCCGCCGAAGATCGACACCCCGCCGAGCAGCACGATCGCGACCACGTCGAGCTCCAGGCCGAGCCCGTTGTTCTGCACGGCGGTGTTGAGCCGGAAGGTCCACAGCACCCCGGCCAGCGCGCAGATCAGCCCGGAGTTCATGAACAGGATGGTCTTGATCCGCTTGACGCGGATGCCGGCGAACTGGGCCGCCTCCGGGCTCGCGCCCATGGCGTACACCGAGCGCCCGAACGGCGTCGCGTGCAAGATGACGCCGAACACGATGGCCAGCACCACGAAGATGGCGGTGGAGTAGGTGATGTCGTTGCCGGTGAACGGCACCGCGTTGACGCCGAGGTTGGTGTAGGCCGCCGGGAAGCTGGCCACGGTGTTCGGGCCGAGCAGGATCGTCGCGATGCCCCGGTACAGCGCCAGCGTGCCGATCGTGACCGCGAGCGAGGGCAGCCCGAACCTGGTGACGAGCAGGCCGTTGAACGCGCCGGCTGCCAGCCCGACCAGCGCGATCAGGACGAAGATGGCGATCATCGGCCAGTGCCTGGCCCACAGGTAGCCGAGCAGGGCGCTGGACATGCCCAGGGTCGAGGCGACCGACAGGTCGATCTCGCCGCTGATCACGATCAGCGTCATCGGCAGCGTCATGATCGCGATCTCGCCGTTGGTCAGGCCCAGGTTGAAGAAGTTGGTGCTGGTGAAGAAGCTCGACGACACCGACGCGCCGACGATGCCGATGATCACCACCACCAGCGCCAGCCCGGTCTCCCAGCGCAGTACCCCCTGGATCCGGGCTCCCTGCAGGTGCAGCCGGCTATTCATGCCGTGCCCCCTTAAGCCGCAGCGCGGCGGTCAGCCGGACCGCGATGAACCGGTCCAGGGCAATGGCCAGGATGAGCAGGAAACCCCAGATGGCCTGGTCCCAGAACGGCGAGATGCCAAGCACGTACAGCGCCGAGCTGATGGTGGACAGCAGCAGCGCGCCCAGCGCGGCACCGACCGCGCTGCCGCTCCCGCCGAAGATCGCCACGCCGCCGACCACCACCGCCGAGACCACCTGGAGCTCGTATCCGGTCCCGGCGGTGGAGTCGACGGTGCCGTACTGCGCCGCCCACAGCACCCCAGCCACCCCGGCGATCGCGCCGCTCACGGTGAAGGCCAGCAGGACCCGCCGGCCCACTCCGATCCCGGCCAGCCGGGCCGCCTCCGGGTTGGAGCCCATCGCGTACAGCTCGCGGCCGGAGCGGAACGAGCGCAGGTAGTACGCGCCGATGCCGATCACCACCGCGATGGCGATGGCCAGGTCGGGCACGCCGAGCACGGTGGACTTGGGGATGGCCAGGAAGCCGGAAGGCAGCGAGTTGGCCACCACCTCCTTGCCGCCCACGATCAGGATGTCGATGCCGCGGAAGATGTACAGGGTGGCCAGCGTCACCACCAGGCTCGGTACGCGGCCGGCCGCGACCATGATCCCGTTCAGCAGGCCGCAGCCCAGGCCGATGCCCAGCCCGGCCAGGAAGGCCAGCGGGACGGGGAAGCCGTGCTGGCCGCCGAACAGGCTTGCGGACAGGTACGCGGACAGGCCCAGCACCGAGCCCACCGACAGGTCGTAGTTGCGGCTGATCACCACCATGGTCTCGCCCAGCGCCAGCAGCGCGAACACGGTGGTGTTCACTAGGATGAACTGGATGTTCGTGCTGTTCAGGAACCGGTGCTGGACCGAGGCGGTGACGGCCACGAACACCACCAGGACCGCGACGATGCCCGTTTCGCGGATCCGGAACGCCCGCTCGGTGAGCTTGCGCGCCCCGGTGCCCGCGGGCGCGGGCGGGCGCTCGCTCTGCGATACCAGCGCGGCGCTCATGCGCCCTCCCCGGTGGCGGCCTGGCCGGTGGCGGCGGCCAGGATCGCCTCCTCCGAGGCCTGCGCGTGCGCTAGCTCGGTCATCAGCCGTCCCTCCCGCATGACCAGGATCCGGTCGCTGATTCCCAGCACCTCCGGCAGCTCGGAGGAGATCATCAGCACGCCCACACCGTCCCGCGCGAGCTGGACCAGCAGGTGGTGCACCTCGCCCTTGGTGGCGATGTCGATGCCCCGGGTGGGCTCGTCCACGATCAGCACGGCGGGCTTGCGGCCGAGCCACTTGGCCAGCACCACCTTCTGCTGGTTGCCGCCGGACAGCATGGACACCGGGTCCTTGAGCCGGCCGTACTTGATCGCCAGCCGGGCGGCCCAGTCGGTGGCCAGCGCCCGTTCGGCCGAGGCCCGGATCAGGCCGCCGCGGCGCAGCCGGGCGAGCGAGGCCAGGGCCACGTTCTGCTGCACCGACATGTCCATGACCAGGCCCTGCTGGCGCCGGTCCTCGGGCACGAACCCCACCCCGGCCGCCATCGCCCCGGTCGGCGAGCCGCGGCGCAGCCGCTGGCCGCCGACCATGACGGCCCCCGCGTCGTACCGGTCGATGCCGAAGACGGCGCGCGCCACCTCGCTGCGCCCCGATCCGACCAGCCCGGCCAGCGCCACGATCTCCCCGGCCCGGACGGTGAAGGAGATATCGGTGAACACGCCCTCGCGGGTCAGCCGCTCCACGGTGAGCAGCGGCTCACCCGGGGCGGCCTGCTCGCCGGGAGGCCGTTCGGCCAGTTCGCGGCCCACCATGGCGCGGACCAGGTCGCCGGCCACCAGCCCGGACAGCTCCCGGGCCAGCACCTGCCTGCCGTCGCGCATCACGGTGACCCGCTGGCAGAGCGCGAAGACCTCCTCCAGCCGGTGCGAGATGAACAGCACCGCGGTCCCGGCCGCCCGCAGCGTCCGCACCACGTCGAACAGCCGGTCCACCTCGGCCGCCGACAGCGCGGCGGTCGGCTCGTCCATCACGATGACCCGCGCCTCCAGCGAGATGGCCTTGCCGATCTCGACCACCTGCTGGTCGGCGATGGACAGGCCGCGGGCGATCCGGGCCGGGTCGAGCGGGACCCCGAGCCGGGCGAAGATCGCCATCGCCTCGGCCCGCATGGCCCGCCGGTCGATGCGCCGGCCCGAGCCCAGGGGCTGCCGGCCGATGAACATGTTCTCCGCCACGGACAGGTCGGGGAACAGCGCCGGCTCCTGGTAGATGACGGCGATCCCGGCCGCGCGGGCCGCCGCCGGGCTGGACAGGGTGGCCTCCCGCCCGTCCACCAGCAGGGCCCCGGCATCCGGCTGGTACACCCCGGCCAGGATCTTCACCAGCGTCGACTTGCCCGCGCCGTTCTCGCCGACCAGCGCGTGCGCCTCGCCGGGGTACAGCTCGATCGACCCGTCCACCAGGGCCCGCACGGCGCCGAACGACTTCGCCGCGTGCTCCAGCACGAGGACAGGCCCGGCCTGATCCCCGCCACCTCCGGCCGGCCCAGCGCCGTCCTGGTCCTCACCGTCACCCGATGCCTTCTCCACCGCACCTCGATCCCGCGGGAACGTGCCCAGCCGGTGTCACCCGATCACACCGCCCGGAAGCGCCCGGCCGGTCCGTAATGGAACGTTTCAATTAGGTCTGTAGTGTGATCTAGCTCATGCTGAGTGTCAATGACCCGTCCGGCGCTCGCCGCCGAATCGTTACCGGGTCCTGGCGTTTACCATGGAACGCCGAGGGCGTGTTATGGCAGCATGCCTGGGCTACCAGGGTCCGGAGGGCTGATGGCCGCGGGCATGAAGGATGTGGCGAGCCTGGCCGGGGTCGCGGTCGGCACGGTCTCGAACGTGCTGAACCATCCCGACCTCGTCCGCCCGCTGACCCGCGCCCGCGTCGAGGCGGCCATGGAGCAGCTCGGCTTCATCCCGAACGGATCGGCGCGCCAGCTCCGCGCCGGGCGCAGCCGCTGCCTCGGCCTGGTTGTCCTGGACGTCACCAACCCGTTCTTCACCGAGATGGCCCGCGGGGTCGAGGACTACGCGCAGGCCCTCGGGTACGCCGTGATCTTGTGCAACTCCGACGAGGCCGACGACAAGGAGCGGCGCTACCTGCGGGTGCTCGAGGAACAGCGGGTGCGCGGCATCCTGATCACCCCGGTGCACGGGCGCGCACCCGAGCTGCGCCGGATCCGCGAGCGCGGCACGCCTGTGGTGCTGCTCGACCGGCCGGGCACGCCCGGGCAGTGCTCGGTCGCGGTTGATGACCGGCGGGGCGGCGAGATCGCGGTCAGCCACCTGCTCGGCCTGGGGCATCGCCGGATCGCCCTGATCAACGGCCCGGTCGCGATCCGGCAGTGCGCCGACCGGCGGCGCGGTGCCTTGCTGGCCGTCAAGCGGGCCGGGCTCGATCCGGCGGCCGTGCTGAGTGAGATCACCGTGCCGGCCATGAACGCGCGGGCGGGGGCGGCCGCCGGCGACGAGCTGCTGTCCAGAACACCGCGGCCCACCGCGGTGTTCTGCGCCAACGACATGCTGGCGCTCGGCCTGCTGCGCCGGCTGGGCACCGCCGGGATCGCGGTACCCGAGGAGCTGGCCGTGGTCGGCTACGACGACATCGACTTCGCGGCCGACGCCGCGGTGCCGCTCACCTCGGTGCGGCAGCCCAAGTACCAGCTCGGCCGGGCCGCCGCCGAGCTGCTGCTCGACGAGGCCGACCGGCCCGGGCAGCACGAGCACCGCCGGTTCGTGTTCAAACCCGAGCTGGTCGCGCGGGCCAGCAGCGGGGCGTGCGCCGGACCCGCTAGCCAGGCGCCCGCCGGGCAGGCCTGCTGACCGGTCAGCCCTTGTCCGGGCGGCGCCACACGTCGCGCTCGTGCATCAGCTCGATCTGCCGGTCGATGACCTCGCGGCGGTATTCGGCGTGGGTGTAGGGCGCGCGGTCCAGGTACAGGTTCCTGGGGTAGATGGGCTGCTCGTAGATGATCTGGTACTGCTCGGTGGTCAGGTCCTTGATCCAGTTGTCCCACTGGGCGCTGGCCCGGAACTTGCGCAGTGCCTCGATGTCGACGGTGCCGGCGACCCAGGACGAGCCGGCGCTGTAGTCGTGCCGGCCGATGATCTGGCCGCGGTAGTCGACCACCACGGACCCGCCGCCGAAGGTGTCGATCGGCGTGTCGGAGTCGGTGTGCAGGTAGTAGGTGCCGACGTTGCACGCGACCAGGTAGAAGTTGTTGTCCAGGGCCCGGGCCCGGTTCTGCACCTCGAACAGGCCGTTGCCGACGTGCGGGTGCGGGTACGGGCCGCGGTAGACCACCTCGGCGCCGTTCATGGCCAGGCCCCGGGCGTTCTCCGGGTAGGAGCCCTCGTTGGCCATGAGGAAGCCGAGCCGGCCGATCGCGGTGTCGGCCACGGGGTAGAACGCGTCCAGGTTCCGGCCGTACAGCTCCACCCACTTGTCCCACACGTTGTGCGGGCTGACCGAGTGCTCGACCGGCAGCAGCGGCACCACCTTGTGGTGCCGCAGCACGATCTCACCCGCCGGGTCCAGCACGAATCCGACGTTGAAGAACCGGTTGGGGAACTCCGGGTGCGTCGCCTTGGCCTGGCCCATGATGAACGCGTCCCACTGCCTGGCCAGCGCCCCGAGGGCGTCGGTCTCCGGACCGGGGATGTCGATCGCGCACTCTCGCGCGAACGTCTCGTGATCAAGATCCAGGACCTCGTCGTTGAATCCCTGCAGCGCCCCTTCCGGGATCGCGATCAGGCGTACCGGCAGGTCCAGGCTGGACAGCCACGATGCCGCCTTGATCAGGTGCGAGATGTGCTCGATGTTGACCGCGATCTCGTCACGGTGGCGGATACCCCGCATGGTCGGGACCAGGCCGATGGCCTGATAGGGCTCGATCACGAACGCGAGCTTACGCCTAGCGCCAGACGCCGGGCTAGCGCCGCCAGGCTAGCGCCGCCGGGTCCGCAGGACCACCGTGACCATGGGCAGGGTGAACCCGGCGCCGGCGGTCTCCGGCCGCGAGCGCAGATAGGTCTCGATCTGGGCGAGCCGGTCCGCCCGTTCGGCCTCATCCAGCACCAGGGCATTGGAGTGGGTCGCGAGGTTGGCCACCAGCGAGCCGACGGTGTGGGACTGATCGTTCGCGAACTCCGCGGCCTCGACGGTGCCGAAGGCGCCCGCCCCGGCCGCGCGCGCGAGTTCCTGGCGGGTCTGGAACTGTCCCTGCGCCCAGCGGCGCACGGTGACGGTTTCCTTGCGCTTGCTGATCGTGGCCAGCTCGGCCACCCAGCCGACCCGGTCGTCGTCCGCGTTCCACAGCCCGGCCAGCACCCCGCCGGGCGCCAGCACCCGGGCGATCTCACCGATGGCGCGCCGCATGTCGAACCAGTGCATGGCCTGCCCGGCCAGCACGGCGTCCACGCTGGCGTCGGGCAGCGGGATCTCCTCCGCGTTTCCGGGCACCGAACGGGTCTCTGGAAGCTGGCGGCGCAATTCGGCCAGCATCTGCGGGTCGGGCTCGATCGCGACGACGTCGGCGCCCAGCCCGGTCAGCGTCTCGGTCAGCTTGCCGGTGCCCGCTCCCAGGTCCGCCACCCGCAGCGGCCGCCGGGACCACACCGGTTCCAGCGCCCACCGGACGGCGTCCTGCGCGTAACCGGGCCGGTGTTCGGCGTACGCCTGCGCCGCGGCTCCGAACGACGCCCCGTGCCGGAGCCGCTCCGCGGTCTCTTCGTCGTGCACCACAGAAGCCTATTCCTGGGGGTGCCTGCCGTCGTAGGCGGCCCGGGCCGCCTCGATCTCGGGGAGGTGCGCGTCCGTCCAGGCCACCAGCTGGCCGATGGTGCACAGCAGGGTCTGTCCCATCGGTGTGAGCGCGTACTCGACCCGCGGCGGGATGACCGGGTGGATGGTCCGCGTGACGATGCCGTCCCGCTCCAGCCCGCGCAGGGTGACGGTGAGCATCCGCGAGGTGATCCCGTCGATGGCGCGGTGCAGCTCGGTGAACCGCTTGGTCTCCTGGCCGAGCAGGTCGATGACCAGAACCGACCACTTGTC
>Ga0213875_10001612_pt1 | contig 14262 bp, 9 predicted proteins | sample BarmaccomBMRX_R8_FD_160105 | JGI IMG/M metagenome (GOLD analysis project Ga0213875, IMG submission 160105) | Root-associated microbial communities from Barbacenia macrantha in rupestrian grasslands, the National Park of Serra do Cipo, Brazil - RX_R8 | ecosystem: Host-associated > Plants > Roots... | reverse complement strand
CCGGCAGCGCGGCGATCGCGGCGACGTGCATGGTACCGTAGCGGCTCAGGCGCTTGTGCTTCGGCGCCATCTTCCCCGTGCGGTTGATGAACTGCCAGGGCGGATCGGCCAGGATGCATGCGTACGCGTCGCCCTTACCTGCGGCCAGAAGGTCTCTCGCGAGGTCGGGGGCGCCGTTCATGTTCATCAGCCGATTCGCTCTTCTCCGCAAGATCACCAATCTTCAAGAACCCGAGTCACATCGGCAAGCGCGCATAGGCCCTTATCACCCGGGCAGCCATGGCCGCGGCACGGCGCGCGTTTGATGAGTGAAGACGAGATTGGTTAATGCATCACGTCTCGCCGACCGCGCGCGCCACCGCGAGCAGGCGGGCGAGCGTGCCGGCGTCGGCCTGGCCGGTCACCGCCTCCGGCCGCCAGTGCCGCTGGAAGGCGCGCAGCACGCTCGAGAGCGCCGGGTCGAGCGCGCCCTGCCGCGCCACACGGTAGCCGATGCGGCCGAGCGCCGCGCGCACGTCGCTGAGCGAGGCGGCGTCGCGCACCGCGCCGGTGGTGCCGAGATCGGCCACGCCGGACGGCCACAGGCCGACGCCGTTGCGCGCAAACCCTTCCCAGTCGAACAGCTCGCCGGGGTCCTGCTTGCGATCGGGAGCCACGTCGCTGTGGCCGACGATGTTGCGCGCCGGCACGGCGTGGCGCGACAGGATGGCGAGGCAGAGATCGCAGGTCGCCGCAAGCTGCAGGACCGGAAAGTGCCGGTAGCCCCACTCGTGCCCGGGATTGACGATCTCGATGCCGATCGAGCGGCCGTTCAGTTCGGTCATGCCGCGCCAGAAGGAGACGCCGGCGTGGAACGCCCGCCGCTGCTCCTCGACCAGCCGCCAGACCGTGCCGTCCTCCTCAACGACGTAGTGCGAGGAGACCTTCGCCTCCGGATCGCGCAGCCGATCGATCGCCGCCCGGGCCGTCTGCATGCCAGTGTAGTGCAGCACGATCATGTCGATCGGCGTGCCGGGCGGCCGGTCGTCCTGGTTGGGGCTCGGCAGCTCCCGAACCCGGAGCGTCACAGACCTCTCTCGCGCTTGATGCGGTCCCAGGCGGCGTTGATGCGCGCCACCTTGTCGCCGGCGCGGGCGATGAACTCCGGGGGGACCCCCCGCGCCGCCAGGCTGTCGGGGTGGTTCTCGCGCATCAGCTTGCGCCAGGCGAGCCGGATTTCCTCGTTGCTCGCCGAGCGCGCCAGCCCGAGCACGGCGTAGGCGTCCGGCCCGTCGCTGGCCCGCTCGCGCGCCGCACCGCCGCGCGCGTGCTCCCAGGCGACGCGGTCGAGCCCGAAGGCCCGGTGCACCCGGCCCAAAAACTCCATCTCCCGCTGGTTGGCTGGCCCGTCCGCCCGGGCGATCGCGAACAGCGCGACCAGCACGTCCTCGAGCATGCCGAGATTGTCCGAGAACGCCTCCCCGAGCTGGCGGGCGTAGTCCTCGTAGCCCTCCGGGCTGTCCCGCGCCTGGTCGAACAGCCGGCCGACGTCGCGCACCGACTCCGGCGGAATGCGGAAGTGGCGCTTGAAAGCGTCGATCTCCGCCCGCTTCACCGGCCCGTCGCACTTGGCGAGCTTGGCCGACAGCACGACCACCCCCATCGCGAACAGCTGGTCGCGCCCGCCGAGCATGGCGGCGAGCCGGGCCGGGGCAAAGCCGCCGAACGACGTGCTGCCGAACGGAAAGCCTCCACTGCTGAAGGCTCCGCCTTGCATGACGCCGCTGTCGGCGGCGTGGCCGAGTGCCGCGCCGAGCACCGCCCCGAACGGCCCGCCCATCGCGAACCCGGCGAAGCCGCCGATGATCTTGCCCCAGTAGCCCATCGCGCCAAGCCTCTACATCACCCGCCCGGTGCCGGCAAAGCAATGCGCCGGCCTTGCCGCTCCGGTGCTACCCCACCATTCTTCGCGCGCCGGGCGGGGCCGCTCCGGCGAGGATCACCGTCGCCCATGGCAGGCTGGCAGTTCTGGATCGATCGCGGCGGCACGTTCACCGACATCGTCGCGCGTGATCCGGCCGGCCGGCTCTCCACCCGCAAGCTGCTGAGCGAGAACCCCGGCCGCTACCGCGACGCCGCCATCGCCGGCATGCAGACCATGCTCGGGCTGCCGCTGGATGCGCCGATCCCGCCCGGCACGATCGAGGCGGTGAAGATGGGCACGACGGTCGCGACGAACGCGCTGCTGCAGCGGCGCGGCGAGCGGACCCTGCTGGTAGTCAACCGCGGCTTCGCCGACGCGCTGCGCATCGGCACGCAGGCGCGGCCGCGCCTGTTCGACCTGAAGATCGAGCTTCCCGCCATGCTCTACGAGGAGGTGGTGGAGATCGCCGGCCGGGTCGGCGTGGACGGCGAGGAGATCGAGCCGCCGGACGAGGCGGCGGCGCGTGCCGCGCTGCGCGCCGCCCGGCAGCGCGGCCTGGCGGCCTGCGCGATCGTGCTGATGCACGCCTGGAAATACCCCGACCATGAGCGCCGGGTGGCGGCGCTGGCCCGCGCGGCCGGGTTCGCCCAGGTCTCGGCGAGCCACGAAGTCAGCCCGCTGCTGCGCCTCGTGCCGCGCGGCGACACCACGGTGGTCGATGCCTATCTTTCGCCGATCCTGCGCCGCTACGTCGAGCAGGTGGCGGCCGAGCTGGCCGGCACCCGCCTCTTCTTCATGCAGTCGAACGGCGGGCTGGCCGAGGCGCGGCACTTCCAGGGCAAGGACGCGATCCTGTCGGGGCCGGCCGGCGGCATCGTCGGCGCCGCGCGCACCGCGGCGCTGGCCGGGCTCGAGCGCATCATCAGCTTCGACATGGGCGGCACGTCGACCGATGTCGCGCTCTACGACGGCGCGTTCGAGCGCAGCTACGAGACCGAGGTGGCTGGGGTGCGGATGCGTGCGCCGATGATGGCGATCAACACCGTGGCGGCGGGCGGCGGCTCGATCCTCGGCTTCGACGGCGCGCGCATGCGCGTCGGCCCGGACTCGGCCGGCGCCGACCCCGGCCCTGCCTGCTATCGGCGCGGTGGCCCGCTCACCGTCACCGACGCCAATGTCTGCGTCGGAAAAATCCAGCCCGCCCACTTCCCGGCGATCTTCGGCCCCGAGGCCGACCAGCCGCTCGACGCGGCAACAGTGCAGGCCCGCTTCGCCGAACTCGCGGCCAAAATCGCCGCAGCGGCCGGCGAGCCGAACGGGCGCTCCGTCCCGCCGGCGCGCCGCGATCCGCGCGACGTCGCCGAGGGCTTCCTGCGCATCGCGGTCGCCAACATGGCGAACGCCATCAAGCAGGTCTCGGTTCAGAAGGGCTACGACCCCGCGCGCTTCGCGCTGCAGTGCTTCGGCGGCGCCGGCGGCCAGCACGCCTGCCTCGTCGCCGACGAGCTCGGCATGGAGACGGTGTTCATCCACCCGTATGCCGGCGTGCTCTCCGCCTACGGGATGGGGCTGGCCGACCAGGTCGTGATGCGCGAGCAGGCGGTGGAAGTGCAGCTCGACGCGGCGGCGCTCGCCGGCCTCGGCGCCGTGATCGACCGGCTCGGCGCCTCGGTGAAGCAGGGCTTGCGCGAGCAGGGCGTCGACCTGTCCCGGCTCGACCTGGCGGAGGGCGACGCGGCGCGCGTCCGCCTGCTCACCCGCCTGCATCTCCGCTACGCCGGGACCGAGGCGGCGCTGCCGGTGCCGCTCGGCCCGCTGGCGGCCGTGCGCGAGGCCTTCACCCGCGCGCACCGGGCGCGCTTCGGCTTTGCCAGCCCCGAGCGTCGACTGATGGTCGAGGCGGTCGTCGTGGAAGGCGTGGCATCCGGCGAGCCCGTGCACGCCGCGCTGCTGCCGCCGGCCGGCAGCCGGCCGGAGCCGGTCGACCGCGTCGAGATCTGGAGTGGCGGTGGCGCCCACGCGGCCCCGGTGTTCGAGCGCAGCCAGCTCGGCGCCGGCCACACCGTCGCCGGCCCGGCGCTAATCCGCGAGGCCAACGCCACCACGGTCGTCGAGCCGGCCTGGACCGCCGAGATCACCGCGCGCGACCACATGCTGCTGCGACGCGCCGAGCCGCGCGCCGGCCGGGTCGCCGCCGACGCGGCGCGCGCCGACCCCGTGCTGCTGGAACTGTTCAACAACCTGTTCATGAACGTCGCCGAGCAGACCGGGGCGGTGCTGCAAAACACGGCGATGAGCGTCAACATCAAGGAGCGGCTCGATTTTTCCTGCGCCATATTCGATGCCGAGGGCAACCTGGTCGCCAATGCGCCGCATGTTCCGGTGCATCTCGGCGCGATGGGCGAGAGCGTGCGAACCGTGCTGCGCCACCGGCGCGGGCAGTTGAAGCCGGGCGACGTCGTCGCCCTCAACAATCCCTTCAACGGCGGCACGCATCTGCCGGATATCACCGTCATCACGCCGGTGTTCGACGAAGCCGGCGGCGACATCCGTTTCTTCGTCGGCAGCCGCGGCCACCACGCCGATATCGGCGGCATCACCCCGGGCTCCACCCCGCCCGCTTCGCGCGCGCTCGAGGAGGAAGGCGTGGTGATCGACGACTTCCTGCTGGTCGATGGCGGCACGTTCCGCGAGAAGCCGTTCCGCGACCTGCTCGCCGCGGCGCGCTATCCGGCGCGCAGCCCGGACGTCAACGTCGCCGACATCAAGGCGCAGGTCGCGGCCAACGAGAAGGGCGTGCAGGAGCTCGGCCGCGTGGTCGCGCAATACGGCTGGGACGTCGTGCGCGCCTACATGCGCCACGTCATGGACAACGCCGAAGAGAGCGTGCGCCGGGTGATCGACCGCATCGGCGACGGCACCTTCGATTATGTCATGGACGACGGGGCACCACTTCGCGTCGCCGTGTCGGTGGATCGCCAATCCCGCGCGGTGACCATCGACTTCACCGGCACCGGAGAGCAGCGCCGCGAGAGCAACTTCAACGCGCCGCCGCCGGTGTCCCGGGCGGCCGTGCTCTACGCCTTCCGCTGTCTCGTCGCCGACGACATCCCGCTCAACGACGGCTGCCTCGTGCCGATCCGCATCCTCGTGCCGCCCGGCAGCTTCCTCGCCCCCGCCCCTGGCGCCGCGGTGGTCGCCGGCAACACGGAAGTCTCGCAGGCGGTGGTCAACGCGCTGTTCGGCGCGCTCGGCAGCATGGCCTGCAGCCAGGCGACGATGAACAATTTTCTGTTCGGCGATGCCCGGCGCCAATACTACGAGACGATCTGCGGCGGTACCGGCGCCGGCCCGGGCTTTCACGGCACCTCGGCGGTGCAGACGCACATGACGAACACGCGGATGACCGACCCGGAGGTGCTGGAGCTGCGCTATCCGGTGCGGCTCGAAGAATTCGCGATCCGCCGCGGCTCGGGCGGTCGCGGCCGGTTCCGCGGCGGCGACGGCGCGGTGCGGCGCATCCGCTTCCTGGCGCCGATGACCTCGGTAATCGTCGCCTCCCGCCGGATCGAGCCGCCGTTCGGCCTGGCTGGTGGCGAGCCCGGCGCCGCCGGCCGGCAGTGGGTCGAGCGCGCGGACGGCCGGCATGAGATCCTCGCCGGCACCAGCCGGGCCGAGCTGACCCCCGGCGATGTGTTCGTCATCGAAACTCCCGGCGGCGGCGGCTACGGCGCGGCTTGATGGCGCGCATCGCCCGCATCCTGCTGGGCGGCTTCCTGGCGCTGCTCGCGCTGGCGGTCGGCGCCGTCTGGCTGCTGCCGGGCGTGCTCGATTGGAACCGCTATCGCGACAGCATCGCCAGCCTGGCCTCCGCCGAGCTGGGCAGGCCGGTGAGCATCGAGGGACCGGTCACGCTGACGCTGCTGCCGCGGGTCGTGCTCACCGCCGCGCGGGTCGCGGTGGCGGATGCCGGGGACGGGGTGGCGATGACGGCGCAGTCGCTGCGCCTGCGCGTCGCACTGGGCCCGCTGCTCAGCGGCCGGATCGACGCCCGCGAGCTGGTGCTGCACCGGCCGGACGTGCGGCTGCCCTGGCCGATGGCGCCGGCCGCACTGGTCCGCCGGCCGGACTGGCTGGCGTCGCTGTCGGCGCACATCGAGGACGGCCGGCTTTCGGTCGGCGGCGTCAGCTTCAGCGGCATCGAGGCCGTCCTCTCCGCGGGCAGCGATTCCGGGGGCTATGCGGCCGCCGGCACCGCCATGTTTTCCGGCCGGCCCTGGCGTTTCACCGGCCGGCTGACCGGGGCGGGGTCGGACGGGGCGGCGGGACTCGACATGAGCCTGGACGGACAGGGGCCGACCCAGGGCATGGGGGCTACGTTCAGCGGTCGGCTCGCCGCGGACGGCGCGCTCGCCGGGCGCATCGCCGCGCGCGGCCCCGATCTGTCGCAGCTGCTGCCCGCGCCGCCCTTGCCGTTCCGCGCCGAGGGGCGCCTGACCCTGGCCGCCGGCTTGGCCGCGGCCGACGACCTGACGATCCAGATCGGCGGCTCGCCGGCGCGCGGCGCGGTGGCGCTGCGGGTCGCTCCGGCGCCGCGGCTCGACGTGGCGCTCGCCAGCAGCCGGCTCGATCTGGACGCGTGGCTGCCGGTGCTGCTGCGCGGCGCCGCCGCCTACCCGGTCGGGCTCGACCTCTCTGCCGAGGCGGCACAGCTCCACGGCGGCCTGCTGCGCCGGGTGCGCGCCGCCTTCGACTTCCGGCAGGGCGTCGCCGAAATTCGCGAGGCCGGCGCCGTCCTGCCCGGTGACGCCAGCCTGCACCTGACCGGCCGCATCACGCTCGCCACCCGCGACCGCAAGCCGCACTTCGAGGGATCGGCCAGGCTCGCCGCGCCGGACCTGCGCACCACGCTGCACTGGCTCGCCACGTCCGGCGTCCAGCCGCTGGAGGAACTGCCGGCGGGCGTGCTGCGCAGCGCCGCGCTGACCGCGACGGCGTTCGCCGATCCCGATCGGGTGGCGCTGGCCGGCCTCACCGGCGAGGCTGACGGAAACCCGCTGTCCGGCACGCTGTCGGTCGCATTCGGCGCCCGCATCGCGATCGCCGCCGGGTTGGCGATGGACCGGCTGGACCTGGATCCCTGGCTGCCCGCGACGCTGCCAGGACCGGCGGATGCCTCGCGCCTGCTCGCGCCGTTCGACGCCGATCTGCAGGTCCAGGTGCGCAGGGCCCAGGCGCGCGGCGTGACGATCGAGGATTTGTCGGTGGACGCCGTCGCCGCGCGTGGGGCGCTCACCCTGCGCCGGCTCGCCGGGTCCGTACTGGGCGGAGCCGGCCAACGTTCAGGCGCCGGCGCCGGTGGAAATGCCGGCGGAGGGGTGCATGCCGAGCTGTCCGGCAGCGTGGCCGAAGACGGGCGCATCAGCGACGGCCGGCTCGAGCTGACGGCCGGCGACGCCTCCCCTGTCGCCGCACTGCTGCCCGCCTCGCGTCTGCCGGCTGTGTTTTGGCACGCGCCGGCGCGCCTGCGCGTCGAGGCGGCCGGGCCGCCCGAAGCGCTCGGCCTGCGCATCGGGCTGGACTTCGGCGACGCCCGGCTGGAGGCCACGCCGACCGTGAACCTGCCGGCCGGCACCTGGTCGGGCCCGCTGACGCTGCGCCATCCCGGCGCGCCGCGCCTGCTGCAGGCGCTGGGCCTGGCCGATCCGCAGGCCTGGATCGGCGACGGCTCGCTCTCGCTGATCAGCCAGCTGGCCGGCGGCGGGCGACGCGTGAACGCAGACAGTTTCGACCTGACTGCGGGCGCGCTGCACGCGACCGGCAAGCTCGCACTGGACGCCGGCGGGCCCGAGCCCCAGCTCACCGGCGCTCTGACCGCAGACACGCTGCCACTGCCCGGGCTGGCGCTGCGCTCGCCCGATCCGCTGCCGCTTGGCGCGCTGCGAGGCTGGCGCGGCGCCCTGCGCGTGCAGGCGGCGCACGTTCTTTCGGAGCTTGCGCCGGCGTTCGACCAGGCAACGGCGACGGTGACGCTGGACGGCGGCGTGCTCGCGCTCGACGGGCTCGCGGCCCGCCTCGGCGGCGGGGCGCTCACCGGCTCGGCGCGGCTGGATGGCCCGGCCGAGCCGCCCACGCTCTCGGTGCAGGCGGAGCTGCGCGCCGCGAGCCTGGGCGGCCCGATCTTCGACCTGCCGCTCGACGTCAGCGCCGGTGTGCTGGACGGCAGCGCCGCGCTCCAGGCGAGCGGCCACAGTCCTGCGGCGATGCTGGCGACGCTCGGCGGCGCGCTGCATATCAGCGGCCGGAGCGGCGCCATCGATGGCTTCAATATGAGCGGGTTGCGCGAGGATTTGCGGCAATCCGCGGCAGACGACGCACTGGCCGCGGCGCTGGCCGGCGGGACCAGCGGCTTCGATCGGCTGGAGGTCGGGATGAGCGTCGCCCGCGGCATCCTGGGCTTCGACGAAGCGCGCCTGTCGGGTCCGGACGGCACGACGACGCTGAGCGGCAGCATCGACCTGCCGGGTGCCGCCTTCGATCTGCACGCGCTGCTGCGCGCCGCCGTTCCGGACGCTCCGGAGGTCGGGCTGCGGCTGACCGGCCCGTTCGCCGCGCCGCGCCGCACGCCGGAACTGGCCGACGTGGCCCGCTGGCGCACCCGCGAGCGGGCTTCCCAGACAGGCGGCCCGTAACTAGATTGCGAGGCAGCAATCGGGCGGTCTCGCTGAACATCGGGGTCGGAGTCATGGCTTTGGACGCGCGGTCCAAGACAAGACGAGGTGCCAACTCTGCCTTGACCGCAGACCGTATCCGCACGCCTTCGGTCAAGCCGACCGGCGGGATCACGCGGGCGCAGATTAGGAAAGTTGTCCGTGCGCTCGCCGCCAAGCGCGAAGTCCAGCACCAGGGCTGAGCGCGCCGGCCTCGAGCAGTCGGCCTACGACGTCGGCGTGTTCATCAACTGCCGTTTCGATGAGAGCTATCAGCCGCTCTTCGACGCTATCGTCTTCTCGGCGCTCGATTGCGGCTTCGACCCGCGCTGCGCCAAGCAGATCTACGATTCCGGCCAGGTGCGCATCGACAAGATCATGAAGCTGATCGAAGGCTGCCGCTACGGGATCCACGATATTTCTCGGACTGAACTGGATCGCCAGAATGGCCTACCTCGTTTCAATATGCCTTTCGAGCTGGGCATTTTTCTCGGCGCGCAGCGCTTCGGAGCCGGCAGGCACAGGAACAAGAGCTGTCTCGTGCTCGACCGGGAGCCGTACCGCTACCAAAAATTCATATCGGACATAGCCGGCCAGGATGTGTCCTCCCACGACGGCAAGACTGGAAAGCTGATCGGCATCGTGCGCGATTGGCTGAGCACGGTCACGGGCGGGAAGCTGCTGCCCGGCGGGGCGAGGATAGCGGCGCGCTTTTCTCAGTTCACTGCGGAGTTGCCGGCGATCGCCGAAGCGTTTCACCTGAAGCAGGATGAGCTGACCTTCAGCAACTACGCCAATTTTGCGTCCGAATGGCTGCGCGTCACAGCCGGAGATTCGCTGACCTAGTCTAGTGGTCCGATCGCTGCAGTCGGTTCCCGACTGCAGCGTGAATCGGCCCACCTGCCGAGTCTCTGGTGGTGCGATTCACGACGCAGATGGCCGCACCGGCCTTGCTGCGAGTGCCGCGATATGAGGGAGCCATCTGCATCGATCGCACCACTAGAACGCGTCGGTCTCGGCACCGGTCGGCAGGCTGCCCTGGGTCCCCGGGCGGGTGCAGCAGAGTGCTGCGGCGCGGTTGGCGCGGCGGATGCCCGCCTCCACTGTCAGCCCGCGATCCAGCGAGGCGGCAAGCACGCCGGTGAAGCAGTCCCCCGCCGCGGTCGTGTCGAGCACGTCCACGCGCTCGGCCTCGATGCGCACCCGGCCGCCGTCGGTCGCCGCCTCCGCCCCTTCGCTGCCGAGCGTCAGCACCACCCCGACGCCGAGCGCCTGCTGCAGCGAGGCGGCGTTGACGCCGGTGCCGAGCCGCGTGCCGAGCCAGGCGCCCTCCTCCTGGTTCGCCACCAGCAGGTCGATCACGCGCAGCGCCTCCGGTGCGAGCGCCGCGGCCGGCGCGAGGTTCAGCACGATGCGCGCGCCCCGTGCCCGGGCGCGCAGGATCAGCGCCGCGGTCTGCTGCGGCTCGGTCTCCATCTGCAGCACGAGGGTGGTGCCGGGGCCGAGCAGCGCGTCCTCCAGCTGATCGGCCCGCGCCAGCAGGTTGGCGCCCGCGGCGACCATCACGTGGTTGCGGCCCGCACGGTCCACGGCGATCGCCGCGCAGCCGGTGTACGCCTCAGTCCGCTCGACACGTGAGAGGTCGATCCCTGCCGCCTCCAGCCCGGCGAGCGCGAGCCCGGCCAGCGGGTCGGCGCCGACCGCGCCGGCGAAGACCACACTCGAGCCGTCGCGGGCCGCCGCGACCGCCTGGTTGGCGCCCTTGCCGCCCGGCTCGATGCGGGCGGTCGGGGTCAGCACCGTCTGCCCGGCGGTCGGCAGGCTCGCCAGCGGAAAGATCAGGTCCAGGTTGATCGAGCCGAACACGACGATCATGCCGCGGGCCTCCCCAGCGCGGCCGCCAGCTCGGCCCATTCGCGCCGGCCGAGGCCGCTGTCCGCCTGCCCGACCACCTCGCCGGCGAGCATGCGCCGCACCACGGCCAGCATCTGTGCCGACAGCACGGCGGCATCGAGCCGGTAGTCGCGGAACGCCTGCCAGGCCTGCGGCACCCAGGCCTGCACGCTCCGCGACAGCACTTCGGCATAGGCGCGGATCTCGTACTGGGCATGCGGGTCGCCTCGTAACGCAAGGAAATGAAACAAGTTATGCAAGTCGATCTTCCAATACCACTGGGTGTAGGTGTTGAGCGTCAGGTTCATCCGCGCCAGCTCCCGCGCCAGACCCTGCCGCGCCGGGTCGCGCGGCGCCTCGTTCAGCATCCGCGCGTAGTGGTCGTGGCAGCGCGAGGCGTCCTCGCGCAGCAGGTCCAGTACCTCCGCCGCCTCGGCGCCGGCCAGCGCCTCCCCCCGGCCTTGCCGGTTAGCGCTCGACTGCGCGGCCAGGTGCTCGGGGGCGGGCAGGTAGAACTCCCGATCGAGGATCGAGTAGCGGGCGGAGTATTCGTTGACGCTGGCGGTGCGGTGGCGGATCCATTGCCGCGCCACGAAGATCGGCAGCTTTACGTGGTACTTGATCGCGCACATCTCGAACGGCGTGGTGTGGCGGTGGCGCATCAGGTAGCGGATCAGTCCGGCATCCTCGCTGACCCGACGGGTTCCCCGGCCGTACGAGACCCGCGCCGCCTGCACGATCGCCGCGTCGTCGCCCATGTAGTCGATCACCCGCACGAAGCCGTGGTCGAGTGCCGGGAGCGGGCGGAACAGCATCGCCTCCAGCGCCGCGACGGTCGGGCGCAAGGTCGGGGCAGGCGTAGCACGCTGCGCCTCGATCTCGGCCTGCTGGTCGGCGCTGAGACTCATGCGCGGGGGCTCCTTCAAAACGGCGGGCCGATGCGCTATATTCCCTGCGCCGGCTTGCCGGCTATGGCGATAAACGGTGCGTGGAATAAGCGTTGTGGACCCGGGGGCAGTACCCGGCGCCTCCACCAGTCCGTCTGGGACTTTTCCCAGGTTTGGGGGCGAAACAGGCTCGACACGCGCGGTAAAGACCCATCTTTCGCTCGGCATGGTTCCGCCGTTATCGGGCCATATGACAAGTGCCAATGACAATCATGAGGCGCTCGCTGTCGCTGCATAAGCGATAAGCGCGGTTCGGGGGGCACCGGGCAACAGAAGCCCCCCACTTCTCTCGCGGCCTCCGCACACGGGAAGATGCCCGGCCGCGGTCTTTTTCCGTGGCGCCGGCGTCGCTATCTGAGGCCTCGTTCTTAGCTCGTGGGAGCGGAATGGACGACAAGGAGGAGCGGCAGCCGGAGAGCCTGCTGCCGTACGATGAATGGGCGGAAGAGGCGCAGCGCCTGGTGGTGGTGCGCGCATTGCAGCGGGTGGCGGAGGCCGGCCTTCCCGGCGACCACCATTTCTTCCTGACCTTCCGCACCGGCCATCCCGGCGTCGTCGTTCCCTCCCGCCTGCGGGCCCAGTACCCGCAGGAGATGACGATCGTGCTGCAGCATCAGTTCTGGGATCTCAGGGTGGACGAGGCGCACGGCGCGTTCAGCGTCGGGCTCTCCTTTGGCGGCGTGCCGAGCACGCTGACGGTCCCGTTCGCGGCACTGGCGGGCTTCGCCGATCCGCAAGTCCGCTTCGGCCTGCGGTTCCGGCCCGCCGAACCGGCCGCGCAGCCGGAGCCGCCGGCGCCGGAACCGCCGCCAACGGCCGTGGTGCCCGGTTCCGAGGCCTCGGCAGCGCCCCAGGTGGTCAGCCTGGAGGCGTTCCGCCGCCGCCCTACCCCGAAGGAATGAGCGGCACGCGGCGCCGGTGGCGGGGGGCACTGGCGCGATGAACGCCGGCCTGCCATTGCTCCGGGTGCGATGAAGCGAGCGTCCCTCCCGACCCATCCCGTCCAGCCGAGCCGGAAGGCGGAGATCGTCGTCCGCGATTTCGGCGCCCCCGCTCGCCCGCGCCGGCGCATCCTCGTGGTCAAGCTCGACCATTTTGGCGACTTCATCATCGCGCTGCCCGCCTTCGAGCGGCTGCGCCGCGCCTTTCCGCGCGATCACATCGCCCTGGTCTGCGGCCCGTGGAACGCCGCGGGAGCGCGCGACAGCGGACTGTTCGACGAGGTCCGCACCTACACCTTCTTCCCCGAGAACGTGCTCGCCTGGGACTGCAGGCCGATCGAGGAGCTCGACCGCTTCCGTGCTGCCGCGGCCGGCCGCTACGACCTGGCGATCGACCTGCGGGTGGACGAGGACACGCGCCACCTGCTCGAGCACGTGGACGCCGAGGTGAAGTGCGGCATCGGCGGGCGCGGCCGCTTCCCGTTCCTCGACGTTATCCTGCCGCCCGAGCCGGAGACGCGCAGCAACCCGTTCGGCACCGTCGAGCGCGGCCTGCTGATCCCGCCGGACCGGTTCCGCTCGCGCATGCCGATCGTCGCTCCGTTCTACGAGGAGACGGACTTCTCCTTCACCGACACTTATCTGACGGACGGGCCGGACATCGAGCTGCCGCGCGGCCGCTATCGCGCCATCTTCGGCCTCCGGGTGGTGCGCGGCCCCTGCCTGCTCGGCGCCTCGGTGACGATCGAGGTGGTGCGCAACGCCGAGGAGCTCGTCGTGCGCCGGCAGCTCAAGCGCCGGCGGCATATCGGCATGGCGCGGTCGGTGATCGAGTTCAGCGCCGAGCGCAACGGCTCGCGCTACGAGTTCCGCATCCACACCGGCGGCCGGGCGCCGGCGGCGCGGCTGCGCTTCATCGGCGTCTGGCTCGAACAGCTGAACGACGGCGACGTCCGGCGCGTGCACTCGCGCTTCCGCCCGGCGGAGCTGCATGTCGGCGAGAAGCTCTCGATGCTCGTCGAACTCGTCGAGGAACGGACCCGCGCGCTCTACGCCGACGACATGCTGCCCGCCCGCGTGCCGCCGGGCGCTGCGGTGGAGGCGGAGCTGCGGCGCATCCCGCCAGGCGCGCAGCGCATCGTCCTGGCACCGATCAGCAATTCGAGCGTGCGGGACTGGCCGATCGACAACTACGCCGCGCTGGCCGGGCGGCTGCTCGCGACCGGCGAGCGCCGGATCCTGCTGCTCGGTGCGCCGGCGCAGGCCGACCGGCTCGCGCGCATCACGCAGGGCAATGCCGGCGATCCCCGCATCATCGACCTCTCGGGCAAGACGAAGTGGCCGGAGCTGCCGGACATCCTGCGCCGGGCCGACCTGGTGATCTGCAACAACTCCGGCATCGCGCACCTCGCCGCCGCCTGCGGCGTGCGCACGCTGGCGATCTATTCCGGCAGCCACCTGCCGCAGGAATGGGGGCCGCGCGGGGTGGCGTCGCGCACCATCGTCGCCGCCGTGCCGTGCTCGCCCTGCGGCTTCGACCGGCTGCAGGAATGTCGGTTCGACCACCGGTGCATGCACGAGATCACGCCCGACATCGTGCTCGCGCAGGCCGAGCAGATGCTCGGAGCGGCGCTGCAGACGCAAGCCGCGGCGGCCGTCGATTCCGGCAGCGCTGCCTGATCTGTCGGAGACCACCAGGCCATGCGCTTCACCATCGACCGGATCGACCACGTCGTCCTGAACTGCCGCGACGTGGAAATCGCCGCCTCCTGGTATCAGCGCGTGCTCGGCATGGAGCGCGAGGAGTTCGGGACCGATCGCCGCACCGCGCTGAAATTCGGCGGCCAGAAACTCAATCTCCGCCCGGC
>Ga0213875_10001611_pt1 | contig 14265 bp, 10 predicted proteins | sample BarmaccomBMRX_R8_FD_160105 | JGI IMG/M metagenome (GOLD analysis project Ga0213875, IMG submission 160105) | Root-associated microbial communities from Barbacenia macrantha in rupestrian grasslands, the National Park of Serra do Cipo, Brazil - RX_R8 | ecosystem: Host-associated > Plants > Roots... | reverse complement strand
CCGCCGTATGCCCGAAAGCGATCACATTCGCGCCAAGTTTCCGGGCAACCTCATACACGGCCCGCCGCCGGAATCGGCTGCACAGGTCACACCCGTGATCCGGCTGCTCCGTCAAAAGCTTAACCGAGGGCCGGTCTTCGACATAGGTCCAATCCACCCCACGCTCCCGCAGATACGCGCCCACCGGCTCAATCGGCCGCAAGAATTTTCCCTGCTCGATCGTAAATGCGCACACTGTGAAATGAATGGGCGCGCGCTTCTGTAAAAGCAATAGCGCTTCGAGCAGCGTCAACGAATCCTTCCCCCCCGAAACGCCAACCGCCACGCGATCCCCCTCCCGAATCATGCGAAAACGGGCAATCGCCTCGCCGACACGCCGAAGAATCGTCTTTTCCAGATCCACTATCTTTCACGATATCGGATCGAAAAAGCCGCTAGCAGGATTCAGTAATCCGCCATAGCTTTGTTCTCGAAACCTGATAGGGAAGAGTAGTTTTCGACGGGTAAATCGGGAACGTAGGACCGGCTGATACCTTATCATGCGAACATCCACTACGCGTTGGGCAAAATTCGCGTGGCAAGGCCGGGTAGCTCGATAGCTGACACCCGACGCGAGCTTCAGTGTATTCAGCCCCCCGTTTCACGAAAACCCAAAGGAGACACTTTGCCCGGACAATATCAAAACCCTGTTCACAAAGAGTATTTCGCGGATCCATTCGTTTGGAAGCACGACGGTGAATACTACGCGGTCGGAGGGGGGATCTCCGAAGGGGAGCCGCGCGTGTTTTCGGTCCTTCAGTCTGACGACCTGGTGGATTGGAGAAAGCAAGGAAGAGCTCTCGCGGCACTCGCTCCCGAGTACGGAACAGCATACTGGGCGCCTGAAATTGCATTCTGCGGAACCCAATTTTGGATGTATTATTCCGTGGGTTTTGGTGATAAATGGCACCATCTTCGCGTTGCCGTCAGTGCTGCCCCGGGCGGCCCGTATGTAGATACGGGAACGCGGCTCACCGATCCATTTACCTGTCCTTTCGCGATTGATCCCTCTCCGTTTCAGGACGAGGATGGAACTTGGTATCTCTTTTACGCTCGCGATTTTCTCCATTCGAATGACGGTGCTCGCCCCGGAACAGGAATCGTAGTGGACCGGCTCATCGCGCCTAAGAAGCTCGCGGGAGAAACTCGATGTGTAGCTCGTCCACAATACGATTGGCAGCGATTCATGAAAAATCGCGTCATGTACGGGGCAGTCTTCGATTGGCACACCATGGAAGGCCCTTGCGTTCGCAAGCGCAACGGAAGATATTGGTGTCTATATAGCGGCGGCCGCTGGGAAAATAACACTTATGGTCTCGATTACGTTGTGGGGGATAACGTTCTTGGACCCTATGTGCCATGCGGCGATGATTCTGCGGGCCCACGCCTGTCACGCACTATTCCCGGTAAAGTAATCGGCCCAGGACACAAGTCCATCGTGATCGGACCTGGAAGTAGTACGGAGTATTTGGTCTATCACGCTTGGGATGTAGGCATGAGCAGCCGGAAAATGTGTATCGATCCGATTGATTGGACTCCCGAGGGGCCGAAAACCCCCGGCCCCACTCATACGCCTCAACCGCTTCGCTGATTGAGGGTTGTGAACGCCGCTAAAAAGTGATTAACTGTTTTGACTAGGCGTATGTCATACACAGACGAAGAGTGGCTCCAACTCGATACATGGTTCGAGGAGATGCGCTCAGAAGGGCATTTGGATCGGGTTCAAGCGCGGCTGGATTTGTTGGACCCGAGTGATCCATTTACGAGTTATCAGCGCGGCCGCTTCTTTGGATCGGAAAGATACGCGCTCTCCGATTTCTCGGTGTTCTCGATCAAGCCATAGGTTGTGCCGAGGAGGCGGTCAAGGAGCTTTCCGACAGTCCCGGCGTATTCACCGAGATCGGGAGCATTCGGCTGGAGCGCAATGAATGGGAGAAAGCTGACGATGCATTCCAGCGTGCGATCGATCTTATGCCCCAGTGGACTCCCATGCATTTCAGCAGGGTTGATCTGATGTTAAGGCAGGACCGCTCGGATCGGGCTCTGGATCTTCTCCAATCTCTCCGGCAGGACCATCCCACCGACCCCGCTGTGGTAGAGCAACTTGGATGGTTGTGTCTGCGAAGACATGACTGGCCGTCTGCCAAAGGTTATTTTCGAGATTTGTACAAAATGGATGGAGCGGCGCCGTATGCTCTTCTCGGGCTTGCCTCGATCTACTTTGACGAAGGCAGTTACGCTGAGGCCGAGAGAACCTTTCGCTCCCTGCTCCGGGACAACGATCATGAACCGCGCATCCGTGCGAATCTCGCTCTTGCGCTAGCTGCGCAGGGCGGCGATCTTTTGAATTCGAGTGAAGTTCATGCCAGGCAAGCTTTACGAACAGATCCTTCGAATGCGCGCGCGCTTACGTGCTTGGGAGTAATCGCTTTCAAACGAGACGCGTATCGCGACGCACAAGACTATTTTCACAGGGCGGAGGATGCGAGCAGGGGAGAAGAAGGTGCGGTGGACCTGGCTTCGCTCTTTGCCTACACAGGGCAGTATGAGAGAGCGAAAACCAAGCTGACCAGAGTATTAGCGCAACGTCCAGATGATCTCCGTGCGCAGGTAGAGTATGGACAAGTCCTGATCGCACTCAAGCAGAGCAACGAAGGGCTCGCGTACTTGAGGGCAGCAGTCGCTGCCGCACCCTACCACGCATTTGCTCAGCAAGCGCTTGCGTCCGCGTTGCTCACTGTAGGCGAATTGGGAGAAGCCGAAAAGACAGCTCGCAGCGCACTCAAGTGGGTCTCTTCCCGGTATGCGGCTGGGCTGGAATTGACTCTCTCACGAATACTGACCGCACTCGGAGACAAGACTGAACGCAAGGAATATCACGAAGATGCGCTCAAAGCGGCACTGCGTTCGCTAAAAGGTAATGTGGCTTCGTCAGGCGGGCAGGATACCCGCGACCCAGAGGCGCTATTGCAGGTCGGCATAGCTTATACGCGTGTCAAAGACTACGTCGAAGCGCGGCGACACTTTAATCAGTGTCGCGCGATCGCTCCGGATCACTACTTGGCTGAACGTTACAGTGCCTTGTTATCAACCGTTACAACAGGCTCCATTCTGCAAGACAGAAGAGCCGCGCGGCAATACTTTTTTATTGTTTCAGGTTTGGCTTTCGTCATGAGTATTGTTGCTCTGGTGTTTCGCTGGCATTCAAAAATCGGGGAGCCAACTACGGTCGCATTACTGACGTTGTCGATTGGAATGGGTATTCTGGCGCCCCTCTTACCCCAACTCGCCAAACTGGAGTTGCCAGGGGGAATGAAAGCCGAGCTGCAGGCCAGCAAAGAAACGCTGATCCCTGGTATTGCCGCTTCTATTCCTGTGAATACCGTGCTCGACGTCAATCTTGGAGAAATTGTACCCACAATGCCGATTTCTGGCTTATCCGGTAGTCTGTGACTCTGCCTATCCGATATCGATGTCGACCCACTCGCATTGCAAGTGCGCACCGCGTTTATGAATCGGTGTTGGGTTACTGAAATTGCGGTATCCGACTGCCCTAACTCCATGTACCGGTTGCACCCGAGCGGCCCGGTTAAACAATTTACAAATCTGAGCTTGACTAACAGCCAGCCCGGGTTGGAATCCTGGTACTGGTTCCGTCCCTTTGGACGGCGAAGTAGGGTAGCCTAAGGAATTGCCCTTTGTGAAATGACCGGGTGTTCGAACTTCGCCACTCAAAGATGAACCGGATTACAACGCAAAGCATCTTTACTTCCGCCTCCTCTTCTCCGTTCTCCTGGCGCAGCTATCTTACCAGCGGCCTGGTGCATGCCCTATTGATCGCACTCGTACTGTCAATCACGTTCCCGACGATCCAGGAAGTCACCAAGCGCCGGGAAAGTGTAACCCTGATTTCACCGCAGCTACCCACATACCGCTCTAAACCGCTCCCGCAACCTCGGACTCGTCCTCAGCTCGTGCTTCCAAAAACGCCTGCACCGAAACCGATCGTTCAAGTCAGACCTCAGCTTTCCAAGCCGCCCGAGATAGAACCGCCGCTCCCGGAGACCCGCCCGCAAAAGGATATGGCCCTGAACGCCCCCGTCCAGCCGCCTCCAGAGCCCAAAGTGAACGTTCCAAAACCCGAAATCCACACAGGCGCTTTCGAGACCGGCGAGCTTGCAAAAGGGCCTGAGGGGCCAAAGCCCCTGAAAATTGGCGGCTTTGGTGACCCGCGCGGTCTTCCGGACTCCCCGACTGCGCACGCCCCCTCTCTGATCGCCAAGGTCGGTTCTTTTGACTTGCCTGCGGGCGATGGAAAAGGGGGCGGCAATGGCACGGGGCAGACCGGCGTGCGGCAGACCTCGTTCGGCTCTATTGGAGGCGCAGGCACACCAGCGCAATCCTCCGGAACCGGCGGATCTGTTCACACCGGAGGCTTTGCCGATTCCTTCGCAGTTGCTTCGGCCCATCATGGGCCCGTGTCAGTCGCGAAACCGATCACCACGCCCGTTGAGATTCTGTTCAAACCGAAGCCTGTCTACAGCGACGAAGCCCGCAGCCTGAAATTAGAAGGACGCGTTTCGCTCGAGGTCGTATTTCTCGCGAATGGCTCCATTCGCATTGTCGGAGTTCTGCATGGACTCGGACACGGATTGGACCAGGCGGCCGAAACCGCTGCTATGCAGGTTCGATTTCGCCCAGCGACTCAAGCCGGCACCCCTGTCGATACGAATGCAACAATATACATCACTTTCGAACTCACGTAGCCGATCGATTCAGGATCTACCATGCAGCTCTTGAAGTCTGCCACTACCACCGTTACGGGCCGCCTCTTTTTATTGAGCTTGTGTGGCTTCGCATGTCTGATAGCGCAAAGTGTGCAGCCTGCACCCGAAGACGCCCAAAGCTTCGACGAGGTCGTGGATCGCGCCATCAACAGTGAACACATCCTGCTATCGAAACTCAAAGGCAAGCAGCCCATCGTCGAGACCTATATCCAGCAGATGAAGAGCGATTCTGATCTGGGACTAGTTCCCGAGCACGACTTCTATTTCCTCGGCAAGCTCGACATGACCCGCGGTTTTGTTCGTGAATCGTTCCTGCCCACCGATTCGTCCCTGAAGCGCGCCCCCCATTTCTTCACTTCCCTTCTCTCGACCGAATATCATCCTTTGGGCTTCGCGTACGAGATATTTATCGACGCCAGAGATTTCGATCGGGCCCACTACAGGTTCCAATACGTCAGAAGAGAGTTCCTCGGCGACGTGCGTTGCGTCGTCATGGATGTAGGACCTCAGCCGAATGCCGGGAAAGGCCGTTTCCAGGGGCGCATCTGGGTAGAAGATCGCGACTACAATATCGTGCGCTTCGAGGGCACATATGCCCCGTCCCCGAACCGCGAGTTCGTCCACTTCGATTCTTGGCGCGTAAATACCGGTCCGGGACTTTGGTTGCCTTCTAACATTTATGCCGAAGACGAACAGTACGGCTTAATCCTGCACACGCCGCCCATGCGCGCCCAAACACGCCTCTGGAATTATGAGCCCGAGAAAATGCGCTCAGAGCAGGCGTTTACCAATCTCACCGTAGACGTTCCTCAAGGAGTTCGCGATGAGAGCGACGCCTCTTCAGACAACTCTCCCATCGAAGCGCGCCGGATGTGGGAGAGTCAGGCGGAAGAGAACATGATCGACCGGCTGCAGCAGGCTGGCTTGCTCGCCCCGCCCGGCGAAGTGGATCAAGTCCTCGACACAGTCCTGAACAATCTCGAGGTCACAAATAAAATTAGCATCGATCCGCCTGTCCGCGTGCGCATTTTGCTGACCACCCCGCTCGAATCGGTCGCCGTGAATCACACGATTCTTATCAGCCGCGGCCTCATCGATGTTCTCCCCGATGAAGCATGTCTCGCCGCCGTGCTCGCACATGAGCTCTCACATATCTTGTCAGGCGATTCTGTCAATACCAGATACGCTTTCGCCGACCGCCTCCTATTCGAGGACGCCTCGACTCTCAAACGGGTCTCCATCGCCAGGACCGAACAGGAGGAGCTAGCCGCCGACGCGAAAGCAATCGAAATTCTCAAAAATTCCCCTTATAAAGACGACCTTCGTCGCGTAGGCCTGTTCCTCCGCATGCTCTCCCTGCGCAGCAACGAAGTGCCGCACCTGATTCGACCGCTCCTGGGAAACCACCTCGCTCAAACCGGTAAGGATCTTCGCCTCTCCGGCCTCATGGAACTTTCTCCCGGGCTTCAGTTGAGAAACACAGAAGAAATCGCCGCCCTGCCACTCGGCTCTCGCGTGAAGATGGACCCCTGGTCCAATCAGTTGCGCCTGATGAAATCGCACAACGTCCGGCTGCTCTCGGCAAAGGAGAAGTTGCCGTTTCAAATAACGCCCTTCATGCTACATCTCACCCGGGAAGATAGCAACGCCGCCGGAACCAGCACTACTGGCCCGGGGGTGACCTCCAGCCCGCAATAAAAAACCCGCTTATCGAGCGGCCGCTTTCTCTTCCTTCGGCTAACCGGCGAGCCAAACAATCGAGTGAACGACCAAACAGCAGGCTCCCAGAAAAATAGCCTTAAATCACGCAGGGCTGTTGAAAACTCAGCTTGTTTTCAGGCTGGACACGAAGCCGATGATCTCGTGTCACGAGGATGCAACTGCAAGTTAGTCTAGTAATTCCGTGTAGTTGGACAGAGAATATGGTCCGATAAGCCTCACTGAGGTTACAAGTGAGTCCGTTTAGTTCCCGGGGGGCACGGTGGCTGGCCCTCATGGCGGCCTTAGTGCCTGCTCTGGCTCAGCAACCGGCTGTCGCGCCTCAGAACCAGGCTACAGTCAGTCCGGAAACCATAGACGATCTCCGTAAAGAACTTGCTGCGCATGAGGCCCGCATCAAAGAGCTTGAGGATAAACTCGCGCAACAAAACAATCCGCCCGCGCAAGATCAGGTGCCTGTCCCCGCAGCCTCGGCCAGTCCGTCTCCTCCCTCTTCTGTAGCAGCCGGTCAGTCTGCGACCGCCGCGCCAACTCCTCCCGAAACTGCTCCCCCGGATATGAGTGCTTCCGGCCACTCGATGGAGTTGCCTGAAGGAGGGCCAAAGCTCAAAATTCGCGGCTTCTTCGATTTCAACTTTGGGGTCGGGTCCATCGCAAATCCTTTGGTCTTTCCGATCATCGACGACGGCTGCGGTACTTGCGGGAACCCGGCAACCCCGTCCCACACGGCCTTTCAGGGCGGCGAGTTTGATCTGTTCATCACCTCCAAGCTCTCCGATCACCTAAGCTTCCTCTCCGAGATTGTCCTTGGTGCGGGCACGACCAACGAGTTCGAGGTCGACATCGAGCGCTACCAGCTCACCTACGACGTGAACCGCTATTTCTCGGCCAGCGCCGGTCGCTTCCATACTTCCATCGGGTACTACAACACCGCCTACCACCACGGGGACTGGTTTTCAACGGCCGAAGGCCGACCTATCATGTATCTGTTCGAGGACAGCGGCGGCATATTGCCGGTACACATGGTCGGAGTAAGTCTTACCGGCGATGTTCCGCATACCGAATCACTTGGGCTTCACTGGGTTGCCGAGCTCGGGAACGGTCTCAGTTCCAATCCCAACGCGACAGAATCAGTGCAAAACTTTTATTCCGATCGTAACTATAAGGCCACCAATCTGGCTGCGTATGTCAAGCCGCAATTCCTCCCGGGGCTCCAGGTCGGGGGCTCGTGGTATCACGACGGCATCAATCCCTCACAAGCGCAAAACCCTCTTCCGCTTTCTCCGATCAGGCAAAATATCGAGAGCGGTTATGTCGTCTATTTCTCCACCAACTGGGAGTTCATGAACGAAGCCGTTCTTCTGACGAACCATCTCGAGGGAACACGGCAGTCGTTCCGGAGCCCCATGGCTTACACACAGGTCGCCCGGAAATTCGGAATCTACGAGCCATACTTCCGTTATCAGTACGTGAACGACACCGTGAAGGATCCGATCAATCTACTCAAAGGAACCTATTACGGCCCGTCGATTGGAATGAGAATCGACTTCGCCGAATACGCCGCGTTTAAGGTACAGTTCAACCATCTTTTTCAGAGTAGCCAGTTGCCGGGAAATGGTCTGGACGCGCAACTCGCGTTTACCTTCTGAAATCCTTCGACATCGCCTGAACTGGCCGAGGAGCTTCCGCAAACTCGCTCCTTATCCATCGCGCCGCTCAGGACTATTACTCCGACTAAATTTACCTAAAGCCAGTCGATTAGTAGCCGATTGAATTCACGAGGGCTTCGACTGCACGGTTTTGGAACGGTGGTTTTGTAATGGCTGGTTAGGCAAATTGTGTTCCGTACAACACATCACCGAAGAAATCGAGCCTCTGGGCAGGACGCTTTAGATTTTTCCTGGATGGCACGAGCCGGGAAATCAGGATACACGGTAAATCTGAGAGTGCGCAAAGCAGAGATCTCCCGACGGAGTCTGTCTAAACGCTGCTCCGTTACGACGCTCAAGACACTCTCGCTAACCGAGGGCGTGTGATGTGCCTGAAGTCGCCCATACTCCTCGCGATATGGATCGCCATGGTGCCTGCCGGTCTGGCTAAAGATCCCATTCTGACGGTCATAGTCAATAAGTCGAATCCTCTCGAATCCGTCTCAAACATAGAACTGAAGGCGCTGCTGCTTGGCAAGACGGCTCAATGGCCGAACAAAGAGCCAGTCATTCTGGTCGAACGGGAGTCGACCAGCCCGACCTTCCGAAAAACTCTACAGGTTGTTCTGCATATGAGCGAAGGCGAGTATGCGAGGTGGGTTCTACAGGAGGAGTTTCGCGGCGAAAAGGCGCCGCTGATTAAAACCCTGAACAGCGATGAAGGCGCCGGTAAATTCGTTTTTTATGTTCCAGGCGCAATTGCGATCACCGATGGCGTTCCGAGCCTCGCCCTTTCTTCGGAAATTAAGGTACTTCGGGTTGACGGCAAGCTGCCTGGAGATCCTGGGTACCCACTCAGATGAGATTCCCCGGTCGATCCTCCCAGCCTGCCTCTGCAAATTGGCCTTTCGTGATAGCCTGCTCGGCTATTGGGCTACTTATTATCGTCGCCTTTGTGGCGTCGGATTCCTATTCGGCAATAGGGCGTGCGCGGGCGCTTTACAGCGTCGGAGTTTCGGGTGAGAGCAACCAAGGCGACATCGCCTATTATCTGCAGGAAAGCCGGCGCACCGTCATATACGCCTTGACGACAAAAGATCCCAACGCCCAATTGCCGTATATCGATCAGGCCAGGTCCGCAGACCATGAAGTCGATCGCTTGATAAGCGTGTTTCTGAAATTGGATCTCGATCAAAAAACGCGCTCCGCAGCAAGAGAGTTCACCTCCAATCGCAGCGACTATCTCGCCGCCCGAGACCAAATCATCTCGCTTATATTGACAGATCAAATTGAGCAGGCCCTCGCCGTAGATTTGACCCGCAGTACACCTGCGTTCGACCGCACCAGGGACTCATTGCGCCGCGTAAAGGCTAATCTGGACCGTTATTCCGCTTCTCTATCTGAGCAGCTCCTGCGCGCCTTCTATCGAAGCCTGGCAGAATTTGTACTACTGCTCGCCGTCACTTTCTTGTTCATTGCCGCCGTGGCAAGCAATCTTGAAAAAAGACGCGCGCTTGTCGCTCTGGAGAGCGTCAACCACCAGCTCGAGTCGGCTCGTGCCGCAGCCGAGCACGCCAGTCTTGCAAAATCGGAATTCTTGGCCAATATGAGCCATGAAATTCGAACTCCCATGAACGGAGTGGTGGGCATGACCAGCCTTCTTCTTGAGAGCAAGCTCGACCCGGAACAACGCGACTTCGCGAATACCATACGTGCATCCGCCGATGCCCTCTTGACCCTACTGAACGACATTCTCGATCTTTCCAAGATCGAAGCCGGAAAGCTTGAGCTCGAAGATGTTTCCTTCTCGCTTTCCGAGGTCGTCGAAGGCAGCGTCGAAATGTTTGCTATGAAGGCCGAGGAAAAACACATTCACCTCTGCGCGTTAATCGAACCGGACGTGTCCCTGAATATGTCCGGAGATCCCATACGCTTGCGCCAGATTCTGGTGAATTTGCTCAGCAATGCAATCAAGTTTACTGCCGACGGCGAGGTGCTGCTTTCCGTCGCCCTTGTTCCCGACGAAGCCGGAAACCGTTCGCGTCTGCGATTTGAGGTAAGAGACAACGGAATCGGCATCACGGATGCCGCTAAGGAGCGCTTATTTCAAGCGTTCTCACAAGCTGATTCCTCCACCACGCGGCGGTTCGGCGGTTCTGGGTTGGGGCTTTCGATTTCCAGAAGATTGGTGGCCATGATGGGCGGAGAGATCGGCGTGGAAAGCCGTCCCGGTGTAGGGTCCATTTTCTGGTTTTGGTTGCCCGTTCCTGAGGGCCAATCTCGGGCGGATGAAAAAGAACTCATCTCGGGCACTCCGAAGGTGTTCGTGATCGATGACAATGACACTGATCGAAAGTTCATCCGTTACCTGCTGCTTCGGCGAAGAATTAAATTCGACGAGGTCGGCGATCCCTTGAAGGCAATGACTGAACTGCGCCGCGCCGCCCTTGACGGCGACCCCTTCGATGTCGCCCTCATCGATTACCATATGCCCGAGCTTGACGGAATGTCGTTGGGGCAGCAAATCAAAGCCGATCCCCTCTTGAATCGCACTCGCTTAGTGCTAATGACTTCATTCACCGAAAGAAAGATCGGGAAGCAGGCGCTCCTTCAGGGGTTCTCTTGTTTCTTGGCCAAGCCTTTCAAACAGTCTTCGCTTTTCGAGTGCATTGATCTCAGCCGCGATCCCGGTTTGAGCGCGAGCGTGGCGCCGCCTCCCAAAGATGCCGGCGAGAAACAGAATGATCGTGGTCTCCACGTGTTAGTAGCCGAAGACAACAACACCAATCAGCGGATCGCCGTAAAGATGCTGAAGAGCTTAGGATATCTGGCCGATGTTGCATCGAATGGGCGAGAGGCGGTCGAAGCGGTATTGCGAAAGCAATATGACGTCATCCTGATGGACTGCCAGATGCCCGAAATGGATGGATTTGAAGCGACGGCGGAAATTCGCAAGCTCGAAAGTGAAAGCACCCACGTCCCGATCGTCGCCCTCACCGCGAATGCAATGAGCGGCGATCGCAACCGATGCCTCGATGCTGGAATGGACGACTATATGTCAAAGCCGATCGATCTCCACCAACTGAGTGAAATTCTTCGCCGCTGGACAGAAGCTGCTGCAAAGCCCCAGAATACTCCTGCACCGCATTGACGCCCGCATCCTTCAACAATGGAAAAACCTGATGCATGGGCGGCCTATGAAGCGCTGCCCTATGATCTTATGGATACATAGAAGGACAGCCCATCGACACGCATTGTGACGCCCATCGACTCAGTGTCACGCAACGAATTAACTCGTGCGAGCTCTCCCGACGCCGATTCCTTGAGACGACCGCGTCGGCGGCGTTGGCGGGAATGGCAGCGTCGCGACAAGCAGTCGGGCGGCAAGCTCAAAGGCGGCCGAATTTTGTCTTCATTCTGGGCGAAGGACTTCGGCCCGACGAGTTGAGCTACAACGGCAATAAGCTCATCCAAACGCCGGCTCTCGATCGCATTGGTCGCGAGGGGATCAACTTCCGAAACGCATTCGTCGTCAATGCTTTGTGTCTTCCCTCTCGCGCCAGCATCCTTACCGGTCTCTATTCGCATACGACAGGAGCCGTGGATAACCGGAACGCAACAATTCCCTCGCAATTCCCCATCGTCTCCGACTTGTTTCACCAGGGCGGCTACGAAGTGGCATTCATTGGCAAGTCCCACGTGGGCGGAGCGCTGCGCGATCACTATTGGGATTACTATTTCGGTTTCGAAGGGCAGTCGACCTACTTCGAAACGCCCATTTGGGAGGGGGTCAAAGGAAAATATTCGGAGGCTAAAAAGTATGGCGAGTATATCGATGACATTCTCACTTTGAAAGCCGTTGAATGGCTCCGCGCAACACACGAGAAACCTTTTTGTCTCTTTCTGTGGCTGTACGCTCCACACGCGCCTTTCTATCGTCCAGCCCGCCTGGAAAGTGCACTGAACGGTGTTCCCATCCCGATACCGTCCACCTACGGCGAATTCGATGAAGGTTATCCGCGAAAAGCGCGAGCAGTACAACAGGCCAGAAATCGCATCGGAAGCTGCTATCTGACCTCAGACGACCCGCGTTCGCTAGAGGAGCTTGCCAAAGATCACCTTGTCGGCGCCCTGTCCAATGATCAGGACGTGGGGCTGGTCTTCCGTACTCTCGAGGAGAAAGGCGTCTTAGACGATACGGCCATTCTTCTGTGCTCCGACCATGGGTTCTTCCTGGGCGAACACCACTTCTATGACAAACGCCTGATGTATGAGCCATCCATTCGGGTTCCGCTGCTGATCCGCTATCCGAAGCTGATCAAAGCCGGAATCGAGACTTCTCAAATGGCGCTGAATCTCGATATTCCCTCCACAATGCTGGACATGGCCGGGATCACGATTCCATCTACGATGCAGGGCCGTAGTCTAACCCCGTTTTTCAAAGGCGGCAGCGTTGCGGACTGGCGGAAAGATTGGTTGTACGAATATTACGAATACCCGGATTATGAGCACGTTGAGCCGCACCGTGGTATTCGAACGGATCGATATAAGTTGATCGACTTCTATTTGGAACCGGAACAGTTCGAGCTTTACGATTTGCAAACTGATCCCGAAGAAAAGAATAATTTGTACGGCTCGCCTGGGCAAGAGCAACTCGGGAAGAAGTTGCGTACTCGGTTAGAGGAGCTGCGGCGTGAGACAGGAGATCATTACGAGTACAAGATAGTCCCGTCTCAAGCCCCGATTGCTGTCTGTGGTACTCCCTCTCACTTTCCGGAACACTGAAGATTGCGATGTTCGTGAACGGCGAATACGTTGATGACGAGTTGATTCGCATCGAAGCCGTGAGTCTGCGAGAGCGTTTGCGCGCCCAGAACCCTTCCGCCGATGACCTGGAACTCGCGATCGAAGCCCAGAATTGGGCCCGTGAGAACCTGATCGAACGCACTCTTTTGCGAACCGCGGCGCAGCACGATTCCGCTCCGATATCACCCGAACAAATCGAGAGCGCGCTTCGAGAGTATTACGAGAGGGATGCCCGACACGCGAAATGTATGCTCCCGCCCGATCATGAAGCTCTGCGTGCAAGCATTGAACTCGACCTTCGAATCGAAAGCTTGACAAACCGCATCGCTGCTCAGGCGGTCCGGCCGAAGCCACGCGAGATTAAACAGTATTACGACACAAACAAGCAATCCTTCTATGTGCCTGAAGTGGTGCATGCCGCGCACATCGTGAAGAATGTCGATGAAATTGTGTCTGACTCCGAGGCCTTTGCTGCGATTACATCCATCCAAACGCTTCTCAGCTCCGGCGCGGAGTTTGAGGAAATCGCGGATCGGTTTTCCGATTGCCCGGGGCGGGGAGGCGACTTGGGAACCTTCCCTCGCGGTGAAATGGTCGAAGAGTTTGACGAGGTCGTTTTTGGGCTCACCCCTGGCGAGACGAGCGACATCTTCCGCACTCGTTTCGGCTTTCACATTGTTAAGCTTTTTGACCGCAGGCCTGCCCGACTTCGCTCTTTGGACGAAGTACGCAGTGATGTTGAGAAATTCTTATGCGAGGAGAGAAAGGCAGCATTGATTCGGTCCTACATCGCTCGCTTGCGCTCCCGAGCTGAAATTCGAAAATACAATCCGCTGAACCCGCGTCCTGCGACATGAAGCGAGAGTTTGAAATTTTTGCGGCAGCCGGGATACCGCATCCCTGTTGCGTACCCGGAAGAAGACGAGCCGCACAACTGGACGAATCAAAGGGGCTCTCGGCTGCGCGAGTTCGGGTCACGGATGGCTCCGCGGTCGATATGGTGAAGCTCGACGACGGGCCTTTCCTCATGGGCACGGATTCAGAAGAGGGGTTTCCGGATGATGGCGAAGGGCCGATTCGAAAGATTCAACTGGATGCGTTCTATATCGACAAATTTGCAGTTACCAATGAGCAGTTCGGCGAATTCGTAACAGCCACGGGATACCGAACTGAATCGGAACGGCTCGGCTGGTCGTTTGTGTTCCAGGGCCACATCCCGCAGGAACGGTATCAAGAGCTGGTGGTGGCAACCGTTCCTGGCGCAA
>Ga0213875_10001610_pt1 | contig 14267 bp, 11 predicted proteins | sample BarmaccomBMRX_R8_FD_160105 | JGI IMG/M metagenome (GOLD analysis project Ga0213875, IMG submission 160105) | Root-associated microbial communities from Barbacenia macrantha in rupestrian grasslands, the National Park of Serra do Cipo, Brazil - RX_R8 | ecosystem: Host-associated > Plants > Roots... | reverse complement strand
AGTTGCTGTTCACCGTGCCGGACGTCGCCGACACGTCGATCTGCGTCTCCAACTGCCACACCGGCATGAACTTGTGCGTCAGCGACCGCGCGCTGCGCAGGCCGACGAACGACTGGCTCGAGATCGCCGGCATCCATCCCACGTTGCCCGTCGGCGAGTCCCCCGAGGTGGTGTAGAAGTTCTGAAGGCCCTTGGTCGTCTCGTCGACGGAGAGGTCGAGGACGCCGTACACCTGGATCGGCTCACCGTGGATGAGGAACGTCGTGTTGTTGCCGGGGAGGGTCACGACGGGCGTGCTGCCCGGCGGACCGGCGGCGGGGGCGACGGGCTGTGCGCCGGCCGCCTTCTGGGCCTGCAGCTGCGCGAGCGCCGCCTGCATGTCCAGCATCTGCTTCTGGTTGGCTTCCATCTGCTTTTGCAGCGCCGCCATCTGCGCTTGCAGGTCGGACGTCGTGTCGGCTCTCGCGACCGTCGTCATCGCGAGCACGCACACGAAGGCTGCCGCTATCAGCTTCTTCATGTCGGAATTCCGTTCGAAAGCGAGGGAGACGCCGGTGCCTGTCTCGGAGGCCCACCGGCGCAAAGCGGCGCCCCGCTCGTTTTCCGATCGAAGCGTGCGCTTTTTACACTACCTCGGCAGAATCTTCACGCGATCTTAGCGGTTCGCGGAAGAAAACTCGTCGGACGGATCAGACGGTGACCGCGGACCGCATCGTGGCACGCTCGCCCTGCGCGCGCTCGTACTGCGGCGGCCACGGAATCGTCGCGCCCAGCGCGCGCGCGGCGAACAGCGGCCAGTACGGGTCGCGCAGCAGTTCCCGCGCCATGACGACGACGTCGGCGCGCTCGCCGGCGACGATCGCCTCGGCGTCCGACGGCTCGACGATCATGCCGACGGCGCCGGTCGCGACGCCGGCTTCCCGGCGGATGCGTTCGGCGAAGGGCGTCTGATACAGCGGTCCGACCGGGATGGCGCCGGGCGCGAGCGGAACCGCGCCGCCGGAGCTGGCGTCGATGAGGTCGACGCCGTCGGCGCGCAGCAGCCGCGCGAGCTCGACCGTCGAGTCGACGTCCCAGCCTCCGTCGGCCCAATCGGTCGCGGACACGCGGACGAACAGCGGGAAGCGCTCGGGCCACACCGCGCGCACCGCGCGCACCACCTCGCGCGCGAGCCGCGTGCGGTTCTCGAACGATCCGCCCCAGCGATCGGTGCGCGTGTTGATCAGCGGCGAGAGAAACTGGTGGATCAGGTAGCCGTGCGCGGCGTGGATCTCGATCACGGAGCCGCCCGCGTCGAGCGTGCGGCGCGCGGCGGCCGCGAACGCCTCGATGACGCGCGCGATGCCGGCCTCGTCCAACGCCGCGGGCGTCGGATAGCGCGGCTCGAACGGCGCCGTCGTCGGCGCGACCGGCGTCCAGCCGCCCGCGTCCGGCGCCACCGCGCCGGTGCCTTCCCACGGGCGCTTCGTGCTCGCCTTGCGGCCCGCGTGCGCGAGCTGCGTGCCGAAGCGCGCGCCTTGCGACTCGACGAAGCGCGCGATGCGCGCGAGCGTCTCGACGTGCTCGTCCTTCCAGATTCCGAGGTCGTTCGGCGAGATGCGCCCGTCGGGCGTGACCGCGATCGCTTCGGTGAGAACCAGCGCGGCGCCGCCGACCGCGCGCGAGCCGAGGTGCACGACGTGCCAGTCGTCGGCGAAGCCGTCGATGGACGAGTACTCGCACATCGGCGAGACCACGATGCGGTTGCGAAGGGTCACGTCGCGGAACGTGACGGGCGAGAAGAGCGCGGACATCGTCATCTGTGACGCCCGACGCCTGGATGCAGTTTCGCTGCGACTTTCGTCAGTACGCGAAGCTCTTGTACCGCTCTTCGGCGACGGTGGCGTGTTCGTCGGGCACGATCGTCTCGAATCGCAGGAGGCGCCGCTGCTCGGCGGTCAAGCGCTCCCACGTCGACTGCGGCACGCGCACCGACACTTCGGGACGGCGCAGCCATGCGCGCGAGAAGCCGATCACGACCATCGGGCGCGGCACGTCCGTGTGGTTCGGCGTGCCGCGATGCAGGTGGCGAACGTCGCGGATCGCGACGTCGCCCGCGCGCATGAGCACGGGCTCGAGCGGCGTCTCGCCGCGCTCGATGCGCGCGAGGCCGTCGTCCTTCGCGAGCAGATGCGTTCGGCGCGCGATCTCGGTCGGACCGTTCGATACGGTGACGTCGACGAGCGGAAAGTTCACCGCGAGCTGGTACGGCGGCGTCTGACGATCCCACTCCGGAAAGAGTCCCGGCGAGTCGCGGTGCACGTCTTGCGTGTCGGAGCCGCGTAACGGCGTGTCGGTCGCGAGCTGACACATCACCATGTCGGGGCCGACGAGACGATCGCAGATCGCGAGCACGTCCGCGTCGAACACGACGCGCGGATCGGCGAACACGCCGGCGAACGGCAGCGTGACGTAGTACCGTTGCGGTCCGCGGTTCGGATCGTCGGCGGTCGTCGCGACGTGCGCGTCGAGCAGCGGCCGGAACGCGTCCGACCACGCGCGCACGAGGTCGCGATCGAGGTGCGCGCGCAGCACGCCGAAGCTCTCGCGCCGCACTTCCTCGGCGAGCGCGTCGTGCTCCGCGGCGGTGTAGCGTCCGGCGGCGGTCATCATATGAAGGAATGTCGGCTTCGCGACGACGGCGCACAAGAGAGGGACGTGCGCTCGCTCGCCGCCTCCGCCGCCGAGCGGGCAGGACGCGCGTCGCGCGACGGCGGACGAGCGCGATCCGTGACGATCGGAACGTTGCCGGCCGCGCGCGCCGCCGCCCGGCCGGACCTCGTGGCCGCACCCGTGCGCGATGCGATCGCCGCGTGGCCCGGCGACGACGCGCGCGACGCGATCTGGGCGGCCGAGATCGATCCGCAACTCGCCGACACCGCGGCGTTCTGCGAGCGGTACGGCGTGCGGCTCGACGAGTCGGCGAACTGCGTCGTCGTCGCGGCGCGCCGCGAAGGCCGCCGCTGGTTCGCCGCATGCGTCGTGCTCGCGACGACGCGCGCCGACGTCAACGGTCTCGTGAAACGGCATCTCGGCGCCGCGAAGATCTCGTTCGCGCCGATGGACGAGGCCGTCGACGCGTCCGCGATGGAGTACGGCGGCATCACGCCGATCGGGCTACCCGCCGGCTGGCCGGTGCTGATCGACGCGGCCGTCGCGCGCGCCGAGCGCGTGATCGTCGGCAGCGGCATACGGGGATCGAAGCTTTCGCTGCCCGGCGCGCTGCTCGCGGCGCTGCCGAACGCGACGGTCCTCGACGGCCTCGGCCGCGCCGCGACGCCCGCGTAAGCGCGCGGCGGCCATCGCCTTGCGTTTGCCTGGGAACGCTCCGCGCCCGACCGAACGTTCTCCGCTCGATGCTCCGTCCGGCGGCGTTCGCGGTTCTCTTGTTGCTCGGCTCGACCGTACCGGCGCGCGCGGTCGAGCAGACGACGGGTCCGGTGTACGTGATCGTGCCGGCCGGCGAGCCCGGCAACACCGATCCGGTGATGAAGCACGCGACGGCGCAGCTCTCGCTCGACCTGTCCGACCGCCACATCCGTACGGCGATGTCCGTCCCGATGGATCACATCGAGGCGGTCGGTACCGCGCGCCAACTCTGCGGCTCCTACAATGCGGACGGCGTGCTGATCCCGCAGTTGAGCTTCGAGCAGTCGAAGGAGCGGAACTTGACCGGACTGATTCCGGTCGTCGGCGGCGTCGTATCGTCGTCGGGCGTGTTCGACCGTTCGCCGATCCGCGCGTCGCTGCACCTCTACTTGATCGACTGCACCGGCACCGTGCGCTGGAAGACGTACGCGACCGCGAACAAGGTCCACAAAGGACAGAACGTCCAAGCCGGCCTGACGGAAATCACGAACGAGGCGATGGCGGAAGCCGTCGACGAGTTCGCGAGCCGTCCACCCGTCCCGACGCCGCCGCCGATCAGCCGCTAACGGCGCTCAGATGCGGCAGTGCCGCAGGCCCTGCTTCTCGAGATAGCGCTGGTGGTAGTCCTCGGCGCGGAAGAACGGCCCCGCGGGGAGAACTTGGGTCACGATGGGGCGGGAGAAGCGTGCTTGCGCGCGCGCCTTACTGGCTTCCGCCGCGACGCGTTGCGCGTCGCCGGCGTAGAACACGGCCGAGCGGTATTGCGTGCCGACGTCCGGTCCTTGGCGATTGAGCTGCGTCGGATCGTGAAGCGACCAGAACGCCTCGAGCAGCCGCTCGTACGAGACCGCGTCCGCGTCGAACGTGACGCGGACCGCTTCGGCGTGTCCCGTCGCGCCGGTGCACACATCGCGGTACGACGGGTTCTCGGTGCTGCCGCCGCTATAGCCCGCCTCGGCGTCGAGGACGCCCGGAATGTCGCGGAAGTCGGCTTCCACTCCCCAGAAGCAGCCGGCAGCGAAGGTCGCGGTTTGCACGTTCACGCTCCCTGGAACCGCGCGGCGCGCGGCGCGGTGGCGGCGTGACGGCGTTCGACGCGCGCGCGATCGGGAACATCGCGACGGCGCCGGCCGAAGCCGGCGACCGGCGATGGGCGCTCGTGACCATCGCGATCCTCTCCGCGGCATTCGTCGCGACGCTGCCGTTCGCGCACGTGCGCCTCCCCGTGGTGCCGGGCTTCGTGCCGGCGATCGAAGGTGCGGGGATCGTCGCGCTGGTGCTCACCGCGCTGCTGCTGTACGTGCAGTATCGCATCGAGCGCGACCTCAAGCTCGCGCTGCTCGCGATCGCATACGGCTGCTCGGCGTCGATCATGACGCTGTACCTGGTTGCGTTTCCGGGCGTGCTGTCGGTCGGAGCGCTCGGCGGGTCGCAGGCCGCCGCGTACTTCTACGTCGTCGCGAAAATCGCGTTCGGCGGCTTCATGATCGCCGAGGGACTTGCCGCGTTCCGCGGCTGGCGCATGTCGCGTGACGGCGTGCGGCGCATCGCTGCGCTCACGGCGTTCGGCATCGTCGCCTTCGCTGCCGTCGTGATCGTCGCCGGCGAGCACTTGCCCACGGCGGTACGCGGCACCGAGTTCACGGGCGGGTGGGCGAACGTCGTCGTGCGCGCGCTCGCGCTCGAGCTGCTGATCGCGGCCGCCGTGGTCGCGAACGGTTGGCGCAGCGTCACGGGCGTGTGGCTGAGCGTCGTGATGATCGCGCGCACGTACGGCGTGATCAGCGGCGCGGTGCTCTCGGCGGGCCGCTATTCGTTCGGATGGTACACCGGCCGCATCGAAGAGCTCGCGGCCGCCGTCATCGTGCTCGCGGTGTTCCTCGTGAAGATCAACGACCTGATGCTTCGCCTGGCCGCGCGCAGCCGTTCGACCGCCGAAGCGCTCGCCGTCGGCGAAGCGCGCTACGCGTCGCTCGCGAACGTCGTGCCGCAGTTGATCTGGACGACGAACGGCGACGGCGACATCGAGTACGTCAACGACCGCTGGGTCGCGTACACCGGCTACGACTTGAACGGCTCGCGCGACGGCGGATGGCGCACGGCGATCCATCCGGAGCAGCAGATTAGCATCCTCGAGCGGTGGCGCACGAGCGTGCGGACGGGCGAGCCGTTCGCCGCGGAGTACCGCCTGCGCGAAGGGGCGACGGGCCGCTACCGCTGGTTTCTCGTCAACGCCGTGCCCGCGCGCGGCAAGCGCGACGAGGTGCTCGCGTGGATCGGAACGTGCACCGACGTCGACTCGCAGAAGCGGCTCGAGGAGCGCGAGGCGTTCCTGGCGCGCGCGAGCGAGCGGCTCAGCGCGTCGCTCGACGTCAACGCGACCGTCAGCGCGATCAAGAGCCTGCTGATCCCGCGCCTGGCGGAGCGCACGTGGGTCGCGTTGCTCGACGACGACGGGCGCTACATCCTGACGGGACTGGGCAGCACCGACATCGGCGACGAGCTCGAGTCTCGCCGTTCGATCGGAACGCCGCTGCAGCCCGCGCTGCACGAGGCCGTCGCGCGGATCGTGTCCGCCGGCGAACCCGTCGTGCTCGATCAGCCGGACCGCTTTCCGGACGCGTGGGTGCGAACGCTGCCCGCCGGCGCCGCAATGATCGTGCCGCTCGCGAGCGGCGACGTCACGGTCGGCGCGATGGCGATCGTGCGTGCGAACGGCCGCGCGTACGACGGCGATCACGTCGCGGTCGTGCGTGAGTTCGCGCGCCGCGCGGCGCTCTCGCTGGAGCACGCGCGCCTGTATGAGCGCGAGCGCACGACGGCCGACGCGCTGCAGCACGCGATGCTGCCCGCGCAGCTCCCGATGCTGCCCGACATCCGTTTCTCCGCGTCGTACTCGGCCGCGTCGGAGTCGCAGCGCGTCGGCGGCGACTTCTACGACGCGTTCGCGCTCCCCGACGGCCGCGTCGCCGTGACGATCGGCGACGTCACGGGTCACGGGCTCGAAGCGGCCGTCATCATGGGCGAGATCCGCCAGGCGTTGCGCGCGGCGTCGTTCGAGTCCGCCGATCCGTCGGCGATCCTCGACCGCGCGAGCCGTTTGCTCGTCGCGAGCGGACGCACCGTGTTCGTCACCGCGGTCTTCGGCGTGCTGGATCCGATCACGGGGCGCTTCGCGTACGCGACGGCCGGCCATCCGCCGCCGATCGTCGCGAGCGGCACCGACCTGCATGCGCTCCCCAGCGCCGGGCTGCCGATCGGCCTGCGCGACGACGAAGGCGTCGACTTCGCGCTCCGCCTGAAGGCGCCGTGCACGCTCGTGCTCTTCACCGACGGGTTGCTGGAGTTCGCGCGCGACATCATGGCCGGACAGCGCCGCATCGAAGACGCGATTCGCGCGCTCGCGGGGACGGACGTCGATCACCTCGCCGCCGCGTTGATGAAGGAAGTGCTCGGCCAGGACGAGCCGACGGACGACATCGCGATCCTCACCATGACGATCGACCGTCTCGCGACGGACCTTCCCGGCGACGAGCACGAGTGGCGTTTCGCGGCGGAAGACGGACGCACGGGCGCCATGGTGCGGCGCTCGGTGGGCGCGCTGTTCGCCGCGTGGACCGGCGAGGAGGAGACGCGCTTCGCCGCGGAGCTCGCGTTCGGCGAGTTGCTCGCGAACGCGGTGCGGCATGCGCCGGGCGCGGTACGCGTGCTCGCCTCGACCGACGGCGAGCGCGGCGGGCAGCTCGTGGTCGAGGACGGCGGCGCGGGATTCACGCCGACCACGCAGGAGCCGAATCCGCTGGCGGAACGCGGACGCGGTCTCGGGCTGGTGCGCGCCGTCGCGAGCGACGTCACGATCGACGCGATGCGGCGCGGCACGCGCGTCACCGTCACGTTCGGCGTCCCGGTCGCGTCAGCGCTCACCGGATGATCCGCGCCGCGATCGCGGCCGCGTCGTCGCTGCTCGTGCTCTTCATCGCGCTGCCGCTCGCCGCGTTGTACCTGCACGCGTCTCCGGCGCGACTCGCGGCGGCGTTCGCCTCGCCGGCTGCCGTCGCCGCGCTGCGGATCTCGCTGGAGACGACGGCCGCGTCGCTGGCGCTCACGATCGCGTTCGGCACGCCGCTCGCGTACGCGCTCGCGCGCGGCGCGTTCGCGGGACGGACCGCGATCGACGCGCTCGTCGACCTGCCGATCGTCGTGCCGCCGGCCGTCGCCGGGCTCGCGCTGCTGTTCGTCTTCGGACGGTACGGTCTCGCGGCGCCCGCGCTGGACGCGCTGCACGTGCGCGTCGCCTTCACCACCGCGGCGGTCGTGCTCGCGCAACTGTTCGTCGGCACGCCTTTCTACGTGCGCGCCGCGCGCGCGGGCTTCGCGTCGGTCGACCGCCTCTACGAAGAGGCGTCCGCGACGCTCGGACTCGGCCCGCTGCGGACGTTCGCGGCGATCACGGTCCCGCTCGCGCTGCCCGCGCTCGCCGGCGGCGCGGTGCTCGCGTGGGCGCGCGCGCTCGGTGAGTTCGGGGCCACGATCATGTTCGCCGGCAACCTGCAAGGCGTCACGCAGACGCTGCCGCTCGCGGTGTACCTCGGCCTCGAGAACGGCGATATCGATCTCGCCGCCGCGCTTGCGGTCCTGCTCGTCACGATCGCGATCGCCGTCGTCGCCGCGGCGCGCGCGCTGGAGCGGCGCGCCGCGTGATCGAAGTGTCCGCGCGCAAGGCGCTGCGCACGTTCACGCTCGACGTCGACGTGCGGTTCGCGCGCGGCGTGACCGTGCTCGCCGGCCCGAGCGGCGCCGGGAAGTCGACGGTGCTCCGCCTGATCGCGGGCCTCGTCCGCCCGGACGCCGGGCGCGTCGCGCTCGAGGGCCGCACGCTGCACGACGAGCGCACCTTCGTCGCGCCGTTCCGGCGCGACGTCGCGTACGTCTTCCAGGAGTACGCGCTGTTCCCGCACCTCAGCGCGCTCGAGAACGTTGCGTTCGGGCTGCGCGCGCGCGGCGTCGCGCGCGGGGCGCGGCACGATGTCGCGCGGCGCTGGCTCGAGCGGCTGGGCATCGCGCCGCTCGAACGCGCGCGTCCGCACGCGCTGTCCGGCGGCGAGCGTCAGCGCGTCGCGCTCGCGCGCGCGCTCGCGTGGGAGCCGCGCGCGCTGCTGCTGGACGAACCGTTCGCCGCGCTCGACGGCGCGACCGCGGCGCGCGTGCGCGACGAGCTGCGGCCGACGCTGCACGCGCTCGGCGTGCCGGTCGTGCTGGTCACGCACGACGAAACCGACGCGCGCACGTTCGATGCGCCCGTCATCCGCATCGAAGCCGGCCGCGTGATCGCGTGACCGGGACGGAGCGCAAGAAAACGGCACCGCTCACCAGTCTTCGGTGCGAGCGGCGCCGTCTTCCGAGGGCGTGCGAGAGAGTACTGCGGAAAGCCCCTCGCGACGCGGGTTACCCTCTGCTCAGAGAGCTCAAACATCGGAGTTGACGTGAGACTTTGTACTTTTCTGCACGACGGGCACGCGAAAATCGGTGCCGAAACGTCCGCCGGGATCGTCGATCTGCGAGCGGTCGATCCATCACTGCCCGCGACGATGCTCGAACTGCTCGGCGGCGGTGAGGACGCGCTCGGCCGTGCGCGGCGCGCGAGCGCCGGTGCGGCCGCACAGCACGTGCGCGCGCGCGCCGGCGTGACGCTGCTGCCGCCCGTGCCGAACCCGGCGAAGATCGTGTGCATCGGGTTGAACTACCGCGATCACGCCGCCGAGGTGAACATGCCGCTGCCCGAGCACGTGACCGTGTTCGCGAAGTGGCCAAACACGCTGGTCGGCGACGGCGCGGACGTCGTGATCCCGCGCGAGTCGCACCGCGTCGACTACGAAGCGGAGCTCGCGTTCGTCGTCGGCACGCGCTGCCGGCACGTCGCCGAGGACCGCGCGTACGACGTGATCGCCGGCTACACCGCGCTCAACGACGTGAGCGTGCGCGACTATCAGATGCGCACCTCGCAGTGGACGCTCGGCAAGGTGTTCGACACGCACGGCCCATGCGGACCCGTGCTCGTCACCAAAGACGAGATCCCCGACCCGGGCGCGTTGCGCATCCGCACCGTGATCGGCGACGAGGTGCTGCAGGACTCCTCGACCGCGCAGCTCGTGTTCTCCGTACCGCGCCTCGTCGCCGAGTTGACCGCCGTGATGACCCTCGAGCCGGGCGACATCGTCGCGACGGGCACGCCGGCAGGCGTCGGGACGTCGCGGAATCCCAAACGATGGATGCGGCCGGGCGAGCGCGTGCGGGTCGAGATCGAGGGGATCGGAGCGCTGGAGAACCCGATCGTCGCGGGCTCGTAGACCGCACGCCTTGACCGCGGCCCCGGCGCCGTGCTAGTCTTCGCGGACATGACGCGTCACGCGTACGTCCTTCCGGTTTCGATTTTTCTCGTCGAGCATCGCTCGCCGGCCGGATCGTCGTTCGCGTAGACAAGCAGCAGCAAGCAACGCGACGAACGCCCCGGCCGAATCGGCCGGGGCGTTCGCGTTTCCGATGAGGGAGAGACCTCGTGATGACCCGGACCGCCACGACCGTGTGGCTCGACGGAACGCTGCTCGACGACGAGCAGCTGCGGCTGCACGCGCTCACGCACGCGCTGCACTACGGGTCGTCCGTATTCGAGGGGATCCGCGTGTACCCGACGCCGCGCGGCCCGGCGGTGTTCCGCCTGCGCGAGCACGTCGAGCGTCTGATCACCGGCGCGGCCGCGTACGGCATGGAGCTCGCATGGGACGCCGAGGGCTTGTGCGACGCCGTCGTCGCGACCGTGCGCGCCAGCGGGCGCGATGCCGCGTACGTGCGGCCGATCGCGTTCTTCGGCGGCGAGACGGTTCGGTTGAACCCCGGCCGCGAGTGTCCCGTGCACGTGGCGATCGCCGTGCTCCCGTTCGACGGGATCATGCCGGGCGGCACCGGCGTCCCGCATTTCCGCGCGACGGTGTCGCCGTTCATGAAGACGCCCTCGCGCGCGCTGCCCTCCACCGTGAAGGCCGGCGGTCACTACACGAACTCGATCCGCGCGCTGGCCGAGGCGCAGGCGCGCGGCTTCGACGAGACGATCTTGCGCAACGACCGCGGCGACGTCGCGGAGGGCTCCGGCGAGAACGTGTTCATCGTGCGCGACGGCGAGCTGATCACGAACGACGCCGAAGCGGACATCCTGCCTGGCATCACGCGTGCGAGCGTGCTCGCGATCGCGCGCGAAGCGGGGATCACGACGCGCGTGCGCGCGATCGCGGTCGACGACCTGACCCGCGCCGACGAGGCATTCTTCACCGGCACCGCGGCCGAGGTCGTGCCGATCGTGCAGGTCGACGATCGCGCGTTCGCGGGCGAAGGGCCGGTCACCGCGCGGCTACGCGCGACGTACACCGACGTCGTGCGCGGACGGCATCCGGCGCCGGGCCCCTGGCTGACGTTCGTGTCCTGACGCGGCGCGAGCCGCGCGTCAGACCGCGAGCAGCGTCTCCGGCCAGCGCGCCGTGCGCGCGCCGGCGTCGTACGCCGAGCGAAGAAATGCGAGCAGCGCGTCGCCGGGATCCGCAGCGTTGCGGACGTCGTCGTACGGCAGGACGCCGAGGTGCGTTCCCGACGGCAACGGCACCCAGCTTCCGCCATGCAGCGGCACGGCCTCGAGACCCGGCGGCTGCGGCGCCGTGTACGTATAGTACGCGGGGAAGCGCGTCGCTTCGTCGCCGGGCCAGAACCCGCAACTGATCACCTCGTGCGAGTATGCGCGACGCTCGACGAGGTTCGCGCCCTCGCGCGGCGGCGCTTCGCGTCCGGAGAAGCGCGCCGTCGCGAGATCGAAGCTGTGCCAGAACAGCTGAACGGGGCTGGCCTTGCCGGTGAACCCGCTCGCGTAGCGCGCGAACACGTCGGCGCTGAACGACAGCGCCGTCCAGAACCGCTCGACGGCGGCGGCGTCGTAGCTCGCGTGCGTGCGGTCTTCGTCGAGGCGCACGTCGATCGTCGGGATGCCGTAGGATCGTGGCCAGATGCGCACCTCGACGCCGTGCGCGCGCAGCAGCCCGAACAGCGCGGCGTAGAACTCCGCCACCGAGAGGCCGTCGTGCAGCGCGAACGCGTCGCGCCCGCGCGGTGACTCGACGATCGCGGCGTGCGCAACGAGGTCGAGCTCGATGCGAAACGCCGTCGCGCCGGCGAGCATGCGTCCCGTGGTCAGTCCACGGTCGGTGAGGCGCAGCGTCACGTTCCACCAGTGGTTCAGGTACGGCGTCGTCGCCAGCCTGATCTTTCCGACGACCTGACAGTAGAGGTGCAGCGTCCACCGCGTGGGCGCCCACGGTTCGTATGCGAGCTCGGGCAGGTGCATCGCCGGCCTCCTCGGGATCGGTTCGGGTTGCTTCGCGCTGCGCAGGTACACCGCCCGCGAGCGAGGTACGGCGCGTCATGCTCCGCTCACGTGCTTTCGTCGCGCTCGCGCTCGCGTGCTCGCTCGCGCCGTCGCTTCCGCGCGCCGCCGGCGCCGATGCGCCGGTGCCGCTCGACTACAAGGCGTACGACGGGTGGAACGCGATCCGCACGCCGCGCGTGTCGGACGACGGCGCGTACTTCGCGTACGCGCTCACGCCGGAGGACGGCGATCCGACGCTGGTCGTGCGCGCCATCGACTCCGGCCGCGACATCCGAGCCGAGCGCGGCGCCGCGCCGGCGTTCGCACGCGCCGGTGCGGTGACGTACGTCGTCTACACCCACGTCGCCGCGAAGAAGGACGTCGACGCAGCGAAGAAAGCGAAGAAGCCGGAGAAGGAGCAGCCCAAGAACGGCGTCGGCATCCTGAACCTGACGACGCCCGGCGCAGCGCCGGACGTGGTCCCGGACATCAAGGCGATCTTCGTCGCGAAGAACGGCGGCGCGACGATCGCGTATCGCGAGGAGCCGTCGCCCGCACCGAGCGGATCGCCCGCACCCGCGGCGAGCGCATCACCCGTCGCGAACGCGAAGCCGAGCGCACCGCCGAACGGCGAGCCGTCGCCCCAAGTCGCCGCCGCGGCATCGCCGGCGCCCGGCGCGAGCGCGTCGCCGCGACCGTCGCCGTCGGCGTCGCCGGCGCCGAAGGCCGACAAGACGAAGGACACCGGCGCGCGGCTGTTCGTCCGCGATCTGGGCAGCGGAAAGGTGACGACGTTCGCGGACGCGACCGATGTCGCGATCTCCGACGACGACCGGTTCGTGGCGTTCGCGACGGAGACGAAGAACGGGCGCGGCGACGGCATGCACGTGTACGACACGGCGAGCGGTTCGATGACCACCGTGCTCGCCGGCGACGGACGCTATCGCGGCATCGCGATCGCGCGCGACGGCTCGTCGCTCGCGTTCTTGAGCGACGTCGCGACCTTCAAGGACGACGTTCCGCACGACGCCGCGTACGTCGTGGATCTGCGCGCGTCGAAGCCGGCCGCGCTGAAGATCGCCGACGCCGGGACGCCGGGCCTCGAGCCGGGCACGCTGCCGAACGCGAACGGCGAGATGCGCTGGTCGCGCGACGGCCGGCGCGTATTCTTCGGCACCGCGGCCGCGCCGACGCCGATGCCGTCCGGAACGCCGGCGCCGATGGGCGTCGACATCTGGAGCTGGCGTGACGACGACCTGCAGTCGCAGCAGAAAGTGCAGGCCGATACCGAGCGCAAGCGCACGTACCTCGCGGCGTACGACGTCGCGGCGCAGCGCTTCGCGCAACTCGGTTCGCCGTCGATGCGGGACGTCACGACGCCCTCGTCCGGCGACGTTGCGCTCGGCGAGGACGATCGCGCGTACCGCCGCGCGACGTCGTGGCTCGGCGAGAGTTTCGCCGACGTGTATGCGGTGTCGCTGGAAGACGGACGCCGCCGTCTGCTCGGAAAGGCCGCGTCGTTCGCGTCGCTTTCGCCGGACGGCCGCTACGTGCTGACGTGGGACGAACGGGCGAAGCACTGGTTCGCGACGCGCACGCGCGACGGCCGGCGCGTCGAGCTCGGCGCGCATGCGGCCGTGGCGTGGCACGACGTCGAGGACGACCATCCCGAGCCGGCGCAGCCGTACGGCAGCGCGGGGTGGTTCGACGGCGACCGCGCGGTGCTGCTCTACGATCAGTACGACGTGTGGTCGGTCGACCCCGACACCGGCGATGCGACGAGCCTCACGCGCGGCGAAGGCCGGCGCGCGCGCACCGTCTACAGCCCGGTGCGCACCGATCCTGATGCGGTCGCGTTCGCCGAGGACAAGCCGCTGCTGCTCGGACTTCTCGACACGCGCGACTACTCGAGCGGGTTCGCGCGCGTCGAGCCGCGGGGCGGCGCGCCGCACGTCCTGTTCAAGGCGGCGGAGGTCGTCAACGGCACGCGCTTCGGCAACAACGAGTTCCAGCGCGGCGCGCTGCACAATCTGACGTTCCCGCCCCTGGTCGCGAAGCACGCCGACCGCGTGTTGTTCACGCGCGAGACGTTCCGCACGTTCCGCGACTACTGGGCGACGGACGCATCGTTCGCGCACGTCACGCGCGTGAGCGATGCGAACCCGCAGCAGGCGAAATACCGGTGGGGCACGGAGCGGCTGATCGCATACCGCAGCGCGGACGGGACGCCGATGCGCGCGGTGATGCTCGTGCCCGACGGCGTGCAGCCCGACCGCCGCACGCCGATGCTCGTCTACTTCTACGAGACGTGGTCGGAGATGTTCCACGCGTACTACTCACCCGCGCCCGGCACGAGCCCGAACTTCGCGCGCTACGTATCGAACGGCTACGTCGTGCTGTTCCCGGACGTGTACTACCGGCCGGGACATCCCGGCGAGAGCGCGCTGCACTGCAT
>Ga0213875_10001609_pt1 | contig 14268 bp, 8 predicted proteins | sample BarmaccomBMRX_R8_FD_160105 | JGI IMG/M metagenome (GOLD analysis project Ga0213875, IMG submission 160105) | Root-associated microbial communities from Barbacenia macrantha in rupestrian grasslands, the National Park of Serra do Cipo, Brazil - RX_R8 | ecosystem: Host-associated > Plants > Roots... | reverse complement strand
ACAGTCTGCGGCTGGTCGAAGAAGAACTCGAGTTTGCCGTCCTTCCTAGGCACCGTGTAATATTGCTGCACTTGCGCCGTCCCGAAGACGTTTTGATGTGCCGCCATGCGGTAGCGTAGGAACAGGTAATCACCCACGTAGGCGCCGATGAACAGTATGATCAGGCCTAGTACCACGCGCACTAGAACTCGTCGCAATTGCGGATCCCTCAGATCTTAGAACCTCTGCTTAAGTCTATGTGTCACTAACGTATTGGCTTTTCGCGCGAACTCGTATATCCTTTATCCTTACCCGAAGGCATCAGTACGGTCAGGAGGAAAGTAAACATCTTGCGCATACCTATGATGTCGTTTGCCAGTATTTTAGTCGCGCTGCATCTCAGTCTGCCGTTCGCCGTGGCTGCTCAGGGTACACCGGAGGTTGCGCTCACCGGCAGCCGCGCACCGTGGGTGGACCGTGCCACTAAGATCGGTCCGGCCGATGATGCAACAGAGGTCGATATTGCGGTCTACTTGCGGCTGCGTAACGAGTCTGAGCTCAAGTCGCTTGTGCACGATGTGTCAACTCCGGGTAGCTCAAAATACGGGGAGTTTCTGACACCCGAGCAATTCCGCGCAACCTTTGCTCCCGATCCTGCCGACGTCAAGCAAGTGCAGGATATGCTTCGCGATTCCGGGTTCAGCGTAGGTTACACACCCGCGAGCGGTTTCTATGTGAGCGCAACCGGCTCGGTCGCGCAGATCAAGGCTGCCTTTCACGTAACGCAGGATCTGTATTCCTATGCGGGAAAAACGCTGCGGGCGAATAGCGAATCGCCCACGGTTCCCGCGGCCATTGTGGATAAGATCACCTGGATTTCGGGCCTGGACGATACCCGCTCGCTCGCAACAGTCCCGCAAGCGCATAAAGGGCCTGCTCCGCCGCTGGCGCGCCCTGCATCTCTCGCCGGCGCCCCGCCTGTGCCGGAACCCGCTTACTGCAGTACGTACTGGGATGAAAATCTGACTTACATTGGTCCCGCTCCAGCGCCGTATCCAAACGTTGTTCCTTGGTTCATCTGCGGTTACACGCCGGCTCAGCTACGCGAAGCCTACGGAGCGAACAAAGTGTCGCAAACCGGTCGCGCCGTGCGTGTCGCTATCGTCGGCACCTATGCGTCTCCGACCATTTTTGCCGACGTGAATCGCTTTTCATCGCACTACGGTCTGCCGCAAATCAGCTTTCTTAACTTCAATCAAATCATCCCGCCCGGCATCTACAACGTCCCGGCGTCTGATCCCTGTGGTCCGCAACTCTGGTACGAAGAGGAGACACTCGACATCGAGGCGGTCCACGGGATGGCGCCCGATGCGTATCTCATATATGCGGGCGCAGGCTGCCTAACCGGCCCCGACCTAAACCAGACACTCTATAACTTGATCGACAATCGGCTGGCAGACGTCATCAGTAACGGCTGGCTGCTCTATGGCGGCGAACAGACGGTTTCATCCGGCCAACTCAAGACGGATACCGATCAATTCCTGCAAGCCGCAGCGGAAGGCATTACGCTTGTGTTCCCCTCTGGAGATTACGGGGACGATCTGGCGCTTGATGACTCGATTAGCGGCGGCAATTGGCCGAACGGCAGCCCGTACGTCACGGTCGTTGGCGGTACAACGCTCGGGCTGCTGAATTCGTCAGGCAAGAAATCGGAGTGGGGTTGGAGCGGCTACATCAATTACCTGAAAAGCCCCGAGATCCTGGACAGCGATCACCTAGTCATCGACTCGGGTCTGATGGACTCGCAATTCAGCTTTTTCGGTGGTTCGGGCGGCGGCCCAAGTCTCGTCGAGTTGCAGCCCGATTATCAAAAAGGCATTGTGCCCGCCTCGATGTCGGAGGTTGGCTACACACTCGGCGGCATTCCGATTGCGCTTGAACCGGCGCGCCGCGTTACGCCGGACGTCGCCATGGATGGCGATCCCTATACAGGCGTACTCAGCGGCGAGACCTTCACAATCACGGGCAGCCCGGCATACGACACCGGCTGCACCAAGCTGACTTCGATCACCCAGTATTGTGAGCGTACCAACGGCGGCACAAGCGCTTCGGCGCCACTCTTCGCTGGCGTCCTCGCGCTGCTCGACGAAGCGCGTATCTCGAGTCTCCTCTCCCCCGTCGGTTTCGCGAATCCCGCGCTCTACAAGCTCAACACGGCCGGCGAAGGCTCAACCGCGCCGATCATCGACATCATCGCGCCGGCGACGCCCATGGCTATCGCTTCGGCATTCTTCGATGTCCCCGGCTTTGTTCCTGTTGTCAGCGTCAATTCAGCGCCCAAGCCCGGCAACACGGGCGTAATCGAAGGCCAAGATACAACCCTGCGCACTGTTCCGAAATACGACAACGTAACCGGTCTCGGCGTCCCGAATATTCCGTATTTCATTCGCGCGCTTACGTCGAAGTAGCGTGGTCTATCTTTCTAAGATCTCGCGATACGCATTCAATGCGACCTTTTTCGGCTCCTTCGGTATATCGATGTCGAAGTTGCTCGACGTGTTGCCGACGACCGGGAGTTGCCCCATCCGAATCATCCCGTTCCCGAAATCTCCAAATATAGGCACGAGCATCGCGAAGTTATTTTCAACCTCGCTCTGCGTAATTGTCATGTGCAGCTTGGCTCTACCACCCTCAGCCTTGGTCACTTTGTACTCGAACTGATACCGCGGGACCTTGGTACCGTACACCCATTCATTGAAAAACCAGTCCATCCGACCGTTGTGGTTGAGGTCCATGGTTCGCGTCATGTATTTCTCCACAACCGCCTCAAACGACTCGGTGGAAGCCGGCAGATCTTTATGGCTCGCGACGAAGTCGTGCATCATGTCGATAAACGCTTTATCCTGATCCTGGTTGGTATACATGATGGAACGCAGCATTGACAGCACATAGGCGCCTTTCGGATATGTCACGTTCTGGTACGCGTTCTCGGTTTGCGGCGCGGCCAGGCGAATGCCAAGCCACAACGGCCCCGCATCGTTGGGCGCAACGCCGAAAGCATTTTTTTCCAAGATGCGCCGCCGCTGCCGGTCCCAAAACTCGATGTAATCCTTCTGCCAGCCCTTCCCGACTGCCTGCTGCAAGAAGAGACCCGCCGAGAACTCCGCGAATCCTTCGGATAGCCATTGATCGTGATACGATGCCCACCCGACGGCGTGTCCCCACCATTGATGCGCAACCTCATGCGGCGTCACTTCCTGCACGAACGCTGTAAAGTTGTTGTCGATGTGGCCAAATAACATCCAGCGCTGCGTCGAATCGATATACGCAGAAATCGGCAGATAGACCAGGTTCGGCCACGATTGTCCAAAGGTGAAGTTAGGCTGTTCGGTGATGTAAATGTGGTCGAACGGACTGCGTCCGAAGAAATGTGTGCATAGCTGTAGCTGCGCTCGCGCCTGATCCAAGGCGTACTTAGCCATTCCGCCGGGCGCCATACCGCTGAGCGCGCCATTTGCATAGGGGCGCAGCACATCCGGTAAATCCGACAAATAGTAACCTTCCAAGTGGTACCCGGTGATTGTGTCCGGCAGCTCGACCTTCTCGTAAGTTCCGTAGTTGAATCCTGCAATCGCGACAGGCGTCGCCGTCGTCCAATGGCTTACAGCAAAGTTATTTTCCGTCCACTCTTTCTCCACCGTGCCGACGCTGATCACGCTATATTTCTTCGGAACATGGAAGGTCAGGTCATATAACGCCCGATCGCTAAAGCCGTTGATATTCGGATACCAGGCCTCGCGTGCGCCAACATAGAAACTTCCGACGCCTGCCGTACGGACGACTTTGTCGCCCAAATACTCGATCGTCAAGGAACTCTGTTTGCCCATCTCCGCCGGCGCGGGTAGAATCACGTAAAACGATCCATCAGCCTTGCGGCTTTCCTGAACGAAATACAAATCTTTCCCGTCCGCATTACTCACCCGCGTTACTCGCAAATTGGGCAGCAAATGAAACTTGATCACCCGCTCGCCTTCAATAACCGGCTCGAAAGCAATTGCCGCTACGCTAGTCAACCGGTCGTTGTTGCCGATGACAGTCTCGATCCGAAACTTCTTAGCGATCTCGCATCGCCGCTCCTGATGCGCGCTGGCCACGTGTTCCGCGTACTCGGAAAGCAAATGATTCAAGTACCAGATGCCGTCCTCCATACCGCCGGGATCCACGTTCACTACAGCAACCTCCTCGGGCGAGTCGAGCTGAGGGATCGCCCCGCAATGCGGACGGACGTAGAACCTGAGATCCTTGTGTTTTACGCCGTGTATATACGCGCTGAAGAAGCCGGGCCGGTGTGGATTGTAAACTGACGCGAGAATATCAGCGTCGACATTATCCATCGCCTCGCCTTTCAGCAGATAATCGGTAAATCCCATCGGCACGTCATTGCGGCGTCGCACATTGTCGCGCCATCGCTCTAACACCGCGTTCGCTTCCGGCGCATTCGTCTCGGCCCCGACTCCCGCCAGCAGTTCGTGACTCAGCGGCCCGACGAAACGGAACACCGCTTCGTTGAAATCTTCATCGAAAACCTCCGTCTTCACGCGCCGGCTAAGCTCGCGGCTGTTGATCTGGTCGTCCGGTGTCAAATTGAAGTGACCATGCCCTACGAAGATGGCGCCGGTCGACATGCGTTCGATCGGAGCTAGAAACGTGAATGTGCCATCTGTGAAGGTAAAAGTCGCAACGTCAAACTTCAGCGAGAACTTGCGTACCGCAAACGATTTTCCGAGTGCGGCGCGCCGCAATTGCTGGTATACCGGATCTGAATTCGCAAACGCCGAAACTTTCCCATACACCGTCACCTCTTGTTTGTTCGCCGGTAACGAGAGCTGAAATGTGAGGATCGCCGGCGTGGCGCCGATCTCGACAGATTTCTCAAGCGGCTCAAAATTGTCCGACGTAACCCGAACACGATACGTCCCCGGTTGCAGATCTGGAGTCACGAAGTGTCCGACTTGATCCGAAATTAGTGTCAGCGGCTGAGTTAACGCTCCGCCAGTGATCTCGACACGCGCCTGACGAACGACGGCGTCGGACGGATCTTTGACTGTTCCCGCTAGAGTGGCAGCTAGGAGAGAGCACGGCCAAACGGCCAAAATTAGACACACGAGACTTCGCATGACTCGCGGCCCCTCCAATTTCCTTTACAGATTTGAGAGCGTAATGAGTATAGCGTGATAGCCGAGTAGCCGCTATACCCCACATTGCGCGCGGTACTAAACACTAAAATGTCCGCATGGCGGCAAAGCGACTGAGCTCCAGCGAGATTGATGCTGCGCTCGCACAACTCCCCGGCTGGAGTCTCAAGGATCAGAAACTCCACCGCGAGTACAAATTCCCCAGCTTCGCCTACGCGATCGGCTTCATGACTGCCGCGGCTGTGCTGATCGAAAGAATGAACCACCACCCTGAGTGGTCGAACGTCTACAATCGCGTTTCCGTCGATCTCGTCACCCACGATTCGGGCGGCATCACGAATCGTGATGTCGAACTCGCGCGCACGCTCGAAGAAATCGCCGCGAACCTGGTCACAACCGCATGAGACGAGCGGCCCTATTCACACTCGCTCTGGCGGCAAGCGCTGGCTTCGCACAGGATTACTCGAACGTCGACCGCCAGATCGACGAAGCCGTACAAACCGGACTTATCCCCGGCGCGGTCCTCGCGGTCGGGCATAACGGCCACGTGATTTATCGCAAGGCCTACGGCTCGCGCGCCCTGGTTCCGACGCGTAGACCCATGACCCTTGACACAATCTTTGACGTTGCCTCGCTTACCAAGGTCGTCGCAACAACCCCCTGCATCATGAAGCTCCTGGAGCAGGGAAAGATCCGCATCGACGATCCCGTTACGAAATACCTACCCGAATTTCAAGGCGGCAAAAGCGACATCACCATCCGCCTGCTCATGACTCACTTCTCCGGGTTTCGGCCTGATTTCGACGTCGAGCCTCGCTTTACTGGCTACGAAGCCGGCATCGAACGAGCGCTCGCTGAAAAGCCCATCGCTCCGCCCGGCGCTCGCTTTATTTACAGCGATACCAACTTCATCCTGCTCGGCGAAATCGTGCGCCGATTGTCCGGCCAAACGCTGGCGCAGTATGCTCGCGAACAGATTTTCGTTCCGCTCGGAATGAACGATACGCAATTTCTCCCTCCGGCTGGGCTCCGCGAGCGGATCGCGCCCACCGAAATTGATCCCGACACGGGACAGCCTCTTTGGAGCGTTGTCCACGATCCACGATCGCGCATGATGGGCGGCGTCGCCGGTCACGCGGGGCTCTTTTCGACGGCTGACGATCTCGCGAAATACGCCCAAATGATGCTCGCCTTGGGTCGCGGCGAAAACGGGTCGATCTTTCAGCCGCTCACTGTGGAGAAATTTACCGAACCCGCAACTCCCGCCGACCAGCCCATCCTGCGCGCTCTGGGCTGGGACATGGCATCTCCATACTCCGCGAATCGCGGTGAGCTGTACCCCATCGGCTCCTACGGCCACACCGGCTTCACCGGCACATCGATGTGGATCGACCCGACTACCAACTCGTTTGTCATTCTTCTCGCGAACTCCGTCCATCCGCACGGCGGTAAATCGCTCGTGGGGCTACGCTCACGCGTTGCAACGGCTGTCGCCGCTTCCTTCGGCATCTCCGTGCCTCAAACGGTCGCGCTCACCAGCTACATCGAAACGATTTCCGGAGCCGGCGTTCACCGCGTCATCGATCGAAACGTCGACACAATGACCGGCCTCGACGTTCTCGAAAGTGAGAACTTCGGCGAATTCAAAGGCAAGCGCATCGGCCTTATCACGAATCAGACCGGCCTCGACCGTCACGGACGCCGCAACGTCGATGTTATGTTGGCAGCCGGCGTCAAGATTCAAAAGCTCTTCTCGCCCGAGCACGGCCTAACCGGCGCAGCTGATTCCGACATCGCAAACACTCGCGATGCGCATACGGGCATTCCAATCGTGAGCCTTTATCAGCCGAACCAACGCCACATTCCCGCTGCCAAAGTCGAAGACATCGATGCTCTTGTTTTCGATATCCAGGATGTAGGTGCGCGTTTCTACACATATTCCTGCACGATGCTGTATGCACTTGAAGATGCCGCGAAGGCAAAGCGCCCGTTTTACGTGCTCGACCGGCCGAATCCCATCACGGGCACGCACGTGGAAGGCCCGATGCTCGACAAGGATCTGACATCATTTGTGGGCTGCTACGACATGCCGCTGCGTCATGGCCTTACCTTCGGTGAACTGGCGACGATGGCGAACGCCGAGCAGCATTGGGGTGCGAATCTGCACGTTATCCGTATGCAGAACTGGCAGCGCGGCGATTGGTTCGATGACGGCACGTTGCGATGGACGAACCCGTCGCCGAACATGCGGAGCCTCAACGCCGCGCTGCTTTATCCCGGTATCGCGATGCTGGAGTTCGACAAACACTATTCGGTAGGACGCGGCACGGACGCTCCGTTCGAGCAGATCGGCGCGGCGTGGATCGACGGCCCCGCGCTCGCGCGCGAACTCAACTCGCGACTGATCCCCGGCGTTCGCGTTTATCCGACGCGTTTCCGCCCTGAGTCGTCGCATTTCGCAGGGATCGATATTGATGGCGTGCGCTTCGTCATTACCGATCGCGAAGCGTTCGACAGCACGCGCCTCGGTCTCGAACTTGCCGCTGCGCTCCAAAAACTCTATCCCGGAAAGATCGATTTCGACGAGAGTCGCTCCCTCATCGGAAATCACAAAACAATCGAAGCACTGAAACAAGGCCGAGACTCTAGCCTTGTCTGGACGGCAGCGCAAGCCGCAGCCGCAGAATTCGCAAACCGGCGCAAACCGTATTTGCTGTATTGAGGCGTCTCGACTAAACGCCCGCTTCAGCTAACGGCGCAAGCGAACTCTTGGGCTTCACTCCCGGCGGACGTCCGCGCCGCCGCGGCTCGGAGTTGGAATCGGCGGCCCCAAGCGCTGCTCCGTCGCCATCAACCGGAAACGAATTCACCACCGCGGTTGCATCTTTCAACCAAGCCGGTGGTCGTCCGCGGCGTCGACCGCGGCCCCGCGCCAGCCGTTCGAGTGTGAGAATTGCCTCTTCGATTTGTTGCCGCTCTAACCTTAATTCCGCTAACATTTTGTCGACGTCCAACTAACACCTCCTACGTCGCGAACCTATCCCGTAAGTCATTTCGATATGTCCCGCGCTCGCTAAGATTCATAGGAAGTCTAATGCCACTTTGCAGTTGATTTCAAGATAAGTCGTCCGGTATAGCACGAAATTGGTCCTAGTACCGGGTGCAATACGAGTGTGATTTCGCGAAAGTTCGCCACTTTTCGCTCAGGACTTTTGTACTTCGTTCCGGTTGTTCCAATAGAAATAGAACGGCACGCCCAGAATCATTAAGACCAATCCCATCAGTGATTCACGCGGCCGGGTCTGAAGCGTGCTACCCAACAACACCACTGCCACTAGTGCGAAAAGTACTGGAACTACCGGATAGCCAGCCGTGTGGTACGGCCGCGGCAAATCCGGCCGCTTTCGGCGCAGAACAAACACGGAAACCGTGGTCATTAAGTACAAAATCCACTCGCCAAAAATTACGAAATTATACAGATCGTCGAACCACCCGCTTAGCACGACGATCGATGCCCACGCGCACAGCAGGATCATCGCATTACCCGGCGTGTGATATCTCGGATGAACCACAGCCGCTCGAAGGAAAAACAGCCCGTCCCGCGCCATTGCGTAGGGAACGCGCGCGCCGGACAAAATCGACCCGTTCAGCGCCGCGAAAATCGAAATCATGACTGCAATCGCGACTGCGGTCGATGCCCCTGGGCCGTACAACGTCGACATCATGTCCGACGCGACGCGCTGACTTGCCGCGACTCTTGCCGGCGAGAGCACGTGGAAGTACGCAATGTTCACCAGGACGTACGTCCCGATCACGGCCGCAGTCCCGAAGATCAGTGAACGCGGAAGATTGCGCTGCGGATCCCGGATCTCGGATGAAACCATTGCTACGTTGTTCCAGCCGTCGTACGCCCATAACGCGCTCACCATCGCGGCAAAAAATCCTGCGAATCCGCCGACTGCTTGAACGTGCTGCGAGAAATGCGCGACCGCGCCTCGCCGGGATGTAATGCCCAATACGATGATCGCCGCGATCAGCAACATCTTTATCGCCGTGACATAAATCTGTAAGTTGCCGCCGGAGCGAGCGCCAATGTAATTGATCGAACCGAGCACCACGATAATCGCGATCGCGAGCAACTGCCCGTAGTGAATCTCGAGTGCGCTCCCGCCCGGCCCGATGTGCCATGGGAATACTACGAGGGGCGTTCCGAGCACCGGAACAAACAGCGTCGCATACGTGTAAAAGCCCGCCGCGAGCGTGGCGATCGAGCCGGCCTTCCCGACCCAGAACTGCGACCAGCCGTACAAAAATCCCCAGAACGGACCGTATGCTGCAGTCAGGTAGACGTATTCCCCGCCCGCTTCCGGCATCGCGGCCGCAAGCTCCGCATAGGTCAGCGCGCCAAACAAGCTCAACACGCCCGCGACCATCCACACAGCGAACATCGTCCGCACCGATCCGAGATAGCGGATCATCGCTGACGGCACTAAAAACACGCCGCTCCCGATGACCGTGCCGATCACGATGGCAACCGCGCTCCATAACCCGAGCACGCGCTCAAGCGTTGGTCCGGCGCTGTTTCCCGATCTCGAGCCCGCCGAACTTGACGCGCGACTCACGGAGCGCATACTGACACGCCTGTCACGCCCTGGCTTCGGGTGCGCCACGCTTCCTCATCGTGCCGAACAACGGAGCCGAACCGTACCCAACTATCAACGTCGCAACCGAGCCGATTACCACGTACCACGTGTACGCCACGTGTGTGTGCAACAGCAACGTCGCAACAAAACCCGCGCTCATGCCAGTGATTGCTGCCCATTCGCCGGGCCGTTTCGTTAGTACACCGAGCAAAAACACGCCCAGCAACGCTCCGTACAAAACCGATGCAATCGACAGCCCGGCCTCCAGCACGCGTCCCCAATGCCGGGCCAGCATTCCGATCCCAAACAGAACAAAACCCCACATAACTGTCGCCCAGCGCGCCCGCCTTAAATACCGTTGCTCCGTCACCGCGCGCGTCAGTGGCCGGACAAAGTCCATGATCGTGCTGGAGGCGAGCGCATTCAATGCCGCGCTTAAGTTCGACATCGCCGCGGCTAGAATCGCTGCCATCACCAGACCAGCAAATCCCAACGGAAAGTGATTCCATACAAATTCTGGATACGAGCGCTCGGCAACCACAGGCGGACGTTGCCCGGTGTCTCCGTAGTAGACGTACAGCAGCAAGCCGATAGTTAAAAACAGCGCGAACTGAAAGAAAATGACGGCCCAGCTTCCGAGCAGCGCCCACCGGCTGTCGCGCTCGTTCTTAGCCGAAAGCAAGCGCTGCACCAGCAGTTGTTCGGTGCCGTGGCTCGCCGTTACAAGAAACGTACCGCCAATCAGGCCCGCCCAAAAACTGTAGTTGCGCTGAAAGAAGGCGGCCGTCCATGAGAAACGGAAATCGAACACTTGCAGCTTGTGCGCCGCCGTCCCGACCGCCCACGCATGCGACCAGCCTCCCGGAATCAGGTGCAGAATCAAACCGAAGCTCACGACCGCCCCCGCGATATACAGCAGCATCTGCAACACGTCAGTCCAAATCACTGCAGTCATTCCGCCCTCGAAGGTGTAGAACAACGTGAGCGCCACAATTACCGCGATCGACACCAGCTCGCCAGTCCCGAGCACAATCGACACCACGAGTGAAACCGCGAACACTCTCACCCCTTCCGCCAGCGCCCGCAAAATCAGGAAGGTTGCGGCGGTAAATCGGCGCACGTGAGGGCCAAAGCGACGCTCCATCAGTTCGTACGCGGTAAACATCTCGCCGCGAAAGTACAACGGCAAGAACACAAGCACGATGACAATTCTCCCCACCAGATACCCAAGGACGAGCTGCAGAAAAGTAAAATTCCCCGCGATCGCGAGCGCGGGCGTCCCAATTACGGTCAGCGTGCTGGTTTCGGCCGAGACAATCGAGAACGCAATCGCCCACCACGGCGCCGCACGGCCTCCAAGAAAATAGCTTTTGAGAGAAGTCTGCGAGCGCCTGAACTGCGCGCCGAACCACGTGATGAACACCAGATAGGCCGCCATGACCAGGAGGTCAATCGGGTGCATCGAAACGTGGATGATACCATGCGTTTGCGGGACGTACCGCCATCGCGGTAGTACCCGTCCATATGCATGGAACCGCGAAACTTGCGCAGGTTCCGGAGTACAGATTTAGAATTCCTGTGTAGGGGGTAGTCGTGGAATTGGTTTCTTCAAAAGCGCAAAAGGCGGGGATCCTCATCGCCGGTGCATTTGCTTTCGTCTTTTTAGCCTTCGGTTCCGCCGCGCCATCGCAGGCGGGAGGTCAGGCCGCCGGGCAAGCGCCAAAGAACTATAAGGATCGCGGCGAGTACGATTTATATTCGAATATCGCGAAAACCACAGATCCCAAGCAGCGCCTGCAGTTGCTGAACACTTGGTCGGACAAATATCCCCAGACGGACTTCCAGCAGGAGCGCCTTCAGTATTACCTTGTGACGCTGAACCAGCTCGCGCCGAACGATACCACCGCGCGCCAGCAGTTGCTCGACAGGGCGAGCCAGATGCTGAAGGTTGACCCGAAGAATTTCACGGCCATGTACTACATCTCGCTATGGGGTCCCGCGGTCGGTGGTGCAACACCTTCGGGCGACATCCTCGACAGCGTCAATACCGCCGCTCAGGGCGTAGTCAGTTCCGCCGACACGCAGTTCGACGCTTCCAAGAAACCGCAACAGATGAACGATGCCGATTGGGCCAAGGCGAAGAATGAGGTTCTCGCGATCGCCCACAACGCGCTCGCCTGGGCCGCGACGGCGAAGAAGGACACTGCAACCGCGGAGAACGAATACAAGGCCAGCTTACAAGCGAATCCGAATCAGGGCCGCGTCTCTGCTGCTTACGGCAAACTGCTGATGGACGAGAAAAAGTATCCGCCAGGCTTGTTCGAATACGCGCGCGCCGCTCAGTATGACGGTCCAGAAGCTGTCGCTGCCAGCACCCGAACTACGTTGATGGATTATTTCAAGAAGGTGTACCCCGATTATCACGGCGGCCCAGACGGCATGGATCAGGTACTCGCACAAGCGAAAACGAACGCGCTTCCGCCGGACGGGTTCAATATCGTCGGTAAGGCTGATGTCGCGAACGAGCACGCTGCGAAGATAAATGACCGCATCAGTTCGGATAAAGCATTCGCGCTGTGGTATTCGATCCAACAAAGCTTGATCGGCGACCAAGGCCAGCAGTTTTTCGACACAAATGTGAAGGACGCTGAAATTCCGGGCGGCGCGCAAGGCGTCCAGAATTTCACCGGCACTGTCATTTCGATCGATCCTCCCGATCACCCGACAAAGGTGACGTTGGGTATTGAAGAGCCGGCCACGCCCGATGCGACGCTGCTCTTTTCACAGCCGCTGCCCACGTCGGCGCTCGACAAAATCAAAATCGGTGAGAAGCTCGACTTCTCAGGAGTCGCTGACAGCTTCACCAAAGAGCCATACATGCTGACCTTCAAAGACCCGACAGTTCCGGGCGTTCAGACTGCCGCTCCCGCAAAGAAAGGCACCCGCCGGCGCAAGTAGGCCGCCACACGACTGACGGCGAACTACGACGCAAGCTGACTCAGCGGCAGCTGAGCATGCTTGCGATCGGCGGCGCTATCGGCGTCGGCCTATTTCTTGGTAGCAGCGTCACCATCCGCCTCGCCGGACCGGGTGTTCTCGTTGCATACGCGATCGGCGCGTGTGTCGCGCTAATTGTCGCTTACGCGCTTGCGGAGATGGCTGTTGTCCAACCCGTTGCGGGTGGATTCGGCGTGTACGCCGAAACGTACCTCAATCGCTGGGCTGGATTTTCCGTGCGAGCCACATATGCGTTCATCCAGATCGTAGCGATCGGAGCTGAAGTCACGGCTGCGGGCATATATTTCGCCTTCTGGTTTCCTGCGGTGCCGCAGTGGATCTGGGTCGTGTCGGTGTCCGCCGCGCTTATTGCCATCAACTCTCTTCACGTCGGACGGTTCGGCGAATTCGAGTACTGGTTCGCGCTCATCAAGGTGGTCGCCATCGTCGCATTCATCGTCGCGGGCATCGGGCTAATCGCGGGAATCGTAGGCCATGCGCGAATCGCTTTACCGCAGTGGGCTTCGGGGTCGGAGGTCTTGCCCTTCGGATGGAAAGGCGTTTGGCTCGCGCTCAGCCTGACGCTCACCAGCTATATGGGTATCGAGATTATCGCGGTCACGGCTGGCGAGGCCCAGGAGCCAGAACAGTCCATTCCTCGCGCGATGCGAGGGGTCGTCCTTCGGTTGATTCTGTTCTACGTGCTCGCAATCGCGGTCATCCTCGCAATTTCGCCCGCTCGGTCTGCAACAGCGGGAATCGCTGGCAGCCCGTTCGTCGAAGCGTTCTCTCGTGCCGGCATCCCATACGCCGCACTGATCATGAACCTGGTCGTCATCACCGCTGCTCTCTCGAGTGCGAATACGAACATCTACCTGACCACTCGCATGCTGTATTCGCTCGGTCGTACCGGCGACGCGCCCGCTGCGCTCTCGCGGTTAAATCGATCCGGCGTGCCGGTCATCGCACTCGCCTGCTCGTGCATCGGTATGGCGACTGCGATACTGCTCGCCATCTTCTCGCCGTCTCGAGCCTTCCTATCGCTCTACGGCGTCGCGGTCGGCGGAATGCTGTTCGTCTGGATCGTGATCCTCGGCACGCACCTGGCATTTCGCAAGCGCGTTCCGCCACAACAAATCGCCGCCCTACCCATGCGCCTGCGCCTATTTCCCGCATCGACACTAACCGGCATAGCAGCGCTGCTCGCCATCAGCGCGAGCACGTTCTACGTCCCCGGCCTGCGCCACACCATCCCCTCGTTCATCCTGTTTCTTGTACTCATCTCGCTCTTGTATGGCACAATTCGCCGAGTTGAACGGCGGACGTGATAGACACCGGAATAGTCGAGCCGCCCCCGCCCTCACTCCCGCACTACAATGCATCGGGATGAACGGTCATCCACTTCACAATCTCGAAAAGCTCGAAGCCGACCTCTGGCAAGCCGCTGACCAGCT
>Ga0213875_10001608_pt1 | contig 14280 bp, 13 predicted proteins | sample BarmaccomBMRX_R8_FD_160105 | JGI IMG/M metagenome (GOLD analysis project Ga0213875, IMG submission 160105) | Root-associated microbial communities from Barbacenia macrantha in rupestrian grasslands, the National Park of Serra do Cipo, Brazil - RX_R8 | ecosystem: Host-associated > Plants > Roots... | reverse complement strand
CGCGGCACGTTTTTCAGCCAGCGCTCTCGCATCGCCGTCAGAAGGTGACCGGAAGCTCGAGCAAACCCCGACTGCGGAACGACGGCCGCCACCGCGGGGCCGGACAGTCCGTGTCCAGGGCGAGGTCCGGCAGCCGGCGCAGCAGGGTACCGATGGCCACTTCGGCTTCCAGCCGGGCGAGCGGAGCACCGAGGCAGTAGTGCGCGCCGAGCCCGAAGCTCAGGTGCTGGCCGTCCTGTCGGCCGAGGTCGAGCAGTTCGGGGGAGTCGAATCGCGCGGGATCCCTGTTCGCGCTGGCGATTCCGAGCAGCACGGTCTGGCCGGCCTGGATCGTGGCGCCACCGATCACGACGTCGACGAGCGGAAAGCGCCTGATAGCAAACTGGTTCGGATCGGCGTACCGCAGCAACTCGTCGACACCCTCGGCCGGCGCCGAACGCATGCGTGGCAGCGATGGAGGATCCGTCAACAAGGCGAGCAGGCCGTTGCCGATGAGGTGCACCGAGTTCTCGTATCCGGCCCACAGGATCAGGAAGGCCAGCGAGAGCAGTTCGTCCTCGCTGAGCCGGTCATCGGCATCCCGCGCCTCGATCATGGCCGAAAGCAGGTCGTCGGCCGGCGCCGCGCGCTTGGCCGCGATCAGCGAGACGATGAATCCGGTGATGCCCGCGATGGCGTTGCGGGCATCGGACGGCTGTGCCGGCGCGAGCAGGTCATTGGTCCAGCCCTGGAACCTCGCCCGATCGGCGACCGCGACCCCGAGCAGGTCGCCGATCACCCTCAGGGGCAGCGGGGCCGCGAACACCGAGATCAGGTCCGCCCTGCCGGCCGGTTCGAACACGTCGATCAACCGGTCGGTTTCGGCCTGTACCGTGCCGCGCAGCGAGACGATCCGCCCCGGCGTGAACGCGGTGGCCACCAGCCGGCGCAGCCTGGTGTGGTCTGGGGCGTCGAGGTTCAACAGGTTGGCGTCCAACGCGGGGGGCAGTGCGAAACCCTTGTAGCCGGTGCCTTTCGAGGCCGTCTTGCTCAGGGAGAGCCGCGGATCCCCGAGCGCGGCCCGTACGTCGGCGTACCTGGTCACCAGCCATGCCGTGCTGCCGTCGGGCAGAGCCACCTGGTGCACCGGAGCCGTCTCGCGTAACCGGTCGTAGACGGCGAAAGGATCACTGATGAACTCGGTATCGAACTTGATCATGGGACCTCGTCCAGAACGGTTGTGACCACGGGCGAACTGGTGAACGCCATGCTGACCATGACCAGCCAATCGATCTCCTCGGCCAGATCGGTACCGCGGTGGTCGACCGGGTCCGCGGCCTGGGCCGGTGACCGACCTGCCTCTTTGGCGCGCAAGGCCACCGCCAGCTGGGTCGCCTGCACGGTCGCGCGCAGCCGGTCGCCGTCCAGGCCGGCGGCGGTGGCGTGCCTGGTCGCGAGCCTTGCGACATCGGGATCCAGGTACGGGCGGAGTGCCAGCTGCCCATCGCGTATCTCGATGGTCCTGCGGTAGAGGCGAAAACGGATGTCGCGAAGCCCGCGCCGGTCGCTGTCGGGATCGAGGACGATGGCAGGAGTGACCCGGTACAGTGCCGCCCAGAGTGGATACAGTCGGCGATAGTGCCGCCAGCGGCCAACCCAGCCGAGCGCCGGTCCCCAACTCGGAATGGTCCAGCCGATCGTGTTGAGGATTGCCCCGACACCGGCTCCGAGTCTGGCGAGCACCTCCCAGCTGGCGGCGTCCAGCCCGAACCGGACGAGGACGACGTCGGCGTATCGTGCGGCGCAGTACACCAGGCCGAGTGCGGCACCAGTACCCGCCAACGACAGGCCTCGTCGCAACCAGGGCGAGGCGACGGCCTTCCGGTAACGCCGGCACAGCCTGACCACCTCGACCTGGCTGACCGCGAACGCGGTGACGAAGACTGCCAGGTAGCAGGCGTAGTACGGCTCGCCGGCATGGTTGACAACGAAGTCGCTTGTCTGCTCGTCGGTGGTCGCCGACGCGGCGAACAGCACAGTGATCGTCACCAGTGCGGCGCCGGCGACCAGCAGCCGAGTCCGGGCCTTGCGCCAGGCGCGATCCGGTGGCCAGAGCCACAGCAGCAGCAGTACCTGTTCACAGGCGCCGAAAACGACCACGCAGCCCTGTGAGAGCAGAGTCGACAGATTCACGATTCCGGTGAACCTGTCGATCGCGCCCCACACTACTGGTGTCGCGACCATGAATATCAGGCCAAGGGCGACCAGGCTCGTGGCAAGCGCGCAACCGGCGTGGTCGCGAGGCCGGCCCCGTAACGCCCGAATCTTGTAGAGCGCGGCCGACCAGCTGACCGCCGCGCACGTCGGGTAGAGAATCGTGATCATCCCTGGTCGCCGAGTGAACGGCGGATTCGGTCGATGGTGTCGGCGTCACGGGCCGAGATCTCCCGAGCGTTGCTGGGTGGGTACCGGCTGGGAGCCCACCGGCTGACCCGTTCCAGGATCAGCGAGGCGATCAGCTCCGCCTGCTGTTCCTCGACCGCGGTGTAGTGCGTACGCTGGAGTACCCGTTCCACGGTGCGCGGATCCAGCGAGGGGAACACCGGTCCGGCTGGCTCGCCGTCATGCGCTGGCGTCATCTGATGGTCGCACAGCAGATGGCCGAGTTCGTGCAGGATGATGTGCTCACGGTGCAGAGTACTGGTGTGTTCCTCGTAGACGATGTAGTCGGCGTTGTCCGTCGACACCCACAGTCCGCACGGACCGCCGGCCGGCATGCGGTACGGGATCAGGTGGATCGGTCGTCCTCTCCGTTGCCCGATACGGGAAGACAGCTCGCGGACATCGAACGGATCGGGGATCTCGACCGTGTCGATCACCTTGGCGCACTGCCGGCGCAGCCGTTTCATGCCCATGCCGTCGAGGTCTCGACATCTGTGCCCGTCATGTCGTCACGATCACTTCGGCATCGCGATGGACGGTTCTGAAAGCTTGTCGTCAAGCGCGATGACCTGGTCGATGATCTCGGTCACCGTGGCGAGTGCCTCGGGAGACAGCTCCAACGCGCGCAACGCCAGCCGGCGTACGCCCAGATTCCCGGCCACCTTGGCCAACTCCAGTTCGGCCTCGGTCCGCGCGGCGGCATCGTCATCGACAAAGTAGTCCAGCGGCACGCCGAAGAATCGAGCGAGCGCGATCAGGATCTCGGTCGAGGGTCGACGCTTCGCCCCGGTCCGCAGTGCCGAAAGGTAGGCGCCGCTGACCCGCATGGTTGGCTCGGACCTCTTGAGAGCCACGGCCACCTCGTCGTTGGTCCACCGTCGACCGTTGCGCCCCTCCGGACGGATGTCGTCGAACAAGCGGTTCAGACGACCCGCGAGCAGCGAACGTCCGTCGCCGTCGGACATTCCACACCTCAACTGTCGGTTGACAACATTGGTGGTACGGAGCTTAGACTAACAAAGCGGAGCTCAACCATTGGTTGAGTGAGGTGCTGGGGGATTGCCGGAGATAATGACCTCGGACCCTGCCCAAGGTCAGGAGGAGCCGCGCTCACGAGGGGGTGCGTTGGCTCCCGCCGGGAAGCCGGGTGTGTGCGGGGGCGTCGATGACCGCGGCGCCTCCGCACACCTCGTTGACACCGTTGTCAACGCCGAGTGATGATCGACTTCTTGCGCAGCGCGTCGGTCAGGTCGTCGTAGGTCCGCCCCACCTCGGCGTCATAGTGGTTCAGTTTCTGGTGTGACGCGGACAGGTCGGCCCGTGGCAGCGGGGTCATCATGAGCCACCGCTCGTGGTAGAGCTCCTTGACGACCGCTTCCCAGTGGGTCCGCACGCCTGCCTTTGTCGCCCGCTCGCGGGCCGCCGCCTCGTCGACAAGGCGTTGTGCGGCGGTCAGCCGCTCGGTCAACTCGGCGACTTTCTCGTTGTCCTGCTCCCGCATCCTCTCCACGGCCTCGTCAACCCAGCCCGCGATTTCCTTGTAGCGCTCGGTGGCGCTGATCGGTTCATTCACCGGTTCGCTCCGTGGCGTCGAAAGGGATCACAACCTCAGGCCTGGAGTGTTCGAAGCGGTCGAAGAACAGTCCACGTCTCGGCCGCGGCGACCAGGTGATCAGTTGGCCGGACGCGAAACCCGTCAGATCCTGTCCCTGGACGTCGAAAGCCACCCAGGAGCCGATATCGTCGGCAGAGGCGCCCATCATCAGCACGCTCTTGAGTCGCTGTGCACTGCGCCACCAACCAATCAGATGAGTTCGGTTCTCCGGTCCGTGTTTGATGACTTGACGCAGACTGTCCACACCAGACAATGAGGTCGCGCGGTCCTTCGCTTCGAGCAGAGCATTGGCCGCATCCATCGCGTAGACGAGCAGGTAGTGCGGTTTTGGCGGCTCCGTCACCGTCGCGGTGAGTCGCGCGGTCAGCTCCGCGGCGATCCCCGACAGGTGCTCCCGAATTCCGTCGAGATCGACGACGGCCACTTCGTGGCCGACCGCGGTGAGCGCGCGTGTCACGTCGTCGGCGAAAGGCCTTGCGTCGTCGATCAGCGGCGCGACGGTGAACACCGCCTCACCCGGCAGATGCTGTCGGGCCAGTGACAACGCGGCGGCCCGCAACACGCTGGTGCTCTCCTCATGCGCCGAACCGAAGACCGCCAGGTTGCGGCCTGGAGCCCTGGCCAGAGAGACCCTTGCCGCATGGTCCTCGACATCGATCACCTTGCCGAGCAGCACGGTCGGTGCTCTGCCTCCGGCCGGCCCGAGCGCATGGAAGCCGGGCAGTTCCTCGAGTACCGGAATCCGGCTTCCGTCGAACAGGCGTGGTTGCGCGAGGCCGGGAGGCCGCAGCTGGAAGAGACTGGCCTGCAAGCGGTCCATCGTGCCGCGGGCGGTGGCGTCCGGGATGCGCGCGACCTCGTTGCCCTGACTCACACCGGATTCGTGGTTGATCACCGCGTGCCACCGGGGTAGTTCGATCGCTTCGGTGTTGCCGTCAACAAGTACCCTGCGTGCCTTTGGCAGTGCTACCCGGACAGTGAACTGCTCGAAAATCGCGGGCTTGCCCCAGAACGCCTCGATGCTGGACACATCCTGACTGGACAGTACGAGGTGAATACCCTGCGAGCGACCCCGACGGGCAAGGTCCTCGAGCAGGGACACCGCTTCCCGCGTGACCGCGTCTTTGTCGGCGAACAGATACTGGAACTCGTCGATCACAGCCACGATGCGTGGCCAGCGCCCCTGCGGATCGTCGGCGCGCAGCTCCTCCAGTTTGGTGACCTCGTGTCGTTTGGCCGCGTCCGCCCTGCGTCGCATCTGTTCGGCGAGAAAGCGCAGCAGGGCAACGCCGAACTCCCTGTCCTGATTGACGTTCACGCCGACTAGCCGAGCATTGGGCAGCCACGTCGGGTCCTTGCGGCCCGGCGCGAACTGGGCGAACGACACGCCTTCCTTGAAGTCGAGCAGGTACAACTCGAGCTCGTCGGGTGAATACCGTGCCGCGAGCCCGCCGAGCATGGCGTAGAGGAAGTTCGTCTTGCCCGACCCACTCGGGCCGCCGATCAACACGTGCGGCGAGGTGTCGCCGATGCTGACCACGACAGGAACACCGTCCCGGTGGCCGACCGGTGTCTGCACGCCAGTGGATGACGTGCTCGACCACAGCCGCTCGGGAAGCAACTCGTCGAAGACGCAGGCTCTGCTCCTGCGTTCCTCGAGGGCGTCCGCGATCATCGCGCTTGCCCTCGGCACCAGTTCCCGTGGCAGCGCGGGGTCGACGTGGAACCTGGCCTTCCGGCCGGACATCGTGGTGGTGCCGGCCAGGTCGTCATTCAGCAGAACGGTCTCCACCGGGCTATTCACCGAGATGGGGCAGTCCACCATGATCAACTGGACGCCGCAGGCCAGGCCGTTGCGGGCGACTCGCTGCAATTTGTGCAGTTCGTCGTCCGGCAGTGTGGTGCCGTTGCCGAAGAACACCGCGATGCGCCAGGGCTCGGTGCGCTCACCTGCCTCACCGACTTGGGACCGCAACGACATGTGCCCGCTGGACAGGACACTGGTGTGCACCTTGCGGATGTGCTCGGTGAGTTGGTCGAGCAGCTCGACCGGGCGGGCGGGGTCGTGCACGGTGAGCAGCCCCGCCCGGGTGAGGGGGTAGAGGCCGGGCAGCGAACCGGTCAACTGGCTGACGTCCCAGACGTGCACGTGCACAAGCCCGGGCTGGAAATAGCTCAGCACGCGCAGCACCAGTGCCTCGACGAGGCTCTCGGCCACCGCGCGACTGGCCGGTGTCGAACCGATGGCCAGATGCGAACGGTCCAACAGTGGTACGGCCACAGGAAACTCCTGCGGAAGCGGAGCGCTGGTGGCGACCGCAGTGCCGATCCGCCACAGCTCGGGGACCGGCCCGCCGCTCCCGACGGTGCCCACCTCGCCCAGCCAGTTCGCGTATGGCTCGGACGCGGCGCCCGGGGCGGCGGCGGTGACGAGTTCGGTCAGGCGCCTTGGGCCCTCCGCTGTCCACTTCGCGAAGACCCGTTCACGATCCTCGATGGCTCTGTCCACCACATCGGTGAACGTTGGGTTGCGCAGTACCCGGGCGTAGCGCGGATCGGCAAGCGCCTTGTCGATGCCGTCCTCACGAAGCACAATCTCGAAGAGGTCCCGTGCGTGCAGCACCCGCGCCTCGTGATGTGCTCGTGCCGCGGCACCGAGCGCGGCGGCTACCGTCCGCCGAAACACGTCGAACGCCTCAGAGATTCGCTGCCGGCGGTCGGTTCGCTTGTTCAACGCCCACCTCACGGATCCACTGCCGGACGCATTGATCATCTTACCAAGAAGACCGACGGTAAGGGATCAAGCCGCTGCTGATCGAGGGAAGCTGCTCACGCCCGGTCGAAGTGGTACCTGTCGACACAGTCATTGCGCCGCTCACAACCGGCCAGCGAATCGTTCAACCGCCTCCATCCCGCTCGTGATCAGCGAGAGCTGCTCGCCAATGTGCTCACATGCCCGCGACAGCTCCGGCGGCACGAGCGACCTCGGATGCAGCCGGCTGGCGGCCGTCAAGATCGCTACAGCCTCGTTGAGCCGCTGCTGGGCGTGGCTCACTTGCTGGTAAGCCGTGCGCAGATGATCCTGTACCTGGTTGAGCGCAGTGTGGACCTGCTCGACCGACGCCATCCGGCTACAGCCGGCCCGCGTACGACTCGGCGTTGCTCATCGCGGCAAGTACGGCGTCCTTGGCCTCGCCGACCTTTTGCAGCGCCGCGGTGAACATGGTGTTGACCTCGCCCGCTTCGGACTGGCTGCTGCCCTGGGCGGCCTCCTGGAAGGCTTGCTGAGCATGCCCGATCTCGGTTTCCGCATCCGCGAGTGCGCGCGCGCCCCGTTCGGCCTGCTCCTTCGCCATGCTGATTTGGCCCCTGACCTGCTCGACGCTTGCCATCTGCCCCTGGTCCCTCTCGACAATACGAGTCCCGACCGTCCAGTCGTTCAACGTCGAACTTAGTACGTTCGCATTCCTGTCCGGCAAGGAGCATCGGCTGATCGGGCGTTATTTCTGTGCATAAGAGTGCATGGCAACACTGCGTGACAACTGATCGACTTTCGGGTTCGCTCGCTACGGTTCGTCCTCGGCCGGCCATGCCACCCCGAGAGCGTCGAGCATCTGGTTGGCCGTCAGCTCCAACCCGATGATGCCTGGCCCCGCACGAAACGGATCGGTCCACGTCAGGACGGCGGTGCGGCCGTCCCAACTCAGCGGAGCCCAATTCGATCGGCCGAGCGCCTCCGCGGCCGCGAGCACAGCCCGGTCCGGGGTTTCGCCATGCCGCCCCAGCTCCAGGTACACACTCACCTCGTCGGGGCGTTCCACTACCTGGGTGATGACGGCGGTGTCGACGACCCTGCTGGTCAGGGCCCGCGCCTGCCACTGTGCCCCAGCCGGATGTCCAGTGGCGACGTCCACTCGCAGTCGCAGTCGCGTTGCCTGCTCGACTGCCGTGGCGGCGGCACTGTTCTCCGCCTGCGGCTGCGCCACGGGGGCGAGCGGCGGAACGCGCTCGGACCAGGCCTCGACCAGTAGGCGCTCCGCGCCGGGCACCAGCTGACCGACCAGGTCTGGATCGTCGAGGACGGTCCACGCGGTCGGCGGCTCGCAGCACACCGTGGGTAGTGGCGTGCCCGGCGCGAGTTCCCGGATGAACGTGCGGACGGTTCTCGCCAGCGTCGCGGCGTCGTTGTGCACCATCACGTCAGGCAGGTCCTTGCCGATGGTGACCGACCAGCAACCGGGTTCCTCGTCGGAGCAATCACCGGACGTCATGATGCTGCCGGCGGTCCGGTCGACGAGGTCACGGCAGGCATCGTGTGCCTGCCGCTCGTCCTCGGCGCTGACCACCACGGACACCAGCAGCTTGAAATCTTGCGTCGCCATTGTGAAATGATTGTCGCCCAAGGCGGTCCGGCCGCGGACAAGGGGCACGGTGATGCCGGCCTGCGCTGGTCGCGGGCCGGCCGGCGGTCTCCGCCGCGCTAGCCGAACAGCACGACGCTGCGCAGTACGTCGCCGCGCCGCATGCGCTCGAAGGACTCCTCGACCTGCTCCAGCGCGATGCACTCGGTGACGAACTTGTCCAACGGCAACCGACCCCGCAGGTGCAGATCGACGAGCATGGGAAAGTCGCGACTCGGCAGACAGTCGCCGTACCAGGAGGACTTGACCGAACCGCCACGCGAGAAGAAGTCCTGCAGGGGCATGTCCAGACGCATGTCCGGAGTCGGCACGCCGACCAGTACAGCGGTGCCAGCGAGGTCGCGGGCGTAGAACGCCTGTTTCCACGTGTCCGGATGCCCGACGGCGTCGATCACGACGTCGGCGCCGACTCCACCGGTGAGGTCGCGGATCCGTTCGACCACGTCACCGTCGGAGGCGTTGACGTGGTCGGTCGCGCCGAACTCCTCGGCCCAGGTCAGCTTGTGCTGGTCGATGTCGACGGCGATGATCTTCGAGGCCCCGGCGAGCACGGCCCCGGCTATCGCGGCGCTGCCCACCCCGCCGCAGCCGATCACGGCGACGGTGTCCCCTCTGGTCACCCCGCCGGTGTTGATCGCTGCGCCGAGTCCCGCCATGATCCCGCACCCGAGCAACCCGGCCACCTCGGGACGGATCCTGGAATCCACCAGCGTGCACTGGCCGCTGTGCACCAGCGTCTTCTCGGCGAAGGCGCCGATGCCCAGCGCCGGGCTCAGCGGTTGTCCGTCCGACAGGGTCATCGGTTGCGCCGCGTTGAAGGTGTCAAAGCAGTACCAGGGGCGTCCACGGCGACAGGCCCGACACTGCCCGCAGACCGCCCGCCAGTTCAGGATGACGAAGTCTCCCGGGGCGATGGTGGAGACACCCTCGCCGACCTCCTCGACCACACCGGCTGCCTCATGTCCCAGCAGGAACGGGAAGTCGTCGGTGATGCCGCCCTCGCGGTAGTGCAGATCGGTGTGGCACACCCCGCACGCTCGCACCGCGACGACCGCTTCGCCGGGACCGGGATCGGGCACGGTCACCGATCGCACGCCGACCGGTTCCCCTTTCCCCATCGCCACGATTCCGCGAACCTGCTGAGGCATCCGCCCACCACCTTCTCGACCTCGCCTGCGAACGTCGTGCCAGCGTGCCACGATCGAGTGAGTATGGCGACCTGCTCGGCGACGGGACACCCCGTCGGCGGTATGGCGGCGACAGAGGCGATCCGGGGAATGGGAAAGCCGGCCAGAGCCGCGCGCGTTGCGCGTCGGCACGGTCCTGACCGGCCCTAGTCCAGAGATCATAGCGGGATCGGTCCCCCTCCAACAGAGGCGATCCGGGGTTAGCAAGAGTCACGATCACATCGTTATCTTGACGTGGTCATATTGGCGTCGGCGCGGGCCACGGGATCCGTGCCGTGTCCACCGACGCGGGCAGCCGGTCTAGGGAAGCGGCATGCCGTGCGGGGTGATCACGTAGACCACCCCACCAGGACCGTCGCTGACCGACCCGTCTTCGAGGTGGCGCTTGGTCCGCAGCCACACGTTTTCGAACTGGCCGCGCTTGTAGACGTTGCGCACCGCGGCGTCGTCACTCGACGCGGGGTCGTGCGTGATCACGTCACCTGTCCTGGTGAACCCGACCACGACCATGATGTGGCCGGAGGTGCTGTAGCCCGCACCGTCCAGCTCACTGGACAAGAACGACTGCGACGTGATCACCGGGATGCCCTTGCTGATGTACCGCTCCAGCTCGGTCAGCGAGTGCAGCCTGGTGACATGGGCATCCAGCCCATAGCTCGCGGCGTAGGCGGTGTTGAATGGCCAGTTTCCAGCGCCTGAGTAGTCATAGTCGTAGGTCCCGCGGGCGGCGACGTCCACGACCGGGTCCTGGTAGCTCGGGTCCACCCAGGAAAGCTGGTCGGGTGTTGGCTGCTTGCCCCAGTAGCTGATGACCATCGCTGTCGAGGTCGGACTGCACCACGCCTCACCACCCCCGTCGTACTGCGGATACTGGCCGACGTGGATGTTCTGTGAATAGCTCGGAACGGGCAGCTCCGTGCCCCACGCGCCACCGGCCGGGCTGGTGGGCACGGTGAACCGATCCGGGACCGCCGATGTCATCGCGCCGACCATCGTGACGACCGGTGTGTTCGTGCTGCCCTGCAAACGGTACAGGCTCACCCTGAGCTGGTAGGAGTTGAGGGTGGCGGTGCCTGAGGTCTTGAAGGTGTCGACGTCGACGGTTCCGGTGGCGTCGGACTGGCCGGATACGCTGCGGCGCTGGATGTCGTTGTCGCCGGAGGCCCATTGCCCCATGACGTACCAGCCGGTGCGCGCCCCACTCGAGGACTGGCCCCGCATCTCCGCCTGGAGCCACGTGCCCGGCGGCGTCGTCGCGTTCCATGAGGCGATCAGCTCGGTGGCACCGAATCCCGGCGAATAGCCGGGAGAGGTCCAGCGGGCGTACTGGTAGGTCTCCGTGGTGCCCAGGTTCGGCTCGGTTCGGGTGATCGTGCCGACTGGATTGGCGATCACCAGTCCGGTGCCGTCGTCGCGCACTCCCTCGGCCTGGCCCGCGGCGAAGTCGGCACCAGTTCGCCATTGCCGGAAGTCGATCGATGTGTCGTCGTGGTGCCGGCCGGCCGCTGCGGCCGCTTGGGCCGGCGCCATGGCCAGCTGTGCCACCAGCGCGGCGGTGGCAGTGCACAGGACGCCGATCAGTCTTGCCGTTCGCACGCTCATCGACTGCCCTCGATTCCGCTCGGTGGGCTCTCGTGGTGTTCGCGGTCGGATGCGGTGACCGCGTATGTGTGTCGTCCTTGATCGGCGGCACGGTCAGTGAAGCTGGCCAGCGGCCCGTCTGCCCGTATCGTGGCGATGAGCCGGTCGTCGCGGTACACGCCGTAAGACGCCGTCGTGGGAAATCCAATCCACCTCAGCGTCGGCCCCTGAGCGGTCGGCTCTTGGGCGCCGATCGGCGCTGGCCGAGGCGGCGGATGGCCGGGCAGTGTGGCCCTGGCCGGCACGAGTGCGGGCCACTGGTACAGGTCCGTGCGGAGCCGGTCGGCGAATCCCAGTCGGTTGTCGAGCAGGGCGGTGGCGTTGAAGAAGATGTCTCCGCCGATTCCTGGCGTGCTGCGGTCCAGCGCTATGTGGTTGGGCATTTCCCGAGGGTTGTCCCATCCGGCCGGGCTGCTCGACCCGATTCGTGAGGCGGCCTGCCCGATGTAGAGCGCGACGCCGCTGCCAGCAACCTCATTGACCCACCATGGCAACAGCTTCGCGTAGTCGGCGACCGTGAATCCGATGGGCCAGTACAGTTGCGGCGCGATGTAGTCGACCCAGCGGTGACGAATCCACGTTCTCGTGTCGGCGTACAGGTCGTCGTAGTCGTGAACACCGGCCGTCGTGTCGGAACCGGTCGGATCGGTTCGCCTGTCCCGCCACACCCCGAACGGACTCACCCCGAACGCGACCCACGGTTTGACCTGGTGGATCCGTTGGGACAGGTCGCTGATCAGCTGGTTGACGTTGTCGCGCCGCCAGTCGCCCTTGTCGGGGAACCTGCTCGCGCCGTAGGTCTGGTAGGTCCGCTCGTCGGGGAACTGCTCGCCGGCGACCGGATAGGGGTAGAAGTAGTCGTCGAAGTGCACGCCGTCGATGTCGTAGCGCCGGGTGGTGTCCAGGATGACCCGCTCGACGAACACTCGTGCGGCGGGAACACCGGGATCGTAGTAGAGCTGGCCTCCGTAGCTGATCAGCCAGTCCGGGTGCAGTCTGGCCGGATGGGTCGGCACGAGTTCAGAGGGATCGTCGTGCAGGCTGACCCGGTACGGGTTGAACCAGGCGTGGAACTCCAGATCCCGTTTGTGCGCTTCGGAAACGAGAAAGGCCAGCGGATCGTAACCTGGATCTCCACCCTGTCGGCCGGTCAGATACCGCGACCAGGGCTCGAGTTTGGATGGGTAGAAGGCGTCGGCGGTGGGCCTGATCTGGACGAACACGGCGTTGATGTTGAGCAGTTTTGCCCTGTCGAGCAGGCTTACGTACTCCTGACGCTGCTGTGCGGCCGGGAGCCCCTGGCGCGAGGGCCAGTCGATGTTGGCGACACTGGCGATCCACATTCCGCGCAACTCGTGACGGGCCGAGCCCGGCAGCGCGGTGGAGTCGGTGGCGGAGAGCACCAGGACACTGGCCACCAACGCGGCGATCGCCACGAGTCCGCGCGCGGCTGGCCCCCGACCCGATCCGTCGTGACCCCTCATGGTCAGCGATTTTCGCCAGGCGCGTGGGCTGTGTAAACAGGGCACCCCAGAGTTGCGTCCGGCACGACACCGGAATCGGCCGTTCGGTGGTTCGCGGCTCTCCGCCGGGCCCGCTGGATGGCCGCACTGTCGACCACCAGGGCGATACCGGTCACCATACCTATCGCCACACTGAAGCCGCCGATCGTGTCCGACGCGTAGTGATAGCCGCAATCGATCAACGCGAACGCCACAAGGGCAACGATCGCGGCTAGAGACAACGCTGCCATGAGCCGCGCGGTGACGGCGGCCCGTCCGCTGAACAGGGCGACATACAGCACGAGGGAGATCGAGGTGATCGCGGCGGTGTGGCCGCTCGGGAATGCCAGCGTGGTGCCATACGTGCGATGTACCAGCGGTTTCGCCACCAGTTCGGTGAACGACACCGCGCTGCCCGGTCCCAGCACCGCGAGTACGGCGACGTCCCGGCGACCACGCCGCAGCCCGATGATCAGAACCGCGATCAGGGCGCCGAGCACAACGGGTGGATCCGCCAGGTGGAGTGCGTCGCGCAGGAAAGGACTGTCGTGTCCGAACTCGCGGTCGCCCCAACTGGTCACGGCGTCATCGAGTTCGTTCCCGTGTCGCTGGTCGTGCAGTGCCACCCCGAGCACCGCGACGCACGCGGCGCACAGCACCGCGACTGTCACGGCGAAAAGCCGCGATCTGGCGGGCACGAGCCGTTGAGCTGAGGGCACGACAGGAGGATACAAACGCTGAGAAGGACCGCGGTCTACTCGACCGGGCGTCTGGTGAGCACGATCGGCAGCTGCCGTGGACCTCGGGTGTTGGCCGGCCGCCACCGCAGTTCGTCTTCAGTCACCCCGAGTGTGAATCGGTCGAACAACCGCACCAGCGTGCCGAGGCCGACCTGCGCCTCCATCCGCGCGAGAGCTGCGCCGACGCAGAAGTGGGCGCCCCGCCCAAAGGCCAGATGCGTGTTGTCCTTTCGGCTGACGTCGAAGGTGTTGGGATCGGTGAACCGCTCGGGATCGTGATCGGCTGCCCACAATCCCAACGCGACCACCTGCCCTCTCGGCACGGTGACCTCGCCGAACTGGATGTCGTCTGTGGTGAACCGCATTGAGCTGAAGGCGACCGGACCGACGTGCCGCAAGCATTCCTCGACCGCGGCGGGGAGCAGGGTGGGGTCGTGGCGAAGAACGGCCAGCTGGTCGGGGTGGCGGCTGAGCAGGAGCACACTGTTGCCAATCAGGTTGGCCGTGGTCTCGTATCCGGCGATCAGCAGCAGGGACAGCATTGCTCGCAGTTCGGCGTCGTCTGTGACCGGCTCGAGCTCATAACTGGCGACAAGCTGGCTGACCAAGTCCTCGGCAGGCTGTGTGCGCTTACATTCGACGAGTGTGCCGAAGTACTCGTCAAGGCTTGCCGCGCCTTGAGCATATGCCGCGACGGATTCCCGGTCTCCGTGGTCGAAAACGATTGCCTGAGACCACTCCCGAAACTTCTCG